>ENA-UOXV01004498-UOXV01004498.1-marine-metagenome-genome-assembly--contig:-NODE-4498-length-15952-cov-6.571366_pt1 | contig 15952 bp, 12 predicted proteins | sample MGYA00238165_ERZ766961 | MGnify/ENA primary metagenome ERZ766961 (study PRJEB28924, sample SAMN03173240) | marine metagenome | biome: Marine; feature: Water; material: Subsurface seawater | place: North... | reverse complement strand
GCCGGCATGGAAGGCGTCGATCAGGAGAAGGTGAAAACTTTGGTTCATGATATGACACACGGTGGGCAGCACCATCGCGAGGAGAGCAGGAAAGATGCGAACACGGAAGGGTCTATTGCTAAGATGAAAGAGATGTATGCGTCGCTATCGACGGTTCATATTCGCGAGATTGAGGCAAGGGTCAGGTGTCGTATCGGAGAGATGGAGGCCCAACGAGATCTCTCAAGGACTTGGATCCATGTTGACATGGACGCCTTCTTTGCTGCTGTGCATACACTTGAACGCCCAGAGTTGGCGTCGGTGCCGATGGCGGTTGGTGGAATGTCAATGATTTCGACTGCGAACTACGTAGCGAGGAAGGCTGGAGTGAGGTCCGCCATGCCGGGGTTCATTGCGGTCAAGCTTTGCCCTTCTCTCGTTTTCGTCAAGCAGGACTTCGAGCTCTACAAGCAATACGCCGCGAAGCTCAGGGAGGTGTACCGGCTTTACGATGCGGGCTTTGATTGTGGGTCCCTCGACGAAGCATACCTCGACATCACCGAGTACATTTCGAGGACTGGGATGAGCGGTGGGGAAGTCGCTGCAAAATTGAGGGGAGAGGTTGAGGAAAGAACGAGCTTGACATGTTCGGCGGGCGTGGCACCGACGAGACGATTGGCCAAGATCTGTTCAGACATGAACAAACCCAACGGCCAGAAGGTACTCGCAAGCTCTCGGCAGGCAGTCGTGGATTTTCTTTCTGACCTTCCAGTGAGGAAGGTGGGAGGCATTGGCAAAGTACTTGAGGGGAAATTGGCAGCATTTCAGATCAGTACGGTCGGTGATCTCAGACAGAATTTACATGTGATTGCGGCAGTCTTCACACCTGCAACGGTTGACTTCCTCTTCAGCGTCGCCCTCGGAATAGGTACTGAAACACGACCGCCAGACGCCCGGAGGAAGGGTCTCGGACATGAGCGAACCTTCGCCCCAACCTCCGACACGCGCTTCATCGAGGCCAAACTGCACGGTCTCGCGGAGAACGTCGGGGAAGCACTGCAGAAGGAGGGGCTGAAGGCACAGACGGTGACCCTGAAAATTAAGAAATCGAATTTCGAGGTGCTGCAACGGCAGCTCAGCATACCGCCGTCGAATGCCGCAGACGTGATTGCAGATGCAGCGGTTCACCTGCTTCGCAAAGAGCGTCCTTACGGATCTCTTCGCCTTGTCGGTGTAAAAGCAAGTAACTTCGACGGAGCCGAAATGTCAGGAAATCAGCTGACTGTCGACAGCATGCTCACTGCAGATGCCAAAAATTCCGAGCAGCCCTTTGATGTTGAGTCCACGTACTTTTGTTCCGAAGAAGGATGCGGTCGGAACGTCCCACTCGAGGATAAACAAATGCACGAAGACTGGCACCTCGCCCTGCGACTTTCACGACAACCCACAAAGCGGAAAGCCGGGGAGAGCGCTGCTGGGACTAGGACAAAAGGTAAGCGAGATCCTTCGCAGACAACTCTTCATGCGATGTTCAGGGTCGCCCCAAAGTAAAGTTACAAGTAGAACATTTTTAGCTCTTTTAGAATGCTAGCTCTTTATCGACGACCTCCCCTTCGACCACCTCCTCGCCCCCTTCCGCCGGTGTTGGCGGTGTTATAGCGCGGACTTTGAACGCTTCCTTGCCCGGGAATCCATTCGCCGCCGAGCATGTTTTTGCGTCCTGACTCCTCTTGTTCCCCATCGTTGTCATCGTCTTCGTAGTCGCCGTAGTCGCTCAAATTTTCGTCATCGTAATCTTCGTCAACCGCGTCCTGATTGCTCGAGGTTGATTCGTTGGCGAGGCTGAACAGCTCAGCTCCAAACGCCCGAACTCCAGCCCCTGTGTTGGTACTAAGCATGTTCACCTCGGGACGCGCCCTTTTTGCCATCCTTAGCTCTTCACGGATAAGGAAGCACCGCCGCGCGAGATCAGCCGGTCGCACCAAATCAGTCTTGTTGAGCACCACGCTGTATGCCACGTTGCCATAACGCGACAAAAACGCCAACATCTCCCTGTCAGGAGCCTTCAGCCCGTGTCTGGCGTCCACGACGACGTAGACACGCTTCAGATTCTTCCTGCCCGTGAGATATTTGTCCATGAGTCGATTCCACGCCTCAACCTTGTCCTGGGCGGCGAAAGCAAAGCCGTATCCCGGCATGTCGATGATCCTGATGCGCCGGGAGACGTCGTAAAAGTTCAGCGACTGCGTCTTTCCGGGCACATCCGAGGACCTCGCGGCGCCACTGCACGTCACGGCGTTAATCAGGCTACTCTTACCAACGTTCGAACGCCCCGCGAACGCCACCTCTGGGATATCCTCGTCGGCATCTGGAAGGTCGTTCTCCGTGGTTGCGGCGGCGACAAACTTTGTCGCCTTCTTGTTGCCACGCAGCCCGAGCAGGATGCGCTCACGATCTGCGATATCGCCGTAGAGGACATAACGCCGAGTGAGCTTCGTGTCCAGCTCCTTATTTCGCAGTTTGCGCGCCTCACGTCCAGCCGTGGAGGCATCCATGCACAGTTGATACTGCGCGTAAAGGAGAATGCGTGGTCAATAACCTGAAACCCGAGCGACGGAGGACGAAGCGCGCGGGGCTTCGGGGGAAGGGGTTTGAAATACTCACATCCTTGATCGTCCTCATAATCTTATCATCCACGGGAAGGGCGCGAAACTTTGCGCGGTTGCTCATGCCCTCGCTGCCGTCCACCAGCTCGTTCAGCAGCGCGTCGATGCGCAGCTCGCTCATGTCGAGGTCTTCTCGCAACGGCTTGGCGGGCGCCGTGGTTCCTGAGGTTTGAGGCGCACCGCCGGGACCGTAACGGGACTTTCTAGGCGCGCCCGTCTTTTTCTTTTTGCCACCGGCCTTGTCCTTCTTCTTGGAAGACGCCGCTCGCACCTGCAGCACGCCGTGGGTGGAGGACGTGGCGCCCGATAGCGGCGAAAAGCGCTGAGGCCCCCCCAACGCGCGGCGCCCACCCACGGCGGATACCAGCTGTGTGGTCAGTGGAATGCGTTTGCCAAACATCCCACCGCCACACGCGTATCGCATCGCTGGGAGCACCAACAGGCGCGCACCGAGTGACATGGCGCGGTCGTTTGTGAGGTCGACCTGTCGGCGGCGGTGATAATTCCTCAGACACTGGACTGCTGGATTTTGTGCTCCTTGTCGAAAACATCGTTTTTCCTGGCTCGCATGGTTGGTCAGCGGCCTGGGATATTGACCGCTCTCTGGCTTGGACGAGAAGTGGGAGGCGGTTCGTTGTTTTGCGTCGTTTGGCGATGATGGTGAAGACTACCGTGTTACAACGCGAGCCCGAACTCAATCGCTGTTCGCTCTTCCCCGACTAGTCCAACTTGAGATCCACGTACTCCTTGCGAAGGCCATCTTTGTTGATTATCCAAATCTCAACACGGTCACCGGTGTAGATATCCCTTTCTCCCGCGGTGGCGAAGCAATCCTTCACGAGGTCCACAGCCTCTGATTCGCTCAGGGGCGTCGCGCTGGACTGCGCCGGGAGCACGAGCGGGGACACCGTCTTGAGCTGGTTGTCCAGCACGGGCATGATCAGCCCCTGCCCGCTCCCCTGGCACGAGTAGTTTGTCCTCTCGTACGAACCCACCGCGTCGTAGGTGAACACCGCGCCCTTGCCCTCCGCGTCCAGCCCGGCGACGATGTTGAAGGTGTAGTACGGGAAAAACCGGCGGTAGTACAGGGTGTTGCTCAGCAACTGCGCAAACGAGACGCAACCCATGGGTTTATCGTTCTGGAACTCGTAGGTGGTGCACCTGGCCTTGAGGGTCTTCTTCAGCGTCACCGCGTCAGCCATGAAACCCGCGCTCGCCATGACGCACTTGTCGCTCATCTGGTCGATCTTCTTGTAGTCGCGGGTCAGGATGCTGTACCCGGTCGACATCCGGGTGTCCGCCGCGCACACGACGTAGTCCTCGCCCGCGACCGCGAGCACCGTGCCGCCGTTGTTATCCTATGAAGAGAAGGAGGAAGATCGGGGTAGAGGATGTCAGATCCAAAGGCAGCGGATGTCATCAGGAGGCAGCGGGGAAGGAGGCAGCGGATGTCAGATCTGGAGATCCTCGAGGACCCTCGCGCCCCGAACGGGCTGGTGTGGAAAGGGTTGGGTCCGGGCACGCACGTATGGGCTCCAGTTGGATCGAGTATGAGGCCCGGCCGCATCTGAATTCGGCATGGCCCCGTCGTCGTAGTACATGCGAGGCATGGTGCGCTCAGAGTGTGCGGAGAAGACCAACCCTAGTTCAAAATGGCCAGCCAGAACGGGTCTTGTAATAAGTCGCTGATCTTCGCTCACTGTTTGCGCAGTCGATCAGTGTTCCTCACAACGTACCGCGCTAAAGCGTCGTTCGCCACTATGGGGGTCACCGATTCCCTTAAGAAGCTCTACGAGAGCGAGATGACCGGCGCGAACAGGGAAAGCACCATGGTGAGCTGCCCCCTTCCCTCCAACGCCGCGGTCGATCGCGACGGCCGATTTGCACGCAGCGCTCCACATTTCCGCCCCGTCTCTCGTGCCTGGACACCCTCGAGCTGAACACGACCCCATCACCCCTCCCGTGCAGAACCTCCTCCGCGCCGCCGGACTCTTCGCTGGTGCCATCGTCGTCATGAGGTGTTTCGGAGACGCTTTCGCCATCTGAGAACCCACTCGCCGACCAGACTCGCGAGATTATAGGGCAGCTTGTTTCTAATATACGCATCGACTGCCAGACCTATTGTATCGGAGCTAGACCCCGCGCTGTTCACTATTCGTCGTCGCTACTCTCGCCGTAATCACCCAGCAACCCCTTGAGTCCTCCTTCCCCGCCCGAACCCTCGTCCTCGTCCTCAGCCTTGGCGCGCTTCGCCTCGGGCCCGCCCTCGTCGCCGCCAGTCGCCCGCTTGTTGCCCTTCTCCTTGGACACCACGAAGAACTGGGGCGTCTCCTTCCGCTTCACCTGGATGACCGGGTGTTGGGTCCCACCGGTCAGTCCGACGCCGCCCGAACCCTTCCCATCGACCCCGGCGCCGAACCCCGCGGACCCCGATCCTTTCGCCGCCGCCATCCTTCGCTCCTTCTCCGCCATCTCCGCCTGCAGCCTGCGCTTGGCGAACTCGCTCGTCTCTTCCTTCTTCGTCCGGATCATGCTCTCCAGCGTGTTGTTGCTCTTCGGGCACTCCCCCGGCCTGTGATCCTCTCCGCACACGCGACAGCTGATGGTGTTCCTCGGGCACTCCCTGGACGTGTGCCCCTTGTTGCCGCACCTGTGGCACACCTCCGAGTACTTGGCCAGCATCTTCTCCTTGCTGGTCAGCTGCTTCTGGCCGCAAAACTTTTCGATGTGACCGGCCATTCCACACTTGGCGCATATCCTCGGCTTCGGACAGTTCTTCGCGATGTGGCCCGGGAGGCCGCACCGATGGCAGGCGCCCTCGTATGAGAGGGCCACATTTTTGGATGCCATCTCGACGCCGAGCTCCGTTGCCCTCTCCCCTCACGGACGCCGCGAGTCACCAACGCCGGGGTCGAGTATTTCCTGTATCGATACTCGCACCACGGTGTCGACGTTCAGTCGTCGTTGGAGGCCGAACACTCGACGAGCCCCCCACGCGTGTGCAGATGATTTTCCGGAAGTGAGTCAGTCGTGACTTGAGCAGACGAGGCCTCGGAACCAAGACTCGACTTTATCCTGTGCTTGGCGACGGTGCGCTCATATCGACACGAGGAGCGCCCTTAGGAGGCGCCCCATCCCGCCGAAATGCTCGACATCAACCTGTTCCGCTCGGACAAGGGCGGCGATCCGGTGAGTCAGGATCCCAAACCCCGCCGCGCCACCGATCGCGCGAGGACAGTTCGCTCTCGTACAATGGCGGCCGACATCCTCTCGGATCGGCGCGAATGATCGGTCGCTCCGCCGCGAGCTCTCCGCCTCGTCCGAATCGCCGCTCACCTCGAAATTTCCCGACCCCGAACGTTTGTGTCTACAGGAGATCGTCAGGGAGTCTCAGCGCCGCCGATTCTCGCGCGTGGAGGACGTCGACGATGTTATCGCCATGGACGCCAAGTGGCGCGACGCCCGCTGGGAGCTCGACAGCGTGAACGCCCAGTTCAACAAGGCCAACAAGGAGGTATCCAAGCTCAAGGTTGCCAAGGAGAACGCGGATGAGGCTATCGCTAAGGTCAAGGAGCTCGCCGCCCGCCGCATCGAGCTCGAGCAGCAGGAGAAGGACGCCGAGGAGGCTGTGAACACGCTCCTGAAGAAGATCGGAAACATCGTGCACGACTCCGTCGTCGTCAGTCAGGACGAGGAGAACAACGCGATCGTACGCACCTTCGGACTGGACACCAAGCGCATGGAGGAGAAGCTACCCAACCACGTGGACCTGATCGCCATGCTCGACATCGCCGACACCGAGCACGGCACCGACGTCGCGGGAGGCCGCGGCTACTTCCTCACCGGCGCCGGCGTGCTCCTCAACCAGGCGCTCATCAACTACGCCCTCGCCTTCCTCGCAGGGCGCGGACACACCCCGCTCGGTACCCCTTTCTTCATGCGCAAGGACCGCATGGCGGAGTGTGCGCAGCTGGCGGATTTCGACGAGCAGCTGTACAAGGTTAGCGAGGGTGAGGATAAGGAGGACAAGTACCTCATCGCCACCTCGGAGCAGACGTGCTGCTCTTTCCTTCGCAAGAGGTGGATCCAGCCCAAGGAGCTGCCCATCCGCCTCGCGGGCTACTCCACCTGCTTCCGCAAGGAGGCTGGATCCCACGGTCGCGACACCCTGGGTATCTTCCGCGTGCACCAATTCGAGAAGGTTGAGCAGTTTGTGGCGGTGAGCCCCGACGGCGACGAGAGCTGGCAGGAGATGGAGCGCATGATTGGCAACTCCGAGGCGTTCTACCAGAGCCTCGGCCTCCCCTACCAGGTTGTCAACATCGTATCCGGCGAGCTTAACGATGCCGCGGCGAAGAAGTACGATCTCGAGGCTTGGTTCCCCTCCTCGAAGACGTGGCGCGAGCTCGTGTCCTGCTCCAACTGCACCGACTTCCAGTCCCGCCGCCTCGAGATTCGCTGCGGCGCCGCGCAGAAGGGTCCGGAGAAGAAGAAGTCTTACGTCCACCTCCTCAACTCCACCCTCACCGCGACCGAGCGCACGCTCTGCTGCATCCTCGAGAACTGGCAGACCGAGGAGGGTTTCGTCGTGCCCCCCGCGCTTCGCCCTTGGATGCAGGGCATCGAGTTCATCCCGTTTGTTAAAAAGCTGGATAAGAAGGGCAAGCTCGTGGAGGTCAGCCCGCCCCCACCGCCCCTCTTTGCGCCGAAGGAAACCGAGCCCGTCGAGGCCAAGACCGCCGCGGAGATGATCGCGACTCTTAACCTTGGACAGTGAGCGTAGACTAAGCTGGACCTTGTGAATAAGACTACAGTAACTATTCCGAACTATAATAAACCCTTTCCCCCTCAAGATGACACCTCGTCATCCTTTCAGTTCGTTGAGGCTTGCAAATAGCCCTCCTTCGTCTCGTTTTCGACGAGTTCCTTGGTGAACTCCTCGAACTCCTCCGCGTGCTTCACCATGCACTGGTGAAGTTCGACAAACTGCTCCGCGCACGCCGATCCTCGCTCCTCTTCCGGGGCGGTGATGAAGCACGTCAGCGCGTTGCGGAACCCTTCCCCACAAGACGATTCCTTCAGACCCTGCACGCAGGGACAATCCAACGCCGCTTTCACCGCATCTTCCTTGCTTCCACCAGCCTCCTCGCCTTTCTTTAGAGCCTCAGCGAGTGCCTCGCCGACATCCGGGGAGGAGGTTGTCATCTCAGAAAATGGTTCCACAGGCCACAAAAGTCCAGTCAAGTAATCGAAGCACATCAGATCTCGCCCGCGGGAGGGCGAGCTCTGAGACATAGGGGCATGGGGTTTGGCATTCCGGGCATAGATGGTATCCGCTTCCATGTCGCGCCGACTGGAATCGGCGACGTTCAATGCACAGCGGAGCCTGAGCATACGCAAGACACTCCGAGGGCCACGCTGCCCGCAGCAACAACCCTGTTCCCTCTCTCGCCGATGCCCGACCCCGACGAACTCAAGGCTGCCGCGGCCAAGTACCTCAATCCGATCGATGAGGATATTTTCGCGCAACTCGCGGCGGCGTCGGCGACCCGGGTGGCCGAACCGGTGTACAGCGAGGCCGAGCTGGTGCACCACCCGTCGGCACCCCGAACGACCGTGGTGCCACTTCTGCCCCCGTTGGACCCGAGCGTCGTCGGAGACCAGTGGGGAGCGTCGCCCTCTGGCGCCCACGGGAGCACGACGCGCGCCGAGGTCGGGTGGAAGGAGGTGAGCATCGAGGCTCCGGGCACGTCCGGGTCGTCTTCCTCGCTGGCGCGACGTCCCGGCGCCGCGGCTGACTTTGTCCGCGGCAGCCTGGCCAACGTGCCGTTCACGCCGGGCGGAGCGGGCTGGGAGGACGCAGCCGCGGAGGCGGCCGCGGCTAGGCAGGCGGCCGCGAGACGCGCCAGCGCCGCGTGGCTCGTGGAGTACGAGTCGGGTGTGTACTCGGGGGTCCCGCCCGGATTCTCTCCGTCTTCGTGGACCGACGAAGCTCTGGAGCAAACGGGGGGCGTCGGCGAGGGGACGGCGACAAAGACGGGATCTTCGGCGGCACTGTCGGCGTCGGGCTCGGCGCCGATGACTTACGACGATCTACTGATGTCGGCGCTGCGAATCGCCCCGGACGACGCCGATCAAACCAGCGAGGAGGACGTGGACAGCGAGTCGGGCGACGAGTCAGAGGACGGGGTTGAAGCCGAGAGCGGCGCCGACACCGCGGCGGACGGTCCGGAGGCTGAGCTCGAGGCCCTCCTGAGGTCCGTAGATCCAACGCGACGCGCGAGGGACAGGGCGGGGCGTGAGAAACTGTCGGCCTCGAACCGGAAGAAGGAGGACGAGTGGGCGGTGATGGAGCGCCTGCCCGACGTGGACGACGCGCTGCGCCGAGAGGTTCCCGAGCCAGCGCACGCGTTTCCGTTTGAGCTCGATGCGTTCCAGAAGGAAGCGATTTACCGACTCGAACGCAACGAATGCGTTTTTGTCGCCGCGCACACGTCCGCGGGTAAGACGGTCGTTGCGGAGTACGCCTTCGCGCTCGCGACGAAGCACTGCACGCGCGCCATCTACACGTCACCGATCAAGACCATCTCCAACCAAAAGTTCCGCGATTTTGGCAAGCAGTTTGACGTCGGCCTCCTGACGGGAGATGTCAGCATCAAGGCGGACGCGCCCTGTCTCATCATGACCACCGAAATTTTGCGATCGATGTTGTATCGCGGTGCGGACCTCATCCGCGATGTCGAATGGGTAATCTTCGATGAGGTACACTACGTCAACGATGCTGAGAGAGGTGTGGTCTGGGAGGAGGTGATCATCATGCTCCCCGCTCATGTCGGCCTGGTGCTTCTTTCTGCCACAGTACCGAATGTATGGGAGTTCGCCGACTGGGTTGGGCGTACTAAGCGAAAGAAAGTCTTCGTCACGGGCACGACGCGTCGACCTGTGCCTTTGGAGCACATGCTGTACTTTGGGGGCGATAAGGAGGAGGACTTTTACAAAATCGGGGAGCGGGAACAGTTCCTGCCGGGCGGGTACAAGGCTGCGACAGACGCCCTCAACAAGAGCAAGAAACCGTCGACTTCATCGGGCGGCGGAGTAGGGGGTTCCGGTCCGGGCCGAGGCGGTGGAAGAGGCGGAAGGGATGGAGGCCGGGGTCGCGGTGTGGGCAACTCGGGTAACAAGCATCCCGGTCGCGGAGGCGGCGGCGGTCCAAACACGGGTGGCGCCATGGGCGTGCGAGGTCGCGATAAGTCCGTTTGGGTCGAGCTCATCCGAAACCTGGAAAAGCGTGAGTTGTTACCGATGGTGGTGTTCTCGTTCAGCAAGAAGCGATGCGACCAAATGGTCGATTCCCTGACCGGGATGGATCTAACAGCCGGCGCAGAGAAACATGAGATTCACATTTTCTGTGAGCGATGTCTCTCGCGCCTATCTCCCGCCGACCGTCAGCTACCTCAAGTGCTACGCGTGCGAGAACTACTTCGTCGTGGTCTCGGCGTCCATCATGCAGGTCTGCTCCCAATCATGAAGGAGATTGTGGAGATGCTCTTCTGTCGGGGATTGCTCAAGGTGCTCTTCTCCACTGAGACATTTGCGATGGGTGTCAACGCACCCGCGCGTTGTGTGTGCTTCCAGGACCTTCGTAAACACGATGGTCGAGACTTCAGAGGACTACTTTCAGGGGAATACACGCAGATGGCTGGTCGCGCAGGTCGACGAGGGTTAGACTCAGTCGGAACAGTCATCATCGCCGCTTGGGACAACTTCCCTCAGGAGTCCACCGTGCGCACGCTGCTTTCAGGCAAGGCGACAAAACTGGAGAGTCAGTTCCGACTCACTTACGGCATGATTCTCAACCTTATGCGCGTGGAGGATCTACGAGTCGAGGATATGCTGGCTAGATCGTTCGCCGAGTTCCACGCCCAACGAAGCGTCGGGGATAGACGCGGCGCGCTGGCGCTAGATGTTGCAGCGCTGAAGCGGGTCAACGAGCTGGCTGCGGCGGAGGAGGCCGCGGACCCGGCTGGTTGGGACGCGGCTGTCGCGCACGAGGGTGCAAGCGCGGCTGTACGTGCGGCTGCAGCTGAGGTACGCGCGGCGGTGCTCACGAGTCGCGGTGGGCAGGCGGCCATGAGCATCGGGCGACTGCTCTTCATCGCTGGAGGCGGAGAGGGTGGAGTGGGCGACTTGCCGCCGGCGGAAAAGGGAGCAGCCGGAGAGATACCCGCAGAGGTCAAACCTTCTGGCGCCCTCGGTGGTCGCGGAGGTATCGACAAGCACGGAGCTTTACTTCGTGTGGTCAGTGCTAACGCGGCAAACAAAGGTGGTTCGATTGTGGACGAAGCAGCTGCAAAGACATATGTGGTGTTGCTGCCTTGCCCAGAAGGACACCCTCCACCTTCCGAAGAGGAGGCCACAGAGCACGTTACCGCAGCTGAAGTGGGAAAACAGTCAGAACCCGCGCCCATGCTGTTGATGAAGCGCAAAGGAGATGACGATGACGATGACATGTTTGGGGGAGGATTTGGAAAGAAAGGCGGCTTTGGAAAGAAAGGCGGCGGTGGTTTTGGCTCTGCCACCGAGGACAGGATTGACGGACCGATGCCTCCTGGTCTACCTTGGCGGCTTCAATCTGGCGGTTTAGATTATGTCATCGCCGCCGTGCCCGCCGACAGTGTGCTGGCCATCACCGATGCCAAGATTCCAGTCGACACTGGTGCAGTCCTGACCTCGCCGGGTGCGAGCGGCTCCCCAGCACCTGCGGCTGCAGCCGCCGTCGCGCGCGCTCTCTCCGAGATTGAAAGAGTTCTCGGCAACGGCACCCCCGCCGCGCTTGATCCCGTGAAGGACCTCAAGCTTCAGGACATCGCCGCGGTAGAGGCGTGTCACGAGCACGCCAGGCTAGTCGCCGCGGTTCCCGCACTTCCTTCCTCTGTGACGCCTCGTTTGCGTGCGTGGCACGCGTTGCTCGACGCGCGCCGGGCACTTTCCAAGCGCGTCGAGGAGCTTGAACACGGTCTGAGCGACGCAAACTTGCAGCAGATGCCGGACTTTGAGACCCGCGTTGAGGTGCTTCAGTCGATGGGTTACCTCGATCAAGATCGCACGGTCACGCTGAAGGGTCGAGTCGCCTGCGAAATGACCACCGGTGACGAACTGGTGGGCACGGAAATTATTTTCGCGGGTGTCTTGACGAACATTCCCCCAGAGGAGGCTGTGGCACTCCTCGCAGCTTTGGTGTTTCAGGAGAAAAATTCGAGCCCACCTGAACTTCATGGAACCCTACTTGAGGCATGCGATCATGCAAAAGAGTTGGCATTTGCCGCAGGTGAGGAACAGCTGCGCAAAGGCCTTCCAGTGGCACCGGATGAATTCGTCACAACAACACTTCGATTCGGTCTTACAGAAGTTGTTCACGAATGGGCAAAGGGCACAAAGTTTGGCGACATCTGTCTAATCACAGACGTTCAAGAGGGTTCGATCGTTCGAACGATCGTTCGACTCGATGAAATGTGCAGGGATGTGCGTAATGCCGCGAGGATAATGGGAGATTCTGCGCTGTATGAAAAGATGGAATCAGCGTCGACGGCGATCAAGCGTGATATTATCTTCAGCGCGTCTCTGTACGTTTCTGGTGCATAAAAATGCCTATAGTCTTCTAGCGGGGAGTGACTCCCTTAATTCTAGTTCTAAGCGTTTTAGTTGTCTATCTACGCGTAGTGTATCATGAGCTGAGCTCTTCCCACGCCCGCTTCACGAGCCTTCGCTTCCTTGAGGCAACTTTCCCATGGCTCCCGGTGCCGGATGTAAGGTTAGGGGCGAGCATAACCGACGTAGGTCTCCCGTGAGCGCAGTGGAGCGGAAGCTCGGTGCGTGTAAGCGAGCCGAGAAGGGCAACGCACTCATCATGATCCAAGCTGTCCCCAAACATGATCGCCCCGCGACAGGCTTTCGATGCCAGCAGACGGTGAAGTGCAGGAGGCGGAGCCGATGTCGGTCCAGTCACGGAAACCTGCCGCAGGTATTCCGCCAAGGCATCCGCACCAAGCATGGTGCCCTCAACCGTCGGAAGTCCCGTCAGCTTGATTCCTTCATCAGCATCACTGTTGCGATAAGCAACGTCCTCCCATCGCCAGCCCCACCTCCAAACCAGAGAGAAATTGGCTCGTAGAATTGCAAGCTCAGATGCGGTGAGTAAACACGGCTGTGGATGACCAAGTGCTGTGGTTGGCACTGAAGATGATTTATTGAGCGTTCCCCTCTGATCGACCGAACCGATTAGAGTTGCTCTCAGTTGCTCCAAACGGACGCGCTCATCTGCTGCGTGCTGATCAATGGCGAAGAGGTCGCCTGAAGCGCTCATGGCCAAGATGAACTTTTTACCCCACTGGGTCAAAACCTTTGCGCCGTCTAACATTGAGCGGGACATTTCAGCCACGGGTACAGTCTCTACGACGTTTTGGTCTCGATCTGCATGCCTCTTCTTCCAGTCTGCTAAGAGGTCTGTGATACTGTCTCCTGCTTCCTCAGCCGCAGGAGCGGGTAGAGCCGGCGCGTCTTCGAAAGGCTCAATGATTTGGCAGAGAAGTGGAGAGTCGTCTTCATGCGCACCAGGTTGGAGTGCTGCTACCACGTGACGTCTACGACTACCGGGTGGGCAGCACGCGCATTCGTCGAGTCCAAAGTCATGAAGCGGAGAAGGTGGGCTTTGCGTGTGCATTCCCGGGGCATCTGGGGTGGGCCCAGGAACAGTTCGATACGCGGGTATGTTAGGCGGAGGTGTCTTTGGTAACGGTCTCGCGAGGGGCGCGATGGTGGTGGAGCCATCTGCATCAGGCCAAGCCTCCTTCAAAGCGGTGTTCAAAAGGCCAAGAGGGGTTTTCCAGTCGCCGAACTCAATCAAGGTCTTCTCCGGGTCAAATGTGATGTCGTATGCATCTGGGGGACATTCAAGGCAAATCACGTATCCGGGGTATCCCTGAGTGCCAATCTCTAGCGATGCACACGCTGATGCGAATGCTTTGCTCACTGCATTGTGCAGAAGTGTGCGGCGGACGAATCGACGGTTCACGTAAAAGAACTGAAGCTCCGGCGACACAAGGCTGGCTTCCGAGGATGCGGATGTCACGTATCCGGTAACACGAAACTCACCAACTGCCATGCTCAAAGGGATCAGTCTAGATGCGATGGACTTTCCAAAAGCATCGGATAACATGGAGAGCAGAGACCGACCCGGCAAAGCGCGGAGCACATCACGTCGAGAGCCCACGTCTCTCAACGAAAATCCAACCTCGGGGTGTATGAGGGCGAGGCGGAAAAGTCGGACGCGAGTGTCCTCCATTTGTTTCGCGACCCCGTTCCGTCTGATAACTCCACGTCTGACCGGGTGGGTGTAAAATAAGTCTTTGCATGCGACGATGGTGCCAGCTTTTGGGAGTTGGTATCGCGACGGTCCACACGAGAGTGTTTGTCCCTGCAAAACGAAGATGTTAGATTTATCAGTGGTGACTGGTCGACGGACCAACAAAGTGATGACCTCACCTTTGAGCATATCTTGCTGTACGTCTCGAAGCTTCCCGTGGCTCTCGTCGTTACTTGTAACACGCAAAAGTCGCCTATGGATGCCAGTGCCTCGCCCCTGAAGCCGAGGGTGCGCACGCTTCCCTCGAGATCCGAGAGGGAGCTTATTTTTGAGGTGTGATATCGGCTCGTCCCAACCAACTTGACGTCTGCGACACCCATGCCGCAGCCGTCGTCGGAGACGGTAATCGACATCGTAGCGCCCGTATCGATGACGACCGATATATCATGAGCTCCTGCGTCTATGGAGTTACACACCAGCTCCTCCGCCAGCTGCCCGACACATGTCACGATGGTTGCGCTTCGCAGCTTGCTTCGAACGTCGGGAGAGAGCTGTCTCAACGAGCCCGCCTTCGACAGAGGTTCCGTCATCCGACCGCCCACACTTCTCGTTGGAAACGTACGCATCACCCCTCTACGTGTTCCATCCGGCGTGAGTCGCGCTCTTCGCAGTGCCGTGCTCAAGCGGTTTTTTTCCGATACATGGGAGGGGGCGAAATGGGGCCAAATAAACCCAAAATGGCGAATTGAGGACGTCAGTCACGAACGCATACGACCTTTTTAAAGGTACCAGGTTGAAGGTTTATTACGCCCGCAATCATTCCGGCAGGCACTCTACCGCTCGCCAACCAGCGCAGCACATCACGCCGCGTTGAGCAGTCACACGTGCACCGTATGGTGAGTCATTCGTCGCCGTTCGCGTTCCCATCGCTTCGCGCGATACTCTCCCTTCAGCCGCAGCTCCAAGCCGCCCTATCTCTGTGCCCACATTGCGGCCGCCGGTTGGGGCGGCGGGAGTGGGCGACCGCTTTTAACGCGCAACAGCCCCGAGCTGTGCTCGTTACGCGCTCCCGAATGTGTTTTCGTGCATTCCTGAAAACATCGAGCCGACGAATGAGCCGCTCGCGGTCCAAGCGTCGACGCTACCGCGTCACTCGGCGCGTCACTCGGGCCATAATTTCCTCTTCGCGTCGATTCTTTCCGTGGTGCTCACCGCCCCTCACCACATCCCGTTCCACAGGCCAAGAAGGGACTTCATCCTCTCCTCTATCGCATCACCGTTGTTGGCACAAAGGGAGGCACCTTTCCCATTTTCAGCGCCGTCCAGCAGAAAGGAAGCAAGCTCTTCCTTCAGGCAGATCAGGACACGCACAGCTTGTGGTCGGGCAAGAAAGTAGTCAGCGCGGCTACCGGTCAGGTTGCCAAGTTCAAGAAGCGATTCGACTTCCTCTCCAGCGCCACCATCGGCAAGAAGAAGTGAGCTACCACCACTTTAAGTCGTGACGATGCTATCCGCACGCATGCTCACCGTCGTCGCGGCGGGTCGTCAGTACGGTGACGTTCGCCGGGATGGCGGCACGGGCACGGCCAAGTCACCCGGTCGCGGCGGCGACGGCGGCGACGACACGGACTGGATGCAGAAGGCCCGCAAGCTGGCGAATAAGCGCGCGTCCCAGTTTCGCAGGGAGCGCGGCGCCCAGCCCGTGGCACCCGCGCAGTGGCGCCGCAAGCGCAAGGGGGAGAAAGGTGACGAGTTCGGGTACGTCGAGGCTGCCCGCGGATACGATGACATCCCCAAGGACGTCGCCGACGACCGTGAGGACGAGCTGACGGCCACCGCCGGGGACGGGCTCTGGCGCGTGGACTTCGGCGATCTCGCCGAGGAGGACTGGGGCTCCCAGTGGACGATGACGGACGACGAATGGAAGTCTGTCGAGAAGCTCGCG
>ENA-UOXV01004497-UOXV01004497.1-marine-metagenome-genome-assembly--contig:-NODE-4497-length-15954-cov-5.345368_pt1 | contig 15954 bp, 9 predicted proteins | sample MGYA00238165_ERZ766961 | MGnify/ENA primary metagenome ERZ766961 (study PRJEB28924, sample SAMN03173240) | marine metagenome | biome: Marine; feature: Water; material: Subsurface seawater | place: North... | reverse complement strand
GCGGCTGCCGCCCACGGACGCGGCGCCGCCGGCGTCCAGCGCGGCGGCCGCCTTGGCCGCGGCGGCGGCGAGCGCGGAGTGCGGTCCTTGCCCTTCGTCTCTGAGCATCCCGAGCCCCGCGTCGTCTCTGCGCAGCGCGCCGAAGATGGGCGCGCCGATGCCGGCGTTCTCGATGGAGTCGCGGATGAGCTTCTCGTGCGAGGCGTCCTTGGTCTTGTTCAGGATGACGCCCGCGATCGGGAGTTCGTCGTCGAAGGCGAGGTGGCCTTTGAGGAGCGCAGCGGCGGATCGCGCGGGGAGCCCGTCGCAGTCGAGGACGAGGACGACGGGCGCGCCGAGCCACTTGGCGAGCTGTCCGGTGCTGCCCTCCTCATCGCCGAAGGTTCCGTCGTAGAGCCCGTCGCCACCCTCGACGACGGCGACGTCCGCGTCCCCCGCGAGCCTCTGCGCGACGGACAGGTTGTGCTCCTTCGTGAGCATCCACCCGTCGAGGTTGTAGCTGGGCTTGCCGGTGGCGGCCTCGTGCAGGAGCGGGTCCAGGAGGTCGGGTCCCACCTTGAAGCCCTGGACGCGCAGGCCGCGCTGGCGGAGGGCCGCCATCAAGCCGACCGTGACGGTGGACTTGCCCACGCCCGCCTGCATACCCCCGACCACGATGACCTTGCAGCCTCCCATCTTGCTTTCAATTCGTCCCTTCGAGTTCGTCTCCTATCGGTCCGCCATCTTGGGCTCGATCGTTATTTCGGTGCGGTGCGAGCGTCCGCGCGGTGGTCAGTGGTGCTTAAAGGCGACCCCAGCGTGGCGCTCGTGTGAGTCCGCTGGTATGAGGTCAGCGTGCGCTCTCTCGACCTTGGTCTCCTTCTCGCAAACCTTTTAAAAGTCGTGATGAAAAGATTTCTCGGAGATCGGTTAACATTTTAATTACGGGACATGGACAACTATTTGCCCTGAGAACTGCGTAATTCATTTTTGACCACATGAACAGTTAGTGAGAATGTCAATTTCATTCCGGAAGTTATCCACTTTCGACGTCATCACCCAAAGTGCTTTTCAGGCCGGAAGGACCGGTGCCGGACGACACATTCAGAGGTCCGCGAGGAGTCGCGTAAGAACCATGCTTGCTTTCTCTCTCTCCGCGCGCGCGGCTGTTGCCACCCGCGTCGCCACCCCGGTGCAGCAGAGGCGTGGTGAGTTCCCGCGACGTCACACCGGCGCATTCCCGGCCGTGGTCCGGCAAAATCTTTTGGCTTTGGGGTTAGGGTTTGGGCGATGCCGAGCCCCCGCGCGGGCCGGAAAGCACGACGTCGATGCGATTCAGACGCGATGACCCGACGCGAGGGCCCGCGTCAGCATCGATGACGGTGTTTTCTTCCCACGCGGCGCGCTCCTGGCTCGTCAACGCCCACGCGTCGACCGCCTCGCGCGGTCGCGTCGCACCCGCATCTCACTCGGCTTTCATCGCTCGGGTTATCCACGGAGGGTCCACGTTGGCTGGCGCCACGCGCGCCCCGCGCTCGACATCCCGCGCCCGATTGAACCGCACGACTCACCCCCCACACGACTCCGACTCTGACATTCGTCCACCCCCCGTTTCTCCCCCCATCGATCCAGCCACCTCATCCACCCAGGTCGTGGCCAAGGTCACCCCCAAGGAGGCTCGTCGCCAGAAGCGCCACACGAAGATTCGCTCCAAGCTCTCCGGCACCCCCGACCGCCCCCGCATCTCCGTCTACCGCTCCAACCAGCACACGTACGTGCAGGTGATCGACGACGAGAACCAGACCACCCTGTGCGCCGTGGGCACCATGTCCCCCAAGATCAAGGAGGTGATTGGCACCGAGGAGTGGAAGACCAAGACCGTGGCGGCGGCTTCCGAGGTTGGCAAGGCGTTGGGCGCCATGTGCGTCGAGAAGGGTATCAAGAAGGCGGTGTTCGATCGCGGCGGGTTCGTGTACCACGGGCGCGTCAAGGCGGTCGCGGAGGCGGCGCGTGAGGCGGGCATGGAGTTCTAAGCGAGAACGGGCGGCGACGTTCGCAAAGGCGTGGTGAGCGAGCGATTTGATTGCGGGATTCAAAGACGAGAGCGCCACCTCGAGGACGACCGGACTAGCCGGCCGTCGAGGAGGACGGGGAGGTTCCCGCGAGCACCAAACGTCGCGAACACGCGGAGCGTATCATAAATTCTTTCGCGTATCTATCCTAGGCATGTTGATATCGAGTGTGTACTCAAAGAACCGAGCGAAAGACTCTCCCGTCGTTTTCCAACTTTATCCAGAAGAGTGGATTTGTTGGCCCAGTCTATTTACTCAAGGAAATGACTGGAGCAAAATGAAGCCACCCGTCGTCCGAGTTTATCTGGTTTGCAATCGCCCTCTCGAGGACGTCACACGGAGCCTCCACGCCCCCGATACAACACCGTTCCGAACGATGGCGTCCACCTTTGTCGGTGCCCCCGCCGCTCTGCGTGCGCGGGTCGCGCCCCGCCGCGGCTCCCGCGACGCACGCGCGCTCACCCGCGCCGATGCCTCCGCGCAGGCTGTCCCCGCGGTGACCCCTTCCACGGTCGGCTCCCGCTGCGGCTCCGCCTCCGTCAAGGGCACCGTGCGCAAGCAGAACGAGGACCGCTTCGCCTCCTACGTGAGTTTCCCCGCACATCGACGCGATATCCAGCGCGCGACGCCCCGAACATCCCACTTATAACATCCCCGACCCGCGGACCCTCTGATGACGTTTGGTGGACCGTCGCTCGTGATCGTGAAATATCGGCTCTGACCCGCGCCTCCGCTCCCTTACCCGGTCCCCAACAGACCAACCCCAACGCCAAGGACGGCTCCCCTTACGCAATCTACGGCGTCTACGACGGCCACGGCGGCTTCGCCGTCTCCCAGTGGCTCACCGATAACCTCGCCAACTTCATCTGCGAGGAGTGGCCCAAGGCTGACTTTTGCCTCGAGGCGCTGTCGCAGGCGTGCCTCCGCGCGGACTATGACCTCATCCAGCCCCCGCCCGGTTTCTTCGGCGCGTTCGGCGAGCGCGGCATCGGCGGCGCCAAGTGCGGATCCACCGCGGTCACCGCCCTCCTCTTCGAGCAGGGCGGCAAGCCGTGCCTCGCCACCGCCAACGTGGGCGACGCTCGCATTCTCCTCGTCCGCGACGGCAAGGCTGTACAGCTGTCCGTCGACCACGTCCCCGACGACGAGGCTGAGCGCAAGAGGATCGACCGCGGTAACCCCAACTTGCGGAAGTCGCTGGTGACGTTCACGGAGGGGAGCTGGCGCGTCGGCGGCGTCCTCGCGCTCTCCCGAGCGTTCGGCGACGCGTTCCTGAAGGAATCCGGGCGCTTCGAGGGCCTCGGCGAGCGCAACGCGGACTACGGCTCCGGGTTCGGCCTGAACGCGGAGCCCGACTGCGCCATCGAGCAGCTCAGCGATTTGGACAGCTGGGTCATGCTCTCCTCCGACGGGCTCTTCGCCAACGACGAGCGCGGCGGCGGCGGTGGGTTCGAGAACCAGGAGATTGCCGACTTTCTCCTCGCCGCGCCGGCGGACGCGTCCCCGGAGAGCCTCGCGAAGGAGCTGTGCAGCATGGCCGTGTCCAAGGGCAGCACCGATGACGTGACAGTGACCCTCATGAGGCTTTAAGTGCGCTTTAAAGAGAAGAGGAGAGAGGGTGGGGGTGGAAAAATAAATTTCAGGAGCTCGACGCCTCGGCTCGACGGAGGGTTTCGGGCACGAGGCGCGGCACATCGGGCGGAGTTAGTCCAGAGGCACGCGCGCCGTGGGTACTTCGCGACATTGTTTCATAATATCATCGCAGCCAATCGATAAAGCGCTGTGTGTCGTCGCGCGGAATCGAGGAGCGTCGCCGGGGTGGCCCGAGAGAAAACACACTCCAACCGTCACGATTTCTCCGCATCGACGAGGTGTGTTCACGTGGCGAAGCCTCGGATCGTGTGTACACCTCATCATCGGTGATAAAATGACGATCTCGGCAACCGTCGGGCCACACTCTAACGAGCGCCGTTCTACTGTACCGACGAGAACATGGCATCCATCGCCGCTGCCCCCGCGGGCCTCTTCGCCCGCCGCGCCGCCTTCAACGGCCTGACCGTCAGGTGCGCCACCTTCTCGTCGCGTCACAGACCGGCACCGTTGATCTCAAATTTCTCCACCCGCACCAGCTCTGACCGTGCAGTCAAATATCTTCTCCCCCTCCACGTAGGCCCCGCGCCGTCGCGCGCGCCGTCCCCGCGGCTCGCCTCGCGCCCGTCGCAGCTCTCAAGAAGGATGACGAGTGGGAGACCCAGAAGGCTAACCCCGCGTTCAACATGGCGCTCGCCGCGATGGTCGCCGGCAGCGTCTTCGTCTCGGATGTGGTCGCCCCCGAGTACGCGGAGGCTGCGAGGTCGGGCGGCAGGATGGGCGGTTCCTCCTTCCGCTCCGCCCCGCGCATGGCGCCCCGCGGTGGCATGGGCGGTCAGTCCCGCCAGGCGCCCCCTCCCGGCGCCATGCGCGGCGGCATGGGCATGGGCATGCCCATGATCATGCCCATGCCGATGTTCAGCCCCTTTGGATTCGGTTTCGGGTTCGGCGGCCTGTCCTTCATCTTCAACATCCTCATCTTCCTCTGGGTGGCCAACTTCTTCATGAGCTTCGTGTCCAGCCTCACCTCGGGCAACGACCAGCAGCGCAGGGACGACGACGACCGATTCTAATCGTTCGGAGTCCTCTATTAGCGCGCAAAAACTAGCCATGTAATACCGTCAGTTCCATTTTCAAGTGACTCTTTTCGTCGGCGACAGTCGTCGCCCGTGCTATTCTATTCGTACACTCTCTCCGTGTTGCTTGTCATCGTGTCTCAGTTCCAGCTCATCCACCACACGTACATCCTCCCCAGGTTCGACCTCGACACCGCCTCTTCGATCAACCGCCTCGCCTGCCCCTGGCACGACAGCGGCAGCGACGGCGCGGCGCCCACGCCGACCACCACGCCCTCCAGCCTACTCCGGATCTTCTCGAGCTGCTCCTTGGCCCGTCCCGTGTCCGCCGCGTCGCTGTGCCCCTTCGCCTTGCTCCCCTTGGTCCACTCCACCAACGGATCGTGAACGAACGTCTCGAGCACCGACATCAGCGCCTCCCTGTGCGATCGAAGCACGCCTAGGGTAATCTCGCAGACGCGCATGAAAGTCCCTTCGTAGCCCGCGGCGCCGAGCCCGTCGACTATGTTCTGCGTCAGCCGGAACGGAACCATCTCGGGCGTCTCGAGCTCTAGACCCTTATCGAACAGGCACGAGAAGTCCACGTGGACGCAATCACCGGATTCCTGATCCAGCAAGATGTTCTCACCGTGTCGGTCACCCAGACCGACGACGTGACCCACCATGGACCACACGGCGGCTGTGTGCGCGAACGCGGTTCGTGCGCCGTGCCAAGCCGCCGGTCTGTCCTTCCACCGGTTGAGGAACCATCGGTGGAGCACGGGTGGAAACTTCTTGAGAATCTCGTTCATCCACGTCGTCGGGGTGGGCTTAAGACGCTCGTGCATGCGCTTGACGTCGCCCAAGGTCTGCTTCGTGTAGATCCCGTCCTGGACGTAGAGCGCCTGGATGACGTGCCGTAGCCCGGTTGTGTTTGGGACCCATTCGATGATGCCGTTGTCCTCGTTGAGGGGCATCACGGCGAAGGTTCGGAGGTAGAGGCGGCGCTTGCGGCTGGACGGGTCCCGTGCCAGCAAGCGGTTGAGCATGGTGGTGAACTCCATCATTCGCAGATCCTTTCGTAGGTCATCCTTGGGCTTGCACAGGAAGGCGTACTTTTGCCCGTCGGATCCGACGATTGTCAGCTTCTTCGGCTTTTGCAGCGACGCCAGCACGGTCACCTCATCCTCGATACTCGCGATCGTGGCCACGTCCTGGTTGAACGCGGACCACTCGACGACGGATGGCACGAGGTGCTTGTTAGCGGCGTTGCGCATGGTGGGCGGGGGCAGACTCGGGGTGAGCGCCACCTGCCCCGGCACCATCACCTGACACGGCGTCAGACGCTTCAACGGGGCAAACTCCGTCTTGACCGAGAACGTCTTCGCCGGTCGGTTGTTCGGACCGTTCTTGGGCTGGAACGCGCACACGCGTATGAGCTGATCGGCGAGTGCGTCGGACTGGTCGAAGAGCGGGCGCAGCGCGGGAGGGGCTGTCTCCTTGGCGCGTTCCAGGATCTTCTCCGCCGCCTGCGCTCGTCCCGGATCCTTGCTGCGCTTCATCGATACCATCGACCACAGCACGTGGTTCGGAAAGTGCTTCACCAGGCGGTACAACATCTCACGGACCAAGTTGCTCACCTCTTGGTGCGGGTGGCACAGCCGCGAGGTGAGCTGCGGCAGCGCGGGGAGCCACACGTACAGCGGCAGAGACTGCGCAAACGACTTCAAGTCGCTGGTCACCTTCAGCGCAACCTTTCGATCCTTTTGTTGCTCCGGCGTGAGCTGCTGCCGGCGGTCCTTGGCCTCGTGCGCCGCGGCTAACGCCCCGATATCGAACCACAGCGTCAACATGCGGGGCAGGGACTCGTACACGTGCCTGTGCCCGTACCTGAGGGACGTGGCGTAAAACTTGATGACGTCCTCGACGTAATCGATGGATTTTTCATCCACGTCGTAGTTGCGTCGCTGCCGCGTCGTCTCCGATCCGCCTTGGGCCGCGCGCTGCTGCTCACGCCGCGTGGCATCCTTGTACAGGTCATCCATCCACTTGGCGGCGTGGAAGTTGGCCTTCTCGGAGAACTTCTGGTGGCTCAGGACGCTCTTGTAAACCTCCTGCAGCTCCTTCTTCTGCTTCTGGCCCGTAGCCGCGCTCCACCTCGCCAGTCGAAGCTGCGCGCTGGACGACGTCTTCGGGTCCGCGTTGGTCAGCGCCGGGTCGTTCAACGCCTCCTGGATCTCGACCACGGCCCTGTACTGCTTACCGGAGGCCCACAGCAGCTTAGCCTGCTCCACCGCGAGCGCCATCCCTGGGGACGGTCGCCCGTCCCCGTCGCGGGCTAGCGGGTTGAGGTCATCGGCGACACCCTCGAGCGCGGCTCTCGCCTCCAACAGCGCGAGCTGCGCCGCGCCGTGGTGGCCGCTGGACCTGCACAGCTTGGCCTGCGCGAGCCACGTGTACGCAGCCGCGTTCTTAGCGTCCAGGGCGTTGTACGTGGCGCGGCGGAGCGCGAGGATCGGCTCGCGGGTCGCGAGCGCCGTCGGAGTTAACTCCAACCTCGTCTCCCAATCCGCGAGCAGATCGACACCCTTCACCGCGCCCCTCCCGCGGCCCTCGGTTACGTTCTCCAGCGAGGTCACCGCCGCCATGGCCTCCTCCGCCTCGCGGAGTAGGTGAAGCTGCACGATCGTCGGGTGCGCGCGGCGGTACGAACCCTCCATCGCGGCGGCGGCGAGGGGCGTGATCACGGCATCCCGCGCCGCCGTCGCCGCTCGCGCCACCCCCGCGGCGTCGCGCCTGTGCAGCGCGAGGAGAACCCTGCCGACCGCGGCTTCGCCCCCGGGCCGCCCGTGCTCGCCGCCGAACCCGCCACCCGCGTGGGTACCGACCTGCGCGCCGCCGCCGAACCCGCCGGCGTCGTCGAGGACGCCGAGGAAACCCGTGAGCGAATCCCACCGACCGAGCCGCCAAGCCGCGGCGGCGCCAGCCTCCGCCAGCTCCGCGCTCGCCGCGGGTCTCTGCGTAATCAGCGCGTCAGCCTCGCGCTCGAGCGCCCTGAGGTGCCCCAGCCCCTGCAGGCACCGCAGTCGGCCCCACTCAGCGGCGTCCAGAGCCGCCGTCGGCTTGGCGTCCGGCCCGCGGCGCTGCAGGGCGGATTCGTAATGCGTCAGCGCCTCGGTCCACTCGCCGTTTTGCTCGTGCTGTAACAGCGCGTCCTCCGCGCGACGCCTCGCCGCGGCCGCCGCGTTCAGCGACGGATCTGTGACGGAAACCCCCGCGGGTTTATTTACGTCGAGGTCCGTCTCGTCGGTCCCGTCTTTTTTCTCGAGCGGCCTCGGTCGGGACCTCAAACGGGAGATGGCCTGCACCGCGTCGGGCTCGGCGAGGCCCTGGTGCGTGGCGGCGAGAAAGGCCGCTGACGCGTCGTCCAGACCGCCACCCTCGGGGTAATCGCGCAGCGACGCCTGGTTAATGACATTCTTGGCAGCACGGAGGTGATCCTCAAAGTAGAGCAGGGCTCTCGCGGGCGCGCCGCATCGAAGCGCCGCCCGCGCGAGCAACTCGCGCGGCACCGAATCCAAAAGGCCCTTGACCGCGTCCACCGTTCGACGGTGCGAGTCGTCCTTGGCGACGTCGGCGTCCTCGGACCACTGCGTGAGCTGGTCGAGGAGTGTAAACACGGCTTGCGCGGCGAGCTCGGCTTGTTCGCCGTGAAGCGACTTGCTCTGGGTGGTGTCCAAGGCGGTCCACGCCGCGCCCGCCGCGTCGCGGAGCACGGCCATAATCTCAGCCGCGACGTTATCGCGCCTACACGCGTCATGCGCCGCGAGCGCGTCCAGCACCATGCGCGGCAGTAAGAACAGCATGGTTCGCGTGTCGTGGCGAAAGACACCGGCGGAGCACGCCGCGAAGAGCGGCGCGTCCGGCCCGTCAGCCTCTGAGGCCAGCGCTCGGCACCACGCGTACATCCACCGGCGAAACGTGGGCCCGCCCGGTGTTTGGTACAGCGGCCGGACCGTGGATGGCTTCTGCGGTTTTTGCGTGAGGCAGTACATTGAGGTGAGACCGGGCGCGAGGAGCACTCGGACGTCCTCGGGGAGCGAGGCCCAGAAGGATTTGCCCGTGCCGGTGGCACCCGCGGGCAGGTGCGTCGTCTCGCCGTCGTTGGCCGCGATGACGTCCTCGGCGCGCACGGACGCGGGCCTGCATCCCGCGTGCACCAGCACCTCCTGCACGGCGAGTGCCGCGGCGTCGAGCATGTCCACGTCGTTCGCGCCCCTCACGGTTCGCGCGACGTGATCGCAGAGCAACACCCTCGCGAGATCCGACGCGTTCCCCGGCGTGACCCTCTCGGCGGTGGCCACGGGCATGTCGATGCGGCCAGGGTCGATCGCGCCGAGCTCGCCGAGGCACTGCGCCGCGAGCCTGTGCACCTTGCGGGACAGCACCGTGCGTCCCTCACCCGCGAAGCATCGGAGGAGCGCCGCGAACAGGCGTCCCACCAACTGATCCGAGTTCAGTGTTACCCCCGAGTCCCTAAACCCGGCATCAGAAGCGCCCTCGTGCAACCCCGCGAGCAACGCGGACACCGCCGCCGGGTCGGCTCGAAGCGCGCGTCGGAGCTCGCCCAGCGCGGTGGCCCTGACCGCCTGCGACTCGTCCTCGGCGCCGTCGGTCAAGGTGGCGAGGAGCGAGGGGAGGGGAACCTCGCCGCGTTCTCGGCTCACAGCCGCGTTCGCCCTCGCGAGGCTTTCGCACGCGGGGAGCATGGGAAGCCGCGCGAGATGTCCTCTCATGATCTCCTTTCCGCTCTTCAGGATGAGCTCGTCGATGACCTCCGCCGCGGCGGAGGCTTTGTCGAATATCCACTCGTCGTCGCCGTCGCCGTTGCTCGCGCCGACTTGCTCGCCGGCCGATTTACTCGAGTTTGAGTTGGAGTCCGGGAGGTGGGGGAGCATGGCGACCACGACGCGACCGGAGACGCGCCTGAGGTGGTCCGGCGCGTGTCCCGCCAGCTGCTTCACGAGCAAAAGCCACGCCCTGAGCGCGGTGTGGCGCACCGAGAGCGACGGCCGCTCCAGCGCGCTCGCGAGGTGCGCCATAACCTTGGGCGCGAATTGCGGCAGGTGCGGCCCGATGAGGTGGACCATGATGGTGAGCGAGCGCAGGAACCGGCGCTGCGCCGCGGCGTCCCCGCTGCGATCGTTGTGATCACCCATGACCAGCCACGTAAAGTGCGGCCGGATGAAGTCGGGGACGGAGGGTGTTTCGCCGGCGCCATCCGCGATCTGCGCGATGAGGCCCAGCACGCTTATCAGCTGCGTAGCGCCATCCTCCAGATTGGTCGCCTCGTTGGCGCCGGCGGATCGGATGAGCACGCGCATGAGCTCCTTCTTGTGGTCTCTCACCAGCACGTCGAAGTCGACGCCGGTTTGCATCTCCAGAAACTTCCTGGACGCGTCAACCGCCGACGGGGGTAGATGGGAGGAGGTGTTGATGAGGTCGGCGATGGCGGTGTAGCACCAGTCGTACAGGATACCGCCCACGGTGAAATCGGGGCCGAGCCTGGCGGCGTACGCCTTGAGCGTGTCCAGGTCCTGGCGCTCCACCAGCCTGGGCACGGCCGCGGGTAGAATCTCCAGCAGCAGGTTCGTGTCCGACATGTGAAGCAAAGCCTCGGCCATCGTGGAGAGCATCACCGGGTGGCTCGGAAGCGCGACGCCGAGGTGCGTCGCCAGCAGACGGTTACCCAGTAAAAGCTCGCGCGGCCGCACGCCCCTCCGCGACGCGGCGGCGCGCACGAGGTCCACGGCCGCGGCGCGAACGCCCGCGTCCTTATCGTCGAGCCTGTGCAGAATTACGATGAGCGCGGCGGTGAGCGCGTCCTGGTGGGGCAGCGCCGCCGCCGCCGCCGCGAATATCTGCAACGCGGATTCACGCATCGTCGCGTCGCTCGCGGCAGCCTCGATGGTCGCCTTGAGCTCCTTGAGCAAGGCGAGTCCCTCTTCCTTCGCGTCGTCATCGCCCAGTTCGCCTTTGTCCTTTGAGGACGCCACCGCATCGAGGAGCACGCCGCGGGACGCGAGCGCGGGAGCCGCGTCGCGCAGAGCCGCCCTGACCTCCTCCGACTTGTGCAGCGCGAGCGGCGTGGCCAGCGCGGAGACCCCCGACGCGCCACGCATGGCGTTAGCACCCCCGTGTTGCTGCGCGTGTTCGAGGACCATGGGCAGCGCCCACAGCGCCGCCGCGGCGACCGCGTCGTCCTCATCCACCGTGAGCATCGGCGCCAGCACCCGCGCGGCGGAATCCACGGTGACGACGTACTTCACCGCAACCTTACCCCCCAGCGACTTGACCGCCTCGGTCACCGCGGCGCTCAGCTCCTTCGCGACGGCTCGGTTCTCGGGGGTACCCACGGACACGATCGCTCGCTGCCCCGCGTCCCTCGCCTTGGCCCTGAGGGCGAGGTCCGTGTGGGCCTTGGCGCCGACGGCGACGCCAGCCGCCGCGAGCCCGCCCACCGCGACGGCAGCCGCGGCTCGAACCGTGGCGGTTGCCGCGTCGTTCGCGGCTATGTTCATCACCATGTTCACTGCGGCGGTGGGATCGTTGCCGAGGAGGAGTGAGGCTGCCGGCATCCACGCCGCGGTCGCGGCGACGACCGCCGGGTCCGGTTCCTTCACCGCGCTCTGCAGCAGTTGCCGGACGCTCTGCTGCGCGGAACTCGACGGCTTGCTTCGCGACGCGGCGGCGGCGAGGCTCGCGCGGAGGCTCGCCACCTTCGCCGCGCGTCTGATCTCGAGCGGCGCCTCGTTGATCGCGCCGTTACCCCACGGCCAGAGCAGCAGGTCCGGCGTCAGGTCGTCCTCGTTGAACGAAGCCGCGTTTTCCGTTTTTTCCATTCGGGCCAAAGCGACGGCGGCTTCCAGGACGCCGGTGAACGCCGTCGCGACGAGCCCATCGCCCGCGTCGTTCGCCCGCCGCGCCCACTTCAGCCACTCGTGCGCGGCGCCCACCCCGGCCTGCCGTAACCGCGGCCGTTCCCTCCCGACCGCGGCGCACACGAACGCCAGGCCGGCGGCGGCTCGAGCCCGCCTCGGGCCCGTCGTCGCGAAATCCGCCCGCCCCGTCGCCATCGCGGAGAGCGCGCTGCCCCCGCCCGGTGAGTTGGGCAATAGCTGGTGCAGCGCCGAGACGATGCACTCCTCTACCCACGCCGCGCAAGACGAGGGCCCGGCGCCGCTCTCCCCGCCTCTTACCCACGCCTCGTCCACTCTTACCCCCGCGACCCGTCTCCTCTTAGTTACTTCCGAAGTTTTCGTGTCATCCGCCGGCGCGAACACGGGGCTGAGGCACGCGACGAGCGCGTCCGCCACGTCCCGCGATCCCGCGTGCGGCAACAGCGACACCAGCGCCGACACCAACGCGGGTTTAGCGCCGACGCTCAGCTCGAGCAAGCGAAACGCGGATGCCCGAAGGTTCGACTCGCACGCGTCTTCCCCGGCGGCGACGATGGCGACGACGCCGCGGGCGCACGCCCCCGCCGCCGCCGCGACGTCCGCGGCGGATGCCGCGGACAGCACCGCATCGACGCACGCCGCGAGCTCACCGTCGTATCCCTCGCGCTCCGTACCGGCGGAGAGGTCCAGGGACGATCGCTCGAACAGCGCGGAGGCGAGCGAACAAAGGCACGTCTCGCCCGGGACGACGGAGGCGCCGGATTCGACGGCGACGCCTTTAAGGCATCCGAGCGCGACGCGGCGAAGCGCGTGGTTCGCGACGGGTGACGCGACGATGTGCGCGACGGCGCGTGCGGTGGACGGTGACACGAACCCGGTGGCGACGTGCGGCCCGACACGAAGCGCGTGCGTGAGTAGCTTACACGCGACGGACGCGAACGCGACGGCTGCTTCGACGTCGCCAATCTCCACCATGAGACCCCTGGCCGCCGACGAACTTGATCCGCCCCGGGTTTCAGTGCGGCCCGCGTCTGTTCCGGATGCGGGTTTCCTGCCGGTCCTGCCGCGTCCGTCCCGCTCGGACTGTGGCGGCGTGTCCGGCCCGGCGTCGTCGCACATCCTGCGCACAGCCTCGCCGAAGCAGCAGAGCACCGCGCCCTGCCCGCGGTGCCCGGGCGCACAGCTGTGAATCTCGAGAACCTGCGCGGCGTCCTCCACGAGCTCCGCGACGCCGACGCAGAGCGCGGCGAAGGTCTTGGGATCGCCCGCGTTGGACAGCTGGCTGGACAGCTGGCACAGCGTCCACACGATCGTCTCCGTCACGGAATCGCTGCGATGAAGGGAAAGGGTTGGGGTCAGTCTAAAGTGCGGCACCCCGGGTTGTTTGTTGTGGGCACCCCCGAGATCTTGGGCGATCGCTCTCACCTGAGTCCGGCGAACGTGAGCAAAGGCAGGAGATGCGCGAAGGTTCGCACGCAGAACGTGCTGCTTCCCGTGAATATCTCGCCGTGGCGCTGCAGCGCGACCCTCAGAAGGCCGAGCAGCGACCTCATCTCACGCTTGTGCACTGCGATGGGCGACGTGGAACGAAGGGAGTTTGTTAGCCTCGGAGGGATAGCGGGAAACGATCTTAGCCGTGCTTCTGGTGTCACGCCGGTGGTTCACGCCGGTGGTTCCCACGGGTTCGAGATCCAGTGGATGGCTTAGGGAGATGCGAGAAGGAGCGATGCGTCCGTCTCGGGATCGATACGCACCGTTCAAGGGGTTGAAGTACGCCTCCATCAGCTTCCGCAGAACCTGCCTCAGCTGTGACTTTATTCGAGCCCCGTCCCCCCCCGCGGCGCCGCCGTTCGCCGCCTGATCCGCCTTGAGCAGGCGCTCCAGGTCCTTGAGGTCCTTCTCAAGGACCGACGCCTGGGCCGCGGCGCCCCGGGCGTCATTATCGCCCCCCGCCATGGCCTCCGCGGGGTTGTTGTGGTCTTGATTTGAAATCAAAGTGCTCGAGACTCGGCAGGAGAGTTTCGGTGCCCGCAAGAAGAGCTCTCGGAGAATTGACGGCGGCGCGCGACCACTCGCACTCGCACTCTCACCTCGCGGAATACACGATGAGCGAGATTCTTAACGATCTCAGCGCCGTCCCCGATGGGGCGCTCGACGCGGTTTTACTAAAGTCCGTGGAGATGCCGGAGGGAACCCCCACGGTGCGCGGGTACGACTTCGAGGGCCCGCTCGACCTTCAGAAGATGCTGGATTGCATGATGACCTCGGGGTACCAGGCGACCCAGTTCGGGCGGTGCGTGGACGAGGTGAACAGGATGCTCAAGTGGCGCCTCAGCGACGAGCCCGTCGACGACACGACCGACGAGGACGAGAGGGACCCGGCGTACCGCGCCTCGACCAGGACCAAAATTTTCTTGGGATTCACGTCGAACCTCATCTCCAGCGGCGTCCGCGAGCAGCTCAGGTACCTCGTCAAGAACAAAATGATCGACGTGCTGGTCACCACCGCGGGCGGCGTCGAGGAAGACTTCGTCAAGTGTCTGGCGCCAACCTACCTCGGGGATTTCGCGCTCAAGGGTGCCGAACTTCGTAAGCAGGGCCTCAACCGCATCGGCAACCTGCTGGTGCCCAACGACAACTACTGCAAGTTCGAGGACTGGATCATGCCCGTGCTGGACGTTATGAAGAAGGAGCAGGACACGCAGGGCGTGGTATGGACCCCGAGTAAGGTCATCCACAGGCTCGGTCTGGAGATTAACAACGAGGAGAGCGTGTATTACTGGGCGGCGAAGATGAACATCCCGGTGTACTGCCCAGCGCTCACCGACGGTAGCATCGGCGACATGCTCTACTTTCACAGTTTCAAGAACCCCGGGCTGGTGGTGGACCTGGTGCAGGACATCCGGGCGATGAACGACGAGGCGAGGACCGTGGGCAGGCCCAAGAAGACGGGCATGATCATCCTGGGCGGCGGCGTGCCCAAGCACCACATCAACAACGCCAACCTCATGAGAAACGGCGCGGACTTTTCGGTGTCCATCAACACGGCGCAGGAATTCGACGGGAGCGACAGCGGGGCCAAGCCGGACGAGGCCGTGAGCTGGGGGAAGATCCGACCGGAGGCGACGCCGGTGAAGGTCCACGCGGACGCCACCATCATGTTCCCCTTGCTCGTCGCGCAAACCTTCGTTAAAAACTTTGAACCGAAGAGTTGAGCAAGTAGCGTTACAAAGCAAAAGAATAGGTCTACACAGCGGGGGCGAGCGGCGTCGCCGTCCCCTTGTTGATGCAAAAAACACAAGTGTCAATCGACGATATCGTACATTCAGGCTGCCTGCGCGATGTGCATCTGGGTCCCGAGCGCCGCCCACCACGGCTTCTTCTCCGGGCCGATGGCCCTCACCTCCATGTCCCGGACCTCGTACTTGATGCCCCGGAGCATGACCTCGAACAGCCGCGGGTTATCGACGGCGAGTTGCTCGAGCGAACCCTCGTGGGTCACCACCTCGTTACGCAGCCGGAACGGGCTGGAAGGGTCGAGCCGTCCCAGGAGCCACTGCGTGAGTCTCACGCTCTTCCCGCCGGCTACGCACCCGGAGTCCCGGAGCATGCAGACGACCTCCGCGGGTTGAACCTTGGGCTCTCGCGCCATGCACTCCACCATGCCCGCGAGTACGAGTAGCGTCGGGGAGGTGCGCTCGGCGGCGATGAACTCCCGGACGTCGCCGAAGGTGATGCCCTCGAGTCGTCTTTGCGCCTCCTCGAATCGTTTGAAGTGGACGACCGTGTTGTCTTCGCACACGAGCAAGGGCCGCGCGTTGCTCACGGCCTTCATACCCTTTCGCACCGATCGCATGAATCGCTCGCGCCATGTCGTCGCTTCGTCCTCGGCCAACGTCGGGAGCTCCTCGGACGTGAACCTACTCTCGCACCGCACCCGCCACATATGCTCGTCGTTTCGCACCAGGTTGGCAAAATGCGTGGACGTCTGCTCGACGGAGAGGACGTCCCGCCAGTGGAGCCGATCGATCACCGCCCTTTGGCACTCGAGCGGCAGGGAATCGAAAGTTATCGCCCCTGGAGCGCCAAACGGCGACTCCGGGCTCGATCCCATGGTCGCGCGAGGGGTGTTGGGGGGTGAAGCCGCGCGCGCGCTGGAAAAATTGAATCTGCCACGTCACAAAATTGGCGCCAAATGATTTTCTCCAAACGTCGCGCAAAATGCTGTTTCATAAGAAGCCGGCGCGTGGGCGAAAGCAGAGAGGTACCCGCGCTCTGATGCTCGTTTTCAAATCACTA
>ENA-UOXV01004487-UOXV01004487.1-marine-metagenome-genome-assembly--contig:-NODE-4487-length-15982-cov-5.342375_pt1 | contig 15982 bp, 15 predicted proteins | sample MGYA00238165_ERZ766961 | MGnify/ENA primary metagenome ERZ766961 (study PRJEB28924, sample SAMN03173240) | marine metagenome | biome: Marine; feature: Water; material: Subsurface seawater | place: North... | reverse complement strand
GCTTTGACATTGCTTGGTTTTTTACTAGATGCAGATTCTTTTTTTTCTTTATCATCTACAATTTGCATAGTTTTTACAGGATTTGTATCCATAACTTCACAAGCTATTTGTCCTGAATTATTTCTAATATTTGGATTAGCACCGCGATCATTTGATTTAGGAGTAGCATTTTCTATGCCATAAGACCCTTCTTTTCTTGCGCCTGCATCAATCACATTTGACTCTCCTTGTGCCGCAGCTTTAAATTCCTTATCTAATTGACTACTCTTGACGACAGGAGCTTCTTTTTCTTTAACATCTATGATTTTCTTTTCGATTGAAGTTGATGTGGTTTTTATAGGATTTGTATCGACAACTTCACAAGCTATTTGTCCTGAATTATTTCTAATATTTGGATTAGCGCCGCGACTAATTAATGTAGAAAATATTTCTATATTGCCATTTTTTGCTGCAATATGAAGTGGAGTCTCGCCATTTCTGGTTTGATCAAGGCTGCCAGGAATTTCTTGTAGCAACCTGTTAACTATTTGGATATTGCCAATTTCACAATATTTACACAACATTGTAAATAGATCCTCAAATGATGACTGTTTGATTTTCAGCTCTAGCTCTTCTTTCTCATTTAATTCTATATTTTTAGGTAATTTTTTTGAGAATTTATTGTCATTGGAATATTTTTCTTGCGAAGACTCTTTTGCTTGATCAATATGAGCATCAATATTGCCACCATTATCATCTTGATTAACCCCTTGTGACCTTTGCTGTGTAAAAGAAATAGGGTTATTATCACCATTATTAATTTTGCCATTGCGTCCACCTTCTTGATATTGCTGCTGATGTAACTCAATAGCTTTTTGCACTTCTTGAGATCTCGCCATTTCTCTTACCCTATCTTCTTCTTGCCTCTCTTTATCTACATTATTTGGCTGCAATGAGTTTTTTGCAGCTACTCTATTGCTACTTTTATCTGGCGTAATTTGCGCACTATTGTCAGCTTCTCTTTCAGGTCTTAATATTGTCTTAGAAGCTTCGCTACTATTTTCATTCAAGTAATCATGGGATTTATTACCTTCAAGATCTTTGATATCTTTTAGCTCCTTATCTTTATTTAAGAATACTTTAATAATTTGACTATTGTCTTTTTGAGCGGCTATATGAAGTGCAGTTTGGCCCAATCTATCTTGAACTAGTAAGGCAGATTTAGATTCGGGATGTTTGTTTAGAATATTAATAGATTCGATTTTATTGTTTTTTGCTGCATAATGAAATGCGGTTTGACCATTGCTATCAATCGCTTTTATATCAACATTTTTTTCATTGATTAGTATTTTTATAACATCGCTTTGTCCTTTAGCAGCAGCGACATGTAGAGGCGTAGACCCTTTGCTTGATAATGAATTTAATGCTGCTGGACCTAATTTTCTAATAATGGATTTTGCTACATCCATACGCCCATTTTCGAGGGCATCTATTAATTCTTCAAGCTTATTTTTCTTACTATCTTGAAACCCATCTCCTGAGATACTCTCTGACATAAAAACATAATTTTAACATAAAATAACTATGTAAACACTGTATCATATATTTCTTATCAGTTCAATCTATTAATTAAATTTTAAGTTTTTTATAAAAAGTGAGTCAAATTTATCTCTATATTTTCTTATACCAATTCCCACTTACATTTCCATATAGCCAGCAATCTCAAAATAAAAGCAGAAAAAATGGAATACAAAGCTAATAAATTACAACTTAGTGCTATATTCATCTAGGCTATATTCATCAACACTTACGGCTTCGAAAATAGCTTTATTGCAATCATTGATAGCCTTAAACTCCTGAGCTGTAATTATTTTATGCTTTTTTGCTTCCACTATTAGATCCTCAACTCTTTTGCGCTCTAAAATTCCTTTTTTAATGGCAATCTTTATTTTTTTGTAAATCGGCTGCGATTTTTCTAATAGCTTCATGGCATATTCTAGCTTGCTTACAATTTCCTTTTTGTCACTTCCGATATAAATACCATCGGTTAATCTATTGCGCAGCGATCCATCTTTGACGATGTTCTTAACAACATTATGTCCCAAATTATCATTGGCTGGGCAAGTAAAAGCATTAAATCTTGACCAATGCATAAAAGGAAAAAGTAATATCTTGCCAAAGATGCCAAATAGATTTTGATAAAGACCATCAATAGCAATTTGAGCCTTAGTTAACTGCTCTTTAACAGCATGTTCTACCAAATATTCTTCATCTTTTGGCGCATCATTATCTTGAAATTTTTTAAGAGTACATGTGGCAATGTACATAGCTGATAAAACATCGCCAAAACGACCATTTATTTTTTCTTTGCGTTTTAAATTGCCACCAAATTTAGCTAAGGCAATATCAGCTAAAAAGGCGAAAGTAGCGGAGCACCAAGATAATTTTCTTTGATATTTAGAAACCAAGTCACAACCTGTTGGTTTAGCTAAATATCCACGAGTAATTGATAATAATATTGAGCGCACTAAATTCCTAAATAAATGCCCAATATGACCAAAAAATGCACAATCAAATTGTCTTAGATCTTTATTTTCTAAAGCTTCAATTTCTTTATAAACATAGGGATGACACATTATGGCGCCTTGACCAAAATGTATTAGACTGCGAGTAATAATATTCGCGCCCTCAACAGTTATAGAAATTGGTGTTGAAAAATATGCATTAGCTAAAATATTATTTGGTCCACGTATAATTCCCTTACCACCCACTATATCCATACCGTCATTGATATTTTGACGAAAAATCTCGGTAGCATGATATTTAGCAATGGCACTAACAACTGCCGGTTTAGCCCCCATATCAACCGATGCAGCAGTGAAGCTACGCATCGCATCTAAGGCGTAGGTGCGAGAAAATATCCTTGCCAAGACCTCTTCTATACCTTCAAATTTGGCGATGGAGGTGCCAAATTGTTGACGAATTGATGAATATGAGCTAGTAACGCGTGAAATTAGCTTTGAGCCACCACTAGAAGTTGATGGCAATGAAATGCCGCGACCTGCTGCCAAACATTCCATAAGCATTTTCCAACCTTTACCCAGCCCATCTTTACCACCAATGATAGCATCTAGTCCAACTATAACATTTTCACCATCAAGAGGAGAATTTACAAAAGGCGTGGCTAGGGGATCATGGCGGCGACCTTGCTTTACGCCCTTAGTTTTGTGAGGCACTAAGGCGCAAGTTATGCCAACCTCTTCCTTATCAAAAATTAATCTATCAGGATCACGCAGCTGAAATGCGAGGCCGATTAAGGTAGCATAAGCACCAAGGGTAATATATCTCTTGCTCCAATTAAGACGAATTTTAATAGAGCCATCTTTATCTTTAAATAAAACACCATTTGATTGAATTGAGGTGGCATCAGACCCAGCTAATGTTTCAGTTAAAGCAAAGCATGGTAATTCTCTTCCATCCGCTAATCTTGGCAGATAATATTCTTGCTGCTCCTTGGTTCCATAATGCATTAAAAGTTCAGCAGGCCCTAGTGAATTCGGCACCATAGCTGTAATTGCTAAAGGCACAGATCTTGAGGAAAGCTTTTCAATGACGCAAGAATGGCCATAGGCACTGAAGCCAAGCCCCCCATATTTTTTAGGGATTATCATGCCAAAAAACTTTTTTTGACGCAAAAAGCTCCATACATCCTTAGGAAGATCTCTTTGCTTTTGCACATCATAATCATTGCATATCTTGCAAAGGTCTTCGACCTCTTTATTTAAAAACTTTTTTTCATCACTTCTAAGTTTGGGATATTTTTGTGAGAAGATCCATTTAAAATCAGGCTTGCCTGAAAATAATTGACCATCAACCCATATCGATCCCGAAGTTAGGGCAATTTTCTCAGTTTCAGAAATTTTAGGTAAAAGACCGGCCTTGTTAATTAATAGTATAATTGGCAAGGTTATTATGTTACGACGCAGTAAGGGAATTGTTAGAAGTAAAGAGCCTATTAAATACATAGACCAAAAAATAGGGCTGAAATTGCATTGAGATAGGTAAATAGCGATTATAGATAGATGTAAAAAAACAGGTAATTTTTTATAAGTAAAAAATATCAAGGATAATATTGTTATAGCCCCGAGATATGGAATGTAGCTAATGAAATGAATTAGCGAATACGCGAAAGAGTAGAAATTAAGATATAGATCAGTCATATTTAAGTTATTTTAAAGATTGTGAATTTTTTAGATTAATTTCGCAGGCTGATTTTACCAGTGATCTAATTTGATTAATATATAAAGCTCTTTCATTAACTGATATAACGCCACGAGCATCGAGCAAATTAAGAAGATGGCTAGCTTTTAAAGCCTGTTCATAGGCTGGAATTGCAAGATTTTTTTGACAAAGATTTTGTGATTGCTGCTTGCTCTCAATAAAATTGCGAAATAATATTTCGCTACTACTTTCTTCAAAAATAAAATGTGAATTCTCGATCTCACTTTGCTTAAAAATATCACCGTAGGTTATTTTATTAGAGTCAACGCCACCGTTCCAATTGATATCAAAAATTGAATCAATATTTTGAATATGCATCGCAATGCGCTCAAGTCCATAGGTAATTTCCCCAGGTATTATATCGCAAGAAATTCCTCCAACTTGCTGCATGTAAGTAAATTGACTAATTTCCATGCCGTTAAACCAGATTTCCCAACCCATGCCAGCGGCTCCAACCGAAGGATTCTCCCAATCATCTTCAACAAATCTTATGTCATTTTTAGAAATATCTATGCCTATATTTTCAAGACTCTGCAAATAAAGATCCTTAATATTGCTTGGTGCCGGCTTAAGAAATGTTTGGAATTGATAATAAGAGCCTAGGCGATTTGGATTGAGACCGTACCTTGAATCAGTAGGACGGCGGCAAGGCTGAACATAGGCAATTTTGGTTGGCTTTTTGCCCAAGGCCTGCAAAACGGTTGCTGGGTGTAGAGTTCCAGCACCAACTTCAAGATCAATTGGCTGCAAAATAGCGCACCCTTGCTTTGACCAAAATTGTTGAAGACTAAAAATTATCTCTTGGAATGATAATGATTTCATAAGGAATTAATGTAAATTCTGTTACCTAGTCTTATTTTTAAATGCTAAATGAACTCCCGCAGCCACAATTTGCTGTAGCATTTGGGTTACTAACTTTAAAATAGCTGGCTCCAAGCTCTTGAACATACTCCACTACTGACCCTTGTAAAAAAGGTAACGATGTTTCGTCGGTAACAGCAAGTAAATCTTTATCTTCTAATAAATTTATATCGTCCTTGCTTATATCTTTATCAAGCTCAAAAATATATTGAAAACCACTACATCCGCCACCAGAAACTGAAATACGCAAAAATTTATCTTTATTTTGCTCTTTAGTTTTGACTGCTTTTATTTGCTCAATTGCTGATTCACTGAATGATATTTTGCTAGCCATTTTTATTTCTTTTATTTAACTCCTCAATAAGCTCGTCAAAGGTGATATCTTGATTTATCATTAAAACCAAGACATGATAAATAATATCAGATATCTCACCAACAAGATCTTTTCTATGCTGCAAATTATTAGTTTTTTGTTTATTAAATGCAGCAATTATAACTTCAATAGCTTCTTCACCAACCTTGCGATTAATTTTTTCTAAACCATCTTGATTGAGCTGAAAACTATAGGAAGATGAGTCTTTGCTCTCAATACGACTTTTAATTTTATCGTATAGATCTTCAATATTTTTTAAATTGCTAAAATCTTTAAACTTACTGGAGTTCTTGAAATCACTAGACATTTAATCTCACTAAATTAAGTATTGGCCTGCAAAAATTGTGGCTTTTATTAATAATACAGCAATTGCGGTCTTTAAAATCTAATAAAGATTAGTTGGATTTTAACCTCAAAAAAACATTTTGTTAAAATCGAAATTAAGGACTGTAATTGGTGCATCAAATAGATTAGTCCCAATTTAATCTTAATCAATATATAATTTATTATGACTCTAGAATATACTCTATCAATTATTAAACCAGATGCAACTAAAAGAAATTTAACTGGCAAAATCAATGCTAAATTTGAAGAGCAGGGTTTAAAAATTGTAGCTCAAAAAAGAATAAAATTAACTCAAGAAACCGCTGGAAAATTTTATGAAGTTCATAAAGAGCGTCCTTTTTATAATGACTTAGTTAACTTTATGATTTCTGGTCCAGTTGTGGTTCAGGTTTTATACGGAGAAGATGCGGTGGCTAAAAATCGCGAGATCATGGGCGCGACTAATCCAGAACAAGCTTTGCCTGGAACAATTCGCAAAGAATTTGCTGAATCAATTGAAGCTAACTCTGTTCATGGTTCAGATAGTTTAGAAAACGCTAAAAGCGAAATAGCATTCTTCTTTGCTAGCTCTGAAATTTTTGCTTAATAAAATTTAATTTTATCACTAAAGCTATCGGGTCAAATATATTAAATATATATTTGACCCGATATTGCTTACATTAGTTAGATTTTTTCTTTTTATCTTTCTTACTATCATCTTCATCTTTTACTTCTTCAAATTCACCATCAACAACTTTTTCATCAGACGAGCTTTCAGAAGAATCAGGATTAGAATTGCTAGATGAAGAATCTTTGCCAGATTCAGATTGCTGTTCTTGACTAGCTTTATATACAGCTTCGCCAAGTTTCATTGATTTTTGCATCAAGCTTTCTGATGCTGACTTCAATTCTTCAGCTTTTACATCCTCTTTGGCGTTGATATCTTTAAGATTTTGCAATTCCTTTTCTATTTCCGATTTAGTTGCTTCATCAACCTTATCGCCATGCTCTTTTAAAGATTTTTCTGTTTCATAAATCATTGATTCAGACTGATTTTTAGCCTCAATCAACTCTCTTCTTTCTTTGTCAGATGAGGCGTTAGCTTCAGCATCCTTGACCATTTTTTCAATATCTTCCTCAGATAGACCGCCAGAAGATTGTATTTTTATTTGCTGTTCCTTGCCAGTATTTTTATCCTTGGCCGAAACATTTACAACTCCGTTTGAATCAATATCAAAAGTTACTTCTATTTGAGGTAAGCCTCTTGGAGCAGGAGCAATGCCTTCAAGATTGAATTCACCAAGCAATTTATTATGCACAGCAATCTCTCTTTCACCTTGAGAAACTTTGATAGTAACCGCAGTTTGATTGTCAGCTGCCGTCGAAAAGACTTGGCTTTTATTAGTTGGAATTGTGGTATTGCGCTCAATTAGCTTAGTAAATACACCGCCAGCAGTTTCGATTCCAAGTGAAAGCGGAGTTACATCAAGAAGCAATACATCTTTAACATCACCTTGCAAAACTCCAGCTTGGATTGCCGCCCCAATGGCCACAACCTCATCAGGATTTACTCCCTTGTTAGGCTCTTTACCAAAGAATTTTTTAACAGTTTCAACAACTTTTGGCATACGAGTCATGCCGCCAACTAAAATGATTTCGTCAATTTCAGAAGCTTTTAGACCAGCATCTTTTAAAGCATTGTCGCAAGGCTTGATGGTTCTTTCCACTAAGTCACCAACCAATTGCTCTAATTTTGAGCGAGTAATTTTAACATTTAAATGCTTAGGGCCTGAAGCGTCAGCAGTAATGTAAGGTAGATTAATTTCAGTTTCTTGCAAAGAAGAAAGTTCGATTTTGGCTTTTTCTGCAGCTTCTTTTAGGCGCTGTAGAGCTAAAGGATCTTTAGTTATATCTATTCCAGAGCTTTTTTGGAATTCTTCACTCAAATGCTCAAGAATTTTCATATCAAAATCTTCGCCGCCTAAGAAAGTATCGCCATTGGTAGATTTCACTTCAAAAACTCCGTCTCCTATTTCAAGAATTGAAACGTCAAAAGTACCACCTCCTAAATCATAAACTGCGATCGTTTGACCCTCTTTCTTCTCAAATCCATAAGATAAGGCTGCGGCAGTTGGCTCATTGATGATTCTTAAAACTTCAAGTCCAGCAATTTTACCAGCATCTTTGGTGGCCTGTCTTTGAGAATCATTAAAATAAGCTGGAACTGTAATAACTGCTTTTTCAACTTTTTCACCAAGATAGCTTTCAGCTGTTTCTTTCATTTTTGTTAAAGTGTAAGCTGATATTTGGCTAGGAGAATATTTTTCACCCTTAACCTCAACCCAAGCATCACCATTTCCTGATTCTACTATTTTATAAGGAACTAATTTTTGATCCTTCTTTGTTAATGGATCATTAAATCTACGACCTATCAATCTTTTAATTCCAAAAATTGTGTTTTGCGGATTAGTTACAGCCTGTCTTTTGGCAGAAGCACCTACAATCTTTTCATCATTAGTGAAGGCTACAATTGACGGAGTTGTTCTGGCTCCCTCTGAGTTTTCAATCACTTTGGCGTTTTTACCATCCATTATAGCTACACAAGAATTTGTGGTACCTAAATCTATTCCAATTACTTTTGACATATAATTATTTTTTAAAAATTTATTAAAATATTTGAGATCTATATTACTAGACCGCCTATACTGCAAATGTAACATAATACAAATTACCAAATCTCTTGGTAACCTTGCAATGCTTTCTATAATATTATGTTTTATTTAGTAATATCTTTGTCTATTACAAGGGCGCATTATAAATTTGAGCAAGATTTTTTGGAACAACTTTTATTTGAAGGACAGCCGCCGCAAGAGCCGCCATTTTTAAATGATTTTAAAAGTAAAAAAGCGGCAACAAATAATGTTGCAAATATTAAAATAAAATCAATCAAAGCCATAATTTTGTAATATTATAAATTATAAATGATAATGACCAAGCCATAGAAAAACTTATTAAGGAGGATATTGCAAACCATTTCCAGGTGCCAAATTCTTGCTTCATGGCAATTCCTGTAACCACGCAAGGCATATAAAGAAGCGTGAATACCATAAATACAAAGGCGCTAAGTGGCGTAAATTGCTGCCTTATAACGGATCGCAGGGAGTTATTATTATCGTCTATGGCGACCGTCATGCTTGATACGCCAAATGTTGACAATATATTATCAGCAGCTCCCTTTGTTGCATCAACAAAGGCAAAGCCAATCTCTTTTAAATCTGTTGCAATATCTAAATCTTGCTCTTTTTTATTAGCATCAATTTCATCAATATAAACCGCTCCCATGGTGCCTATTATTATTTCTTTAGCAACTATACCAGTGATTAAAGATGAGGCAGCTTCCCAATTACCAAAACCAATTGGTTCAAAAATTGGAGCAATTATTTGACCGGTTTTACCAAGATATGAGTCTTTTTTATCTTCCACGCCCCAAGGCAAATTTAGCAAAAACCATACTAAAATCGAAACTGCAAAAATATATGTCCCAGCTTTAATTAAAAAATGCTTGCCCTTTTCCCAGGTATGAATTGACAAGTTTTTTAAGGTTGGTAAACGATAGGGTGGTAACTCCATAATAAATAATGGCGCCTCTTGTTTAAAAATTGATTTTTGTAAAATTACAGCAACTAAACCAGCAATAACTATTCCCAGAACATAAAGCAGCCAAATTACCGTAGCGGCATTGTTATAAAAAAAGGCGCTGGCAAACAAAACATAAACCGGCAACCTTGCTCCACAAGACATAAAGGGTATTACCAAACAAGTAGCAATTCTATCCTTATTTGATTCTAGGGTTCTGGTAGCGTAAATTGCTGGAACATTGCAGCCAAATCCAATCAGTAGAGGAACAAAAGATTTACCGTGTAGCCCTATTGATCTCATTAAGCGATCTGTAATAAAAGCTGCTCTTGCCATATAGCCGCTTGACTCAAGAAATGTGATAAAAAACATCATCGCAAAAATAACCGGTATAAACACAAGCACAAAGCCAACTCCACCTATTATTCCTTCAATTATAAGAGAGATAAACCATTCGGGCGCTTTAATCGAATGTAACAAATAAGACATCCAATTTGATAAAGGGTTGGAGAATAAATAATCTGTAAAATCAATAAATGGTGCAGCAATATCAAATGTTAGCTTAAACATTATCCACATCACTAAAAGAAAAATCGGGATAGCTAAGAATTTGTTTAGAATAACCTTGTCGATATTTTGCGTAATGTTGCGACTAACACTCCTTTTATCAATAGTGATAATTTTTTTACTTACTCCTGAGGCAACAGCATATCTTTCTTCTGTTAAAAAAGATTCAATATCATTGTCATGAAAATCTTTTAAGTGAGAAATTTCTTTTGATATGTCTATATTTTTAAGATGTAAAGAATTGGTAAATTCATTATTTCCTTCAATTATTTTTAGCTTGAGCCATTTTCTAGGAATATCACTAGACTGCGTCAGTTCTTTTTGATATTTTTGTTCGATTATTTTTAAAGTTTCGTCAATATCTTGGCCGTAGGAAATATCTTTGGGTTTTTTGTGATTTTTGGAGTTTGTTATTAATTCTAAAATATCGCCAAAATCTCTTTGTTTTGTAGCTGTGGTATTTATGGCCTTAACATCTAAGAGATTTTCAACCAATCCCAAATCAATGGCAATTCCTTTTGCCTTGGCTTCATCATAGATATTAAAAACTAAAATTGTTGGTATCTGCAATTCTAGTAATTGTATCGTTAAGTATAAACTTCTTTCAATATTAGTTGAATCAACAACATTAACAATCACATCGCAATTTTTGCCAATCAAGAAATCCCGAGCAATTATTTCTTCTTGGCTATAAGGAGAAAGGCTATATACGCCAGGTAGATCGATTAATTTAAGAATTTGATTGTTAAATTTTAATGAGGCTTCTTTTTTTTCCACAGTTACGCCAGGCCAATTGCCAACATTTAATCTTGAACCAGCCATGGCATTTATTAAAGTTGATTTGCCGCAATTTGGATTGCCAATGAATGCCGCTCTTATTTGTTTATTCATCTTTTATTATTTGAACGCTAATTAACTCTGCCTCCTTTTTTCTTAATGTTAGGCTATAATTTTTTAAAATTACCTCTATCGGATCTCCCAAAGGCGCTATCTTGGCAATAAATATCTCTCCTCCCTTAACAACCCCCATATCTCTTAAGCGCTGTTTTATTTTTCTATCGCCAGCTGGATTGATGCCTGTAATCAAAGCGTTAACATTGATGGGTAATTTAGATAAATTTTCTGACATTTATTTTTTTGTAGTTAAATTATTTTAACTAAAATATTGTTAGCTAAATCTTTTGAGATGCATAAAGTTGAATTTTCTCTTCTAAGCATCAATAAATTAGAGGATTGAGAATTTATAACCTCAACAATGCCGCCTTTAACTATTCCCATATTCATCAGCTGCTTGAGATCTTTATTGCTTGAGCTATCTTTTATATCTATGATTCTAGCCCTAAATCCTTCTTTTAAAGTAAGTAAGCTCAAGTTACCCATAAATATCAATTAAAATTTTCTACTAAATTATACCAACTTCTATCTTCAATATAAGTAAAGATTGGCTAGTTAGTGCACGGGTTAATAAAAGTCAAAGAAGCCTTAATTATCTAATAGCGTCTCAAAACTTGATTTGGCATTATTTTCACCAAAAAAGTTATATATTGATAATCATTATCATACAAATTATTTTGCAAAGCAAGGGTAATTTTTTAAAATAGCATTATTAACTAGTTATACCAAAGTTCGTCCTTGATACTTCTTTTATTGAATTATCTTTAAGGAAAAAAGTTAAATGATCTACTAAAAAGCCAAATTCGGTTAAGATTTTTATATTAAAATATCCATTTCATGAATAATTTAGCAATCTATGTTCATTATCCTTTTTGCAAGTCAAAATGCCCTTATTGCGATTTCAATTCGCATGTTACAAAGAAAGTTGATTATAATAGATATATCGCTGCTTATGAAAGGGAATTGGATTTCTTTTTCCAAAATACTGCGCCATCAATAATCACCTCCATTTTTTTTGGCGGTGGCACCCCCTCCTTAATGCCGACAGAAATGGTACAAAGAATTTTAGCTAAAATAAAATCATTATGGCCACTTGATAATAATTGCGAAATATCTATGGAAGTTAATCCAACTTCTTTTGAAGCTAAGAAATTTGAAGGATTTAAGGCTGCGGGAGTCAATAGATTATCTCTTGGTATTCAAGCTTTAAATGATGATGACCTAAAATTTTTAGGACGCAACCATAGCGCTGCTGAGGCAATGATGGCTATTAAGCAGGTTAAGCAGATTTATGATAATTTTTCTTTTGATTTAATTTATGCCAGACCTCAGCAAAAATTGTCAGATTGGCTAAATGAAATTGAGCAAGCTTTGAATTTTGAAAGTCCACATCTTTCTCTTTATCAATTAACTATCGAAAAAGGAACGCCATTTTTTAAAGACTTTAAAGAGCGGAAATTTTCATTACCAAGCGACAATAAATCAGCTGATTTTTATCAAAAAACTAATGAATTTATGCAGCAAAGTGGTTTTATAAATTATGAAATCTCAAATTATTCTAAGCCAAACTTTGCCTGTCGCCATAATTTGTCTTATTGGCAAGGGGATGATTATATCGGTATTGGTGCCGGCGCTCATTCTCGTATCTATTTTAAGAATAAAAAACAGCGTCAAGCGCTTATGATGATTCATAAGCCACAATCTTGGCTTGAAAAAGTTGAGAAATTAGGATGGGGATTGCAAAAAAAAGTATTGTTAACAAAAAAAGAGGTTCTTGAAGAGCTTATTTTATCATCTTTAAGAACCGATGCCGGGCTCACAAAAGAAGTACTTCTTAAGCATTTTGATAAAAAAAATAAAATTAATGATCTAATTGATCTAAGTAAGATAGAGTTTTTACACGATAAAAATATTATTTTTATTGCCGATGCAGCATTAAAAATAAGTCAAGAATCAAGAATAATTTCAAACGAAGTGATAGCAAAAATATGCTCGGCTATAAAAATTTAAAGGCGGGAATTGGCATAATAATTACCATGTATAATTTTTTCTTCTGCAGCAGCAGTAGTAGTAGTAGATGTTGAAAGCATGATGCTAAAAATCAAACTTAGTAAATTAAAATTTTTGATTTTTACATGGGCGGGGTTTTAAAATTATCGTTGTAAGATTTTTACGCGCATTTACCTCTTCAATCGCAATAACAAGTTAACTAATTTTTTGGCCTTCTTTTTTAAATCATCTAGACCTGACACTGCTGAAGGCTATGAGTTTTTAATTTTTCTTATATTAGCTCTAATATTATTGATGGCATTAAAGGCTATTTTTTGTTTATTTTTAAAATTACCTAATGGCGTGATGTCGGCATAATCCTTAAGCTTGGCATCTCGACTTATCTTAAGATCAGAATTTATTGAACATACTTTATTAGAATCTTTATAATCAATCATCGTTTTTCAGTTCACTAATATTAAAAATATGAGATTCTTTGGATGAATTTTCTTTGTATTTTGGTTAATTTTTGACATCTTTATTTTTACCATCCATAATAGTTTTCTTGAATTGACCATCTATACTCGCCCCATCCTCAACGGATAATATTTCATATTCAATGCTGCCATTAACTTCAGCTTTATTGAATATATTGATTTGCTTAGCTTTTATTGATCCATCGAATTTGCCCTTTATATTTAGCTGTTCGAGCGATATAATTTCTCCCTCAATTGAACCTCTTTCCCTAATGGTTATATGGGAAGCCTCTATGATTCCATTAACATAGCCCTCAACTTCGATAATTCCTAAGCTAGATATTGTGCCTTCAATTTTTAAATCATCAGCTAATATTGTTGGCATAGACTTATGTATTATTTTTGATCTAGAGTTATTAACCACTTCTATTAAGGAGCCTTTTTTACTTGATACTCCCGACTTAACCCTGCTTAATATATTGCTGTTAGAGATGTTGTTTGTAGGCGATAATTGCTTCATAAAATGTTCTAATTTGTAAAATAATGAATTAACTATTGATAAAATTCACTTCCTCATCTTTTTCTTTAAAAATATGCTCTCCTGCTTTAATGAATTTTCTAGGATTGAGGGGGTTGTTTTTGTATCGCACTTCGTAATGTAAATGAGAACCAGTGCTTCTCCCTGTATTTCCTTGTAAGCCAATAACTTGACCATCTTTAATTATTTGACCTTTTTTTACTTTTATTTTTGATAGATGGCCATACCGTGTAGTTATTCCAAATCCATGATCTATTACCACAGCCTTACCATATTCAGCAAAATAGCCTGCTAAAATTACCTTACCCTTTGAAGGGCTTATAATTTCTGCGTTTCTTGGTCCAACAAAATCCTGGCCCCTATGCAGAGCTCTTTTGCTTGTTAGAGGGTCGGTTCTGTACCCAAAGCTGCTAGATATATAGAAGTCTTTCATTGGCTTTTTTAGAGGCAATGAGGAGGCAAGATTTTCAAGAAATATTAGATGACTAACCTTATTATTAAATTTTATTTTTTTAGAAATTCTGCTAAAATCATAATCCTTTGTAGAATTCAATATTTCCTTATCCATTAAAACATTGTCTTCCAAGGGTCCGCCTTGCGCTAAGATAGCGTGATCATTGCCAGTATATTTAGGGGTTTTAATTGATTTATTTAAAAAATTCTTTTTTGGTATTTGCTCTAGATTTAGTCCAGTTAATCCTAAACCTTCTTCAAGCTCACTAATTCTATTTAAGGCAAATTGACCAATATTACCAATCTGATTGCTTATTTTTTTGATCTTATCCAGATTTCTACTGTTAATCTCAGATAGGTTGATGGCTTTAATTTCTTGAGGCAGCAAGATGTTGTGATTATTTTTTACTGAATTTACGGAATGTTTATCTCCCGATATTACGTTGAGATATTCATTAACCTTCTCAAGCTCATCATTTAGGGCATTAAATTCGCCTTCAAAATACGTGTTAATAGATTTAAGCTTTTTAATCTCAACTAGCTTGGAGTTTATAATATTATCATATCTTATGGATTGTTGAAATAATATAATAACCCATGCTACAAAAAATACTAATAAAAATTGAAGAAAGGGACTTAAGGTAACATTTTTAATGCCACCATTGGTAACAAAAACAACAGTCCTTTCTGCAAAAAGAGACCTTGAAAAAGAAAAAATTTTTTTTTTAAATGGTATAAAAAAAGTCATATTTAAAAACTTATAGACTAGGTAATCGTACTTGTAAAGTGCATTTATAATCTAAGTAAGTGACAAGTAGAATTGATACTTCAATTATAGTATATACTCTACTATCTTTATTTACAAAGTCAACTTATACCAAGAAAACTTTATAATTAACTATTCTTAGTATGTCATTTTTAGGACATGATGTCAACTATTAGAATTAATTAATGATGGGTCTAGACCCTTAATGATATATAAATTTTAGCAGTTACCACAAGCTATTGATCATTGACTTTATATTGTTAGAGAGATAAGATTTAGAGGTAAAGCATATAACTCTAATTGCCGCTTATTTATAGTTACTAAATAGCCTTTTAATAAAATTTTAATAAAACTTAAGATGTCTAGCAATAAAAAAAATTCTGAGTTAACTCATCCTAAGCAACATTTAGTTAATGTTGAGATGACTGATGGCTCTAAATTTCAAATCCTCACAAGCTGGGGTAAGGAAGGCGAAGTATTAAAACTTGATATGGATCCAAAAAATCATCCAGCGTGGCAGAAAGACAATCAAAAATTTGTTAACTCAAACGATAAAAGAGTTATGGATTTTAAAAAGAAATTCGGTGGCTTAGATTTTATCGGCGAATAATTGAGGGAAGTTGTTTGCCTATCAGGCTGGGGTCAAAAATTTGATTCACTGGAATATATCTTTGATCACCATCATTTTTCTGACTTCAAAGTTTCTAGCTATAATTATTTTTTGAATCATTGTGTTGACGATTTCTTTTGTGAATTTTCAAAGACCTACAAAAACATTGATTGCATAATAGGATGGAGTTTGGGAGGCCAACTTGCTTCTAGACTTATCGCTAAAAAAATTATAA
>ENA-UOXV01004486-UOXV01004486.1-marine-metagenome-genome-assembly--contig:-NODE-4486-length-15986-cov-6.115812_pt1 | contig 15986 bp, 16 predicted proteins | sample MGYA00238165_ERZ766961 | MGnify/ENA primary metagenome ERZ766961 (study PRJEB28924, sample SAMN03173240) | marine metagenome | biome: Marine; feature: Water; material: Subsurface seawater | place: North... | reverse complement strand
TGTGATGGAAATGCCCCATGGAAGATGACTTTTACAAAATTCGGCGCTTGCCGCCGTATGTATTTGCCGCCGTCAATGAGATGAAGGCAGCAGCACGCGCAGGCGGAGCTGATATCATTGATCTGGGCATGGGCAATCCTGATCTGCCAACGCCACAACATATTGTCGACAAGCTAAAAGAGACCGTCGACAATCCCAAGACCCACAGATATTCTAATTCACGAGGCATTCCGGGCCTTCGTAAAGCGATTTCAAGGTATTACGAGCGACGCTTTGGGGTAGATGTCGATCCCGACGAAGAAGTTGTGGTGACACTGGGTTCTAAAGAAGGCCTCGCAAACCTATCTCAAGCGATAACCAGTCCTGGCGACGTGATCTTAGTCCCGAATCCCAGCTATCCGATCCATCAGTTTGGTTTCATTATCGTTGGCGCTGCTGTCCGGTCGATCCCGGTGACTCCAGGACCAGAATTCCTTTTGGCCCTTGATCGCGCCGTTCAGCATAGTGTGCCTAAGCCGACAGCGTTGGTCCTTAACTATCCGAACAATCCAACGGCTGCATTGGCGGACTTAGATTTCTATTCAGAAATTGTTGAGTTCTGTCGCTTTCACAATATCTACATCCTGTCTGATTTGGCTTATGCAGAAATCTATTTCGATGATGTGCCGCCACCATCGATTCTACAGCTTAAAAACGCGTGGGATATTTCGGTCGAATTCACATCGATGAGCAAAACCTATTCTATGCCAGGATGGCGGATAGGATTTGCTGCAGGTAACCGCAAATTAATCTCTGCGTTGGCGCGGGTGAAGTCATACCTGGATTATGGTGCGTTTACTCCGATCCAGGTTGCCGCTGCGACAGCATTGAATGGGCCCCAAGATTGCATCGCAGAAGCACGTAATATTTATAAAGAGCGCAGGGACATATTGGTTGATGGATTAGCCAATGCCGGTTGGCATATTCCCTCGCCACCCGCCACCATGTTTGCGTGGGCACCGATTCCACCGGCATTCCGAGACTTAGGGTCAGTTGAGTTCTCAAAACTATTGTTATCCGAGGCCGACGTCGCCGTCGCCCCAGGTTTAGGTTTTGGAGAACATGGCGATGATCATGTCCGTATTGGCTTGGTTGAGAACGGTCAGCGTATCCGACAAGCCGCTAGAAACATCAAAGGCTTCCTTCGACAGCGTGGCGTCAATACTGATGGCGCGAGCAACGACCGTGGGCCAAATCATAAAGAACAGTCAGAGGATAAATCATGAGCGCCTTACGGATTGGTATCGCCGGACTAGGGACGGTCGGTGCAAGCACGGTGCAACTCCTTGAACAGCACGCCGAGATAATCGAAAAACGTGTTGGCAGAGCGATCCAAGTTACAGCCGTGTCAGCGCGTTCTAAAACAATTGATCGTGGTTTCGCATTGGATGCTTATCGCTGGTTCGATGATCCTGTCGAAATGACAGCGGACCCTGACATTGACGTAATTGTCGAGTTGATTGGCGGGTCTGACGGGATTGCCAAAGCGCTTGTCGAAAAAAGCTTGGCCAACGGCAAACATATCGTCACCGCAAACAAGGCGCTGATCGCACATCACGGGGCAGAGCTGGCAAACATCGCTGAAACCTCAGGCGTTGGCTTTTATGGCGAAGCCGCAGTCGCTGGTGGCATTCCGATCTTAAAAGCTATACGCGAAGGGCTAGCCGGAAATGCCATCAATCGTGTCTATGGCATTCTTAATGGGACATGTAATTATATCCTGAGCGAAATGCGCGATACAGGTCGCACCTTTGGTGATGTCTTAGAAGAAGCTCAAAAACTAGGCTATGCCGAATCTGATCCCACGTTTGACGTTGATGGTATCGATGCTGCGCACAAGCTGGCAATCCTGGCTGGCCTTTGTTTTGGCACCAAAGTCGATTTTGAAAATGTCCATATCGAAGGTATTAGAAGCATTTCACCACTCGACCTCGAATTCGCTGAGGAACTGGGTTACGGCATCAAGCTGCTGGGTATCGCATCACATAATGATGACGAAGTTGAGCTGCGCGTACATCCATGCATGGTTCCAAAAGACGCACCGATCAATCATGTTGGCGGCTCATTCAACGCAGTCGTCGCCGATGGCGATTTTGTCGATTCAGTATTGCTAGAAGGGCGAGGCGCAGGCGGCGGACCTACGGCCTCTGCAGTGGTCGCTGACATCATTGATATTGCCCGTGGCCACACAGTGCCGATGTACGGTGCGCCTTCAAGTGCACTTATAGATGCTGCTGTGCGTGATATGGATCATCACCGCGGCGCTTATTATGTGCGCTTTAATGTTGTTGATAAGCCGGGGGTTTTCGCAGAACTCGCCAAGGCATTATCGGATCATAATGTATCGATGGAATCTGTCTTACAGCGGAAACGCGATCCTGATCAAAAGGTCCCGGTCGTTATGACCACACATGTGACTGACGAGGTCGATATGCGTAAAGCGATCAACCAAATTGCCTCTAGCGATTGGGTCGTCGCAGATCCTGTTCTTATTAGAATTGAGGCGTTGTAAGCGCGGGAATTCGGGCTTTCGTTCCTGTTCCTGAACCGCCACAATACGGTTATGTCAGAACCTGCCGCACGAGATAGAAACTTATCCCTAGAACTGGTCCGCGTAACCGAGGCAGCAGCACTCGCAGCTGCAGCGCATATGGGATCTGGAGACCACAAGACAGCCGATGAGGCTGCGATCAGTGCTGCACATACGCTGCTGCACAGCCTGGCCATACGCGGCACTGTATGCGTTGGTGAAGGTAACAAATCCGAAGCTGCACATCTATATATCGGCGAAGAAGTCGGCACAGGTCACGGACCAGAAGTCGATGTTGCGATCGTCGCCCTTGAGGGATCAAGCATTGTTGCCCGTGGCGGTCCCAATGCAATTTCGACCGTTGCCATGGCTGAAGGTGGAAGTTTTTTACGAGTTCCATCAATTTATATGAACAAAATAGCCGTCGGTCCTGGTGTTCCTAAAGGCACAGTCGATTTGGATAAGACGGCTGCTGAAAATTTATCAGCATTAGCTGATGCCAAAGACGTGCCCGTTTCTGACCTCGTTGTGTGTATGCTGGACCGGCCACGCCACAAGGCATTACTTGACGAAGTTCGCGCCGCAGGTGCCAAGGTCCGTTTAATCTTGGGTGGTGACGTTTCTGGCGTGATCGCGACCGCGTTGCCAGAATCCGGTGTGGATATGTACATGGGCATTGGCGCAGCACCACAAGGTGTCATTGCAGCTGCCGGTTTGCGTGGCTTTGGTGGTCAAATGCAAGGCCGATTGTATGCCCGCCAGGAATCAGATCGACAAGAAGCCAGCGATCTTGGGGTTAAAGACTTCGATCAGATATTTGACGAAACAGAAATGGCCGCCGGCAATGTCACTTTTGCCGCAACAGGTGTCACCTATGGTACTTTATTACAAGGTATCCGCCGCCAAAAAGGAACTGCGAGCAGCCACTCCTTGGTCGTTCGCTCATTAACAGGTACGCATCGATATATCGAGGCTCATCATGACTTCACCCGACGCGCACCCATCAGCTAATCCAATCGAAGACACGCCTGAACCAACTCAACATCAACGATTATCTGTCATGGGGCGTGAATGGACGTTCCGTAAATTTGACGAGCGGACAGCACTCGCCATTTCGCAGGCCCATGGCTTGCCTGCCGCGGTTGCAGAAGCCATCACAGCACGGGGCATTGGCATAGACGAGGTTGTGAGTTTTATCGATCCCACGCTCAAAGACCTGTTGCCTGACCCAAGTCGTTTCAGAGACATGGACAAGGCCGCTAATCGTATTGCCGATGCATTATTGTCGGGAGAGAAAATCGCCTTATTTGCAGACTACGATGTCGATGGTGCGACGTCGTCATCCGTCATGGCACGGTTCTTACGCGCGTGCGGTAATGACCCCATCGTCTATATTCCAGACCGTATATCCGAAGGCTATGGCCCATCAGAACCAGCCTTGCAGAAGCTGGCGGCGCAAGGTGCTAAGCTGATCATCACATTGGATTGCGGTACCACTGCATTCGATGCCCTAGGTGCGGGCCGTGACCTTAACGTAGATATCATTGTTATTGATCATCATGAGGCAGAACCAAAATTGCCTGATGTCCATGCCGTCGTTAACCCAAACCGCATGGACGAAGACCGTGTATATGGTCATCTCTGTACGGCGGGCTTGGCCTTTATCATGGCCGTCGCGATCAACCGGACGCTCCGCTCGCGGGATTTCTGGACTCTAGAGCGCCCAGCACCCGTTTTAACGCGTCTGCTCGACCTCGTGGCACTTGGCACTGTCTGCGATGTTGTGAATTTAACCGGACTCAATCGTGCGCTCGTCGTCCAGGGACTTAAAGTATTGGCGAAAAGAGCCAACACAGGGCTTCGGGCATTGGCTGATGTTGCAGGTCTGAATGAAACGCCGGGTAGTTATCATTTGGGCTTTGTATTGGGACCACGGATTAATGCGGGAGGACGTATCGGTGATTCCGGGATTGGTGCGACGCTTTTACGTTCCGATGATGACGCCGAATCTGCGGCACTCGCTACCAAGTTGGATATTTTAAACGCAGAACGGAAACAGATCGAGGCTGATGTTTTCAGTGATGCTTTGGAGCACGCGTACCGCTTAGACGAAAACAATGTTGTCACTGTTGTCGCGGGCGATGGCTGGCATCCAGGTGTTGTCGGCATTGTTGCCAGCAGATTGGTTGAGCGATTCGGCAAACCCGCGTGCGTGATTGCGATGGGGGATAAGCTGGGTACCGGTTCCGGTCGCTCTATCCCCGGAATAGATTTAGGTGCTGCCATTATCGCAGCCAGACAATCAGGACATCTGATCAAGGGGGGCGGCCATGCGATGGCTGCTGGGTTCTCTGTCAGCCGTGATGGCCTCAGTGAATTCAATGCATTCCTGCAGGAACGAATCAAAAGCCAAACTGGCGAGGGTCCCATGGGGTTACCCACTCGTTTAGATGGCCGTCTTAGTATTCGCGGCGCCACGTTTGATTTAGCCCAATCACTGGAACTCATGGCGCCCTTTGGGCCTGGGAACCCTGAACCACGATTTTTACTAGAAGGGGTCCGTATCAGTTATTCGGACATCGTTGGGGCAGACCATCTGCGCATGACCATCAGTGGGGCAGCAGGGGCTGGTTCTGTAGATGGAATCGCATTTCGCTGCGTCGGGACACCATTGGGCGAACTACTGTCGTCAGCGCGCGATACCCCCATTGATCTGGTGGGGCGACTGAAAACAGATACCTGGGGCGGGCGAACCCGTGCTAAGTTTCACGTAGAAGATGCTGCGCGCATTTAACATGAATGGCATCAACTTTTTGCATATGGGGAATGAACGATGAGTCCAGCTGAACAACAAGCCCACGACAAATGGGATCGTCGCTTTATGGAGCTGGCGGATTTCATCGCCCAATGGTCAAAGGACCCTTCTACTAAAGTGGGCGCAGTCATTATGGATCCGCGCAATAAACGAATTGTCTCAACTGGATTTAACGGATTTCCCTTTGGCGTTGAAGATACTGCTGATCGCCTTGAAAACCGATCCATCAAATATGAAATGGTCGTCCACGCCGAAACCAATGCGTTGATGTTTGCAGGCGAACAAGCCAATGGATGCACACTGTATGTGACCCCATTGCCACCGTGCGCACGCTGTGCCGTTTTGATTATTCAGGCAGGTATTAAGCGCGTGTTATCGCCAACTCCCGACACATCAAAAGAACCGTGGAAAACTCAATTCGAAATTTCATCCAAGATGTTCGAAGAATCAGGTGTATCTGTTGAGTTTCTTGATCTCTAACCTCATTTCGCAGACCATATCATAATCGAATCAGCGGCGTTGGCGTAGCAGGGGGGCTGTGCTAATCAATCCGCAAATTTTATGTCTACGCGCTTCATCTGCGCTCATATTCAATTGGGGGAACCACGTGGCTTACCGCACGACGCTTAAACATTTCTTGATGCGCCAACAAACAGAGATCACTGGCACAACCGGGGAGTTCACTTCGCTGATGGGCGATGTGTCATCCGCCTGCAAAGCGATTGCAAATTTGGTGCGACGGGGAAGCTTATCAGGTGATCTTGCAGCCGCTGTCGGTATTAACGTCCAAGACGAAAACCAGAAAAAGCTCGACGTGATGGCCAATGAATTGGCGATTGGCTGGTGCGAGCGCGGCGGCCAATTATTCGGCATGGCATCCGAGGAAATGGAAGATGTGTACGCCGTCCCAGCAAAGCTTCAACGCGGCAAGTATCTGCTGATTTTTGATCCGCTTGATGGTTCTTCGAATATTGAGGTTAATGGTCCCATGGGGACGATTTTCTCGATCCTCAAAACTGCAGACGACAATGGCGAGCCAAGCGCCGAAGACTTCATGCAAAAAGGTACGGAACAACTGTGTGCGGGTTATGTCCTATTTGGCCCGGCCACCATGATGGTATTGACCACGGGGCAGGGCGTGAACGGATTTACATTGAATCCTGACGTTGGGGAATTTGTGCTGACGCATCCCGATATTACGATCCCTGAAGACACCCAGGAATTTGCGATCAATGCATCCAATGCACGCCATTGGGAAGCCCCCATACAGCGTTACATTGATGAGTGCTTAGCGGGTAAAACAGGGGTCCGTGAAAAGGATTTCAATATGCGTTGGGTCGCTGCCATGGTCGCTGACGTTCACCGGATCATCACCCGGGGTGGCCTGTTCATGTATCCGATTGATGCCAAGATCAAAGAAAAAGGCGGACGCCTTCGGCTATTATACGAAGCCAACCCAATGGCATTTATTATTGAACAAGCAGGTGGTGGCGCGTCGACTGGGCGACAGCGCATCTTAGATGTGCAACCGACCAGTCTGCATCAACGCGTTCCAGTTATTATTGGTGCCAAAAATGAAGTTGACCGTATCGTAGCGTATCACGCGGAATTCGACGCATCGTCATCATAAGGTCGCGTTAATCGCCCTTCGATAGCGCCATCATGTTAGTGATTATGCTTCATCTTCTTTTTCATGTCGTCGCCCGTTTTGGCACCGACAGCTCTCACGATGAGCTCAACATCTACTTTGCCAGCTTTCTCGAAATATAAAGTGACCGGCAAGTTTTCGCCTTCTTTGAAGGGGGCTTTCAGGCCCATGAACATGACGTGCAGGCCACCTGGCTCAAACGTAACTTCTTGGCCCGCAGGAACATCGACACCTTCTTCGACGTGCATCATTTTCATGATGCCACCTTCCATGAGATGGGTATGAAGCTCTGTGCGCTTCGACAAGTTTGATTCAGCCTTGATCAGTTTATCCGCTGTATCCCCATCGTTTTTGATTCCCAGATATCCTGCGCCGGCTTTTGCTGGCCCTGGAGTTGCGCGCGCCCATGGATGTAAAACCGTAATTGATCCGACCGTGTAATCATGCGCCGAGCTTTCGTAGGGTAAAAAGCTGATGAATGCGGCTGTAAGGCTGGCAGCCAACATTTTGGATAGAGTTTTCATGAAAGATATAACCTCTTTTTGCGTGGCAACGGATGCAGCAACTTTGCAGCGTCATTATTTTAATAAAACCAATAAAAATATTCTTAGAATTTACCCAGATTATTATGCCAGGACGTACTTTTGACATTCTCCAAAGTTAAGCCATTTTCAGTATAGGAGTGTCAATCACGAGCCAATATCATTACCTGAAGTAACAATACTGATCTTATCAGAAGGGTGCAGACTTAAGTATTAAGCTTCTGTCATTGTACGCCCTAGTCTCTTGATACACGGCAATCATACCCCATCTGTTGTTAGCAGTAGTCCAATACAAAAGGAGCCCTAAGTGGCAAATGAACGCATGCCCGAATTGACCGAAAGCCAACGCAGCGGCTGGGGCGTGTCCGTCGTGATTCTTTTATCTGCAGCTCAAATGCTTGGATTTGCGGGGTTCATGAGCGGTTATTTCGATCGCACCGCAGCGGGTCTCGAATGGCATGAATTTGTTTGGGATCTGGAAACCACGGGATACACCATCGCCATGGTCGCGGCTTGCATCGCCACAATCGTTCTGTTGTTTAAGTCTGACGAGGATTCAAATTTAAAATTCGGCACGACGATTTTTGTCAGTGTGCCGTTTGTTGCATTCTTGGCATTATTCTTCGACTTGGTTCATCTCGGCCCACAATAATCAAGCGGGTGGGAATACGGGCTCCTCATCGCCGTTCTTCCAGACCGGCCATTTCTTCATCACACCGGTAAAGATATCTGATTCAAGATACGCTTGAAGCCAGCGCTGCAGGTGCGGCAATGGTGCCGCGTCGAACCATTCACGATCTGTATTGGCGAACTGACGCACAAACGGAAAGATCGCATAATCGGCAAGGGAAGGGCGATCCCCAAACAGGTTTTCAGTTTCTGCCAATCGCGCGTCTAACTTCGTTAAAAATTCCATGCCATCTGTCCGATGAACCACCGGGTCTGTACTTTCATCGTAGCGATTTGCGTATTTATAACGATCCAGGTTGTGTTTGAATGGACCATCGCATTCCGCGATTAGCGCAAAAATATCGTCGAGCGAACCATTTTCAGGTGAAAGCCAGCCAACGGGATCATTCTGGGACAACGCCCAGCGCATGATATCCAGGCTTTCTCCTATGACCGTTCCATCATTGAGCTGCAGGACGGGGACAGTCGCCTTGGGAGATATCTGGACCATTTCAGCCGGTTTATCGCGCAGCACGATTTCCCTAAGCTTGCAGTGTTGTTTGCTAACCGACAGCGACAATCGCGCTCGCATGGCATAGGGACAGCGCCGAAATGAATATAATGTGGGGAGCGAGGCGTCGTTCATCCTTCGGAGGCCTTTTTCCTTTTCTCTAAAGGCAATGTACCGATGTGCGCTTCGCCGCGTTCTCGTGCCAGATCAATCTGCTTTTGGCGATCACGAAAACGGCGCTCTTGTGACGGGTGATGCGCGCCAAAACATTTTGGACAACTCACGCCCGGAACGTACTTTTCAGACGCCATATCATCAGCATCAATCGGATTCCGGCATGCGTGGCACATATCGTAATCGCCAAGCTCTAAGCCATGTTTGACCGACACTCGTTGATCAAAGACGAAACAGTCGCCTTCCCATAACGATTCTTCGCGCGGGATATTTTCGAGGTATTTCAGGATGCCACCTTTGAGGTGAAAGACATCTTCAACGCCTTCTTGCTTTAAGAACGCCGTCGCTTTTTCGCAGCGAATGCCACCGGTACAAAACATTGCGATCTTTTTGCCGCCATCAATTTCAGCACGCAACTGTTCTTGATTCTTAAACCAGTCGGGAAATTCACGAAACGCCGTGGTTTTGGGATCGATAGCCCCCTTAAACGTGCCGATCCCAACTTCATAATCATTGCGAGTATCAATCACGAGAACGTCCGGGTCGGATATCAAATCATTCCAGTCTTGTGGGTCCACATAGGTCCCAACACTGCGGTTCGGGTCAATATCCGCCACACCCATGGTCACGATCTCTTTTTTGAGGCGCACTTTCATCCGGTAGAACGGCATTTCATCTGCATGGGATTCTTTGACTTCCAACTCTGCACAGCCGGGCATCTGCTGAATATGTGCCAGCACCGCATCAACACCCTCACGGGTGCCCGAAACCGTACCGTTAATGCCTTCGTGCGCCAACAGGATCGTTCCATAAACTTCTGCAGCTTCGCAGGCATTCTGCAATGGTGCCTGGAACTGTTCGAAATCATCCAATCGCGTGAATTTATATAACGCAGCGACCACGATCGATTGCTGAGCAGGCTTTGTTTCGGATGGCGATGTGGTCACTGTCTTACGTCCTCGTTAAGATTCACATGTGGACAAGCACTTGTGCCGTGCTGATCCTTTAAAGCATTGGGCTCAAAGTTTATAACTGAACGATGAGCGATACATCAGAAGTCCGCTATACGCGTCTTCCCATCAATTTCCTGGACTTTAAGGAAATCGATGTCGTCGCTCAACACTGGCGTTCCGTCAAAGGCGATAGAATAGCACCAAAGTGGTCAAATATCGATCTCCTGGCGGTGCCCAGCCGTCTGCTCCCACGTATCTGCGTTGTCGATGTTAAACAAGACCCTCTCGATTTTGTATATCGGTTCTGGGGCACTGACATTACCGACATGCATATGTATGACCTGACCGGGGAATCAATCCAGAACCTGACCTCGCCCAGCTATGCCGATTGTTTGATGGAACAGTATCGCTATGTGCAGGAAACAGCCGAACCCTGTGGATATTTAACGGAAATCCCGCTCGACGCCGGGTATTATACATACTACGCCGTCATTCGATTGCCACTCAGCGCTGACGGCAAAACCATCGATGGCATCATGAGTGCCGAGGAATACGGCGAACAAAAAGGTGAGCTTAAGGAATTGTTCGAGAAAAATTGGCGAGATAAGCAACCCACGTGAGCACCCTTGGCGTCTATGCAGGCTTGTTTGCACTCTCATTTCTGGCCGCCACCATCCTTCCAGCACAATCGGAATTTGGTCTCGCCGGACTTATTTTATCGGATGATTATTCGGTCGCAATGCTGATCGTGGTGGCGAGCGTCGGCAACACGCTGGGCGCCGTTGTGAATTGGGTCATCGGCCGATACATCAATCAGCTTCAAGACAAGAAATGGTTCCCCGCAACACCTGCCCAAGTCGACAAAGCCACAGGCTGGTATCACAAATATGGGCGGTGGAGTTTATTGTTAAGTTGGGCACCTTTTGTCGGTGATCCGCTCACCTTAGCGGCAGGCGTGCTCCGTGAGCCATTTTGGAGCTTCTTTATTCTGGTCGCCGTTGCGAAAACAACACGATATCTGGTTGTGGCCGCATTGACGCTGCATTGGGTTTAGAAGCCGCATCACTACATCTAAAATACCAAAACGCTCATACCCGCACGAATGCATGTGTTTTATCGACCATAAAACATAGTGCATGTATAACTGTTTTTAGAATTTCAACGAGTGTGATCAAACTGACGAGATAACTGCACCACTGAGGTAAAACAGGGCAGCCATTACGTTCACTCTCAACACAGTGTTCGATACATTTTAGAAAAATGGAGGCGCGAACTTATGGCCTTCGGGTCGGTCAATATCTCTAGATTGTTGGTTGAGGTGCGCGCAACATTCTCTCTTGGCGTGCCGATTGTTATTGCCCTTATCGCCCAGACGGCCATGAGTATTACAGATTTGATCCTGGTGGGTCGCTTGGGTTTGGACCAAGTCGCGGGAGTATCATTAGGCTTAACAGTCTACATCCCCTTAATGCTTTTTGCGCTAGGTATTGTTACTGCTATCTCGCCGAGAATATCACAAGCTTATGGGGCTCAGGAACTCGCAACGGTTCGTCACATCGCAAAGCAGGGTTGTTGGGTTGCGCTAGCCGTTTCAATTCCGGCTTTTGTGACGCTCATGTTCACAGAGCCATTGCTGGTATTTCTGGGTCAAGATCGGGAGCTAGCAAGCATTGCAGGTGAATATAACAAAGGATCAGCGATTGGTCTGCCAGCATTCATTCTCTACATCAATTTTCGATGCGTGTTAACGAATGTCGGACAACCAAAACCAACAACAGTAGTGATGCTAACGGCCGTGCCATTGAATGCGGTCATCGGTTATTTTCTTATTTTCGGCGGACCCGGTATTGAGGGCCAAGGAGTGTTTGGCGCTGGCGTCGCGAGTAGCTTGGTTCGATTGGGCGTTACCGCCGCCGTCATTTTTATCGTAGTTCATAAGGAATCTTTACGTTCATTGAACCTTTTCCACGGTAGTTGGCGACCAGATTGTCATATGTTCTGTTCGATTTTTGCGATGGGTTTACCAATTGCTTGTCGTATCGTTCTTGCAGAAGGAATGTTATCGATGCTCGCGTTAATTATTGGCCCGATGGGCGCAGGCCCGCTGGTAGCACATACCATAGCATCGCGTTTACTAAGTTTGACTTTAGTGGTCGCGCTTGGATTTTCAGGGGCCGCCGCAACGCGAGTGGGGTGGGGCGTTGGAAAAGGCGACTTAAAAGATGCACGAGTGGCTGGTTTTGCCGCCGTAGGAATTACAATCGCCGTCACACTCATTGCATCCATTGCGCTTTTCTTATTGCCACGCGAAATCAGCCAAATTCTGTTCTCCGTGACGGACGCTGTAACTCTGGATTTGTTGGAAAATCTCCTACCAATAGTTGCAATCTATCAGATCATTAATGGTGCGCAGATTGTCCTTATTGGCGCACTTCTTGGACTCTCAGATGTTTTTATTCCAACTTTTCTGGTGCTTTCATGTACCTGGGGTCTGGGACTTGGTATAGGTCTTTTACTTGCCTTGGGCTTTGGCTTCGGTGTTCTCGGCCTATGGGCTGGCCTGACATTTGGTGTCGCAGCGCTGCTGTTGATGGCCTGCATTCGGTTTATCAGAAAGACGGGCTAAGCCTTCATTTCTGAGCGACAACATTCGTATAAATGGCGCAGGTGATTAACAAAAAGACCCGCTAAAAAGCAGAGCTTTTATCTATCAGAAAACTTGTATCACCTAGGAACCGTGAAACTTAGTCCGAAGGTCATTCCAATAATCTGCGTGGAAGCGTGCAAAGCGTTCTCCGACCGTGGGGAGGTTGGCACTTTTAGGGGGCATGTCTGTGGCTTTGAAATCAGCGAGAGCCTTATCACATGCAACCATAATGGCGCTGGTTAAGATCGATGGCAGGATCGCAATTCGGTAGCCCATGCCCTGGGCATCTACCATGCTTAAATCCGGTGTTTTACCGCCCGTCACCACATTCAACAGACAGGGGCCGTTCACCTTTTCGGGTATCGCCTTTAACTCTTCCATGGTTTTTGCAGCCTCAACGAACGCAACGTCGGCGCCATTGGCCAGTGCCATATTCGCGCGATGAATGGCATCATCAAACCCGGTCACGGTATTCGCGTCCGTACGGGCAATGATCACAAAATCGGGGTCACGGCGGGCAGCGGCAGCAGCACGAATCTTCGCCACATACTCATCAACGGGAATAAGTTCTTTGCCATCCAGGTGACCGCATCGTTTGGGGCTGACTTGGTCTTCCATATGAATGGCAGCAATGCCAGCGCGCTCATATTCGTTCACCGTGCGGGTCACGTTGAGTTCATTTCCATAGCCTGTATCCGCATCCGAAATAACGGGGATATCAACCGTGCGTGCAATCACGTTGGCATTGGTCACCATCTCGGTTTGAGTGATCAGCCCATAATCGGGATAGCCCAACGACATGGATGTGCCCGCCCCCGTCATATAGATCGCAGGAAAGCCTGCATCTTCTGCCAGACGCGCTGTAATCCCGTCATACACACCCGGTGCACGGATGATATCGTTTTCAGATAGTTGGCGTCTAAACTCTTGTGCTTTGGTCAATGTCGTTCCCCTGAATTTATAGATTACGCGATTTTTTGTTCGGCCCACGCGGGCGGTATTTCCATCCCAAGTTCTGCCGCCTGACGGGCTTCGAATGCCAGACACGTTTCATCATGGTGATGCCCGCGAATGCCACCCCGTACCGTCCCCGGTGTGACCGAGCGGAAAAACTCGCCCCAGCTTTGGGGGAGGGGGATGGAGTCTGGTGGTGCCAACCAAAGGCGCTGCAACAATCGCCTTTCCTCGGGCGCATCATGATCGACATAGTCTGTGCGTGAATGCAGCATCACGTGATTATTTAGAAACTGCACATCACCCGGTTCAAGATATATCGTGTACATCAATTCGGGTCTGCTCAGAATGTCATCCAGCATATCCATCAGCTCATACTGTTCAGTGGTCAATCGGGGCACCCCGGGTATATCTTGTGCCGAGCGAACGCGGTTTCGGTTCCATTTACCAAACAAACGACCATCACACATGTCATACAGGGGTTGGCCGTAGAACGCTTGCTCGTCCGGGGTTTCTTCTTTTTGTCGACTAAAGAAAAAGTCCTGCTCTGCGACCTCTGCCAAGTCCGGGCGCTCATCACAAAGCACCTGATACGCCGCAACACTGCTCGACATCATGCTCTGGCCGCCAGACTTTGCTTTGTTGAAGCAGGACAAAGATACAATGTCTGTGCCATCCGCATGGAAATCGAGCTTTGAATTCGAAGAATACCCACGCCCATTGGATGCCCGATAATCTGTGCCGACATTTCGCACTGCTGACATATAATGGGACGCTTTACCTTGGGGCCTTGCCACGCCGAAGTGCAATCCAATGCCCCAGTTCATCACGGCGAATTCCTGCTCGCTCAGGCCGTCCCGTGGCAATCCATGCAGCCAGGCCACACCTCGCCCGTGATAAGCCTCCCGGATCGCTCCGCTGATCACATCAAGCGCAGGGCCGAAATCAAATTCTTCACGTTTATAATCGAAAAAGGAACGATCTGGATCGAACGCTTTGCTGACAGCCTCCACCATATTGCTTCGGTGCGTATCATTCAGTTGAAATTCCCAACTGCGGTCCGCCTTTAGGTCATCAACTCGCCAAGCCGATCTCAGGTCAAAATTCGTATACATCATCAATTTCCCGACAAGATTACGTTGTCAGATTAAACTAGATTTTGATCAGCTGACCAACCTCAGCACCGCATCTGTTTTCTGGCGATAGGGGACAATTGATATCTTTTGCGCGGAAAACCCGATATCGAGATTCAACGACAGAAGCCGTTTACTGTTTCAGCGCGATAATTCTGGAAATTTGATAACAGGCTTTCGTTTAGGTATTCATCATGCACCCGCCCGTAAATGATGGTCATGACCCGAACTGGTCGCAGTCAAAGCATCATTCACCTAAATGGTGGACCAGTCCACCAACTCACCAAACTCCAACGCTCGCCGTGGGTAACTTCTGTGACTCGATGTTTGTACCAAGAGGGAAATATCACGGCATCACCTTGTGCGAGTGGTATCTTGGGCTTGTGGTCATCGTCCTCAAAGAACTGAATATCTCCACCGCTAAATTCATTCGGTTTCGAAAGCAAGACCGACATCGATAATTTCCGACGGCTCGAAAATCGCCCAGATAAATCGGCATGCCACCCGTAATGCTGCCCCGTCTTGTAGTGTGTCAACTGAAGGTCCATGCATCCATCCAGTTCGAACTGAAAGGTTTTGTCGTTGAAATCGCCCACGACTTCACTGAGATCTTCAAATATCCAGTCCGTTACCCCTGCTTGAGGCAGAAGCCAATACAGATCGGTACTCCGTATACTTTTGTCTTCAACCATCATTTCGGAAACCATCGGTTCGCGGTCCTTGTGCAGTGCGATGATTTCCTGACACTGATCGGGTGAGAATGCCTTCGAAAGCTTTTTGTATACGGGTGTGAAGTCCCATTCTCGTAATGTGGTAAACGGCATGCGTAGCCTAATAGTTTTTGGAAACTGAAAGTGATATCAGTGGATTGTTAGATTAGGTGGAAAACCCGATTCTGGCAATCTGGATGCAGGTAAATGACCGCTTCTGGATAAAAGCCTATCATCTGAAACCAATGGTGCTGGTTTCGCTGGCGTGATTTCTTGTTCGCGGCGTTTGTGGCGTTCGGCATACGTCTCAAGACCTTAACGAACTGCTCAAACCGATTTGAAAATAATCGGCAGCGTATCCTAGCAGTGCAATTATCGTGAGTCTTGAGCGACCAACAGACCTCGCTACGTTGCAATTGATTGGAGAGGTCTTTGGGAATTGCACGACGAAAGTAATAAATATCTCCCCGACGGGAGAGATGAGAAAGGCCATGAACAGCCGTTAGAAACCCCACTGTAGCCAGTTTTCTGTTACAGCACGAGAAGTCGGTTAATTTGAAGGATAGTTAACTCTTAGAGACCAAAAGAACTTGGAAAAGAGTTGGCGTCCCCTACGGGACTCGAACCCGTGTTTCCGCCGTGAAAGGGCAGCGTCCTAGAC
>ENA-UOXV01004485-UOXV01004485.1-marine-metagenome-genome-assembly--contig:-NODE-4485-length-15988-cov-5.139710_pt1 | contig 15988 bp, 6 predicted proteins | sample MGYA00238165_ERZ766961 | MGnify/ENA primary metagenome ERZ766961 (study PRJEB28924, sample SAMN03173240) | marine metagenome | biome: Marine; feature: Water; material: Subsurface seawater | place: North... | reverse complement strand
AAAGACCAGGACCTGATCGACCTCCTCACTGAAGCGACGGAGAAAGCGTTGAAAAGTAGCACCTAGCACTAAGAGTTACGCCTCCGGTGTTGGAGCCTTCCGTTTTAAAATGAGATTAAAAAATTGGAACCCCTCGCCCCCGAGAGTCTATTGAAGTTTGCAACAGTCTAAGAGTCTTGAAAGGTACCCTTACACGTATCCCACGTGGATCATGAGAACCAGGTACGGCACGGTGACACACATGGCGATCCACATCATCGGCCAGCCGATCCTGAAGAAGCTCATGAAGCTAATCGGGTACCCAGCCTCCGCCGCGATACCCGCCATCACCACGTTTGCGCTGGCGCCGATGAGCGTACCCATCCCTCCCATGTCCGCGCCGAAGCACAGCGCCCACGCGAGGGGCTGAATCTCCAGCCCCTCCACGTTCGCCGCCATCCGCCGAATCACCGGGATCATCGTCGTGGTGAACGGGATGTTATCCACAAACGCAGAGGCGACGGCGGCGACGATTTGGATCAACACCGACGACACTATGGCTCGATCAGCCACGGGCACCCCTTCGATGACCCCGCTGAGCTGGTCTGCGATGATGCGCAGGAGCCCGAGCTCGGCGATACCCTCGGTGAACACGAACAGACCGGCGAAGAAGAGCAGCGAGTCCCACTCGACCTTCTCGAGCGCGTGCTCAAAGTCTTCAGTCGAGCCCATGAGCAGGATGGCGATGGCGCCGAAGAGCGCGGCGTACGCCGGTTCGAAGTGAACCACCGGGTGGAGGAAGAAGAGCATGAGGACGAAGCCGAGGATTATGCCGCACTTCGCGAGCAAGGCGTGGTCGCGGATGGGGTACTTGTCCCGGAGCATCTGCATGTCCACGTCGATCTTCCGCCCGTAAACCGCTTTGCCGTAGTAATACTTCAGGAAGGCGAGGGTCGGGAAGAGGACGAGGATCACGCCGGGCGCGAGCACCCGCATGAAGTCCACGAACCCGAGCTCCTCTTTGAACGCGTTGCCGATGATGAGGTTGGGCGGGTCGCCGATCATCGTCGCCGTGCCGCCGATGTTGCCGAAGAGAGCCATGGGGATGAGCATCGGCCGCGGGTCCATGTCGATCGCCTTGCACAGCGATATGATCACCGGGCCCATCAGAAGCATGGTGGACACGTTGTCCAGGAAAGCGCTCAGGATGCAATCGAAGAGCATGAGCAGCAGCGTGAGCCGCCACATGTCCCCTTTGCTAAACTCGATCAGCCGCACGCTGCAAAACTCGAAGATGCCGCTCCTGGCCAGAAGCGCGACGATCACCATCATGCCCCACAGCAGCGCCAGCGTGCTGTGGTCCATCCAGCCCATGATCGTGTACACGCTCGGCAGCCTGTGCTCCAGCGCGAGGATGAACAGCACGCACGCCGCGCCCATGAACGCGATCAGCGTGCGGTGAACAACCTCGGTGATGATCAAAGCGAAAACGGCGATGAGAAGCGCGAGCGCGATCCAATGCTGCACCGAGCCGATCGGGCCGAGCGTGATCGCCTCGATGGACACGGCGACCGGGGCTGGACAGTCGCTGCTGGCCCTGATGTGTACGTTCGAGCCGTCCTGGTTCGGCTTGACGTCGAAGTAGAAGTGATCGTAGACGTCCGCGCCAGTCGGGCCGCCGCCGCCGCCCACGCCGAGCATTTTCCTTCGCCCCGATGGGATGCCCATATCGTGGAGCTTGAGCTTGTCCCACAAGAGCGTCGTCCCGTCCTGCATCAGCTCGATCTTCGCGTGGTAGTACGTGTTGTTGGTGTGTATCGAGTCGGCGGCCGGCATTTGGTACTCGCAGACGCCGGCGCCCACCGTGATTTCGTAGAGTCCGTTGGATTTGTGCGACAGAGGCAGGTCCACGGGTTCGGCGCCGAGGGAGAAGGACCCGGTGGACGCCATGAGCCCCGCGTCGGGGGTGTACTGGTGGACGATGTGGGGTACACAGCAGAGGATGAGGAGGGTGAATCCGACGACGGTCGCGCGCACGACGTGCTGCTTGAGCGTGAGGGTATCGCCTCGTCCGTGCCCGTGGTGGTGGTGCCCTTCGCCGCCGCGCACGGATGAGTCGAGGTCCTCGAGAACACTGGACGGGATCTTCCCGAGGATCCCTTGGCCCGCCATGCTCAGTCTGCGCCTGCCCTCCTTGTCCAGCGTCATCTCGTGCGCAGCCTCCTTGAATATCTCCCATCGGTTGACTCTGTGCAGCGCCGCCGTCTTCCTCGCGTGGAGACCCTCGTCTTTGTACCCCACCCTGGCGTTGTCCTGGATCCTGTTCAGCCCGTGCCTCAGCCGCCTGGACAGCACCGGCATCTCCTTGGCGGAGAGCGCCTCGGAGATGAGCATGAGGGACTCGACGTCGCGAGCCACCGCACGAAGCGCCTCGCGGCGGTCGAAGGATGACGACGTCGCAGAACCCACGCTCTTGCGAGGCTTGGGCTTGGACGCCCCGTTCCCTCCCGTGGCTCCCTTCTTGCCCGCTAAGCCGAAGGAAGAGGTTCGGTTGACGACGTCGATGGACTGCCTCCTGTTGTTCGGCCTGTTGAGCTTGGCGTTCGCCCGTGCCTGCGCCTCCGCGTCTATCATCTGCTCCAGGGCGCTTTTCGATTCCGCGTCGATTTGGCTTTGGCTTTGGTTGTCAACCTCCGCGAACGAGAGGGTGACCTCGTCCTCGTCGTTGGACTCGACGGACGTTCGCTGCGGCGCGTGCGCGGGTTTCTTCTCCGGGACCGGGAAGAGGTCGTCGAGCCTCGCGTGTCCCGCGGACGCTGGCATGGAAGGGCGGCGGTCCGACGCGGTAATCACCTTCGGCTTGGCCGCCTCGACTTCCCGCGAGAGGCTGGATGACTCCGCGCCGGTCAGCGTGTGCGATGGGGTGGAGAGCGGCGAGAGCGTGGGTGACCCCGCGGACATCGTCTCGTCCGCGTTCACCACGGGCTCGCCCTCGAAGCCCTCGAGCCCCAAGAACGTGTGCCGCGACAGCTCCCGACGCATGCCCCGGCCCTGCATTGCGGACAAGGTGTGGCCGTGCTCCTCGTACTGCTCCTCGTCCGCGTCGTCGGCTCCGCCGTCGGACAGGCGACGCGAGCCGCGGTCGAGGCTCCCTCTCTTCGCGCTCATCTTCGTCGTGCGAACGTGAGAAGGTCCGCGAGACGAAGGTTGTTCGAAGGGTCGCGCCCCTTCGGATGTTTGTTCTGTCGGCTTTACGGCTGAGGGTCGCGCCGCACGTGCCACAGATTGGGAACACAGCGAGCCAGTCTAAAAAACGGCCGAAAAGCTGCAAAAGCGGATCGGGAAAAGCACGGCTGAGATGAACTTTCTTCATTTCCTTGGTTCGACCGAGTTTTGAGAACGTTTCGCCACATGCAAACAGTCTAAACTATTTCGAATTACGAACGCCCCCAATGGCGGCTCACCGAAGAGCGCGGCGCAGATCGGTCGGGAAATTGCGATGATTCGACTCTTCTTCAACTCTGATTTCAACCCTCAGTCTCCCAGCACCGCCTCGTCGTCGTCCTCCTCGTCCGCGCCGAGGCTCCCCAACGCCGCCCTGTTCGCCTCCTCCTCCTCGTCGTCCGGCAAGCCCTGCAACCTGCGCAACACCACGTCCGTCAGCTTCGCCCGCGCGCCGTTCGCGACCCCGCCCGCCTTGAGCGCCGCCTGCGCATAAGTCAAACCGTCTGACACGTCAAAGATCCGCAACGCGCTCCGGAGAGCCCTGTCAGCGTAGTACCTGGCATCCTTGGACCTATCACCGCACGCCACGTCAGCGAGCTGCGTGACGAACGCGCCCAAGTGCGGCCCCACCGCGTCCACGTGCTCCATGCACAGCCTGTGAGTCGCGCCAGCCGCGGCGGCTCGGACGTCCGCGGTTTCGTCTTTGAGCAACTTGCCGAGCACGGGGAGGAGCTTGGGAAGGTACGCGCACGACGCGCCGGATTGAAGCGCGGACGCGCACGCGATGCGCGCCAACCCACGCGCCGCCGCGACGCGCGAGTTGATCCCGTCGTCCTTGGACGCGCGAACTAAACCGTTTAAAGTAACGGACGCGTGCGTCGCGAGCACGAGCTCGGGGCGCGTCCTCGCGAGCGCCGACAGCGTGAGCGACCTCGCCTCCCGCTCCTCCGCGTCCACGCCGGCGTCCGGGGAGAGCTCGCCGAGCTGCTCGATGAGCGCCGCGCGGGTATCGTCGGGGAGCCACGCGGCGACGTGCGCGAGCGCGAGCGCCGCGGCGTTCCGCGTGCCGTCGTCCGCGGCGCCGCCGGCTATTACAAAAATCTCATCCTTGGCGCGATCCACCGTGGCGGGCTGCACGCCCTTGCCCGCGTGCGCGAATACCCCCGCGATGGCGCGTAGCATAGCCTCGCGGACGCCCCTGTCCGTCACGTTCGTCAGTGAGGTGACGAGGTCGCCGACGAGTGGGTCGACGCGGGGTTGCAAAGTCATGAGCCGCCCCAGCGCCGCCGCCGCGCGCTGCCGCACCGACCGGTTAGCGTCGCTGAGGCACTTCACGAACGTCGTCTGTAACTGAGGCACGAACGGCTTGAGCGCCAGGCCGCCCTTCTCGATCATCACCGCGAGCGCGCCCAGTATCGCGGACTTCACCGACCCGGGGTACTTATCACCCAAGATGCGAATCAGCGGACCGGTGATCGGAATCACGTGCGGCTTGATCGCCGCCGTCGTCGTCGACATCACCGCCTCCCTCAAACCCTCCGCCGCCTCCTCACGAACCTCCGAGTTCTTCCCCACCAAAACACCCTGCAGGTACACCTGCACGATGGGCGCGAGGCCCTTGGGCAGGCACAGGCCGGGGATGAGCAGGTCCTTAACCCCCGTTCCGCGGTTCCTTCGCCGGATTTTTTCCCGCGCCGTCTCGATGGCGCCCCGCACGTCCCGGAGGTACCGCGCCTGGTCCTCCTTCGCGACGACGCCCGTGACGACGCCGAGCGCGGTCCACGCCGCGAGCACCACGTCCTCGTCCTCGTCGATGAGTAGCTCGAACAGGCCCTTGATGAGCTGCGGGACGTCGTCCTCCTCGTCGAAGCAAGGCGCCTCGACGGCGAAGACACCGCAGAGTTTCGCGGCGGCGGCTCGAACCCGCGGGGATTCATCCTCCAACCCGTTGACAACCTCGGGTAGGAGTAAATAGTGCGCCTCGTCGGGAACCGCGCGGAGGACAGCCGCCGCGGCGCCCGTGGCAGCCTCGGATTCGTCGACGTTCTCGCTGCCCATCGCCGCGAGGAGCGGGGGGAAGAGCACCTCGAGGTGCGGGGGAAGCGCGGGGCCGGCCACCTCCGCGAGGGAACCCAGCGTAGCCGCCCGCGCGGCGTCGATCGGGGGCGACGCCAGCTTGGGAAGGACCGAGCCCAAGATCTTGGGCTGGGCCCTGAGCACCTGCTTCAGGCCTTCCAACGCGACCGGGTCGGTCTCCAGCTTGGAGAGCAGCGCGGGGACGATATCCGCCGCGACGTCGGCGCCGCCGTGTCGAAACATGGCGTCAAAGGCGGACCCCGCGGCGTTCCTCACGCCCTCCGTTTCGTCGCAGAGGGCGTCCCGGATGACCGGAACGACATCCGCGATGTACTGCTCCAAGTCCTCCTTCCTCGCGGCGCCGAGCACCTCGGCGAGGCCGAGGCACACGCCCTCGCGCGTCGCCGCGTCGGAGTTCTCCAGCCCTTCGCTGAAGATGGGAAACACTTCGCCGAGCACGCGCTCCCCGAGCTTGCGCACGAGCTCGCCCAGGCACCTGCTCGCGGTCTGCCGCCTGTCATCGTCGTCCGCGCTGAGACCGGTGATGAGCCTCTGCATGAGCCGCGGGAGGACCACTCGCAGCGTCCGCGGCGTGTTGGCCACGACGGTTTTCCAGATGTGAACAGCGGCGTTGCGAACCGCGAGAACCGGATCGCTTCGAAGCGAATACACCGCGGCGAGGAGGTCGTGGTGCCTCTGCTCGCCCAAGGTTGACGTGAGCGCCCTGCCCTGCGCCTCGGTGCTGATTCCCTCGTCGTCGGATCCGCCCTCGAGGTTGAGCACCTTGCCGCTGGTGCCGGCGATGCGGAACATCATCGAGCCCAAGAGCTCCGTCGCGCTCTGCCTGATGCGCCAGTTCGTGGCGGTGATTCCATCCTCGATGGACGGCAGGAGGAGGTCGAGGGACTGCGCGCTGTGCGAAAACTCCTCCACGAAGACGCGTCCGGCGGCGAGCGCCGCGTCGCGGACGGACTCCACCTGGTCCGCGAGGCCCGTGAGCACCTCCGCCAACGCCTCCTGCAGGTGCGGCTCGAAGAGGTGGCCGAGCGCGAGGGGCAGGAACCGAAGCAGCGTGAGGTGGCCCTCGCGCACGTGCGGCGCGACGTGGTGGCACCCGGCCAAAATCTCCGGCAGCATCGCCTCGAAGTGCTCCGAACCGAGCACGGCGAGGCACTCGGCGAGTCCCTGCGCCGCGCCGCTTCGCTCAGTCATCGGCCCGTCGCTCTGAAGCGTCTCGGTGAGCCAAGGGATCAAATCGGAAAAGTGCTCGTCAACGCCGCCCATACCCCGGATCAGCGATGCCAGCGCGGACGCCGCCGTGGCCCTAACCTCCGGAATGGGGTCGATGAGGGACTTTTGGATGTCCGGGAGTAAGAGGGGAACGTAAGGGCTCATGTCCTTCGGGTCGGCGACCAGCGCGCACATGTTACCCGCGATTTTAGCCGCCTTTTTCTTGAGATCCGCGCGTCTGTCCCGCAAACCCCTGGACAGGACCGGGACGATGAGCGCCAGCGACGGCGCGTCGACCACGTTCACGAAGGTCATCTCCAGGAGGACGTCAAGGCACGGCTGCGTGAGCTCCGCGGGCTTGGCGATGGCTCCGAGGAGGTAATCGGAGAGCGCCTCAATCTCCGGGTTTTTGATAACCTCGCCGATAGCCTTGAGCGCGGCGTTGGCGGCGTCGACAACCTTCGGGTGGGTATCGATGAGCGTCTCGCTGAGCTTCGGGACGATCTGGGGCAGGCACGCGCTCAGCTGCTTCGGCGCGCACGCCGCCATCGCGCCCATGAGCTGCACGGAGCCCTGCTTCGTTCGCCACGCGTTGTCCTCGAGGCCCTTCATCAGCGCCGGCAACACGAGCTTGACGCCCTGCGCCGAGAGCTGGCCCATGACCGCGCGCGCGGCGCTGATCGTCGCCTCCCGCACGTGCTCCGACTGATCGCCGAAGCACACGAGGAGCATGGGGAGGACGTGGATGACGTACGGCTCGAACAATCGGCCGAGTCGAAGGTTGAGGAGTTCAAAAGCCATCAGCGCGCCCTCCCGGGCGTCGGGGTTCTTCTTATCCTCCACCGCGGCTTTGACCGCGTCCATGACCCCGTACGCCTTTAGCGACGATATGCCGCACCCCTTGACCGCGCCCGCGAGTCCGAACGCGGCGCCGCGCCTGTCCGCGTATCCCTCCCCGTTGGTCACCTGCACCAAAAGGCTCTCGATCAGCGCCCTTCTCTCGTCGTCGTTCAGGGACTTCATCAACGGCGGGAGGCCGTCGGACACGGACCGCTGCACAGCCTCGGACGGCGTGGACAGCACAGAGACCAACCGCGCGAGGATCTGCCGGATCTTGGGATCGGCGGCGTCCAGGTGGCACGCCAAGGCTCCGAGGAAGACGACCACGCCCTGGCGGACGTTGTCGCTCTTAGCCTCGTCGTCGGCGCCTCCTTGCGCCGCTTGCTTGTCAAAGTACTTTTCGTAAACCGGGAGCAGCGCCTGGACCTGCTCGGCGCCGTGCAGCTCGATCATGGCACGCCCCGCGGTCATCGCCGCGTCACGCACGAGCTCATCGTCGTCACCAAGCACCTTGGTCAGGAACGTGCTGACCAGCGGTAAATCTCGAGGGGTCAGCGACGGCGCCACCGCGCCGAGCGCTCGCATAATCGCCGACCGAGCCTGCGGGTCACCGCCGCGGACCGCAGCCTCCTCTCCGGGGAACACCGCCATCTGTCGCTTCCTGTCCATCGCGGCGAACGGATCGTCGGAATTCACCTCCGTCTCCTTTGGCGAATTTTGCGAAAACGTCGCGAAAAGTTTGGCCAGCGCCGGCGCCACGCCCGCGTCGCTCGCAGAGACAGCCTTCGCGAAAGCCTCCACCGCGGCGTCGCGCACCGCCGCGGCGCCGTGCGTGAGGTACGCCAGCATGCCCACCGGCGTCACGCCCAGATCCCCGAGGTTGGAGTCGGCAAGGCCGTACGCGGTCCATACCTGTTCGGCGGTTAACCGGTTGTCCTCGTCCGGGTCGTGGAGCGCGAGGAATAGCGTTTGCGCCGCTGGACCGTCGTCGAGGATGGCGGGCGCCGCGAGGAGCCCCGCGAGCGCCGCCGCGCGAACCGCGCGAAACTGCGACTCCACCCCGCGGCGGAGCGCGGACGCCACCGCGGCTCCGCCGTCGTCGTCGTCCGCGGCGCCGGCGGCGATTTCAAGGAGGAGGGGCCGCGCCGCCGCCGCCTGCGCGGGCGCGCCAGTCTCCATCACGGTGAGCGCGAGCCTCGTTGCGGGTGCGCGGGGTAGGCCCTCGACGCCGGGCGCGGCGTGCGGCGCGAGGACGTCCAGCGCGAGCTTGCGAACGGACGCGGGCGCCGAGTCCGGGAGGAGCAACGCCTTGGCGCAAATCGGGAATAAAAGAGAGAGCGCCGCCGCGGGTAGCGGCTCCTCGTCGTTCATCTCCACAGCCTCCGCGGCAGCCTCGAGCGCCTTCTGCAGCGTCGCAGCCTCCGCGGTGACCCGCGTCGGGGACGGCGCGATCGGCTCGCCGCGGGCGTCCAGCGGAAGGGGCGGAGCCGAGCCGCTCAAAGACGACGCCGAGAGCCGAAGCGCCGCGGCGATAATCTCGGGGACGCCGCCGAATCCGAGGCCCATCGCCGCGTTCCCGGGGACACCCGCGGCGGCGACGACCATCGCGGCGGCGCACTCGCCGCCGGGGCCCTGGGGCAAGACGGGGGAGTCGAGGAGCGGGAGGGTCTCGGCGGCGATGTCCGGGACTCGAGCGGCGGCGGCGCCGCGGCGGGTCCCGCCCCGCATCAGACTGGCGGTGAGTCGCAGGCGAAGCGTGAGGCGGTCCACGAGCTCCCGTACCCTGGCGCGGACCGCCGCTTCCTCCTTCATCTGCGCCTGGCGCGCCAGTTCCTCCTTGGTCATCTCCTTCGGGGCGCCGCCGCCGCCGCCGCCGCCGCCGGGGCCCTTTTTCTTCGCCCCGGTCATCTGGCTCGGGCGCAGCGACACCGCCACCGGCGCGTCGTCGTCCGAGTCCGAGCCGTAGTCCATCCGGGACTTACCCCGTGCCTTCCGCGGGCCGTTAGTGTTGACGCGAACTTCCGTTTTGAACACGTCCACCGCGTCGGTGGACAACTTGCCGATTTGCGTGTTGAAAATCTTAACCTCGTCAGGCGTGACGGCGGCATGCTCCCGAGCGTCGCAAATCTCCTTGGCGACGGGCAGCAGGGCATCCAGCGCGACGGCGGGTGCGAGCCGCGCCGCCGCGAACGCCGCGCGCACCGCCGCGTCACGATCCGACGGACGCTCCGACCTCAATCCCTTCGTTCCCGCGACGACGGCGCAGATTTCATCCACGGAATCGCGAAGTGAATCCCGCGGATCCGGCCCGCACACCTTCTCCGCCGCGGCGTCGAGGCGAGCCATCAGCGCCTCCCACGCGCCCGCGCGCCTCCCGTCGGGCGCGGCGCACAGCGGGTGATGCGCCGTGAGCAACAGGAGCCCCGCGATGGACTCGGGCACCGACGGGCACCGCGAATCATCCGCCGGCATCTCCCCTATCAACTCGACGCCGCAAAAGGCGCCGAGAGCCGCGCCCGCGAGCCGCGACGGGAATTCCCCGCACCTCGCAGCCGCGAACCCCACCGATGCGTCACTCGCGTCACCTTCCCGTGCGGAGAGCGCGGGGAATCCCCCCGGGGTCTCCGCCATGGCCATCCAGTGACGGAGCGCGTCGAGAAGCTCGGCGGGGTCGTCGCCGTTTTCAATCGCCGCGCGAATCCCTCGTCTCGCCGCGAAGCGCACCGCGCTCGTTGGATGCAGCAGCAGCAGCGCGCACGTCCGCTGCGCCGCAACCTTAGCCTTCGCCTTGGCGAGGTGCGCGCCGTGGTGTGTGAGCAAAGCGGCGATCGTGAGCGCGAGCACCTCCGAGTCGTCGGATCCGAGCTTGGCCACCGCCTTCGGGTCAAAGTAAGCGGCGTTTGGTTCAATCGCCTCGGTCCACGTCCCTTCCTTCGCAGCGTCGCTCGCGCCGGCGTCGTCCACCGCGGCGACGGCGGCGATGATGAACAGCGACATCGCGCCCTCCGCGCGCTGCGAGGGCTTCGCCGCGCCATTCTTGGCGGCGGCGGATACGACCTTCACCAGCGACGCGGCGCCGGCGCCCTCGGCTAAACCCCGGTTCGCGGTGAACGCGGAGACGAGCACGCGCAACACCCGCTTACCGTGGCCGTCCTTGCCATCCTTGATCCCGGCGCCGCACACGTCCGCGACGTCCTTAGTGAGCGGCCCGGGGAGGTGCGCGAGCCAGTCACCGAGCGCATCCGTCGCGGACTCCTTCGCGTCCCGCTGAGCCTCCGACTTTAGCGACGCCGCCAGCCGCGCGCACGCGTCCACCGCCATCGACCCGATCGCCTTCTCCGAGTCCGTCCGCAGTTTCGCGAGCGCGCCGAGCGCGGCGCACAGCCCCGCACGCGCCTGCCACTCCTTGGGCTTCTTCTCGAGCTCCGATACGATCGCGTCAAAGTAAGACTTGGCGGCGATCCCCGCGCCGGCGGCGGCGACTGCGCCGACGCACCCAACCGCCGCCGCCCTTCGCCGCTCGTCCGCGTGCTTCACCTGCGCCAACACGCAGTCCCGCAGCGCCTCCATGGCGGCTCCATCCGCGCCGTCGAGGTTGGCGACGGACGCGGATGCGAGCATGCGAGCGACGGAAGGTAGGACCGCCTCGGGCGACCGTCGGAGCTGCTTCGTCGCCTGCGCGACTGCCGTCTGCGCAAACTCCGTCGCCGTCATCGTGCGTACCAGCCCGTGGAACAGGGATGCGATGTGGGGCGGGAGCTTCGCCTTGGCATCGCCGCCGAGGGGCACGCGCGTGTACGCGTCCATCGCGACGGCTCTGACCTTCGCGGCGACCTCTTCCGGCGATGATGCGGCCGTCGCGTGATGCAGCAGTTCGACGGCGAGGCCGCACGCCGCGACGGGCGCGGTGGCCGCCATGGCCTTGCTGCCCTCGCCCAGCTGCGCCAGGTAGGCGTCCACGAGGGACGGCTTGCGTCTGAGGAGCTGCTGGAACGGGGAGCACGGCGACGGCGTCTCGGAGCACGTCGCGAGGGCGGATGCCGCGACGAGGGCACCCTGCGTCTGCGCGATCCTCGCGAACGCGCCGGCGTGCTCCGTCGCGTCGAGGTGGTCCATGAGCAGGCACGACCACCTGGTCAGCACCAGCCTCTGCGACGCGCCCAGCGTGTCGGCCCGATCACCGCCCTTGACCACCAGCCCGGCGAACGCCTTGAGGAAGTCGCCGGAGGTGGACAGCGCCACCGCGATCGCGCGCTCCACCGCCCGCTGGCTGGGCTTGTCGTGGTAGTCGCGAAGGGTGGCGAAGACGACGCGGCAGAGGTCCTGGGACGCCGCCGTATCGGCCAGGCCGTCGTACTGGACCTTCCCGCATATGTCGGCCCACGCCAGCCGGCGCTCGGCGAGCGACCGGCTCGCCGTGCGCGCTCTCGCCTCCATCGGACGCGACGTTTTGTGTGACGGCACACTCGAGACCCTAAAACCTGAACGATGAATCCGTCATTAGCTCATACGCCCGAAATTCGGAAATGCGAATTACGAAATCTATAACGCTAATAGCACTAATCCTACTTCCCCGACCCCACCGAAGGCAGGTCCAAATCGCTGTTCTTCAACTTCGACCGACGCTTGGCCTGCTTCTCGCTGTACGTCACGCACGAGTACCCCACCCCACCCACCGTGTTCGTCGCTATACCCACCACGTGAGTCACGCTCGGGTCCACCCCGCCCAGTAAGACGAAACCGAGCGCGGTGGAGACGACACCCTTGAGCACGCCAACCACCGTCGTTGTCAGAGCCGAGTTGGTCAGCGTGCACAGAAACAACGCGTAGTTGAGCAGCATGCCCGCCAGTAGCGCCGTGACGAAGGTGGCGATGAACCCTAGGTCTCCGGACATCGCGCCGAGCCTTTCGATGCCGGACCCGAGCTCCCCGGTGGCCAACACCACGAGGAACAGCGGCGGGGTCGAAAGTACACCATTGTACACCATGATATCGATAGAGCCCAGCCCTCGCTCCGCGCCGGTTCTCTCCACCACCAGGAGGTAGCTCGCCTGCAGCGCGCACGACGTGAGGCCCATGACGTACCCCCTGGGATCGAACTCCAGGTCCCCGTACCCCGCGATGAGGCACCCGAGCACCACCACGAGGATGCACGCGACGACCTCCTTCGATGGGTCGGGCCTCAGTCGAAGCGCCTTGTTCGCGGCCAGGACCACCGCGGGGGTGAGCCGTTTCAACGTGTTGTAGGTGGGCACGCTCACCTTCGCGAGGCTGGCGAGCGCGAAAGCCACGTTCGCGTTGTACAAGATCGCCACCGGGAGCAGCTTCTTGGCCTGAGCGAGACTGATGGGCGCGAACGTCACCCGTCCCGCGCTTCGCAACGAAAAGAGCACCGCGACCGTGACGACCATCTGGCAGAGTAGCAAGAAGTTGCTCTCCTCAAAGCCGTAAACGAACACAGCCTTGTTGATGAAGCCCATCGCGACGGCGATGGTCCCGTAGAAAACCGCGGCGAACGCACCCAACATGGCGGACGAGGGCGGAGGCGCCATGGTGCCGTTCGCGCCCGAGATTTATGGATTTCGTCAGTGGGCGAGGATCAATTTATTTCACAGTTGTTAACGAGTGAGTACCTCTTCCCAACCGTTACGCGCCTTTCGCGTTTTCAGAAGCCGCACTTGCACTTGGGAATGTGCGCTATGTGCCGACGGAGCGCCGTCGTGCACGCCGTGCGAACCCTATCCCACCACTCCTCCCCGAGGACGCCGCACTCCTCCGCGCCCACGAGCGACACCCGCACGCAAACCTCGGGCGCTCCAAAGTACGTAACCGCGTCGTCCCTCGCCGCCGCGGTCACCACCACGCCGTTACCTCCGCTGTTCAGCGCCCGCACTAAATCGCGGTTCATCGCGTTCATGTCCACGCCGTGGTTACGCTCCATCTCGTCCACGGTCAGCCCGTTGGCTTCCGCGCCGGTGAGCCTGAAATGCGCGCACGTGTCCGCCGCCGACGGATGGCACCAGCCCCCGGCTTCCACCCACTCCAGCCGCTGATCGAACCCCACGAGCTCCCGCGCCCTCTCCAGCGCGCCCGCGACGTCATCCCCGGCTTCACAATCAGGAGGCGTCTCCAAAGCCTCGAGCGCGGCATGCGCCGCGTTCTGGTCAATCTCCGGGCCTATGAGGACCAGTCTGGTAGCCGCCTTGGCGTTTGCGGTGGACTTTGCTTTGAAGCCGGTCGCGAGCGCCGCGGGTCCGCCGCGGTCCGCGCTCGGCTCAATCTCCACGCGCCGCCTACCCGACATGTGAAAGTCGTACGGCACGCCGGGTTCCTCTGCGAAGGTCACGAAACCCTTCGCGCGGACGCACTCGGACGGAATACCGCGCGATACCCATCGTTGGAACGACGCGAGTGAAAGCGCGCCGCCTTCAAACGAGACCGATCCGAAATCGTCGTTGGCAACGGCGGAGCTCTCTTTACCGCGGTTGTGGCTCGTGCGCTTGGTCGGGTCGATGACGAACGGGCCGCTCGGCGACGGCTTCGGCCGCGTCCCGGGTTTCCGTAGGCCCTCGCCGGTGCTCGAGACGAGGAACGGGCGGACGGCGCTGTCCCAGTCGTGACCGAACTTGCCCTCCGGTTGCGGCGCCGGGTGGACGTCGAGAATGGACTGCAGCGGCGCTTTCCCCCGCGTGCACTCCACCACCCTGGCATCCGGCGCGTACTTACCAACAAACTCGTGCGCCTTCGCCAGCTTCTTCTCGCTGCCGTCCAGCAGGTCCACCTTGTTGAGCAAGACGACGTCGGCGACGGAGAGCTGCTTGGACCACGCCTCCGGGCCGTCGAGGAGGAACCCGGCGGCGCCGTAGCACGCGGCTTCCGCGTCCACGACGCACACGACGGTGTCCAGGCGAACCCTCGCCATCTTCCCGAACGTCTTATCCAGCGATGCGACCGTCTCGGTGGGATCGACGAGGCCGGAGGTCTCTATGAGGAGGTAGTCGACGTCTCCGACGTGACCTCCGTCGTCGCGCCTGTGAGAACTGTCGTCGAGCATGCGCCAGACCTCCGTCTCGAGCTCCCCGCCGAGGGTGCAGCAGAGGCATCCGTTGGTGAGCTCGACGACGCCCTCGACGTTCTTACCGGCGCCGACGCCGGGCATGACGCCGTTGTCGTCGCGAGCGACGAGCTCGGCGTCGATGTTGAGCTCGGCGAAGTCGTTGACGACGCAGGCGACGCGCAGATCCTGGCGGTTCGCGAGCACGTGGCGCATCACCGTGGTCTTGCCGCTGCCGAGCCAGCCGGTGACGAGGGTGGTGGGCAGGCGGCGGCGCTCTTGGGGCGCGAACGCGGTGCGGAGCTCGTAGTTGCGGAAGAGGTTCACGGTGTCCTCCTCGCGTCGTTGGGGGCGGGAGGCCGGGGCGGCGTCGGCGTTGGCGCCCGAACCCTCGCCCGATGACGCCATCGATCCCACGCGTCGTCGTATAGGGGCCCTGCTGGATCTCCCGCGTGAAGTCGACGCGACGCGAATCTCTCCGCCGACACCGGGAGATATCGACGCGGGCCGTATCGAGCCACCGAGCATGTGACCCCGTCGCCGGGCGAGAGCAGAAGTGCCAGAATCGCAGCAGGCTCAAGGCCAAAATATCAGGATCGCAAATTTTGTGCTCGCGCGACGATGAATCGGCGACGAGCGAGGGCGACGACGTGTACGATGACATCATCAATGCGTGACGGCTATATCTTCTCGTTATATCCACCGCTAATGTCCTCAGTCCGAGTCCGAGCCCGAGTCCGAGTCGCTCTCCATGAAGAAGTCGTCCTTTTCCTTTTCCTTTTCGCCCGCCGCCTTGACAACGGCGGCGGCGGCGTCCGTCCCGCCCTCGTTCGCCTCCGCCAGCGCCGCGTCCGCCAGACCGCGCTCCTTGATGATCTGCCTCAGCTTCTCCCGTTTGCGCCTGATCGCGTCGTCGTCCGCGTCACCCTTGAGCACCGACACGTACTTGTATCCCTTCGGGAAGTTGGTCACGTAGTGCAGGTCGTCTCGAAGCGACTCGATGTTCTTCGTCACCGCGTCCGGGCGCTCAGCCTCCTCCGGGTTCGCCTTCTCGAGCTTCTCGATGGCGCGCGTGATCTTGACGCGCTCGAAGAACTTGACCTTGTGGTACTTGACCGCCATCTTCCGCTCCAGCTCCGACTGCTTGTTCTCCTTGAAGATCACCTCCAGCTTCTCGAGCTCGCGCTGCTTCTCGAGGCGAAGCTTCTCCGGCAGGCCCTCGCGCTTGAGCAGGCGCTCGATGTTCCTCATCTGGTTCTTCGTGGAGACCTTCTTGCCGCCCCGGCCGCCGCCCCGGCCGCCGCCCCGGCCGCCTCCGCGCCCTCCTCCCCTGCCGCCGCCGCCGCCGCCGCGCGCTCCACCGCCGCCCCGACCGCCACCGCCGCCGCCTGTTCCTCCGGGCGCGCCCATCGCGACTCTCGCTCCCCTCGTGCGCGCGTGTCCCGCTCGGATCCCGACCCCTCGATGCGCGCGTGACGTCCTCCGAGACTTAAGACGGTACCACGCGTGGAATCAAACCGGTCTCGGTCCTGGGTCCGGGCACGGTCGTGGGGCGCTCGCTGCTGTTGCGCCTCGAGATTTGTC
>ENA-UOXV01004478-UOXV01004478.1-marine-metagenome-genome-assembly--contig:-NODE-4478-length-16002-cov-6.185803_pt1 | contig 16002 bp, 23 predicted proteins | sample MGYA00238165_ERZ766961 | MGnify/ENA primary metagenome ERZ766961 (study PRJEB28924, sample SAMN03173240) | marine metagenome | biome: Marine; feature: Water; material: Subsurface seawater | place: North... | reverse complement strand
CCCGCCGCGTCCCTCCCCCCGTACTAATCGGACACGCCGCGTCCCTCTCGCAGATGCAGCGCGTGCGGCTCATCGTCACGACACAGCACGTGATTCTCGACGAGGCGTTCTTCGGGCCGGCGCGTGCCCCCGCGCGCCGCGCGCCGCGCGCCGCGAGCGGGGCCGCGCGCCCTGCGCCGGGCGGGCGAGGCCCGGAGGTAGCTGGCAGCGCGCGGTGACGGGGCGGTGCGGGGGCAGGTTGTGCACACGGGGTCGCGGGTGCTGCAGCTGCGGAGCCTGCAGTCCGTGGGGCCGGGCGAGAGCGAGGGCAAGGGCGAGGGCAAGGGCGAGGGCGAGGGCGAGGGTGGGGAAGAGACCAGCCTCCTCCTGACCGTGCTCGGCGACCGCGTGCACGGTGCGCGCCCGGGAGGAGGGGGCGCGATGGGGTTTCGCGCCGGTGCGCTGCCGCGCGCTGTCCACCGCGGGCGCTGAAGACCGAAGACCCTGCACCCGCAGGGCTCGACATCGAGAAGAACGTCATGACGCTGTGCCTGCACTTCTCCGACGCCCCGACGCAGACATCGGTGCTCCCCCGCGCGCCCTGCGCGCGCCGGCGCCGGCGTGCGCGCTGAGGGGCGCGCGGCGCGCGCAGTTCTACCACACGCTGTCGCGGATGTGCAAGCACGCGGACGAGATGCGGTTTGCCAGACCCCGTCAACATAGAGCACAACTCCTCCGTCCCCTCGCGGGGTTCCGTTTCTCTCACAGGGCTAGTGTGACCCGTGCAACCCCTGCAGGTACCTCGACCGGCAGAAGCCGCTTGATACACCCCTCATGACCTCGCTCCTCGAGCGCTGCGCCGACGTGCGCCGCCCGCCCGCGCCCGTGCGCGCGCTGGCGCTGCGCCGCGGCCGTGCCCCCCACGCCTCCCCAGCTGGTCTCGTGCAAGCCTGTTCAAGGCGGAACAAGCCCCCCACCGGCGCAGGTGCTGCGCGTGAAGGCGGGCGAGCAGTTTTCGGGCGAAGGGCTCAGCGGGAAGGCGTCGCTCTTCATCGTGCGGCAGGGCCTTATCCGGCTGATGACGCCCCAGGGAGACACGTGCCGCCAGGTCGAGCGGTCGAGCGCCCGTGCGCAGCAGGCGGGCGGATCGCACGCGCCTGGCTGTTCTCGCGCGCGTGGCCCCGTCTGCTGTTCGGTGCTTTGCTGCTTGCTGTGTGTTAAAGCGAGAAGCGAGAGTTGTTGAATTATGTTTGCATTTGTGATTCTGTGCAGGTGCACGAGGGCTCGTCATTTGGGCTAACTTGCTTTGCCCTCGGCACCACTGGGACGATGTACAGCGCCGTTGCACACACCGATGCAGTGGTGCTGGAGGTCACGTTGGAGTCCATCCAAAGGGTATGAATGTGAACCACACTTTTGCATCGGAACAGATATGATCCAACTCGTGCAAGTGATTCCAGCATGCCTGGCTGTGGAATCACATCAAATGGTGCGACAGGTCTACAAGAAAGAGATCTTCCTCGGCGCAAGATTCTACTATCTTCTCTGCACCCTGTTGGAAAGAGAGGAATCTCCCCTGCCCATGTGATGAAATATGCAAGTGTTCCTATGGTTTCGTGAGTGACCCGTGTCATGTGAGCGGGATGGTTCGACCAGATTCGAGATACGTTCGACGAGGCGTTCCCGACAGACAAACACCACGAACATCATGATAACTTTCACACTTCAACTTCTCGACAAAAGCGCAAGGGCATTGGGGAGAGTCTGGAGGCAAAGGTGGGCCACCATCCAGCCTGTAACCGAGGCTTTGCACGCGATCACGCGAGATGGTTGAGCATATTGATTGCTTAAAGAGCTTTGATACTGGGGCGCGATGTGTTTTCATTCATGTGCACACACATACACACAGTGCACGAAGGAGGGAGACCAAGTGGAGAGATCCAAGATTGGGGTGAAGAAGAAGCTGTCAAAGGGTTTCATCAAAGGTGGGCTGTTCATCTATTCCTCACCTGCATTCTTACCATGCTGGTGCTGTCGCGGCAGTGTCCTTTTCCCACGCCGTTCTCACAAACTCTGCCCTGTGCGTGTGGCGGCGGCAGCTCTCACGCGCGAGTTCCGGAGCTCGACGCTGTCCTCCGAGGACGGTGCAGGCGGGCCCTCGCCGCCTGGGGCGCGCTCCATCGAAGGTCCTGCGCACAAAGGCATCAAGCGGGTCTCGATCGGGATCAGAAGCTCCCTGGGGCAGATGATGATGCGCTCGCGCCCGCAGAAAGCCTCCAGGGTGGGGCCGGGCGTCACTGCCGCACAAGGCGCCTTACGCGTCGCAGACCACGCCGCGGACGGGAGCGCGGGTGGCGCGGGAGAGACTGGAGGGCCGGCCGGAGCGCGGGCGGAGACGGCCGAGCACCCCTCGGGCCGCACGCCCGCCGCCCTTGGAGCCATTGCCGTCCCGCCCGCCGACCTCGAGTCTGGCATGCGGGAGCGCGGGAGCACGCACAGCTCTACTGACCGCGGGAGCTCCGCCGAATGGATGGTCTGAGGTGGGACCCATGAGGCGGATCGCGTCGCCCACCTCTGATTCTGACTCTCGATTCACCTCCCACGAAACAAATGCACACTCGAATAAATAAATCGCTGGTCGGCTACTGCCTACAGCTTGGTCCCACCGCACCGCAACACCACAGTCCTCATCCTAGCGCGTGGAAGCGCTGAGGAGGAAAGCGCACGAAGAGCGACAGCTGGTACGCCGAGAGAACCATCCCGAGAAAGTTCGGGATCTCGAGGAACCAGTCATTGAGGATGACGCCATAGGCGAACCACGAAAGAGAAGACAGGGCGTTCATGACGACAAGGATGAATGGAATCGACTCGGACGATCTGTGCTCGAAGACGACACGGAGAGTGGAGAGCGGTGAGACAAATCCCGCGACAGTTGCAAAGTTCTGGACGGTTCCAAGCAGTACGCGGCCATGGTGATGCTCCAGGACTGCGGTTGCGAAGCACATTCCCAGGATGATGATGGTGTACATGAGCATCTCCAGAAGGACGCGCGTCTTCAGCGGTGAGTACTGCTGGTAAGTGAAAAGGAAGCCAGCAGAGACTGTGATGCCAAACGAGTTCAGCATCATAAGGAAGGTATTTCGCACATGGAAGCCGTAGAATGTTGCGACGCACGCATTCACAAAGTTGGCAAGGTACGGGAGCCGTGAAAAGTTTCCCGTCGTGTTTTGCCTGACAATGCGCTTGATAATAGGGTATGGGGACAGGTACTGGCCGATCGTCGCGACAATTGCGACCAACTGGATCGGCACTAGCAGGACCTCTCCAAACTCCGTTAGTTCCGTTACTGCAATCGCTGCCTCCTCTGCAGGGAATGCGCCCCCGTACATGAGCGGAGCCATTGCCGCGGTCCCTTCTGCAGCAGCTCAGCCGCTCTGCGAAGGAAAAGAAATCGGCTCCTAGATGTGTAGGGCAGTTCACACACAGGGTTTCTTTCTCAGCGTCATGTGGCTAGTCTGCCGCCAGCTCAGGGCGGCGTTGCGGACGTAGCTCCCCCCCCGCGTCGTTCGGTGATGTGGATTTGTCGTTGCGAAAATAATTGGTAATTGGTAATTGGCTCCAACTTTCGTAACAAATTCTTTCCCGCCAGTCGCGGGAAAGTGATCCGGCCTAGCAGCGCCGCAGGGCCAGAGCAGGAATCGACACAGCGCTCTTGAGGGCAGCGGGTTCCCAAAACCTTGTTAGGCGCGCATCGCGCGGATTATCCATACGGCATGGCTAAGGACAATGACAGTGATGAGGTGAGTGACCGTTTGGCCGCTCACGCGGCGTTCTGCTACCTGCGCCTCAAGCGCAGGCCCCTCACGGCTTTCGGGTACGGCTTACAGGATCTGTGGATGGATAGTGAAGACAGCGACGAGCCTGTCGTGAAGAAGAAGGTGCCCCTCATACAGCTGCCAAGTGACTCACTGATCCATGTACACTTCGCTGGCCGGAGGGCCCAACCACACAGCACAAAATCCCAAAACTGCCCCAGTCAACCCAGCTTCCAGTATTGCATCAGCACTTGCCTACCTCACCTGCTTCGATGGGTATTTTCTGCTTCAATGCAGAAAACACCATGTCAATAGGACCATTTATCCATCGTTCTGCCTGTCGTGCAGCCGGCGGCGAAGACGCCGTCGAAGAGCGCCGCGGCGAGCAAAGACAAGAAGGACAAGCCCACAAGTGCCAAGACAGGTGGTGCAACGAAGGGTGGATCCAATAAGCCGGAAAAAAAAGAGGAGCCCCCCAAGGCGATCGTGGCCAAGACCGAAGATCAGGTACAGCCCGAAACACGCACGCCTCAGACCCGCCGCTCACCACCTTTCACAGTGCGCATGCCTTACCAGCCGCCATTCCGCCCCGTCCTTGCAGATCGCGACAGAGGAGGAAGGAAAGCGCTTGCGAAAACGTGCGCGCACTATCGGAACCTTCGCATCCAGCTCCGCGGGCGAAGACAAAAGCCTTTGCGAGGTATGTGAGCGCGAACCTCCGGTGGGTTCACTGGGCAAGCGTGGCAATGAACCATGCGGGACAGCTGAAAAGGCTTAATTGGCTGTGCAGGGGTTGCGTCTTAAGCCTTCTGCAGCAATCCGCAAGCACTCGACGACCCGCCCTGTGGAGGTCTTCAAGAAGGCGTCAATGCGCAAGAACAAGGCACTGTTCCTCTTTCCGGGGCTCGTCTCGGTGGTGCAGGAAGGCAAGATGGGACAGGTTTGTGCATTTCCCGGGATTGAAGTGCGGCTATCGCCCAAGTCTCTGCATTACTGAATCTTCCCGCGGCCATCAGGTGCACGACCTCGACAAGAATCCGACGCTCGACATCGATTTCCCGACAGGGCGCTTGCGGCTGCGCGGGACTTACGTGCATCCCGAGGGAAAGTTCCTCTCGCTTCAGCCGAAGGGAAAGCGTATCGTCGCGCAAGACGTCTTCGAACAGATCGTCGTCTTTTCAGAGCACGTGTGGCTCGGACCTGCTGACAAGGACCCAACAGGCAGCTCTGCGACCGTGCCAAACGACGCCTACAAGATGCTGCACACGCGGGTGATGTACGAGGGCGGGGCCTCTTGCGGCGAGGAAGCTGCCTTGGGCAAGGTCGGGAAGGGCCAGCTTGCAGGGCAGCAGAGCATCGCAGGATTCTTCTCATCCTCTCAAGACGATGGAGATGGTGGGCGCGTGCGGCGCGCGGCGGCACAGAACATCAAGTATCGCGACGGGGATGAGTTCGACGACGGGGACGATGATGACGAGGATGAAGAGGATGAGGCCGAGGTTTGCTCACGTCCTACAGCGCTTGTTGGAGCAAGCAAGCAGAGAAAGTTACACCCTTTTGCGGTGCTTGCATGTCCTGAGAGCTCTGTCACTGCAGGCGGAGTTGGGCAGCCGGTCGCCAGTGAGCCTTCCGATTCCTGCGATTCCTGAGGCCGCAGCCGCCAAGTTTGCCGGGATGAAGTACACATTCTCCCCGACACCAAATTAGACCGAACCGATAGTGGTGTCTGCCTTTAATCGGAATTCTTAGATTACATCGTCATCCTTCTATCACCTAACGAAATTTTGCGTTATCGCACGAGGTTCGTTCTCTCGCCTTCGAAAACTAACCGGTCGGACAAGCAGGAGCAAGTCAGCGGGCAGTGTACCAGCCAAGAAGACCCCGGTAACAAAGAAGGACGTGGATGAGGAGCTGCTCACGTCTGGGTCGGACTCGGACAGCGCTGGAAGCGACGCGGAGTCACTGCCTGTTTCGTCGCAGAAGCCGGCGCGCGCGTCAGCGGCGAAGAAGATTTCGTACGCTGTCGACTCCGACGAAGATAGTGGCAGCGATGCAATGGTCATATCTTCAGACGGTGGTCCTAATGCCGAGCCACCAGCAAACAAGAAGAAGAATGCAGCACCGCCCCCAAAGTCCAAGGCGGCCGCAGCTCCAGCAAAGAAGGCCACTCCTGCGAAAAAGACACCTGTGGTATGCACCAACTGCGACCCCCCTCCGGCCTTGTACAGCGTGCATTGAACCATGAATGGAGTTGAGGAGGTTGTCTAGCACCATTGATGTGTGCGGTACGGGTGGCAGAAGGAAAAGAAGAAGGCCATTGAAAGCGACAGTCAGGAGGAGTCTGAGAGCGAGAGCGAGAGCGAGGTGCGAAGTTCTCCATTGAACTATACGCCGAAGCCTTCAGAATAGTGCGAGCAGTTGGTTTCTCTGTCTAGTCTTCAATTTGAAACGGTGCGGTGCGTGCGATGCAGGAGAGCGAGGACGAGAAGCCAAAGAAGAAGGCTCCTCCCAAGAAAGCCGCCACGAAGAAGTCTGCTCCCGCCAAGAAGTCTGCTCCTAACAAGAAAAAGAAAACGTCGGACAGCGAGGATGAGAGTGAGAGTGAACCTCCGAGCGACGAAGACAGCGATGGGTGGGCGCCATGATTGTCACTTAATGAAAACTAATGAAAACCCTTTTGCCTTTGCTCGCCCGGCGGGTGCGTATAGCATTCATCGCCGCGGGTGCAAACCAACACAAAACTCGCCGCCGCTTTGGAGGCCGGGCTCACGGTGTCTTCAGCACAGTGCATCCACTCAACACTCAAGTGCATTCACTCAACACTCAAGTCCACCACCACTAATCTTCCCCATCCCCCATCGCCACCAGGTCTGCCACAGACCTATTGCGCACTTGCGAACGAAACCTCATTGTCAAAGTCGTCTCCCTGCACACCGCCCAGCGTTAGGGGCCCGGGAGCATCGCGAGCGCAGCCACACGCGGGGGCTGCCGCACATGGGCGCTGCCGCACACGGGCGGAGAGTGCCGGGGGAGGCAGACCTCGTCCGACCGTTCGCTCAGACCGTTGGAGCCACTTCCCTGGCTCCAGCCTCCCTTGGTCTTGGTCAGGAAGGGGCATCTGGGACGGCGCCCCACTCCCTCAGGGCACTGGCGCGCGCTTAATCGGCGCGCTCGCCGCGACGTGGGGCGTGCGGCGTGCGCGGTGCGGCGCGGGCGCACCCGTGGTGCATCTTCTTCTTGTGCGCCGAGCAGAAGTAGTGGGCGCACTTTTTGCACTTGTGCCTGTCGGGGATGGGGAACATTAGGGATGGGGAAAGAACAAAAAGCGGGGGGAAGAAAAGCTTTTGACTTTTTGCACTTGTGCCTGTCGGCCACCTCACGCCTCGTGTCACCCGGCTCGACGTGGCGCGTCCGCGCGGGCGCGGGCTCGGCAGCTTGGCGCGCGGGGGGACCTGGTCATGGCGAGCCACACAAAGTTGCTGGAGAACTGCTTTCTACACTTCTCGTACTGGCAGCAGTTCGGACTGGCCGGGTCTCGTGACATGCCTGGTACACCAGGCAAAACGTCACGCGGCTGCTGCGCACGGGGTGGCGCCCAGCCTGCGCCCAAAGCCAGGCTGCCTGCTCCCAGAGCCAGGCTGTCTGCTCGCAGGGGTTCCGAATGGCGCATCCATGACGGGCCGCGCGGGGACGCACTGGTGTTCCGTGCGTCGCTTTTCCGGCCCAGCCTGCGCTCGCTGGTCCCCGAGGAGACGACTGTCGACGCGGAGGCTGCGTCGACGTCGTCTGGCCCCGGGCGGCGCGCGCGCTGGTCAGCGCGGGGCGAGGGCGCGGGCTCGCGAGGCGACGGGGAGCACCATGCTCGTGAATGGCATCACCCGGCGCCCACGTGTTGTTCCGGTGCTGCAGCTGCTGCCACGCCTCCGTCGCAGCCTGCGTGCAGCGCACCGTCAGCGCGCGCCGCCGCCTTCACGGGCGCATGGGGCGTGCCAGGCAACCCACCCGCTCAGACGGCTCGTAGCGGTAGCCCCCCCCCTCGCCCCACGCGCGCCTCGCCTCGCCAGCGCCAGCGCCAGCGCTAGAGCCCGCCTCGGCGTTCATGTCCAGCCCCGAGTCCGAAATTGACCGCCCGTAGCGCTCCAGCGGGGCCGGCGGGGCCGTGCTGCGGGCGGGCGCCGCTTTCCTGCCCGCCGGGCACCGCGCGCTGTCACACACAGGCCCGCCTGCGGGCCGCGCGTGCAGCTCAAGCGCCCCAGCCACCCCGGGGCGCGGAACAAGACAGACCGCTGCCGCACAGCCCTCCCGGGCGTGTCCGAGTATCGCTCAGCGCCATCCTCCAGCTGAGGCGGGCGCGGCGCTGGGCGCTGGTCCGCCCATCCGCTGCGCCCCTCAGGCGAGCTGCTCCGTGCCAACGTGCTCCGTGAGCCCTTGGAGCCATTATCCAAGCTCCGCGACTCGCCAGAGAGGTGCGTCCTGCGCACAAAGCGCCTTCAGTAGCGCAGGGCGGTAAGCGTGCGCCGGGTCCGGCAGGGGGCGCGGCAACTACCTTTCGCGCCGGCTGAGCCCCCCGTTGACCCCCCCCGTGTACTGCCCCCCAGGACCACTGTGCGCAGCGTCGAAGCCTTTGTGCGCGCTTGCTCCTACACCGTGCCCCCCCCGCGCGTGTCCTCCGTGCGTGTGCCCCCCATGCGCGTCGTGCTTGTGCCGGTGTTTGTTGGACTTGCCGCTGATTAATTCAGGCAAGGCTGCAAACATCGATTTCGATGTTTGGTGCATCGACTCCTTCCAGCGATCGAGGTTTCCTAGAGTCCCGAGATGTACTTTTATCCTGCGCGCAAGAGTGCGTCGTGCCAGCGCGTGAGCCCGCGCATGGGGATGCTCTTCAGCACGTATCGCCACGCAGTGCAACAATTCAAGGGCTATTTGCAGTGACGGGCGGACGCCGACTTTTTGAGGTTCATCACGAGCCCGATGATAGTGGAGACACCTAGAGGGAGCAATATGTGAGCGCGCGACAAGCCCCTGTCACGCTGCTGGTGTGCTCAGGCCGGGCCGCCCTCACCTGTGAGCAGCCCTACGATGGTGAGCCCATAGAAGTCGTCTTCTGTGTCGAGCGCCGAGCGAGCCATATCCTTGAGGCACCCCGAGTCCTCGATCTCGCGGCAAACCGCCTGTGTGAAGCTCGCACGTGCCAGCTCGGATTTCATCCCGAGCCGATCCTTCAGCATGTGAGGGTGCAGCACTGCGTATGTCCACAGCGAGAGGCCCGACATGCTCTCCTCCTTGTGGATTGCCTCCATGTAAGGTGTCATGTCCATCTGCACGCACTTCTTGTTGGTGGCCCACTTAATCAGCTGGTCCTTGGACAGCGTCGAGAGCTTCGATCGCCAGAACCTGCGCTCACGCACTCAGCGGACGGCGCGCATCGGAGCATGGCCGGCGCGCGGCACGGCGCGTTCGGGGCGGCACCGCGTGCGCAGCTCGAACATTTCTGGGCGCGTGATCTGCCCGTTCTCGTCGGGGTCCAGACAGGCAAAGGCCTCCTTGACGCCCGCGCCGTTCCCCGACTGGTACCGGGTGAACTCCTCCTCCGAGACCTGCCCGTCCGCGTTGACGTCTTGCCCGCTGCTGAAGAATTGCTCCGGCCTGCCGCTCGGCTTCTCCTCCTTGCCGGCCTCGGGCACGCTCCCTTGACGACTCGTCACAACGACTGACACCTCCCCTGAGGGGTCCGGCATGCCGAGGCACCCCAGCCCCTCGATCTCGCGGCAGATCGCCTGCAGCGTGCGGCGGTGAGCAACGGCCAGCGGTGGGGGCTGCGCCTGGGCGAGCGGGCGCGGTAGGACACCTGCACAATGGTCCTGCGCGAAACCGTTGATTGAAAACCAAGCTCCGTGCGGAGCAGGGAACTGTGCACCGATGGCGAGTCAGCACGGCGCGCTGCGCTGAAGCACGGCGCGCCGTGTGCGGGCGCGGAGCGGGGAGGTACGGGTTCTTCACGCCGTAGTCCCACATAGAGAGGCCGTTCAGACCAAGCTCCTTGATCGTCGGCAGCTGCTTGGACACGTCGATCGGCACGCACTTCTGGTACTGCAGCCAGTCGAGAAGCTCCTGCGAGTTCAGCTGCGACAGCTTGGACTTGTAGAATCGCATCTTCAGGCGGTCGCGCTCGTCCTTAGTCACGTACCTGGCCGCGTGCAGGAGTGACGAGTGAGGGAGGAACGGCGCTCCTGCTTAAGGCAAATGCCCATGGGGTTCGTGCACCCTGACGGGCGGGCGCATCACCCGTTCATGTCCGTGTCGAGGCAGGCAAACGCCTCGTCTGTTCCACCTGGCGTCGACGTGGAGCTGTACGCAAGAAATTCCTTTCGTGTGACCCTGTTGGTCAGGGCGTGTCAAAAGTTGTATGGCAGCCTACTGTCCCATCGGGGCCGATGATTAGCCCGTGAAGGGCCAGAAAAGGCAAGGAAGTCAGCATACCTTCCGTCTTGATTGTTGTCGCGCATCTCGAAGAGCTCGTCCACTCGTTTCTCCTTTGCGCCCACCTGGTCTGCCTGATGATCCCGGCCGGAATTCAACTGCGACCCTTTCGATGCAAGTTCCTCATCTCCGGCAGAACTCCCTGGCCAATCGCCATGGGCGGCCACAATGAGGAGCAGGAACAAGAGCAGCACATGTCGTGTCGAATGCATCCTGAGAACGAGGGCGACGGAGTGTCCACGCGCCATAGAGCAACTGCTCCGTTGACTACTGGAAGGTCAGCCAAGGTGCTGCAGGTGAAATGCTCGTTGAGAGGCAGGATATCTTGCAAGCTCTCAGGCCCACAGCACGCCCCCGTTGGAAATTATCGGAAGGCGTACACCACTAATTAACATTACAAAACTTGGCAACTTTTGGTTTTCAGGTTCTGCGAACGCACCAGGAGGGCTGGGGAAACCGAACCCAGCGCCCGTGTTCCCCCCAACCTTGGAACGCGGCGAAGTCGTATGGAGGGTCTCGAGGATCTTGGTCATGAGACACTTAACACCGATTTCTTGGTAGACAGTAAAGGTTGAACTGAAGCCCTTGCGAGACGGATAAGAGAAACACTCGCCAGCCGAAATTAACCACATTACGGACCACCTGCCCAGATGAAGAAGACTTGCGAATCATGCAGCTTACAGATCTCCATATCCTTGGGCCGCCGGACGCCAAAACGTGGTTCAAGGTACGCACCTTGTGCGCAAAGCCTTTCCAAACCCAAACGTGATCGGCATGGTACATCTACGTGGAACCGTGCGCGACTGGAATTCTGCGCACAAGTCTTGACTCCAGGCCGCGCTCAGGACGAGATTGTTGGGCATCTCCCTATCGACACGACAGCTAGCCTTGCACTCTTGACGCAACTTGTGGAAAGCGTGAGTGTAGCCAGCGCCCTGCTACTCTGTCGAAAGCGCCGTGCCCCTCAGCGTTTTGTTTCCTCACGCACGTCTCACCTCATTGGCACGAGACGGCTGTGTGCACAGGCCAAGCCGCACTTGATCGTCTTCACGGGAGATATTCTCGATGGCCGCGGGGCGTGGCCCGGCAAGGACGCCTTCCTCGACGCCTTCCGCCTCGTCGTGGGTCCAACCCGCGCCACCCGCATTCCTCGGCGCGCTTCCTGCCCTCGCGCGCAGAGCCTCCAGCTGAGCTCCGCGCGGCGCTTGCAGGAGCGGTCTGCGGCACCCCCTGGGCATTCGTCCCTGGGAACCACGACGACGACTCGGCGCCGTGGACGCGCGCAGACCTCCTGCGCGTGCTCACGCTGCCCGGCTGCGTGCAGCGCCGCGCGTCCGGCTTCAACCACACGCTCACCGTCAGCCGCGCGCGCACGCGGTCGCGCGTGCGGCTGTTTCTCCTCGACACCGGGGGCAACCACCCGCAGCCTGAGGTTGCGCAACGCGCCCGCGCCTGGCACGCGCCCGCTGCTGCCCTGGCCATGAACGCTGTGACCCCCGTTGCAGCTGCGGTATGAGAACATTTCGGCCGCCGCTGTGCAAGGATTGCACGACTTTGCGAGTGCGCACCACGCCAACGCTTCTCGCGACGCGGAAGACCGTGCAGTGCGCCTGGCATACTTCCACATTCCCCCGCGGAGCGCCAACGGGCTAGTGCCGCTGCATGGCGTCAGCGGGCTGTACAGCGCGGCAACGGCCGCCAAAATGCTTCCATTTCCATGGAAACATGCGCCGTTTATTCCGCGTCTCCTGGGAATGCATAGGTCGGGCGCTGACGCGTCCTTTTGTCTTCCCTGCGGCAGCGAGGGGCGTGCGCCTTTCCACGGACGCGTCCGTGGAAACGTGGAGCTGTACGCAAGAAATCCCCTAAACCCTGAGCTGCGCGGGCGCAGGGTCGTCGGCTCGTCGAAGCTCCCCGACCCCGGGCTCGTCGAAGCACTGTCAGTGTTGGTCACACCTGCCATGCGCACTGCGAGCTGCCACTGTGGCAGTCCACGCGGGGCGCGGATGCTGATTGGCGTGGCGTTGTGGTGGTGTGGCGGCATGGCAGGGAGTGCGGGCCGCGTTCTTCGGACATGATCACCACTCAGATGCGGTCTTCCGTGCACACAACGTCTATCTGGCGTACGGTCGTGCCGGGTCTGTGACACCGCCGTTCGACTGGGAAGGGTCTCGCCCTTCCTCACCCTGTCTCGTGCTGCACAGCGAGCGCTGCCACGCATGGCACCTTGACATCCACCGCTGCGCCGTGCGGCTGGATAAGGCATTGCCGAACGCCACGTCCTTGCACCGCAGAAAAGCGCCGAATAGGCTCGTTGCAGGAGCCAGGGTCGTGATGGTGCATGCAGGTTCAGGGACGGAAGAGGGGGCTGTAGAATCGTGGATTCACACTTGCTCAGGAGAAGAGGAGAGGAGTCGTCTTCTCCTCGCTGCGGGGGGGCTGCAGTTGCCGCCTGCACGATACGGTGACAAGGCGACAGCACGCACGGACTTGCACTCCATCGTTTCAAAGCAGCTTTCAGCTGCTGCTGCGGTCTTGGCGCTGCTGTGTGCGGTCCTTTACTGTCGTACAAGATAAACTAGCAGTTCCGTGCACTTCGAAATGCAAGACTTCACTCAAACCCAGAAGTGACGGGTGCCCTCATGGAAGCAGGCTATTCTTGGCAAAGGCAAGAATATGCCCCTATGATTTGCATGACCCCAGTATCCAGGCCCCGGAAAGCGGAGGCGGTACCGAGTCGCGCATGCTGACCCATGGCAAACGCGATTCCTCGAAGCAAACGAGCCTCTCGCAGAAGAGCCGTGACTTGCCAGTTGCCGGCGCCACCCTCGACTGCTACATCTTCTGGTGTTTTGCCTTTGGAGCTCCTCGCGCTGATGCTCGCCGCAGCTTGCAAGAGCATGCGGACGATTTCGACATGCCCGTACTGCGCAGCCAAGTGTAGGGCGGTTTTACCGCTTGGGTTCGTGAATTCTGCGTCCGCTCCCGTCTCTCTAAGAATGTTTGCAGCATACTGATTTCCCTCTGTAGCAGCTGTATGCCAGAGGGTTGCGCCTGCTTCGTCAGCGGCGTCCTTATCGGCTCCAGCTGACAAAAGGAGGCGCGCAATTTCCCACCGAGCGTGCTGCATTGCCTTTTGCAGAGGCGTTGTCGACGTACTGCCCTTTGCATCAATTACTGCGCCCGCTTCAACAAGAGCCTTTGCCACTTCTTGACAACCCTGCGAGACTGCTTCAAACAAAATGGTTTGCCCCCGAAGATTCCTGATCTCAGTATCTGCACCTTTCTTCAGAAGCATTTGGACCACAGGTAGGTGGCCTCCGACGACTGCCAGTCCCAGAGGACAGTCTCCATCTGTGTCTACATTATCCTTGTCTGCACCGGCCTCGGCAAGAATTTTTGCTAGCTCAAGATGACCTTCATCTGCAGCAAAATGAAGGGGTGTTCTGTTTTGTTTGTCCTTGGGATCTGGCTTGGCTCCAGCGGACAACAGCATTCTTGCTACGTCGAGTCGGCCTGCAATGGAAGCGATGTGTAGCGGCCGATGATGCATGACATTCTCGTGTTCCATGTCAGCGCCTAGAGCAATCAGCATTTGAGCCACCTCGAGACGTCCCTCTAGTGCGGACAGGTGCAGCGGCGTGTCTCCAGTCGGAACTTTTGCGTCTATTTCTGCTCCAGCCTTCAGCAGAGTCCGTGCGATTCCCAGATGACCAGATTGTGCAGCTGTATGCAGGGGGGAAAGTCCAAACTTATCCCTAACCCCCACGTCTGCGTTGGCTTCTATCAACATGCGCCCAACTTCCACATACCCACCCACCGCAGCCAAATGCAAAGGGGTGTCCCCACCCTTGTCCGACTCGCTCACGTCAGCGCGAGAACCAAGAAGAGTTCTTACGTCTCTCACCTCCCCAATGAACGATGCGGTGCACAGTTGACCCTCAAGCGGCACAGATGAAGGCATCAGGGGTGCTTCTTTCAGCGAGTGGTCAAACTTCACAGACAGACAGACCAAATTATTAAAGAAGAATTCACAGACAAACCAAACCAGACCCGCGTTCGAACTTGAAAGCGGAGCTGGGGGGGGACACGGCAGCTCAGCAGACGCGTTGTTGGTTGCGCAAGTCGCCCACGGGCGCGTGCTCTTTGCCTCGAAAAAAGGGAGCAAGGTATGTCTCTGCGGCCCTGTCGGGCCGTTCTTACCGCTTCCCGGGCGCCGTTCCTTCTACAGGCGACATTAGCTCTTCTCCCAGCCCTCCTCGCCGCACCACGGGATGTCAGATCGTTGCCACCGAGCCCTTCACCGCGCAAGGGGTTCTTGTCAACGTGGCCGAGTCCCCTGGGACGGCAAAGCGCAACCCCAGGCTACGCATCTTCAGCTGTTCCTCAATCACCAGGGGCCCTCGCCACTGGCGGGCTGCCACCATTTCGATCGTGGAGCCCGCCAGCAGATGCGACGGCGAGCGACCTTGCGGAACTGGTGAAGCGCGCAGAGGCTGATGTATTGGAGCGCAAGGAGGTGCTGCGTAAGGCAAGCGAGAAGCTGCGTCGCAAGGAGGCGACGAGGCATTCGGACAAGGTCCGAAACGCCCGTTGCGGCGCCACATGAACGCCCGGTGCTGCGGCAAGGCGGAGTACACGCACAGAATTAAGATAGCCTGAAATCACTATCGTGCCGCACAGGTGCGACTGCGCAGTGTGCGGGAGAAGGCGGACCGCTTCGCGAAGCTGGCGGACGTGAAGGCTGCCGAGGCAGCGAAGCTTCGGGACCAGGTCGAGGAGCTGCGGCGGGAGACCGCGAAGCTGGACCTGGAGGCTAAACGCGACATGGCCGAGATCGACAGGCTCAAGGAGACCATCAAGGTCCTTCCCGCAATCCGGAGGCGCTGTCCAGGGTGCCTGTGGCGTGGGCCTCGGCGAATGCTGTCGAGGGCGTGCACTGTCGGATGGTGATGGCGATTTGGTGCCCGACCTCCAATGGCCCTCACGAGTGCGCCGGAGGCAGGTTGTAGGGCATGGCGCAGCCGAATGCGAGCGGGAGCTTCGGACCCTTCGGTCCAACCACAGGCAGCGCGCCGCGGCGGAGCGGAAGGCGGGGATCCAGCTGGAGGCGCACGACGCGCGGGCGGGCCTTGCAGATCGTGCGAGGCTGTACCGGGCCGGCGCGCTGCAAGCGGAGCGAGCGGCGCTGGGGCTCGGCGGAGGGGGGCTGGGTGGGCGGCAGGGCGCGGGCGCGGGCGCGGGCGCTCGCACTTTCGCTGGCAGCGTGTACGCTGGGGAGGGGGTGCGGGCTTCCTCGGAGCAGCGGCGAGTGGAGGACGGGATCGCGCGCGGGGTCGCGCTCACGTCGCGCTCCCCGCTCCCGGGCACGCGGTCGCCGACGCTGCGGGCGCGGGCGGCGGCGGGTCAGGGCACGGACACGGGGCGTGCAGGCGCGCGGGCGCGCGGCCTGTCGCCGGACAGTCCTGGCCCGGAGCGCTCGTCGGCAACCCCGTACCGTCCGGGCGCGGCCAGCGCGCTGTCCCCGCTGACGCCGCTGTCGTCGCTGTCGCCGCTGCTCGAGTCGGCCCTCGCCGCGCTATCCCCCGTGTCGCCTGTGTCCTCACTGCGCGGGCTGTCGCCCGGAACCCCGCGCGCAGCCCGCCCGCGCGAGGCGGGCGGGGAGGCGTGGGAGCGCAGCGGCGCCTCCGCATCGGGCGAGCGGGCGAGGGAGCCGCGGCGGGGGCGG
>ENA-UOXV01004476-UOXV01004476.1-marine-metagenome-genome-assembly--contig:-NODE-4476-length-16007-cov-5.229125_pt1 | contig 16007 bp, 7 predicted proteins | sample MGYA00238165_ERZ766961 | MGnify/ENA primary metagenome ERZ766961 (study PRJEB28924, sample SAMN03173240) | marine metagenome | biome: Marine; feature: Water; material: Subsurface seawater | place: North... | reverse complement strand
ACCAAAGAGCAAATTATTAAACTTGGTCAAGGGGTAATCGAAACCAAGTACGGCAACCTTTTTCAGATGTATGAAAAAATCGTTGATGAAAACCCATACCAAACTCCAATGATGATTTATCCAGCTGTACACTACACAATGGGTGGCACATGGGTTGATTACAACTTAATGACTACCATTCCTGGATGTTATTGTTTAGGCGAAGCAAATTTCTCTGACCATGGTGCAAACAGACTAGGTGCTTCGGCACTAATGCAAGGTTTAGCTGATGGATATTTTGTAATTCCTTATACAATTGGCGATTATTTAGCTGATGACATTAGAACTGGAACAATCCCTGATGATAGCCCTGAATTTATGCAGGCTGAAAAAGAGGTTAAAGATCGTCTGAATCAATTTATCAATAACAAAGGGACTAAATCGGTTGACCATTTTCACAAACGTTTAGGAAAAGTGATGTGGGATAAAGTTGGAATGGCTCGTAATGCTGAAGGTTTAAAAGAAGCGATTGCGGAGATTCAACAAATTAGAAAAGAATTCTGGGAAAATGTTAGAGTTCCTGGTGAATTAAACGAGTTTAACCAAGAGCTTGAAAAAGCTGGACGTGTAGCTGACTTCTTAGAGTTGGGTGAGCTATTCGCAATGGATGCGTTGGAAAGAAACGAATCTTGTGGAGGTCATTTTAGAGAAGAATCTCAAACCGAAGAAGGTGAAGCCTTAAGAGATGATGTAAACTTTGCTTATGCTGCTGCTTGGGAGTTTAAGGGAGACCCAAAGGATGCGGTAGTACACAAGGAAGAACTGGAGTTTAAAGATATTGAATTGAAACAAAGAAGTTACAAATAGCAACTAGTCATTAAAATAGTTAGAAATGGATTTAACATTAAAAATTTGGCGACAAAAAAATAAGGACGATAAAGGAAGCATGCAATCTTTTCAGGTTAAAGATGTTTCCCCTGACTCATCATTTTTGGAAATGCTTGATGTACTGAATGAAGATTTAGTAAATAAGGGTGAAGTTCCGATAGCCTTCGATCACGATTGTAGAGAAGGTATCTGTGGAATGTGCTCATTGTATATTAACGGAGAAGCGCATGGGCCCGATAGAGCAATTACAACTTGCCAGTTGCACATGCGTAAATTTAAAGATGGAGATACCATTTTTATTGAGCCTTGGAGAGCGAATGCCTTTCCAGTTGTAAAAGATTTGGTTGTAGACCGCGGTGCTTTTGATAGAATTATGTCTGCTGGTGGTTTTGTATCTGTAAATACTTCTGGAAATACTCAAGATGCAAATGCTCTTCCTATTCCAAAGGATGATGCAGATACTGCTTTTGATGCAGCGACCTGTATTGGTTGTGGTGCTTGTGTAGCTACTTGTAAAAATGCTTCAGCTATGTTATTTGTTTCTGCTAAAGTTTCTCAATTGGCTTTACTACCTCAAGGGCAAGTTGAAGCTAAAAGAAGAGCAATTCACATGGTTGAACAAATGGATCACGAAGGTTTTGGAAACTGTACAAATACAGGTGCTTGTGAAGTAGAGTGCCCTAAGGGAATTTCTTTAGATAATATTGCTCGAATGAATCGGGAGTATTTAAGTGCAGCTGTTACTTCTGATTAACTAGAAATAAAATAAAAAAGGAAAAGCTGTCCTGTTAGGATGGCTTTTTTGTTTTAGATAGGCTAATGTTCTACAATGAGTTTTAAAGATTGAGTCTTAGCTCCATCAATTATTTTCATGAAGTACATACCTGGTTCTAAGTTGGAAACATTAAAACAACTTGTGCTAAAGCTAGTAGTTTTTTGTCCTGCTGCATTGAATATTGTGATGTGAATTGGATTGAGTGAACTAAGGCCTTTCACATTTACAATTCCCGAAGTTGGGTTGGGATAAATCTTTATCTCTTCTGATTGTATCTCTTCCACTCCCACAGTATTCGATTTCCAGCATGAGTCTTTTAATTGGGTAATCGGAGGGTTAAAGTAATGTGTTTTACCCATGATTTGATAATCTTTGAAGGCATGACCAATCGAATCTAACTTCAGAACAAAGGCAAGGCCATGCCCCGTGCTACTAACACTTGCCCAAGCATTACAAATAATGGAGTTGCCCTGACCTTCTTCCAGCCGTATCGAGAACCACGAAATTTCGTTAGAGGGATAATAAGTAGTCCGAAGATGTTTGCCTTCTGGTGAATAAAAAACAAGTTTGAATCCACGGCCGTTACAGGTGGAATCTTTATTGTCAGAAGAGGTAACTGCAAAAACAAGGGTGCCATTCTCTAATTCTACTGCATTTTGAATTTCTTCGAAGTAGTTTGAATCGGCTACAACCTCGAAAAGCAGTGAATCATTCTGGTTAAACACTTTTGCTCTGCCAAAAGAAAACGAATGATTTAGTTTATCGTCCTTGCGATAAAACCATATTTTGTGATTCAATGTAGTTTGAAACCATTGCCTTTTCCTGTTGGCTATTTGATGATGAATTCCTGACGAATTATACTCAGTATGCTGCAAGTACTTTCCTTTGGAATTACATTGGAACAACAACTCGTTATTTAATGTATCTTCATGATACCCTTTCTCACCGTACCTAATAAAAATGTCATTATTTGATGTGAAAATATCCATCGGAGCTAGATCTTGATGAGACAGACTAACTTTTTGCAAAAAAGAATCGATAATTACTTCCCATAGGAGCTGAATATGTTGATTGTATTTGCGAAGTGATATGCGCTTGCTTACCGAATCGACATGCAGAGTAACAAAAGTTGTGTCCGAAATTGGCGCTGCACCAATGGCGAAGGAAGTGTCGTATTCTCCCCAGAGTAATTTGAATGTGTCGTTATAAATTTCGCTATAACCTAAGCTTTGTTTTATGTTGGTATCTAAATAGGTAGAGCCAAAAGCGAATATGGTGTTTGGTAACACCTCTACGGTTTTGTTCGAAGTTGTATTGTAATGGCCAACCTTATAGTGATACGCTAATGGGTACCTTTTTATTTCCTTTATCGAATCTGAATAAAGAATTAGACTAGTACTAGTATAACCCGAAGTACCTGAGGTTGATTTACTACACAAAAAATTTCCGTTTTTAAGTTCAAAAACATCGTTTAGCGAATGCCTAGCTTGAGGCGTTTTGGTGTCAAATAGTGGTTTTAGAAAAGTTTTTTGAGCAACACCGATTTGGAAAAAGAGAATGGAAATAACGATGGATAAGAGTCGATTCATGCCTCAAATTTAGATGAAATATTTTATAAAGCTTTTTTGGATCGGGATACTGATTATTTGTTCATAAAAGAAATAGATTTACGCTCCCAAATTTGTGATGTGCAATTTATCTAGTTTAAGTTTGCTAACTTCAAAAATCTTTTCATGCCCGAATTCAAAGGTTCATTAAGTTCTAAATTACCTCAAGTAAAAACGAGCATCTTTTCAGTGATGTCTGCATTGAGTAGTCAAGAAGGAGCTATTAATTTGAGTCAAGGCTTTCCAGATTTTGGAGTTGACCCTCACTTGATTGAGTTGGTTAATAAATACATGAGGGCTGGGTTAAATCAATACGCTCCCATGCCAGGGCTTTTGTCTCTTCGAGAAGCCATTTCTAACAAAGTTGAGAAAAGTTATTCTCTAAAGTATAATCCTGAAACGGAAATAACGATTACTTCAGGAGCTACACAAGCAATATATTCGGCAATTAGTGCTGTGGTAAAGGAAGGTGATGAAGTAATTTTATTCACCCCTGCTTACGATTGCTATGCTCCTACTATTGAATTAAATGGAGGCACACCAATTTACGTTCAGCTAAAGGCTCCCTATTACACAGTCGATTGGAACTTGGTTAAAAAGTCAGTAAGTCATAGAACTAAGCTCATAATAATTAACACACCACATAACCCTACAGGAAGTATTTTGTCTTCTCGGGATATGCTTGAATTGGAAAAGATTACCAATAATTCTGACATATTGTTGTTGAGTGATGAGGTATATGAACACATTATTTTTGACGGATATGAGCATCAAAGTGTAACTCGTTATCCGAAATTAGCAGAAAGGAGTTTTGTGATTTATTCATTCGGGAAAACATTTCATGCAACTGGCTGGAAGCTTGGCTATTGCCTTGCTCCTGAAAGGTTAATGAAGGAGTTTAGAAAAACACATCAATTTCAGGTTTTTGCATGCAATCATCCTATTCAAGCTGCATTGGCAGAATATATTCCTTATGAGGAAAACTACAATGCTGTGGCTCCAATGTATCAGCAGAAAAGAGATTTGTTTAACTCGCTATTAAAAGGATCTAGATTCAAAATAAGACCAAGTGCTGGTACCTACTTTCAATTACTCGACTATTCAGATATATCCGAAGAAAAGGATAATGTCTTAGCCCAAAAATGGACTATCGAAAACAAAGTGAGTTCGATTCCAGTTTCCGTATTTTATCATAATCCAGTGCACGAAAATGTACTTCGTTTTTGTTTTGCAAAACAGGACGAAACATTAATTCGTGCTGCTGAAATTTTAAGTCTTTTATAATGCCAGATATAGTAGTAAACATCGTTCAAATGAATATCGCATGGCAAAAGCCTGCAAATAATCGCAAAAAAGTTGAAAAACTAATAAAAGACAGTACTCCTGCCGATTTAATTGTGTTGCCAGAAATGTTTACAACGGGCTTTACGATGGAAACAGATAATTTTTCAGAAACCATGGAGGGTGAAACTCTAGAGTGGATGAAAAGGCTTTCGAACTCAACTAGATCTGTGATTACAGGTAGTTTAATTATAGAAGAACGAGGTCGATTTTATAATCGCTTAATTTGGATGCGTCCTGATGGCACATTTAAACACTACGACAAACGACACTTATTTAGAATGGCAGGTGAAGATGAGCATTTTTCTGAAGGTAATAGAAAGATATTTCCGGTGCTGAAAGGCTGGAGAATTTGCCCTTTGATATGTTATGATTTAAGATTCCCCGTGTGGAGTAGAAATCAAAACGATTATGATCTACTGATTTATGTAGCTAATTGGCCAGATGCCAGAAGAGAAGCATGGAATACCTTGGTTCAAGCTAGAGCCATGGAGAATTATTCTCCAGTAGTGGCCGTAAATAGAATTGGTCAAGACGGTAGAGGTAAGACCTATGCTGGAGACTCGGTTGTTTACGATGCAAAAGGAGAAAAGCTTAGCACTTTAGAGCCTAAAGTTGAAGGAGTTGAAAGTGTAAAGTTGAGCTTAAAAGGACTTAAAGCCTACCGTGAAAAATTTCCAGTTTATTTGGATGCCGATAGTTTTGCTATTCAGGAATAATCCACTTAATTTTTTTATCCCACCCTTCTTTCATTTCCAGTTCTTCCGAAAAGTAGATTACCCTTTCTGGTTGTTTCCTTGGAATAAATGTACCCGGGTCCCATTTACCATTCCCATTTTCATCGAAAATCATTTTCAGTTTGTATTTACCTGCAGAAAGGTTTGGGAATTCTACTTTTTCACCTGATGAAATTATAACCTCTTTTAATATTTCATTTTTTGATTCATTGATTAACTGAATAATTTTTGTGTTCTCATTGTTATTTTCAATGTTTACTTCTAAATTGGCATATTCAATATCGCTTAATGTTTTAAACTTAAAGGAAAGGCTATCATTTTTGAACCCAAAAATATTAGAGATAGAATTGTTGTAAATGAATAATGAATAATGACTTTCCTGTTTTAGTGATTTCTTAAGGTAGAATGATTTTTTATCCTCACTCAAGTTGAAGTCCTTATTTGAGATTATTGAAGTATCGTTTTTGTGAACTAAAATTCCGTTAAAGTTAAGGAGGTTCAATGGGGTAGTGGAGGTGAAGATTATATCTTCAAAATATTTCATAACTCCATTATTTTGTTTTAGGCTTATTGAAGGTTTGAGCTTATTTAAATCCTCTTCTTCTTGTGGCAAGGGTTGAAGAGATAATTCTATTGTATCTAGAATAATTCCAGCGTCAGAAATTTCAACTTCTAAAATTTGATCTTCTTCAATCTCAATATTCGTCCACAACCAAACGGTATCTTGCTCAGAATCATATTCAGGAAAGTACCAGTCTTTATTTACCTCACCATTAATAACTTTTAACGAGAGCTCTTGAATAGGTTGATTAAAGCCTAACATAATTTTTCCGTATTGCTCCACTTTAGCCCCAATAAAAAACTGGTTTGGAATAAACTCTTTAAATAGTTTAATATTAATATCTGATACTAGGTTTGAAGTATCACCAAGATCTATATCACTATTCCAAAAACCAATTCGTTCATTTGGTAGGTCATAAATGTAGTTGCCATTTTTATCTTCTAAAACAAAAAGTTGATACGTCCCATTTTTGAGATGGTCAATGGAGTAGTTCCCAGCGCTTTTACTTTTAGAATAATAAAAGGGTCTTTCTTTAGCTGGAATTGAATCGTCAGAATGATGGTAGAGCATTATTAAGGCTTTCTCAATTGGTTTCAAAGAAAAAGCATCTTGAACATGACCTTTGACCTGCCCAGAATCTATTTCTGGCCCAGTGGAAAATACGATAATATTAGAATCTAAGATATTTCCCTCGTGAAAATCTTTAATGCCAGCACCCAAGTTGAAGGTATAGGTTGTATTTTCTTCTAAAGTATCTTTAAATAAAATAATGACGCTTTTACCTTTTATTTTAAATTCAGGTTGATGCCTTAAAGGGGGTGAGACAATAAGTTCTTGTTGCAAATTATTAAGTACCACAAATTCATCAAAATCTAACTTAATAGCATTACCAGTATAGTTGATAGAACCACTAACCGGCGAACATTTTTTAATTTTAGGAGGGTCAATGTCTTTTGGTCCGCCTGTAGGTGCTTGAATAATTGCACAAGATTGAACCAGTATAAGAAGTGTTCCGATAAATATAACTCCGGGGTATCTCATTAGTTTGTTGCCCAATTTTTCTTGCTCAATAAATTAGAAATAATTTCTAAGTATTTTTTGTCTGTTAAATCAAAAGTTGCGAAATTCTTACTGTCTATATCTAATACTGCAACTACAGCGTCTTTTGAAACAATAGGAACAACTATTTCTGAATTACTAAATTCGTTACAAGATATGTGATTTTTAATTTTATGAACATCGTCAACAATTTGGGTTTCGTTCTTTTTCCAAGCCGACCCACATACTCCTTTTCCCATATGTATTCGGCTACAAGCAACAGGACCTTGAAATGGTCCAAGTACCAAAACCGTTTGATTATTTTCTTTTTTAACTAAATAAAAACCTGTCCACCAAAAAGAAAATGTATGATGCAGGATGGCAGAAACATTTGCAAGGGCAGCTATCAAATCATTTTCTTCTGAAAGAATTGACTCAATCTGAGTGATACAATTTCTATATAATTGAGATTTCATGAAGACGCAAAAATAACTTTCATACACTAGAATTTCTCATCAAAAATTAACACGTTTTGTTAACTATTAAAAAGGGCTATTTTAGCGCGCTGAAAATATTTTTTAAAAACGAGGCAACCATTAAATAAAAGTTGCGTCTTTAAGCAAGTTGAAACTTGTAATAAAATAAAAGATTATGAAAAAGATTATTGGAGTTCTGTTTGCGTTTACGCTGTTTTTGAATTTTAATTACGAAGCTACTGCTTCGCATGTATCAGGAGGTAGTATTAAATATACTTACATTGGCCCTGGCACTGTTGCTGGTACGCATCGTTATAAAGTGGTTTTAGGTGTTTATCGTGATTGTAATGGTATGCGTTATACTACAACATCGGAAAGAATTACGGCAGTTTGTATGCCAGGAGGAACTCCTCGAATTGTACAAACCGCACCTAAGGTTAATTATGTGCCAAAAGCAGGTGAGAGACCAGCAAATATGGGAGCTAAGGATGTTTCTGATATTTGTAGGAGTAAGTCATCAAGGTGTTTGGCTAATGGAAATCCTGGAGGCTATGAGGTGAATTTTTATGAGACAATATTTCAACTTCCTGCATGTAATTATTGGGATATATACATGTCCCCTAGTCAATGTTGTCGAAACGGTACAACAAATTCAACGGGCTCTTATTTTGCGCCAGTTACTCGACTAAACAGTGTCAACTTTCCTTTGAATAGTTCACCAAATTTTGCAGATGAAGTAAAACCTTTCCCTTCAGTTTGTACAGGGCAAGATGTTTTTTATGGAATTGGAACTACTGATCCAAATGGGGATAGCTTACGATTTGTTCTCGATCCTGCGATTGATAGAATTAATTCTCCGGGTAATTATACTTATGTAAGATATACAGGTGGATTTTCTGCTGCAGCGCCAATTCCTGGGCTTAAGTTAGATTCTTCAACTGGACTAATTTCTTTTAAAACAAGTAGAACTGGAAAATATTTAGTTGCCTTTTGGGTAATTGAGTATGAACGTTGTACAGGAAGAGAAGTTGGACGAACTCACCGTGAGGTTCAATTCGATGTGCGAAGTTGTTCTAATAATGTACCGAGAGATATTTCTGGCATATCAAACATCATTGGTAATGCCACAAAAACGGGAAGGTTTAAAATGGAAGTCTGTCAAGGGGAAAAATTCTCTTGGGAAGATACCATTTATGATCCAGATGCCACAGATACACTGCTGTTTGAATCGAATTTGGCGGTGGCCATTCCTGGTGCTACAATGACTAAAACCTTTCTATCTAGAAATAGGTGTGTCTTAAAGTTTGAATGGACCGCCGTTATTGGTAAAACTAATCCGTTTAAAAGTTTCTTTGTCTCCTTTGATGATGATAGATGTGATTTTCCTGGTAATGGATTTTCAGTCTTTGAAATTTCCGTATTGAATGCAACTAGTGCTGGCCCTGATATTATTGTATGTCAAGGAGATAGTGCGGACCTTACAGCTTATGGAGGAGTTTTCTACGATTGGAGAACAATTTCTGGTGATCCATTAGTTATTGGGGTAAACTGGTTTCCAGACACTACTCTTGATGACACTAATAGAACAGGTAAATTTGTTCCCAAAACAAGAACTGTTTTAGAAGTTAAATCGGATTTGAAATTTGGTTGTATCAGAGCTTTAAATTGTAGAAAATTAGATACCGTTTATATTAATCCTGTGGATAGTTTTCAATTAACAACAGTTCCAGATTTCTTTTTATGTAATCCTGGAAAAGGTAAACTGGATGTTACTGCTTCAAGAAGCACCATGGGATATTCTTATAAATGGGATAATGGTACATTGTTAACAAATGATACTCTAAAGAATCCTAATTTCTCAGGTGTTAAATTCCCAACTCGTTTTGGAGTTACTGTTACTGGCGATTCAGGTTGTGTTAGGGAAGATTTTGTTGACGTTAATGTAACTGACCCTTTTCCGACTAACATGAAAGCAATGATTTCTGATACGTTAGTTTGTCTACAAAAACAAGTTCAATTGTGGGTTGATAAAGGTAGTATCGATTATAATGGTTGTGATACTGTGACTTACAGATGTCAAGGTATTTTTAAAGATTACACATTAGGTTCAGGAAGCTCACCAAGTGCTGGTGGACGTGCTCAAACTATGCCGTTAACGTATGGTAGTTATAATTTAAGTCAAAAAAATCAATACTTATACTTAGCAAGTGATTTGGCAGCCATGGGAATGAAAGCTGGTCCGATAAGTAGTATAGCTTTTGAAATTCAAAGTTTATATCTTGGTACTGCAGCACCTTTTAATAATTTCAGTATAAAAGTAGGCTGTACTAAGGCTGGTGATCTACCTAAAACTGCTTTTATAAATGGTGGTTTGAAAGAGGTTTATTCTCCTAAGTCTATTTTGCCTGGTGTGGGTTGGAATGTTCATAGTTTTGATCGTGAGTATGTTTGGGATGGTGTAAGTAATTTGGTTGTGGAAGTTTGTTGGAACAATACCTCTAGACTTAATTCGCATCACATCCAAACATTTGATTTGAAATCTTATCGTGCGTCAGGTTCTAATTACCAATTGGGTACTATAGATGCTTGTCCAATAAGTTCATTTAGTCCAGGCTTTCCATCGAACATGTTACCACGTACTAGGTTTAATGCTTGTAGTGGAATGAGAGGAAGCTTATTCAAATTTAACTGGGATCCTAAAGGAACAGGTGGGTTTATAGGCGCTACTAATAAAGACTCAGCTGATGCTCGAGTAAATTTAAGTACGACAAAAAAATATACTGTTTATGTTGAAGATTCAGCTTATGGGGTGTGTAAAGATACTTTAGAGGTAGGAATCAATGTGGTTAGCTCTTATGATGCGCAACCTAATAAACTTCCTACTCAGTGTTTGACTACTGGATTTATTCAACTTACGGCAAAAACACCTTGGAATATTACGAATCCTGGTGGACGTTGGTCTGGTGTAGGTGTAGTGAATGATACTACTGGTATTTGGGATCCTTCGAAATCTGGATTGGGTACGTTTTGGGTTAAATATCATATCACTGGTGATGCTTGTGAAGCTAAGGATAGTGTTGAAATGAAAATTGTTGGTATTCCAGATCCTACTTTACTTAGTCCGGACAGCTTGTGTGGTATCTATGGTGGCTTTGCTTCTTATGATACAATTAGACATAGACTAGTGCCTAAAAATCCGGGAGGATGGTTCAGTGGCCCAGGCGTTGATTCTGTTAAGAATGGAAATGGTGATATGGTTTATTTTGTGAACGGAACACGTTTTAATCCAACCACTGGTAATCCTGATACTGCTTTTGTTAAGTATACTTTACTAGATGGCTGTAAAACAGATAGTACATTTAAAATACCGGTTGTTGCTCCATGGGATCATACATATTTGGGTGTTATGGATCATGGTAAGGCATACCCTACTATTTGGTTTTGTGCTTCTAGTGCTGAGTTTGATACTATGGTGGTTGCTGGACCAAATCCTATTTGGGAATATTTAGATTTTCCTGCTGCTATTGTGGATAGAAATTTAGGTGTAATTGATGCTAGACTTGCCAGTTTCAATAAAGATTTTGTTGGTAGAGTTAAAGTTGGTAATCCTGGGTTTTGTGGTACAGATACGACTATTAGAGTCCAATTCGTAAAAGCGCCAGAAGTGGAGATTATACCTAGATCTTACTGTTTTGAAGAAAGTGAGGATCCTGCAAATTTTGCAAGGTATGATACTATCTACTTTAAAATTCCTAAAGGTCCTGCCTCAGGAGGAAACGGTTCAAAAACGTTGGGCGATCCTGGAAATGACACGACTATTGCTTATGGTTCTATTGGAGCATCTGGTTGGCCTCAAGCAATTGATCAAACCTCTAATCAGTATTTGTATAATTATTGGGACGGAGGTTCATGGATGGGGCTGCCAAATGTGGCTCGTTACCGAATGAAAGCAATTCCTACAGGAAATAACTGGATTAAATACAATTTCGCGATAAACTACCGTACTGGCTTCCCTAATAAGTTCTTCTGTGCTTCTATGGATTCAGCTAAAATTGTTAAGCTAGGAAAAATTGAAGAGCCTACAGCAAAGTTGTTAAGCTTTTGTGAGGCACAAGAAGTTAGTGGTTTCTCTGTTGATACTATGAAATACGCTAGCGGGGATGATTATGATGTTATTTGGTATTTGGATGAGAAAGGTACTGTTATAGATACTACTGGAACTCAAGATACGTTACCAAATGATTCTAGAATGAACTCTGGTAAGGGAGAACATAACTTGTATGCTAAGTTTGTACACAAGGCAACTGGATGTAGAAGTTCTTCATTTGGAAATGTGCCTTACCAAATGTATGAGTATCCTAAGGTTACTTTCAATACAACTCCTAATGAAGGTGATACTGTATTTAAAATTGCTCCTTCAAATATTACTTATGTGAATACTACTGATTATACGGCAAGTGGAATGACTTACCGTTGGACTTATGGTTGTGGTGAGTATAAAGGTAATAGTTCCAATTTCGACGGTAATACATCTGTTGAATACGACAAAAACAGCGAGTTAATGCAGCTTCCAATGAGTTATCAAGAAGCTTGTTTACCTTCTGTTATGAAGCTTTGGGGTGTTAATGAAGTGGGATGTGCAGATTCTTTAGTTTGGTCTTTTGAAGTTGGTACGGCTGTTACATTTAAATTTCCAAATGTATTTACACCTGGTAAGGATGGATACAATGATTGGTGGTTCGTTCTTCCTCCAGGTGAAGGAAACTATGGTTGTCAAAACTTGATTCCCGGAGAGAAGTCTACGTTTGATAATTCTACTGAAGAATGCATCAAGGAATGGTATGAAGGAAGTCTAGACACTTTTGAAGGATTTATCTACGATCGTTGGTGTAGAAAAGTATTTGAACTTACTAAAGAGAATCCTGTTTGGAAAGGTGAAAATAAATCTGGAACTCCACAAACGGATGGTGTTTATTTATACTCAATTCGTTGGAAAGCGAAAGGAGGTAGAGCTCAAGAAGATTCTTATGAGGGAACAATTACCCTAATCCGTGAGAAACCGTAAGGGGTTTAGTAAATCGTAAATCATACTTAATAAAGCTTAAAAAGCACCCCATAAAGGGGTGCTTTTTTGTTTGTAATAGTCTATTAATTTTACGCTGGTTAAATGCACCTTAAAGTCAGGTAAGATTAACCGTTTATTAAATAGATTTATTGAAATGAATATGAGCTTTTCTAGTTTAATTAAGAATGTAACTTGGTGTTTACTTTTCGTTCTTTTGTTTTTTGGAAACATTGAGGTATTTGGTTCTCACGTATCTGGTGGGTCAATTAAATACAAATCTCTAGGCGGAACTAGTTATTATATCGAGGTGGCCGTTTTTAGAGATTGTTCGGGAGCTCAATATGCTTCACCAACGGCTCGTATTACGGCTACGTGCATGCCTTCTGGAACTCCATCAAACCCAACTTTAAATTTATTGGCATTTGTGGCACCTACTCCTTCTCCTTTTGGAGGTCCATATAGCCCCATCACATTTACTTCGGGAACAACGACATATGAGGTGGAGGAAGTTTCTGATGTGTGTGACAAGGTGCTCAATCCATCTAGAACTCCGAATAGTCGATGTCGTACAAATACAAGCACTATTTTGGGTTATACAAGGTTTAAGTATTCAGGTATAATCACTTTGACAGCATGTAATTATTGGAGATTAAGTTTTACTCCTGTTTGTTGTCGTAATACAAACGGAGCGAACATATCGTCAAGCAGTATGTCTGTGGAAACTTGGTTTAATACGCTGAATTTCCCCAATAACTCAGCCCCTGATTTCGCTGATGAAGTAAAGCCAATACCTTCGGCTTGTGTTGGGAAAGAGGTGAAATATGGTATTGGAACCCTTGATAATGATGGTGATAGCCTTAGATTTGAAATTGCGTGTGCAAAAATGAATATAAATTCATGTGTTCAATATAGATCGGGTTTTTCTGCAACACAACCAGCTGATAGTTTTTCAATGGATTCTGCTACAGGTTTAATTCGTTTTGTTCCTAAAACTGCAGGAAAACGAGTTGTTGCTTTTTGGGTAAAGGAATATGAAAGATGTACGGGTAAATGGAAAGCCCAAACCTTAAGAGATGTCCAATTTAGGGTTCAGGCGTGTAATAACAATATTCCGGTGGATATATCGGGTATTTCAAACATTACTATTCATGATACTTCCAAGCCGGCAACTAGTGTGCAAAAACTGGGTAGGTTTAAACTACAAGTATGTAATGGAGTCCTTTTTAGCTTTGAAGATACAATTGAGGATCCAGACGTAAACGATACACTTGCCTTTAATTCAAATTATAATAAGGTATTGCCGGGAGCCACAATGACTGTTGTAAAAATCAAAAAGAATAAGGCGGTAGTTCGTTTTACTTGGTTGGCTAATATTGGAAAAAACCCAGTAAAGATCTTTTATTTGGTTTTTAATGATGACCGATGTGATTATCCAGGAAACGGATTTAATGTATATGAAATGGAAGTGAGAAACTCTACAAGTGCTGGCCCAGACCAGTCTCTTTGTTTGGGTGTGGACACGGCCTTTATTGAAGGGTCAGGAGGTAAATTGTACCAGTGGAAATCGGTTTGGGGTGATTCGTTAATTTGGTCTGGTGCCAATAAAAATGTTTGGGGTGATACTACCAAAAAAGATACTAATAAAAATATTAAGTTTTTCCCAAAAACAACAACTTACTTAGAAGTTTGGTCCGATTTACGATCGGGTTGTGTTACTGCTTCAGCTTGTCAAGATAGAGATACTATAAAAATTGTAGCTGCTAAAAACTATAAACTAATAAATCATAACGATACTACTATTTGTTTTTCAGATAGTTCTATCAAAATATTTTCGAAACCAGATTCAAATCATTTTAGCTATGCCTATAAGTGGGATAGCAATTCAGGCATATCCAATGATTCTATTAATAACCCTATAGTTACACCAATAAAAAGCCAATACTTTTATATAAATGTAGAGTCGGATAGCGGATGTACTAAAAGGGATTCTATATATGTTGGTGTAACTCCACCGATGCCGCCGGTAATAAGTGCATCAACTCCGAGTAACCCTGCTTGTGCCGGGGTGAGCGATACTATACATTTGTCATTGGGTAAATTACCCAGTTCTTGTGCTCCTACTACCTACAAATGTGTAGGCTCTAGGTCTTACCAATCAAGTAGTTCAACTACTAACACTAATGGTAATGGTGCAACGGGTAACACTAATTGGCCTTGTCCTTATGGTGGGGCAGTGGGCTCATCAAAACAACAATACTTATATAGTGCTGCCGAATTGAATGCAATGGGGGTTACGGCCGGGACAATTGATGGACTTGGGTTTAATGTTGATGCCCTGAGAGGAGTTGGAACGTTAGGTGGTTATACTATTAAATTAAAATGTGTCCCAGCAAGTACTACAACTCATAGTGCTTGGATACTCAGAGGGCTAAGTACTGTATTTACTTCAAAAACCATTACTCCTGTAGCAGGATGGAATTTACACCCTTTTGATGTTAATTATGATTATGATGGAACTTCAAGTCTACTAGTTGAGGTTTGTTGGCAAAATTCGGGCGGAAGTACTACAGCTAGTGCAGCTGTAGCATATGTAGCTACAACTAATCCATCCTGTATAGGCGTTACTGCTAGTTTGGGCGCATGCGGCTCACAAGGATTAGTTGTAATGTCACAATATAATCGTCCTACTCTTCAAGTTTCTTATTGTGGAGCTAGATATGGTAGCGAGTTTACATATAAATGGACTCCGGCAGCTGGATTAAATTCAGATTCTGTCCAAAACCCTTTATTTACACTGAATAAGACAACAAAATATTCTGTTTTGGTGACAGATACATTTGGAAAATGTTCAGACACCACTTCGCTTACAATTGGTGTTGCTACTATTGATGCTGGGCCTGACACGAGTATGTGTCCTAATGATACTATTCAATTATTTCCTGTATTTGTTGCATCATGTAGCGGACAGGGAAAGTTTAAATGGACCCCTGCACAATACTTCCCCAATGATACTATTCAGAACCCATTTGTTTCTGTTCCTAAAACCACCATGGTTACAGTTAGTTTCTCTGATTCTTGTGGTTGTACTCTTATGGACAGTCTAAAAATATTCGCAGATTCTGTGAAGTTTGATAGGGTTAACTTAAATCCTGATTGTGGTTTGATGAATGGGAAAATAGTATTTGATCCTACTGGAGGGTTTGGCCCATTTCAGTATAGTGTAGATAGTGGAAGCGTATGGAATTTGACTGATACAGTTTCAAGTTTACCAATTGGATTTTATAATTTGCGAGTTCGTGATTCTCTTAGTTGTTATAGTGAGGTAAAAAAGGACACCTTGTTTAATAAGGGTGCGCCCCAAATTGATTCCATTTCATTGATTCATGTGAGTTGTGGTGGGTTTTCAGATGGTGAAATGGAAATATTTACTACTGGAGGTATTTTCCCTTTACAGTACAGTATTGATAGTGGATCTACATGGGGTAGCTCAAGTGTAATTAATAATTTGCGGGCTGGAATTTATAAGGTATATGCAAGAG
>ENA-UOXV01004474-UOXV01004474.1-marine-metagenome-genome-assembly--contig:-NODE-4474-length-16008-cov-8.127249_pt1 | contig 16008 bp, 10 predicted proteins | sample MGYA00238165_ERZ766961 | MGnify/ENA primary metagenome ERZ766961 (study PRJEB28924, sample SAMN03173240) | marine metagenome | biome: Marine; feature: Water; material: Subsurface seawater | place: North... | reverse complement strand
GCATTCAACGTGGCACGGATGATGTTCGGGTCATGGTGCGCTACCCAAAAGCGGAGCGGGAATCCCTTGGCAACCTTGAGAACATGCGCATTCGGAGCCCCAACGGCACAGAAGTGCCCTTCAGCGCCGTCGCGTCCGTCACACAAGGCAATAGCTATTCCAGCATCTACCGAGAGAATCAGCAGCGCGTGGTCGGTGTTCGAGGCGATATCGATCGCAGCGTGATGGCGCCCGAGGCGCTTATACCGGCCATCCAGAAGATTATTTGCGAAGATGCCTCAAGCTTTTCGAGCGTCGACAACAGTTGTCGCAACAACCTGTTCCCCGGCGTACGCTATCGATTGGGCGGAGAACAACTTGAACGCAGCAAGGTCACCTCGAGCCTCGGTAAAAATGTTTTACTGGCACTGCTGATCATCTTTGCCCTGCTCGCGGTCCCTTTGAAGTCCTATCTGCAACCTTTGATTATCATGAGCGTCATCCCATTTGGCGCCGTTGGCGCCATCGTGGGTCACTATGTGATGGGTTGGAATCTTATTTTCTTTTCTTTGCTCGGGATTATCGCGTTGTCAGGCGTTGTCGTAAACGCATCGCTCGTTTTGGTCGACTTCATTAACCGCCAACGCGCCCTAGGGGTGCCGTTATTTGACGCGGTGACGGAAGCGGGGGTCGTTCGATTTAGACCGATCATTCTCACGTCGGTCACGACCTTCGTTGGGTTGATCCCCCTAATGACCAACGAAGACCCAGAAACCTTCATGTTTATTCCCATGGCGATTTCCTTGGCTTTCGGGGTGCTATTTTCAACCGTGATCACCTTGTTCCTGGTACCGAGTCTCTACCTCATGCAAAACGACTATTTGAATTTCATCGGTCTGGGTAAGAAAGCGCCAGAAGACAGCAACGCGCCCCGCACCGCTGTCGTTGCCCCTGTGAACATCACAGCGGACAGTCCCGCACCGATCAAAGCCTGATGCAGAAGCATTGCCCGGCTGCGCTTGACCGAACCAACGCGCGCTGTCCGAGCCTTTGGCGGTAGCACTGACGGATTTGATCCGGGTCAGGCCCAATCGATGTGCTAGCATCGACCGCGGGGCAGGCTATCAGTCGGCGAGCGCCGCGCTGCCGCGATTTTTTAAAAGCATTAAAATAGGGGTGGCGCGCTGAGAAAGTTCAACACGGCCTGACTAAAAGCGTCAGGGGCGTCATAGTGCACCATATGACCCGCACCCTCGAGCACAATGCTCTGCGCGCCCGCAATCAGTCCTACTCTACGAGCGAGCTCTCGCTCATAGTGCTGCTGCTGACCCGCAAGTTCGGGATGCATGCGCAACCAATAGCTCAAGCCTTCTGACCCGGTAATCACGCAGGTGGGACAAGCAATATTGCCCAACAAGACTTCACTTTCTTCATGCGAGAAAGTCGACCAAACCATTTGCGCACGCGGGTCCCAGCGCCAAGTCACCCCGCCCTCCGCCGCCGGCTTCACGCCTTGTTTTGCCAAATGTGCTGCAAGGGCGGAGTCTAAGCGCGGATTATTGGATTGATAACGCGCCACTGCCAATGCCGAATCGGCCATTATTTTGCGTGAACGACCCGCGTTCTGCAGGGCTTGAACCTGCTGAGCCTGCAACGTTGCAAACTGCTCGCGACTCAAGCGCGCTTGCTGTCTCGGTGGTCCGAAGCCATCGACCAAAATGAGGCCAAGCAAGCGGTGACCAAACAAGGCCGCAAACCGAGCGGCAACATGCCCACCGAGGCTATGACCGAGCAAGTAGCCCTGATCAACTTCAAAGGCGTCGAAAACCTGCAGCAGATCGGCCGTAAAATGCGTCAGCGTGTAGACCCCATCTTGGTCACTTAAGCCATGTCCTCGCAAATCTGGGATGATCACTCGAAAATCTGGCAGCACGGGCAGCAGTAGTTCAAAACTCCCACCGTGATCCCGCATACCGTGCAGCACGACGAGGGTTTTGGGCGCCGACGCATTGTAAACCGCAACCGATAGCCGGCAATCAGCCCCTTGTATGGTATATCTCAAAACGCTTAGCCTCGCTGCTTGATCTGACGGGTATCGAGGCTAAGCCTAAGCGCGCCCGAGGGCATAAAATTCCGGATTCGGTCGAATGCAGGCCACATTCGCCAACCGGTTACTCATCGCAAAGAATGCCGTGACCGCCAAAATATCCCAAACGTCTTCATGACTAAAACCCAGATCCACCAGTGCTTGAATCTCTTTGTCCTCAACCGAGCCCGAGCGCAGGGCCACCGCGCAAGCAAAGTCAAGCATCGCGCGCTGAGCTGCTGTGATGTCCGCTTTGCGATAGTTAATCGCCACCTGATCTGAAATAAAGGGTTTTTTTGATCTGATCCGAAGTATTGCACCGTGGGCGATAACACAATAATGGCAATCGTTGAGCGCCGAGGTGGTTACTATGATCATTTCTTTATCGGCTTTGGTGAGGGTGCCATGTTGTTGTTCCAACAAGGCATCATGATAGGCAAAAAAAGCTCGGAATTCGTCCGGACGGCGCGCTAAAGCCACAAAAATGTTGGGTAAAAATCCAGATTTTTCCTGCACCGTTGACAAGCGCTCGCGAATATCTGCCGGTAAAGCGGTAAGGTCTGGTAGATCGAACTCTGATCGAATAATCGGTTCAGCCATTTTATAAATACTCCTTGCGGGTGACCCTTAATTTCGCGGCCCTTACCGATCGGCGGTGTCCGTTTTTATTTAAGGTGTCGGTAAAAATTCCTTATCGCTCAATCGACGTTGCAGGATCATACTCGTGCCCGTAATAACTGGCGATGGACAACCCAGCCGCGACGCTTGTGAAGGGGTCATGCTCAACGACCCGACCCGGAAAGCGGTCCTCGAGGCACTGTCGAATCGATGCGATCAAGCTGGAGCCGCCAGTGCGGATCACCAAATCCACCTCTGTCTGCGCAAGACCCGCCCGTGCTATGGTTTGTTCGATCAGCGTTTCGATTTGAACCAATAGTTCCTGCAACAAATCATTGAACTCTGGCAGACCTACCGGAATCGACAAATCAAGCTCGGGCACATCAATGATGGTTTCTGCCGTTGCTGAAAGCGCCGCCTTAGCAGCCCGAATCGCTTGGAAAACGCGATAACTCAAATTGTGACTGATGAGTTCCTCAAGGCGTTGAAACTTTTCAGCCGCGGCGCCCCCTTGTTGGATGCCATCGCGAATTTTTGATCGATACTTGCCTTGATTCAGAGTGTACGTTACCGGCCAATTGAGCAACAAAGCTTCGAATTCATCAAACGGGAACTCGGTTTCAATGATTTGCCCGTCGACCCGTCGCACCCAGCGTTCGCCTTTGCCAAGATGCGGCGAGATGAATCGTTTGAAGATCAATTGATCAATATGATCACCGCCAATCGCCAAGCCACTGGTGACCAAAACCGTCATCTGCAGCCCGTTGAACCGAACTAGGCTTAAATCAAGTGTGCCACCCCCAAAGTCGAACGTTAACGCCAGCCCCTTTTGCTGCTCGACGCCGGAACGGACATTTTGTACCAAATAACTCAACGTCGCAGCCAAAGGTTCCGGATAAAACCGCTCTGATTGCAAACCCGCATAGCCAGCCGCCTCCGTCAATCTCGCCAAAGCGACCGCATTTGCCCCATTCGGTCCTTCAAAATGAACCGGCCGTCCAATCATTACTTGATCATGCGTTAATGGCACCACGCGCTCAATACTTTGCCGAATGGCCTTCAGCATCGGCGTTAATAGCGCGACCAACCGGAACGGATGGTCAAAGACCATAAGCCGTTTCATCTCCGCATTACCGATTAAGCGTTTAACGCCACGAAACAAACGACCAGGAAGACCTCGGTCAATGACAGGCGCGCCATAAACCGCGCTGGTGGTAATTTCGGGTTGGGAAAAGGGATCGGTGGCTTCGGCTTCACCCGTAACCAGCGACGCTTGAGCGATCACTTCTGGCGTGAGCTCAACGATCCGATCTTGATTTTCGAGGATATATTGACGAATCGCCGCCGTGCCGGTTCTGGCAAGCAAGGCGCGGTCCAGATGAACCGCTGTTGGCATAACAACGTCCGCTTCCTCCAGTGCAATCATGTGGACATCTTGCCCATCAAACCAAGCCGCTGCAGAATTCGAAGTCCCAAAGTCTAACCCGACACCGAAGGCCGGTTCGTTTCTACTCACAACGTGCGCTGCCTGAAAAGATTGCGGAGATTATAAACGCATTGGACTGAAAACGGTGCAGGCACGCCGCCTAAAACCGCCCGGTTGGAAGCAGGCTAGCGCCGAGTTAACACCGTTTTTTGACTCGTGAGCCCCATGCTGGCTAAAAATCGCCCACCGGTTGCTAGCAAGCGGTACTCAGCCAAGCGCAATTGAAATTCGGCTGAGACTAAACCGGAGCGGGCTCGGAACAGTTCATTTTGAATATCAAGCACATCCAATAGCGTCCGTTTGCCAATGGCCAATTGCTCTAAGTACACCGCCAGCACCTCCTCGGTTGAGGTCACATGCAGCTGCAGGTACTCGATTCTGATGGACAGGTCTTCGAGATCATTCCAAAGGATACTCACGTCTTGCGTAATTGACCGTCGCAGCGCAACCAACGCTTGTTCTGCCGCATTGATTCTCGCAATCGCTTCTTTCATCTTTGCGCGATCGGCGCCACCACGATAGAGGTTGTAACTCATTTTAATGACGGCCGTTTCATCATCATTGGCACCTGGCGAACCGTCCATGTCATCGTTCCGAGTCGCGCCGAGTGCCAAATCTACTCTCGGATGATAGCCCCCTAAAAGTTGCTTGCGAGCTGATTGCGAGGCCTCCAAGTCAAATTGGGCGGCTTTTACTTGGGGGTTATTTCTAAAGGCAAGTTGTACGGCTTGCTCAAGCGTCTCGGGCAAACCTTTTGGGCGGACCGGCAAAGACAGGTCCCGAGGATTCTCACCGACCACTCTGTAAAACTCAACGCGACCATTTTGAGCGTCTTTTTCGCTCAACAAAACGGAACTTTTTGATTGCGCTCGTCGCCCTTTGGTTTGCACGACATCAACTTTGGTCCCAACACCACTTTCAAATCGCTCTTCGATTTTTAAAAGCGTTTCGTCGTGCTGTGCCAAGTTGACCTGAGACAGGGCAACCACTTGATCGCGGCGAAGCACCTCTAAATAGGCTTGGGCCGCTCTGAGCGCTGTGTTTTCACGGGTCGTTGCGAGACGCTCGGTCGTCGCGGCCAAGATCGCATCTTGCTGCTTCACAAAAGCGGCTGTGCTAAAGCCATCATAGAGCATTTGATTTAGTGTGATGGAGCGCTCAAAACGATCGAAATTTCGATTCGTATCCCCGCTGGCTCGCGTTGTCGTGTTGTCAGATTTTTCAAGGCCGCGGGCGAGAACCAGATCAATGCTCGGCAGGTATCCTGCAACGGCTTGACGTCGCAGCGCATCGGCTGCTGCCACGTTATAGACTGAGGACTGAATGTTTGGGTTGGTCAGGAGTGTCTGTTCTATGGCGTCAACCAACGATTGCCCAGAACAGACAGCACTGATTCCCAACAAAAGGGGCGCGATAAGCGTTTGACGTATCAAATTTGAAGCTCTTCAAAAACCGACACGTCGTAGTTTACTCAAGATCACGTTTCAGTGATACCAGCGGATTCGTAACTGCCTACCATCATAAAAGCAGACCAAATATAAGGTTGCCCCCACAAAGGGGATGCTTTGAGGGCCAATTGCGATTCTCGCAAGGCTTGACGCGCTGGCATGCCTGAAAGGATTCGCTGATAAAACTCGATCATAAGCGCTTGCGTCCCAGCATCACTGACTTCCCATAATGAATTGACAACTTCAGAGACCCCAGCCTCCTGAAAAGCGCGCCGCAGACCGTAGACGCCCTCGCCTTCATGAATTTCCCCCAGGCCCGTCTCGCAGGCGGACAAGACCACCAACTTGGTTCCTGACAATTTCAGATCAAGCACCTCAAGCGCCGTTAACACCCCGTCATTTCGGGTATCGATATCCCCCAAGAACTGCGCATTTTTATTGATACCGGCGAAGGCGAGCCCAGCACGCAACAGCGGATTATCACCCGGCGGCGGCACCTGCAGATCCGCACCCCGTTGTAACTTTAAGAGGCGTTTCTTTAAATTCTCATCCGCTTTGAGAAAAAAGCCATGCGTTGCGATATGCAAAATCTCAGGGATCTCAGTGAGTTCACTAATCACCTGTTCCTCGGCTGCACCTTGACTGAACACATTCCGCGCCTCGTTTTGCGCATCGACCTGCTCTAGTATGATTTCCCCTTCTTTTTGCGCGCCGGGCAACGGTAGAAAGTTCAGGCCACGCAACCCGCTGCCCGCCCCGCGTAGCGTATCACCCTGAGCGGCTCGAGATGCCGCAGCCTGTTTGTACTCCGCCGGGTCCGCGACCTCCGCCGCATCATAATCGGGACCTGCCACAATCATGTACGGGCCCTCCGACAAACTTAAGAAACTCGGCAGCAGGTCACGTCCGGAGGTCAGGAAATGAAAGTCAACCGTTTCAACCAGGTAGGATTCATCAAAATCAACCAGGGCTGCAAACGGCAAAATATTCAGCAAGCCGTCAGGAATCAGGTAAACATATTCAATATCTGCCGTCACATTCGCAATTGGTTCCCAAATCGCTTCATAGGCTATTTGACCCACCTCAATAAAGTCGATTTCATCGGCGGCTGGATCTTGAATGACCTCTCGATATTCGCCAATCAGGTCATCAACTTCCGCCGCATCATCATAATTGACCAGCGTGTATTCAAGCTCACCATCGATTCGAGCAACCACCGAGGCCAAGTAATGCGGTCCTTGCTCGGTGCTATAGGATTGAAAATCCACCAAGGCTCTGCCCTCATCGATTTCTGCTTCCAGGGCCTCAACGCTGATTTGCGCAATCGAGGTCCGATACTGCGCGCTTGCACGGCCCAACTCGCCCTGCAATTCATTGACCGCTTGTTCAAGCGTATACAGCGCCTCGGGATGCCGCCCTGCTGTTTCAGCGGTCGGGCCACTTAGCGTCAATTTCGCCAAAGACTCCCTTGCAACCCGCAACTCATTCGCGAGACTGGCTAACGCTGGGTCTTGCGTCATCCGGCCAATCTGTTGAATCTCGGACGTGATTTTGAGCAGCAAACCCTTGCGATGCATGCTGGCTTCTAAACCCAAGCGCGCGCTGTCCGGGCCGCCCACTTGCGCCAGCAGCTGCAGGTAAGACATGAACTCCGGTCGATGCAAACGCATATAGCCTTCTCTGGCATTCTCACCCGTGACCCAAAGCATTCGATCCAGAAACGCACTACGACGCAGGAACCCGCGGCGTTTGAGTTCAACGCCTGCCGTTAAACGATTTTGGGCAACATAGACATCAGACAACCCGTTCAGCGCTTCAAACGTATAGGGATGTTGTTCGCCAAGCACGGTTTCAGCTTTCGCCAAGGCATCCTTCAGCATCGCCATCGCTTCATCGAGCCGGTCTTGTTTCAAATACGCGCCGCCCAAATCGATCAGAGACCGAATCACATCCGGATGATCCTCCCCTAATTTCGCTTGTCGCAAGGTCAGTGCGAGCAATAACGTTTGCTCCGCTTCGACCAGGGCGCCACGCTTTAGCTGCACCCGCCCTAAATTGTTTAACGCTTTCAACCGAAATGGATGATCCTCACCCAGCGTTCGAGTCCATCGGGTTAAAACGTCCTCAAACGCTGGCGCGGCTTGGTCGTACTGATTCATCATGAAGTAGAGAAACGCAAGGTTGTTCTTCATCGCGATGGTTTCGAGGTGATCCTCTCCAAACAATTGCTGTAAGACCAAAATGCTTTTTTTGTACAGTGGCTCGGCTTCCCTGAAGCTACCTTGGCTTTCATAGAGCAATGCTAGATTGTTACTTTGACGCGCCGCTTCTGGCCCGTCAGCACCTCGAACCCCTTCGACCAGCGCCAAGGCCCGTTTCATCAGCGGCTCCGCCTGATCATACAAGCCCATCGTTTCGTAAAGATTGCCCAAGTTGTTCATAAACGCGATCACCAGGGGGTCCGACTCGCCGACTACGGCTTTCATCCCCTCAAGCGCCTCCAGAAAAGCCGATTCCGCGTCGTTGTAGCGCCCAAGGCGCTGCAGTAAATCGCCACGCTTGCCAACCAATGTATATAAGTTTTGCGGGTTATTGACCCAAAGCTGACGAGCACTTGGTTCAACTTCCTGGATAACCGCTAAGGCCTCATCAAAAGCCGCGACGTCGATTAAGGTATCGATCAGATAGGATTTCGCCAGGAGCTGCGTCTCTGAGCCGTCAGGGATAACTTGCAACGCGTCGCTCAGCAGCGTTTTTGCCGCATCGGCATTCCCGATTTTTCGGAACACATCGGCCTGCCGCAACGTCATGTTCAATGCGCGGGCTGATGCCGCGCCTGCAGCTTCCGTCGCCAGCGCAATGCCCAAGCGAAGATGCTCCCCAGCCGAGGTCAACGCACCCCGATCGATCTCGATGATCGCAAGATAGTCCAAACAGGCTAAATGCCGTGGATGCCAGGGGGACACGGCATCTGCCAAGGTTGCACAAAGGGCTTGCTGCGCGGCCGCTGCTCGCTCCGAACGACCAGTCTGGTTAAGAATTTTGATTTGATCTTCCACGATGAATTGATTGAACGCGTGTCCGGGCGGCAGCGCGGCTTGCATCTGCGATTGCGCTATCTCCAAAATATCCGAAGCCGTTTCAATATCGCCCTTCATCAGGTAGACCCAGTGCGACTGTGCCAACAGTTGCACTGTGCTGGGATGCTCGGGACCTAACTGTTCTGCATAGATGCCGTAAGCGGCATCAATCATGGCTTCGGCATAGGGTTGGATACCCGCCTCGAGTAGTTTCTGGAACAAACGAAATTGCGCATCGGCGGTGAGGAGATGGGTTGGTCCAATCACATCGGAGGCAAACATGACAACGCCTTCTTGATCGATCAACCCCTGCTGTAGGTTCCCCGACTCGAAACTGGCTTCCGCCTCCAAGGTTAAGGCGTCGAACGCGCCGACCATGTCTTCCATACCGGGCGGTGCTGCTCGAGCGGCTGTCAAGGCCTCCGAAAACGGCGATGGCAAAGCGCTTTGAGCCTGGCCTATCGATTCTAGCAATTCGGCCACCTGCGCGATCCGGCCTGCTTTAACCGCGGACTCGAGTTCGGAAAAGTCATTTGCCTGCGCGAAACTGAGTCCGACCAGCAGGGCCCCAACAACACCCCGCAGCATCAAACGGAACCCGAAAGGTTTATGTCTGTGTTTATGATTTCGAAGCATCAGCAGTATTCTCTTTATTCAAGGTTTAATCGATTCATCCCGTGTCGTCAACGCACTTTTATCGCTTATCCGTGATATAAAAACGTCCCGCACCGGCATTATGCACCGATCTTTGAAAACTAGAGACAAGAAACTATGCAACAGCACCAACGAAACTCCTGGCTTGCACAAACACTCGGTCGTGTGGTCCTCAAAATCGCCGGCTGGAAGGTCTCGGGTCTGCTCCCGCTCGAGCCGCGCAGCGTCATTATCGCCGCGCCACACACCAGCAATTGGGATTTTGTGTTCTTGATCGCTGCCACCTCCGCTTTGGGGGTGCGTATTCACTGGTTAGGAAAGGATAGTTTATTTAATCACCCCTTGGGATTTGTTATGCGCTGGCTGGGGGGCATCCCGGTCGACCGTTCAAAGCGAACCCGTCTCGTCAGCCAAATTGCAGCGCGTTTTCAAAGCCAAGCGAGTCTACATTTGGTCATTCCGCCAGCAGGTACTCGAGCGCACACAGATCGATGGCGCTCAGGGTTTTATCACATCGCTCAGAGTGCCAAAGTGCCCGTAATTTTTGGTTTCTTGGACTACCCTAGAAAACTAGCAGGCATTAGCGAAGCGACGCCGCTTAGCGGACGATTGAAGGAAGACATGGATCGGATTCGAGCTTTTTACGCAGACAAAGTGGGTAAGTTTCCAGCCCTGTCCAGCACGATTCGGCTAGCGGAAGAGTCGGCAGCGTCAGACCCGTCTAAAGACGCCTCAAAACAACCTTGAAACAGTACTGCCTTAAAACAGTACTGCCTTGAAACGGTAAAACCTTGAAACAGAGCAAGCTCTGTTTCAAGGCAGATCCTTTACGCCTGCGCTTACATTGCACCATCAAACACAATTACACTGCGCGCGACGGAACCCGATTTCATATCGGTAAACGCTTGATTGATATCTTCAAGCCCAACGCGCTTAGACACCATCTCGTCTAAATGCAGTTTGCCAGCGAGATAAAAATCAACAAACCGCGGCATATCAATCCGAAACCGGTTGGACCCCATAAATGAGCCTTGAATGCGCTTTTCCTGCAAAAACGCGGCGCCCATCAATTCAATCTTGACGCCCACCGGGATCATGCCTATCACCGTTGCAGTGCCGCCCCTGCGGAGCATGGCAAACGCTTGCTCTGCTGTTGCTTTGAGTCCAATGGCCTCAAAAGAGTAGTGTACACCGCCACCCGTCATTTCCAGGATCTGCGCAACTGGGTCGCCGTCGGCTGCATTGACCACATCGGTTGCACCAAAGGTTTTAGCCATCTCAAGCTTGCTGTCCATCGTATCAACCGCAATAATTCGGCCCGCACCAGCAAGTGCGGCGCCGTTAATACACGACAACCCAACGCCGCCACAACCAATCACAGCAACCGTCGTACCCGGTTCAACCGCTGCCGTATGAAAGACACTGCCAACGCCAGTGGTCACAGCGCAGCCAATCAGAGCCGCGCGATCCATCGGCATATCCTCTCTGATTTTCACGATCGCATGCTCATGCACCAGCATTTGTTCGGCAAACGAAGACAAATTCGCAAACTGCTGCACCGGTTGCGCATTGTGAGCGAGCCTTGGCTCATCATCGGGTCCCCGTTTGGTTTCGGGGTTCTGGCACAGCGACATATGCCCGGTCAGACAATCTTCGCAATGACCACAAAAGACAGATAGACAGGTAATAACATGGTCGCCTGGCTTAACGTAGGTCACATCACTGCCGACTTGCTCGACAATGCCACTGGATTCATGCCCCAAAACCATGGGGGTCACGGCTGGATACAGGCCTTCAATAAAATGAAGATCGCTATGACAGACGCCAGCGGCGGCGGTTCGAATCAGGACCTCTCTTGGCCCGGGTTTTGAAATCGAGATGTTCTCGATCGTCAGGGGTGCCCCAATTTCTCTAAATATCGCCGCTTTCATACCCTCTCCTTGTACGTTTTTTTCTGCTGCCGAACTGACCGCGCATGCTGGCAACTATGCCTGTTTAATCTGAGGAGGGAAAGGCCGATTCACCCACTATCGTGAAAACGCCTTGAACCTTCTGTCTCAGCCCCCCCACCAACGTTCAACCTAAGGCAGAAGCACAAGGCCCAGCCCAGTTGCTCAATGCGATCCCCCATCGACCGCCAAGATGGCGCCTGTTGTAAAGCTTGCCCCCTCGCCGGCAAAATACAGGGCAGCGGCAACAATCTCAGCTGCTTCGCCGCCACGCTGCAACGGAATGGTGGACTTTGCACGCTCATTGAACGCCGCCATATCCCAAGCCTCACTGATATCGGTTAAAAAAGGACCCGCCATAATGCAGTTAACCCTAACTTTTGGCCCATAAGCCGCCGCGAATGAGCGGGTTAGCGCATTTAGGCCAGATTTCGCCGCGCCATAAGGCTCTGCATTGGGACTTTTGGTGACCGATGCGGAGCTACTAATATTAATAATGCTCCCCCCCTCACCTTGCATCATTAGATCGCCGACACTCGCCATCAGCCGAAAAGGACCTTTCAAATTAACCCCAACAACTTTGTCAAATAAGACCTCAGATATCTCTGATAAGGCAGGATACAAAGGCGACATACCCGCATTATTGATCAGGACATCAATCCGGCCAAAATGTGCAATCACTTCCGTCACCATCACGCCCAAGTCGTCCCAATCACCAACGTGGGTCGCGCGCACAAACACTTCCGAGCCATACGCTTCGACCAGAGCCGCCTTGGTTTGCTCACAGCTATCGAGCTTTCGACTGACAATCGCAAGTTTTGCACCTTCTGCGGCAAAACCCTCTGCCATAGCCCGACCCAAACCGCGACTACCCCCTGTAATCAGTACCACTTTATCTTCAAATTGCTTTCCCATTCAGCGCCTCCTGTCCTCACCTAAACCAACGGTTCTTATTTCACTTTCCTAATACCGAACATTACCCATTCGCAAGCTATTAAGACCTTGTTTCGTCTTCAAAAACGACCGTCACACTCGCGGCTGCCGCAGTCGCGTGCTGCCGGGCTCCGGCGATATCCTGCCCTTTTGCGAGCGCAACCCCCAACCGTCTGTGGCCATCAATCGATGGCTTACCAAACAATCGCACTTCGGTGTTGGCTGTCTGCAGGGCCTCGGCTAGCCCGAGGTAGGATAGGGCAGAAGAACGGCCCGCCGCCAGAATCACCGCTGAAGCGCTGGGCCCCACCTGCTCAATGATTGGGATGGGCAACCCTAAAACTGCTCGAACATGCAGCGCAAATTCTGATAAATTTTGCGAGATCAGGGTCACCAGGCCCGTATCGTGCGGTCGGGGTGAGACCTCACTAAAAATCACCTCATCGCCCTTCACGAACAACTCAACACCAAAGAGGCCAAAACCGCCCAGGCGATCGGTAATCACCCGTGCAATGGCCTGCGCTCGCTGTCTTGCGAGCTCAGACATGGGCTGGGGTTGCCAGGATTCTCGGTAGTCACCCGCTTCCTGGCGATGACCAATCGGTTCGCAAAAACTCGTGCCATCTCGATGTCGAACCGTCAGAAGCGTGATCTCGTAGTCAAAATCAACGAAGCCTTCAATGATTACTCGTCCCTTACCACTTCTGCCGCCAGACTGCGCATACTGCCAGGCCGAGTCAATGTCTGATTCCGAGCGCAAAATCGACTGCCCCTTACCCGATGATGACATCACCGGTTTCACAAAGCAGGGAAATCCCACGGTTTGCACCGCCGCTCGACAGGCTGCCAGGTCATCCGCAAAGGCGTAACTTGACGTTGGCAAGCCTAAAGTTTTGGATGCCAGCGTTCTGATGCCTTCGCGATTCATGGTCAACTGCGCAGCGTTTGCCGTGGGAATCACACAAAAGCCCTCTTGCTCTAGCGCGGCAAGAGTCGCTGTATCGAGTGCTTCTATTTCAGGAATGATCAGATCCGGTTGTTCTTGCTCAATGATTGCGCGCAGCGCCTCTCCGTCAAGCATATTCACGGTGTAAGCCCGATGCGCCACCTGCATTGCGGGCGCATCGTCATAACGATCAAGCGCGATCACTTCAACACCATAGCGTTGAAATTCAATGGCCACTTCCTTGCCCAACTCCCCGCTGCCGCAAAGCAGTATTTTAGTTGCCGTTTTTGTTGTGGCTGTGCCAATTTTTTCCAATTTATCCGTCTCCTATACGTGCTTGTCGCGTGATCTTACAGCCGCTTCAAGCAGGCTTGCGGCGCCCGTCAATCCGCAAGCATAACAAAAAGACGCCCCCTGCCACTGCGCCAAATCCGCCGGCGACTAAAAACGGGATGTGATAACTCAGATGCACGCCCACTAACCAACCCATAACCCCAGGGCCCGCAGCCACCCCGGCAACACTTGCCAAGTTCGCCCAAGAAAAAAGCCGACTGTAATTGCGCAAACCGTATCGCTCAGCAATGATAAGGGGCTGCAACATGAGCAGATTACCGACCGTTCCGCCCAGCAGTGCGAGTCCAAAGCAGATTAAGAACACCGATTGCGAAAGCCCTAAAAGCACCAGCGCTGCTGCTTGCGCAAACATCATAACTGCCGTAAAGCCAAGCATCGGGACCCGTTCTAGCAAAAAGCCACCGGCTAGGCGGCCGATAACGCTTGCGAGTGGCAATACCATCATCATCAGGCTCACCGAGTCACTATCGACGCGCTCCGTAATTAAGCCGTATTGATGCGCGATGCCCCCCACCTGCGACAGCATCACAAAACTGTACGCGAGATTTAACCAGAGAAAAAAAGGATCTCGAATCGCGCTGTCAAAGGAGACGCCGCCTGGCGCGCTTGGACGCGCTTGCCAGGCGTCGCCATCGGGCATCAGCTGCAATGCCCCTGGGGTGGAGCGCAGCAGCCACAAGGTAATCGGCACAACCCCCAATAAATACAGGATGGCTTGGAAACTCGCGGCTTGGGGCAGACCAAAGCTTGCAACCCAGTAAGCCGAGAAAGGGGTAATGATCATACCCCCAACTGACAATCCGGTTGACGCGATCGACAGAGCACGCGCACGATGCACCACGAACCATCTTGAGATTAAGGTGGTGGCCGGCAAGAGGCCCGACGCGCTAAAACCCAAACCAAACAAGGCGTAAACCGCATACAACTCCCAAAGCGCCGTAATCTGGCCAATCCAATGCAAACCGACCGCGGCCAGCACCGCCCCGCTTACAACGATTAAGCGAACGTCGTAGCGATCCAAGAGCGGCGCGATCCCCAAGCCCGCGACCCCACTGACCAAGAAGAATACCGACACCGCAGAAGAAGCGGCGGTTATCGAATAACGACCAGATTCCGACAGTGCTTGAATAAACACCGCGTGATTGTAAAACCCGAGCCCAGAACTGAAGGCTAGGATGACGAACAATCCCGCGACCAGCCGCCATCCGTAGAACATTCTAATTAACCCTCATTTTTCTGCACTCTAGCACAGCATTTTAGATCTTCAGGACAAACCGCTCGATTATGATAGGCTTAGACGCTTTTTGCTTGGGGATTTGCTATCTACCGGTGGATGATTTTATTCGGCGTGTGGAGTTGTTATGCGGCCTTTGGGTTAACCGCAACCAGCCTTGCGCCGCTCGTGCCCCTTATCGAGGCCGATCTATCGATTTCTCATACCGCCATGGGCAGTATCATGGGTGCCTGGCAATTGACCTACATCGCTTTTGCGATTCCGGGCGGTATCCTCCTCGATAAAATTGGGTCTCGTTTTGCGCTCACGACAGGCGTGCTGATCATTGCCTGCTCGGCCCTGTTGCGGGGCTTTAGTGATGACTATTTCAGCATGCTCTTTGCCGTCATGCTATTCGGCGTGGGTGGGCCCATCGTCTCGGCCGGCGCACCTAAAATCATTACTCGATGGTTCCAAGGATCCGACCGGGGCCTCGCCATGGGCATCTACATGACCGGCCCTGCCATCGGCGGCGTCATTTCTTTAACCTTTACGCATTCTGTTCTGCTGCCGTGGCTCGGTTCTTGGCAAAACCTGATGTTTTTAAATGCGGGCATCGCGCTTTTAATTGCCCTGCTCTGGTTCGTCATCGCCAGTCGGTCCAGCATGCGCTCGGCCGAGGCCTTGACCCGATCCACCCAAGACAAACAGCCGCTTTTGATCGGGGCCCTGTTAAAACAACCCGCGGTGCAATTGGTCCTGATGATGAGCGTCGGGGTGTTTATGGTCAACCACGGCCTTAATAATTGGCTGCCATCCATATTGCAGACCAGCGGCATGACCCTGATTGAGGCCGGTTATTGGGCTGCTATCCCAACCGTTATCGGAATACTCGGCTCGCTCACCATTCCGCGACTTGCCACGCCCGGTCGGCGGTTCGAGATTCTCCTGGGCTTGGGTCTGGCGGCGGCCATTGCGACCATTTTATTGCAATTTACCCATCCAATGCTGCAAACCAGCGGCTTAATTTTACAAGGCCTGGCACGCTCAAGCTTGATGACTGTTCTGATCTTGACCCTTGTTGAGTTACCCGGGATTGGCGACAAGTACGCAGGGATGGCCAGCGGTTTATTCTTTTCAGCAGCTGAGGTGGGTGGCGTGATGGGACCAATTGCCCTAGGGCTGCTCTATGATCTCTCGGGTAATTTTAGTTTCGCGCTAACCCTTTTGACCGGTATCAGCGTGGGCCTGGCGCTTGCGAC
>ENA-UOXV01004465-UOXV01004465.1-marine-metagenome-genome-assembly--contig:-NODE-4465-length-16034-cov-6.343889_pt1 | contig 16034 bp, 4 predicted proteins | sample MGYA00238165_ERZ766961 | MGnify/ENA primary metagenome ERZ766961 (study PRJEB28924, sample SAMN03173240) | marine metagenome | biome: Marine; feature: Water; material: Subsurface seawater | place: North... | reverse complement strand
CGATTAGTACGGGGTGAGGGACGCGGCGTGTCCACTTAGTACGAGGGGGGAGGGGTCTCGCCGATGCGGGACGCGTTCCCGAAGACGAGCATGCGGTCGGGCGTGCAGCGCTCGAGCTTCTGCGCGATCGACTCCACCGCAACGTTCCGCGAGCACGTCACGAGCACCCGCGCCCCACGCGGGATCCGCGCCGTAATGATGTGGAAGATGGTCGTCGACTTGCCCGTGCCAGGCGGCCCCTGGATCTTTTCGAGCGCGTGCCCGAGCGCGTTCACCGTTGCGCGCTGCGACGCATTGATGGCCACGCCGGCCTTGATCTCACTGCGGACGTAGTGCCCCGGCAGGTCACGGCTCGGGTTCAAAATCGACGCGAGCACGTTGCTCGGCGTGCTGTCCTCTGCGAGCTTCATCAGCGCCGCCAGCTCTGCTCGCGGGGCAACCGCGAGGTTCAGCTTTTCGGGCGGCGCGCACGCGTGCTGCCGCCGGCGCCCGCGTGGGCGCGCGGGGCGCGGGGCGCGGTGGCGCGGTCGCGGCTCGGTTACCGCTCATGTATGACCCAATGTACCCGTAGCTCTTAACCTGCACGCTCCCGTGCGCCTGCAGCTTCGGCTTCACCGTGAGCGCCATCCCTTCGAGCCCCGTCAGCGTCTGGTTGGTCACGATGTGCAGGGATCCCCCGACCGATATGAGATGCTGCATCATCCCATCCTCCACGTTCGCACCCTCAACCATCAGCGCGCCCCCCGTGGCCATCCCGCGCATGCCCCCACCCTTCGGGCCCTCACGGTAGACATGGTAGAACTCCGCCAGAAGATTGTGCGCGATCAGGGCGCAGTATTGCTGCACACTGTGGAACTGCAACGGGACCGGAATGATAGCGCGCTGTCGCGGGTGTAGGAACGGCTTTTCCTTGTCCTCGAGAGCCGAGTGCATCGATTGCCCACCACCGCTGGCGGGAGGTCCCCCATAGCTACCATATCCACCTCCCCCGGACCTTCCCCCACCCCGCCCTCCTCCACCCCCTCTTCGCCCCCCGCGCCCGGTGCCGCCGCCTCCGCCGCCCCTCCCCCCTCGTCCGCCGCTCCTTCCTGCACACGCGACAGCAGGTAAGTCGGGTCTCTGGGTCGTGAAGTCGTCCACGGGAAAGCGACAGCTTCGATGAGGCTCGCAAGCAGAGAGCAGACAATACCTCCCCTCCCCCCGCCCCCACCCTTAGGCCTCGGTGCACCGCCGCCTCCGAATGCGAGTTTTCCCCAGTGCCCCATCGTACGCACTCGGCGGCGAGGCCCCGCGCTGCACGCCCGCCACTGGGTTTGTGCGAGTCACAAACTGATTTGATTTGGGCGCTTTAGGTTTATCCAACCACAACCCGGGGTCGGGCGGCGCCGCGCGCACTCGTCTGGCACATGGGGGGCTTCTGATTGGGAAGGGTCTCAGTCCGCCGAGCGCGTTTGGGAGCTAGAGTATCCTGGTGTATAGCATGGAGAGAGCTTGGGATTCGCCCGCCAGAAACTGATTTCACAGGGGGGATGGAGGGCGCCCACCGGCGCGCGCCGCTGGAGGAACCGTTTGAGGCGAGCCGCGGTTGGTGGTGCCGCCGTGGAACCTCGCGACTGATCGCTGCATTGCTATTAACGCTATTTGTGGGGTCTGCACGAGCGCAGAGCTGGTGCCAGGATAGCGAGTTCGATATCTCGAAACACGACATTTGCTTGCAGCCCAGCATAGGGCCAGACACTGGGGGCACCCCACTCATCATCAAGGGGTTTAACGACATCATCTATCCGGATTGGCCAACACAATGCCAGTTCCCGGAGCGCTGGACATGCATTTTTGGGAGCGATGCTCCCAGTATACCAGCAGTGTCGGTGGATTGTGGTTCAGGTTTCGTGAAGTGTGTCACGCCTCCGAATGTTTCGCCTTCAGATCCAGAGGCGCGTCTTCCGTTTGACGTTCTGATGAATGTTGTCATCACGGGAGAAACGCAGTCGCAGATCTTCCCGCGACTTGGGAGGGAACCTGTCCACTTTGCATTTTTCGGTGGGACCCAATCCCAAACCCGAATCTGCCCGGCCGTCTTCACTTCGGCTGTGTATGCAGCGTCCCTCGACCATCTTGGGAGTAGCTGGCGATGTGACTTTCTCTTTCATTGGCAGATGTGACTTTTTTGTCACCAATTGGGGGCGTTTGGGGCATGCGGCCAACGATGGAGATTGCGCTGCTGAACGCGAAGCAGGAAGAAACGTTCTGGTGTCGCTTCATCCCATTCTGCCAATCCGAAGAGTCGTGCGGATGGGACTTCGCGGCGATGGGGCACGCCAAGACTGTCTCCATAGTGCAGAACGTCGACGGGGTCCCGACCAACAGGACGTATGCGACCCCGCCAGACGTGGTCGCCGGCTTCCTCCGCACCGGGCGGATTCGCTGCGGCTTGCAGGACGACCTGTACGTCCTGAAAAAGGACCACGGCTACGCGCAGGCACTGCCCCGCCGCACGTAATTCCATCTCGACTTGCGTGCCGCTGCATTCCCTGCATGGGCAGGCGCCCCCATGACATGCATTGCGGTGTCTCGCTTGTCCGGCCACGTCATGGGCTGACACTGTTCCGGGCGCGGGGGGCGGCAGCTCTGGGTCGAAGTTGCAATCGACCGCCCTGCGTCAGATGGGCCTTTGACCTTTTCACAGAACGAGCGTATCTTCACGCTCTATCGGCCGCCCAATGTCACGGGCCTGTCTGTTGCCTCGGGCCCGTACAGCGGGAAGACCGAGGTCATCTTTCAAGGGCAGGGCTTCTACTCTTTCCTCGGGCTCTCCTGCCGCTTGCTCTGGTGCCTCGACTACTCTCTCACGGTCACTTGCCAGTACCAGGAGTTCTTGGCGAAGCCGATGAGCATCGACATGACGTCGGTGAAGTGCACCACGGCCGAGTACTTTCCCAACGACGAGGACTGCAAGCTGTGCCTCCCGGGCGGGACGCTCGCGGGGTTCCGAGCGGTGCAGGCAGAGACAGACGTGCAGTACCGCGACTCAGAAATCATCAACTGCTGCGGCGACTCCTGCTGTTCGGAGCGCTCGCGTGTGCAGCTCGCGCTGGACGGCACAAACTATATCCCGACGTTTGACGGAGGGACCGCAGGTGACTACGTGCTGCTTGAAAACGCGCCGAAGGTGTTCTACACGATGTATCAGCCACCGATCCTGCAGAGCGTAAAGCCTGCGGCGGGACCGCTGGCCGGTGGTGGGATTGTGACGATATCGGGACTGAACATGTTTCCTGCATCACTGAATGTGTCTGCAGGCAAAGTGTTCTGCCGCTTCACAGTGTACAGGATGAGCAGCCCGACTGTTGTTCGCGAGTGGGTACCTGCCACGTTTGTGAGTGACGAGGAGGTGACGTGTGTGGCGCCGCCGTCTGATCGAAACGTCTCCAATGTCCTTGGTCTTACAATTAACGGGCAGAATTTCCACGAGGAGCCGCACATCCGGTTCTCGTTTTTTTATCCGCTTCGCGCCGAGCCGCCATTCGGGGGCTGGCTGGGTGCGACAATCGTTCGAATTGTGGGGTACAATATGGACGCGATGGAGGGCGGAGGAAACGTGCCGGACTATAAGTGCAAGTTCATCACCGAAAACAATGGCACATACATTGTTCCGGGGGCGTTCAGCCCGGGGCGTGGTTGGGTGGGGGGAACGCACTACCCTGACGCGATTGCGTGCTCTGCACCAGCAGCAGAGGAAGGGCCGGTGCTGCTGCAGGTTTCGTTGGCTGGGGATGTATACTCCAACGATACGATTCCTTTTGAGTACGTCGAGGAGGCGTTTGTGTACGTAGCGGACCCGATTTCGGGGCCGGCGACAGGGGGTTACACCGTGCGGTTGAGCGGCGGGAACTTCAAACCATCAGAGTTTTTGCGGTGTCGCTTCGGAGATATCATCGCACTAGCTCAGTACGTCAGCGAATCAGAAATTGTTTGCATTGCACCCGAGTCGGATCAGTTGGGAATGGTCCAAGTGTACGCTCTGAACAACGGGCAACAGCTCAGTGCCACGTTTACGACATTTACGTACTACGCATCTGTTGACGTGGTGCCAGATGGCGGTCCGGTCGAAGGGGGGACACACGTGTTGGTCACACTCTCATCGCAGACATACGATGGGTTTTGCAAGTTCGGCCGGAGCGTTGTGCAAGGGCGAGTCGTGCAGGATCCTTCGAATTTGACCGAGGGAGGTTATCCGAGGCAGCCACCGGCGCTACCGAAAGTGAAGTGCACTTTCAATTGCTCTGAGGGGGGAAGCGGCACGACTTCGCAGTGTTCTTCAAACAGCTCAAATATGACTTTGGGAGACTACATTGACATGGAGCTAATATCACAACATTCGTCCAATATGTCCAACGGCACGATCAACATTGCAGCGATCAGAAACGCAAGCTACTGCTATGAAAATGACCTCAATTCGTCGTGGTACAACGGTTACTTGAGAACGTTCATGAGTACGTACCTTGCAGGACTCGGGGACATGAAATACCTATTTTCGCAACGGGATCTGCACGCAATCGTAGTAGCACAGCTTGCATCGGCCTGCTCGAATTGCCAAGTGGAAGAGGCACCGCCTGATCCTCCTGGCAAGTATGTTGTATGCCAGACTTTAAATGGAATGTCGAACTTTGCTGGAGAAATAGTTCCATTCGGTGTTTCGATCAACAATCGTGATTTCGCGGTCGCTAATGAGAGCAAGAATTTCACCTTCTACCCACGACCACGTGCAGTGCGTTTGCTGCCTGAGAGTGGACCAATCCGTGGGGGGACAGGAGTTACAGTGATCGGATCAAACTTTTTCTCTCTTTGTAAGACAGGAACGAACGAACTAACTGGGGTGTGCTACCGCTGTGACCAGGAAAGCCCAGACACTTTCCAGTGGACGGCGCAGTCGAGCTGCAAGGAGACGATCCCCGGGCTTCCCGTACAACAGTGTGGATTGCCGTGTCGCCCGGGTAAGGACGACCGCGACGCATTTGGGTCTTCCGGTCGTATTCTGTGTGGATTCGGAGACATCCGGATGCCGGCCCGTCTCATGACTCAGAACCGCATCAAGTGCTTCTCGCCCCGATCGCCGGACGAGAATTCTGCAGTCCGGCTGCTCACGGGTGTCTCAGGGAATGGCCAGCAGTTCACACCGGAGCCTCTGCGTTTCAGTTACTACTCGCTTCTCTCAGTGTCTCCAAAGTCAGGGCCGACTTATGGCGATACAATCGTGTCAGTATCCGGATTCAATCTGTTTACCGGCGCACGCGAGGGTACCGAGGTTCAGTGCAAGTTTTGGCTGGACATAATTCAACTAGGGCGCTACGACCCCGACAATGATGTCGTATTGTGCGCCATACCGCAGCAGCCAGCTGAGCTGAAGGACTCTCGGATCGACACGATCGAATTTTCCGTGACGCTCAATTATCGCATCGCGGAACAGTACACGGACAACCTCCTGACCTATACGTACATTCAGGACACAATTGCGACAGAGATTTACCCTGACAAGGGTCCAATGAATGGGGGTTTCCTTCTTTATCTCAAATTGCCATTTGATGAAGAAGCGCCTCCAACACCTGATCTTTTGCACAACGCCTTCCCATACAACCCGGACCAGCACTACTTTGCGCTCCAATTCGTCAACGACTCGAGCTTTACCGACCGGCGCTCTGCGTGCTTTGGAGGCGTGACCTCTTTCAAGCACAGTTACCTCCAGGTGCCGCAGACCTGCTGCGACAACATCGAAACTGAGACAGTATGCGACGGCGTCGAATCTCCTACAACGTTTCTGAACTCATCCTTTCTAAGCGTCTTGGTGCCATCGTATCCGGCGCCTGACGCCATAAACATCGAGCTCTCCGCAAACGGTGTTACCGACGGTACGCTAAATCCTACAGCTCAATTCACGCGGCAAGCTTTCTGCGACCAAAGGTACTACCTGTGCGGGCAGGCCAATGAGGGGAGCTCGTGTCTCGCGGGTCTTGATTGTGGAGGCCTCGTGCTTCGATTGTGGGGCATTTTCTCGCTCTTTCCCATTTCGTTCGACATCGCAGGTCAGGTGGATGTCTCGCTCTTCGGCAACAACTTTTTGCACCCAGAGGACCAGACTAGCAGTTGCTACTGGTTTGTCGACGGTGTGACGCCTGCTGTTGGTGCCGAATACGCTACGACGCCCACGTATGTGCTCTTCGGCGACTGTGATGAGTGCCCAGCACGTGATGAAAACGACAAGTGCGTGATCGAGCGCTTTTGTCGAATGATGCGCTGCCGCGTGCCTGCCGCGCCTACTCCGATCGGGCAGGCGGTGACGGTCGAGCTTTCCTTCGGACCCATGTATCCGCTTACCCAACAGGGGACCAACGTGTATTACTTCTCCTCTGCTGACATCCGAAATTCGTCTGTCTCGGTGGGGCCGACAACGGGCGGCACCGTCATCACAATGAGCGGCTCGGGGTTTGTGAATTCGCCGGACTTGCTCTGTCAGTTCGGGAATCCTGCGGAAGGATATAGCCCGGACCTCTTGCACGCCCAGGCACACTTCATCGACTCAAAGACGATTGCATGCGTCGTGCCGGAATGTGACACTGCGAAAATTGTGGGACCGGACATCCTCAACTGCTCGAGCTGCCGTTTCTGCAACGTCAAAATTCGTGTCACCATGAACCAGCGCGACTTCGTGGACGGCGAGCTGCACTTCTGGTACAGGCCAGTCCCCACGCCGCAGCGCGTCTTCCCCGTCCGCGCACCGGCAAACGCGGTCGTTACAAACCTCGTTACCATCACTGGGCTCAACTTTTCGGACCCGGGAGGGGGCAACAATGTGCGGCTCTCTTGCAAGTTTGGTGCGAGCGTGGTGCCCGCATCGGTGCCGCCGGAGTGCAAAGGGCGCAACACAGAATTTGTGGGCCTCAACTGTTCGGCGCTTGGCGAGAACGTGACATGCCCGAGCCCGGAGTTCTGCTCGCGGATCTTCTGCGTGCCGCCGTCGAATCCGGCCGCGGACTTTGTCGACGTGTTTGTGTCCGTCGATGGCCAGCAGTTCTACAAGCTCTCGACTGTGACAGGGCGAGACCGCTTCGGGTACTATAGCGTGGCAGGGCTCACGCCGGAGTACGTGCTGTCGCGCGGCGGGGCGGTAGTGCGCCTCGAGGGCGCGAACCTCGACAAGGGCGCGGACTACGCGTGCCTGTTTACCGGAAACGGCACGCGCAGGTTCGCGTCGGCGTCGTCAATTAGCGAGACGGAGATGGAGTGCTCTGTACCCTCCCTCGTCCTCGGCGGGTACAGCGCGAGCGCCTCGCTCGACCCGCGCAACCTTTCGTACGAGGAGCGCGACTTCACCACAGACTACGTTTCGTTCGCAACGTTTGCAGAGGCATACGTCACTGCCCTTCAGCCGACGCGCGGACAGGCTGCTGGCGGAGTTCAAGTGACGGTCACCGGCACTGGCTTCTGGGACTCGCCGCTGCTCCAGTGCGCGTTTGGCGGGGTGGTTGCGCCCAGCGCGGTCTTCGTTGACAACACGACCATCCTCTGTACATCGCCCAAGCGGAACGGAACGTTTGCAGTGGAGGTGTCCTTCAACCGGCAGGAGTTCTCCAACGGCTCAGTCCTGTACAACGGCTACCTCGTGCCCCGGGTGCGGTCGGTCCTGCCGCGCCAGCTCCCCGCGGAGACGTCGCAACGCGTGCGTCTCAGCGCGACAGACCTGGAGGACTTTGAGACGCTCGCTTGCCTCTTCAGCTCAGTGCCGCCGGCGAGCCGCTGGAAGCGCTTCTCGGTTCCCGCAACGTTCGTGGACCGACAGACGCTGGTCTGTCAGTTCCCACCCTCGCCAGGGAATTCGGAGGTTGCGGTCGAGGTTTCGCTAGACGGCATCCAAGTCTCGAGCAACGCCGTGAACATGCGGTACTACGACGTGGCGGGCATTGACCCGATCGTCGCGCAGCTCCAGGGCGGCACCGTCATGGACGTGCAAGGACACAACCTCGCAGACGGCGACGCTCCGCCGCTGTGTCTCTTCGCGGCGCAGCCTGGGCTTGACCTCGAGAACTCGACGCGCGCGGTGATCTACGCCGTTTATGTCGACGCCGGAGGCGCTGGGTACGCGGACGGCGTGTATGAGGCAGAGGTGACCTCTTGCATCGACGGGAACGGGACGGTGTACGACATTACTGTCGACACCGTCGCACAAGGCTACTTCAACGGACTGTACGACCTGCAGGTGTCGTGCGAGGCCCCATGTACCGGAAGCGGCCTCAAGGCAACATACACAGTGACGGGCGAAGTGGTCAAGTCCGTTCAGATTCTCGACCCCGGGTCGGGGTACTCCGCGGAGCACCCGCCGAGCGTTTCTGTCTGGGGCTGCGATGGCATCGGCGGCTCGCTCGGGATCTGCATGGACGTCAACTTCACCGTCCTCGTTGGCGACAACTGCGCGCCGGGGTTCGAGGGCTGCTGCGAGCGCGCGCCGCGCGCCAAGTACTCCGTGCTCAACGGATCGATCGCCAACGTAGCGCTGCTCGGCTACGACGCCGCGGGGTTCAACCACCTCTTCCCTCCGACCTTCGGGCCCGCCAACTGCGACGGGCGCGGTGGGGGTGAGGCGCTCGGCTGCCGGGTGTGCAAGCTCGGGGAGTACGTTCCGTCGGGAACCTGTGCGGGCGGCGGCTCATGCCTGTGCTCCGGCTTCAAGCCTTATTGCAGCGACGGCTCGGTGCATTCGTGCACGTGCACGCCGCCCAACGACGGGAGTGCCTGCCTGATCGACGCGGATTGCACCGGGAGCGGACGGTGCCGGCAGTCTGCTGCGTTCAGGGCGATTGTTGCCAACGTCACGCAGAGTTCGGGGAGCTACACAGCTGATGGGACTGCTGTTTCGTGCGTCGCACCTCCTGTGACGTTCCCAGATTCCGTCCTCGGCTTCACAACCGTGCAGTCTGCGTCGAAGACCTACTCGGGAATGGCGCTCACTTACCTGAAAGTGAAGGTGCACTCAGGGACTGAATTCTCCCCTAAGGCAGGGATCTTCCGCTACGCGGAAGCGCCGACTGTGACGGGTGTTTACCCAAACAGTGCTTCGTCGCGAGGCGGAACAATAGTGAGTGTCTTCGGTTCCGGGTTCCGCAACGAAGACCGCCTCACGACTGTCAAGTATCCATCGGGCTCAGAGGACACCCTCGTCGACATGTCTGTCGTTTGCAAGCTGCACGACTCTCTCGAGTCGCAGCCTGCGGAGGTGTTCAACTCAACCCTCTTGCTCTGCCGCACGAATCGGGTTTGCTTTGATGGAAGCACACAGTCTGGTTGTCAGGAGTGCATCGTGGAGGGATGCGCGCAGCCAGTTCTCTCTTACTCTCACTCATTGCCAACCGACACGAAGTTCTCTGCGCGAATTTCACTCAACGACCAGAACTTTGCCGGCAACGTGACCTTCTTCGTGTACTCGATCACGTCCTTCCGTCCGTTTGGGGGAGTCTACAATGGCGGGACACACGTGACGATTTCGGGAATCGGTTTCGATCGTGGCGGCGAGGGCCCGTACGGATCATTCTGCAGGTTCTCGCGCATCAAGGTGCCTGCGGTGTACGATAGCACCCTCCAGGTCGTCAAGTGCCTGTCGCAGCCGCTGCTCGACGTGCTCACAGTGCTCGAGGTACATCTCGGCGAGAACCTCGAAGACGAGTCGCTGTACACAGACAATGGGCACATTTTCCACTACTACACAGCGTTCCCGAGCGGCCTTGCGGTGTATCCGGACTCTGGATCCTTCTCGGGAAACCAGCCAGTGAGTCTCAGCGTGCCCAAACCGATGCAGTTCAACCATTTTCGCTTCCGCTCATTCGATTTCAACACCCGCTACGAGGGAGTCACGACGACTGTGCTTGTAGAAGGCATGTCCGTTTTCAACCCATTCGTCGATTTTAAGATCGAGGAGTTCCGCGAGATTCTCTTCCAAGAGCTGTATGCCCTGCGCGGAACTAATCTTCTCGCGAACAGAGACGTCGTCATCGAGCAGCGCCGCGGATTGAACCTCACCAATCTGGAAATGACCTTCCGTATTGAGCCGGCAGAGGACCCTCAAGCTGTTGTATCGCAAGTGAGGGACTTACTCAGCGGGCCTGGGGACCGCTTGAATGCACAACTCGTTCGTTTTGGCATCTCAACAGACGCGTCGCCTTTCCTCGTCTCACTTCGTCGCGGCCCTGAGGTGTTCAGCTATTATTCGGAGTCGGCAGCGTTCGCACGCTTCGGGCCTGTTGTCACATCTGGGCAGGTCTACAACAGCACCATGCTCACGGCCCTGATCGCAAAGACGCCCGTCGAGTCCTCGTCCACCGTGCAGGTTTCGTTCAACATCAACGGACAGCAGTTCAGCCTCATCCCGCTCAACTTCTTCTACTACACGGTGGCGTGGGTCACGCCGTTTGGCATCCCCGTCAGCTTCGGCGTCACCGCGAACCAGGAAGACGCCCTCAAGTTCCGCGTGTGCCCAGAGGAGTCGGGGTTCCTGTGCGACTCAACGGCCGTCCCGACCGAGAAGCAGTTCGCGACGATCCGTGTATACGGCAACAACTTCCGCAAGGAGATCGTGCAGGTCGACGATCCGACGTACCCTACGCCCATGTGTAAGTACGGCGACCTCGGCGACTCCGGGCCGGGCCTGATCGGCAGCCACCTTAAGCAAGTGGTCATCGAGCCCGCACTGGGCGTCAACTACGACGAGGGGGGGGTCGACTGCCGCCAGCCGGACTTCGGCTTCGACCTGCTCTTTCCCTACGACGAGGGCTCGTCGGCGCGCCGCATCCGCCTCGAAGTGGCGCTCAACGGGCGCGACTTCTCGTACTCGGCGCTCCCCGAATTCGGAGAGGCGGGCCTGGTCCTCTTCAAGGAGCCGAGCGTGGTGGGCTACCAGCCCAACCTCGGGCCCATCAGCGGCGGGACGACCATCACGGTGCTCGGAGAGAACTTCCGCCCCGAGGCGTCGAGCTGGCGCACCCCGACGTGCTTCTGTCTTTTCTCGGTGGCCAACTCGATCTCGGGGAACCCCGCGTGGGTCAAGGTCCCGGCCACGGTGAAGTCGCCGACGGTGATTACATGCGTCACGCCTCCCTTCTCGCAGAACTCGTACGGGTACGCCGCAGCAACCTTCCGGCCGCCGCCTGTCGACATCCCGCTGTTTGTTTCGCTGAATGGCCACCACTGGCACGCCGGCGATGGGCGTTTCTCCTTCTTTGACATCCTCCGCATCTCACCCAAGCTCTCGCAGAACGACTTTCCCACAGGGGACGGCGATGAGACGCTGCGGGACATGACGGTTGAGGTCGGGTCGTTCTCCAACCCGGGGAACTACAAAATTTTCTGCTGGTGGCGTGTTCCGGGATACGGCGTGTCAGGCGGGTTTGTGATTGAGGGCACACAGCGTAACCAGGGCATCTACGCCTGCCGCATTCCTGACTGGAAGTCGATCCCGTCCTCGCTGTCGCTGCTCCCCTGCCACCCGCCGGGTGACATGGGTGACGGCGCAGTGTGTGCCCAGGACGGTTCCATGACAGTCAAATTCGGGGTGGCGTTTGCGCCAATCACGGCTGCAGGCCTTACCCCCCTCGACTTCTCGTTTTCCAAGACGTACACCTTCTACGCAAAGCCCCAGTTCTTCGACTTCCTCCCGAAAATCGGCGACCAGCTCGGTGGCACGGAGGTGCATGTATACGGCGAGAACTTTCTCGACCTACCGACTCTGCAGTGCAAGTTTGGCGACAGCGCGCCGAACATCTATCCCGCGACAGAGGTGATCTTCAAAAGCGAGAATCTCGTCGTTTGCGTGTCTCCGCGAAAGGCGCTACTAGCGGTACTCCCGTTCAGCATCACGCTGAACAATGTGCACTGGATGAAATGTGATATTTCGACCACATGTTTTCACAACCACCCTTATTACGGCGGGCGCTTCATGCCCTGCTGTGAGTGGGAGGAGCAGGTTGAGCATGTGAAGCAGCGTCTCACCGTCTTCACGTGGGCGAAGCGCCCGTCGATTTCGATCTTGCAGCCGGACGCAGCACCGACGCAAGGCGACACAGATCTGAAGATTATTGGGAACTCTCTAACGCCTGGGAATCTCGGGACCACCTTTACGTGTCGCATTGATGGTGACATCATCATGGGTGTCTCCAAAAACGACGGTGGCGTGCAGCTTCTCACGTGTCTGACGCTCCCCAACATGCGTGCAGGCCTACTCCCGGTCCAGGTGAGTGTGAATGGCTTTGAGTGGTCCAACACAAATGTCCTGACGACCTACGAGCCGCTTCGCGCCTTCCGCGTGAATCCTTCCTTTGTGGTCTGGGACGACCCCTGGCCTTCCGTGACCATCGTCGGCAAAAACTTCAAACAACAGGATGCCGGTGTAGGGCAGATCATTGTTCGCCTTGCAGAGTTCGACGAGGACGGGGTGGTGCGCTGGAAAAAAGATATGTCCCCGGTCGACTATGGAAATGAGATGGCTGACGTGTTTGCGCCAGATCTTGAGGGCACCACTGAGACAGACATTCTCACCATCGAGCCGCCGAAACGCAGTCCGTGTACACAGGCTGGCGCACGCTTCTGCGAGGTGGGGGTAATCAAGGTCTTCGTGTCGCAGAACGAGGCCAACGACTGGACGTGGGAGGACGTTGAACTCGCCTACATCGCGCGGCCAACCTCGAATACTCTCTGTTATGGGGGCACCGCCGACGGGTTCTGCGCGGTGGAGAGCCAGCTCATCCCGCTCGATCTCGCCTGGGACATCGAGTTTCTTGACGTGGAGCGCAACAAGCGTGGAACGTGCGAAACAGGCGGAACGGACGCTTTGGGACAGGCGATGACTACTGGAAACTGCACCTGCACAACGGGCGACTGCGCCTACTACGACTGTGGCAATTTTGACGGCAAAGTGGTGCTTGGCTGCTCAGTCAAGGCCGCGATTACGGACGTTCGTCCTCGATCCGGGCCGCAGGCCGGCGGGACTCTGGTTCAGATTCGAGGCCACAAATTCGAGGCAGCCGAAACATTCGCTGACAACTACTGGTGCAAATTTGGTACGCAAGCAATCAAGGCAACGTTCGATGCAGAGAACGGGCTCATCGAGTGCTTCACGCCACCACTCCAAAAGAACGGTTCTGTGGAGGTCGAAGTGTCAATCAGTAACCAGCGTGAGTGGACGGTCTCTCACGGATACCACACGTTTCACTACTTCTACCCGCCGACGGTGATGGGGCTCGAGCCATCTATTGGGCCTGCAACAGGCTACACTTCTGTCTCAGTGACCGGCGGGTTTACGGACAAGCTGATGGCCCTCGGAACCATGTACCGTCAGCTTCAAACGGACAACTTCGGGGCAGCAACCTGTGGCGGCGGAGATCTGTCAACCGGTCTGTGCAACGGCATGTATGTATTCGGAGCGTACTCAGACAAAGGACCAATCACGCCGGGGCTCGAGCACATTTGCGTGCGCTCTGACCACTGCCGCTATCAGCTGTACCAGCAGCATAACCTCGCTTGCGAGTTCTCCAGAAATGTTGGGACCGAGGACGAGGTTGTTATGTACTCGGTCGAAGCGCTATACCTCCTGCCGAATGTGATTGAATGCACCACGCCGCCGTACGAAGAGATGCTGAACCGCACTCAGGGGACCGGCCCAGCCTTTGAAGACCTCTTTGTGCGTCTAACTCTCAATGGTCAATCGTGGCACGATGCTCCAATTCTGTTCCGTTACCATGCGTACAACAACATCACAAAACTTGTTCCTGAGGTTGCGCCTGCGCTCGGAGGGACGTGGATTACGCTTTACGGGACTGGATTCATCAACACGCACCTAACCATCTGCACGTTTGGCTCGAAGCGCTCTCTCGCCCACGAGTACATCTCGGAGAACCTGGTTCGTTGCATTGCGCCGCCATCAGACGTCCTGCAGAAAGTCCCCGTCGCTATTTCATTCAACGGGGCCCAGTTCACGAACGCGGTACCACGTTTCGAATACGTTCAAGACTGGTCAATGATTCGTGTGAAACCACAGATTTCCATGGAGCTCGGCGGCTCGTTCGTATCCGTGATTGGCGAATACTTCCTCGACGCCTCGGCGTTGGCGTGCAAATTCGGAGATATTGTCGTCGAGCGGCCCGACGTTGACTTCGTTGACGAGCAGACTGTGCGATGCCGCGTGCCGCGCAACATCATCACGCGCCCACGCTTCGTGGGCGACGAGATGTCGTGCGATGGGACTTATATTGAGGGTTCTTTCCGGACGGACGCAGGGTGGACGATCTGCGCGGAGTGCACAGACTGTTGCTCGTGCCCAAACTGTCCAGAGTGCTACCCATCCTGCCTCTGTCCCGATGCATCAGTCGCACCGGATCTGCGCTGCTGCGTCTCGCCAGGAGGCCAGCGTCTCGTCAAAGACTGTGTACCACAGCCACAGCTGAAGCGAGGCACAGCACGGGCATTGTGTCTGCCACCCGAATACGACTGCAAATTCGTTTCGACTGACGAGACCACCAAAATCCTCGATTGCACTCTCCTGCCTTTCAAAGGCACGGTCTACACGCCTCCCCAGGACACGAAGCTATACATCGGCCCGGGCGACTTCCTGCACCCCGACCTGGCGCTGCGCCTGACGGTGCCGTTCTTCCTCTCGCTCGACTCGCAGTCGTGGTTCACCGGCTGCGCGACGAGCCCCCGGTGGGACGACCCGCTCAACACGCTGATCGTGGACCGCAACTGCCCGACGGCGGACACCACCACGATCGAGCGCTGGTTTGGCACCTTCACCTTCATCGAGGTGTACAATGCAACGCGCTTCAAGCCGTCGGTTGCGCCGGTTGCGGGGGACACGTTGATCACCATCTACGGCGAAGGATTTGTAGAGACGATTGATATTCGATGTCGCTTTGGGTTCGCGTCTGACGGGACGTTCGATCCCGACAATCCGCGTGATGATGAAGGCGAGCTGGCAGGGGTGGTGCCAAATGAGGCGATCGGGACCTTCAGGGACTCATTCTCTGTCGTTTGCCGGTCTCCTGAGCTCGATCGGGACGTGTACAACTTTGGTGAGCCGCCCAATGAAAATTTCGTCTTTGTGCCGTTGCAAGTATCCATCAATGGGCTGGACACGGAGTTCACCAGCGACTCGAAGCAATTTGTGTACTCGACCCAGTGGGTGATCTCGCGCATCGAGCCCAAGAACTCACCTTCGATAGGTGGCACGGTTATCACGTTTTTCGGACCGTACTTCCACGACTCGGAGTCGCTCATGTGTAAATTTGGCGAGCTCTTCGCAACAACTGTGAAGCGTGTGAGTCCGCAGCAGGTAGAGTGCCGCGCACCATCCGTGCAGGTCCATCAGCGTGTCAACGTGTCAATCACCGTGGACGGCTCCACCTGGTCGATCCCGTCCAATGCAACCGTGATGGAGTACTTTGGCGTGCGTAACGTCATGCTCTTCGGAGAGAACGAGTACGGTCAGCTCGGGTTCTCCACGCTCGGACCGCGCGTCACCACTCAGAAGATGTGCGAAGGTGGGCTGTACAAAAAGTTTGACTGTGAGGAGGACTCAGACTGTCCTGCAGGAATCTGCCTCGAGACAACCCTGGACCGCAACTTCGAACCGACCTTCATGCGCGAGCTCTTTGCGCGAAACGTGACAGGCATCGCGATGGGGCAGACGCACACGATGCTGATCGCGTCCGAGACGTACGCGGATGAGTGGGACTCGCTCCCGCGGCGCGGGCTCATCTACATCTGGGGCGACAACCTCGTTGGGCAGCTTGGGCACGGCTTCGCGGGCGACTCGGAGTTCGAGTACAACTTTTCGACGCCGATGCCGCTCGTGTGCTCGCCGGACGAGATCTATCTGCTCGACCGCCGCGTCGACGGGCAGCCTGTCGTCGGGCTGCCGAACACGTGGCCCGAAGGGGAGTGGATCGTGCCGACGTGCAACAAGACGCAGGACGGGTTCACCGAGGCCCCCCCCCCCCCCC
>ENA-UOXV01004462-UOXV01004462.1-marine-metagenome-genome-assembly--contig:-NODE-4462-length-16041-cov-21.300826_pt1 | contig 16041 bp, 3 predicted proteins | sample MGYA00238165_ERZ766961 | MGnify/ENA primary metagenome ERZ766961 (study PRJEB28924, sample SAMN03173240) | marine metagenome | biome: Marine; feature: Water; material: Subsurface seawater | place: North... | reverse complement strand
CTGAGGCAGCAACCGAGGAAACGGCTGAGGCAGCCGCTGAGGAAACTCCTGAGGCAGCAACCGAGGAAACGGCTGAGGCAGCAACCGAGGAAACTCCTGAGGCAGCTGCTGGGGAAACTGCCGAGGCAACCGAAAATGCCGCAGCCGAAAGCACAACTGAAAACACAACCGAAGACGCCGCGACCGGAAGCGACACGACGACCGATGAGGCATCCCCTGACACTGCAAGCCAGGAGACGGCCTCCGAAGACAGCGCTCAAGAAGCCGCCCCCGACACCGCAGAGGCTCAAAGTGTCGGCGAGTCTAGCGCGGACGAGAGCAGCGAACCGGCAACTAATGAGGACGGCAGCGCAACGAGCCCCGATGCAGCTACAGAAACCAGCACTCAAGAGACGGCTGCAGACGGTCCAAATACACAGAGTGCTGGCGAGACGACCGACGCCGCGACTGGTGACGGCGCCAGCGCCGCGGGAGATGCCGGCGAACCTACGGCCGCGGAAGCACCAACTCAGTCAGAGTCTGGGAATGATGCGAGCAGCTCAGAAAAGGCGTCAGCCGCCGAACCGCAAGCCACATCTGAACCTCAAGCAACCGCTGAAACCAGCTCGGCAGCACCCGGCGCAACCGAGTCGGCGATCAGTCAAACCCAGAGTGCCACCAACGATGTCAGTTCATCCGATACCGGCAGCGCTGAACCCACATCAGCGCCAACTGACAGCACTGCAACAACCAGCGAGTCGGTTGAGGCAACTTCAACAGCGAGCGCCCCGGCAGAAAGCGCGCCCGCTCAAAGCTCAGGTGCCAGCACAACAACCGCCGCATCGAGCAGCGAATCTACCGCAAGCAGCAGCACGACACAGAGCAGCAGCACGTCCAATACGCAAGCTCCTAGCACTCAAACCGATTCAAGCAACTCCTTGCAGACCATCGACACCTCTGGCAGCAATGTAGACACTGGTCCAGATAGCAGCTTAACAACGTTTGAAACGCCAACCACAACGGTTGATCCCGTGGTACAAGCTGACCCCGTTGATAACCAACCCGCGCCCGATCCTGAGCCGGTTCTACCGCCAGACAATTCACCTGTTGCACTTGATGATGCATTGCTGATTGCCAACACTGCGCCGATCGATCTCAACAGCCTGCTGCTTGAAAATGACTTTGACCCCGATGAAGGACAGTCACCAACCCTTCTTTCTGTCAGCAATGCAACCGATAGCGCCCTTATCGCCAATAACAATGGGACCTTTTCGTATACGCCGGATGCGGAATTACTCACGTCGCTCGGCGCCTCCGAAACAAGCACCCAAACGTTGAACTACACCATCACATCCGGCGACAGAACCGATACAGCTGTCGTCAATATCACCTACCAAGGCGAAAATGATGCACCGATTGCGAGTGCTGATGCCGCTGAAACAGATGAAGACAACACCCTGATACTGGCGGTTTTGAGCAACGATACCGATGCCGACACCTCGGATACCCTGCGCATCTCGGCGGTCGATGATTCAACGCTAACCGGAACGGTCAGGATTTCTGACGACGACACCAACCTCATCTATGAGCCGCCGCAAGATTTAAGCGATGGCCAACGAGTTGAGGTGCTGACCTACCAAGTCACTGACGGCACCAGCTTCAGCGAGGCAACGGTCACGATCACCGTCTTTGGTATCAATGATCCACCCGTTATCGTGAGCGATCCGACCCAATTCACCCTGGATTTGCCGCCCGCTGGCGGCGAAGTTGAGATTCCATTATCCGCCATTTTTAGCGATGCGGACTTAGAGGGTGAACTCACGGTTTTAGAACTCGACACTTCGACGACCAAGGGCACCGTGCGGATTGGATCGGTTCTTTATGATGCTGGGGATGCCTTTGACTATCTTGATGACGGCGAATTTGCAATCGACAGCTTTGGCATCGCCGTCGAAGATGAGATCGGGCAACAAGCCGCAGGGACCTTCGGCTTTCAAATTGCTGGGGTCAACGACGCGCCAGAGGCCACAGCCGATCTTGCTGTGGTGGCCGAAAACGAATCGCTCGATATTGCTGCCGATGCCGGTGTACTCAATAATGACAACGACATTGATATAGAGCCTTTGACGGTAGTTGGGATTCGAACGGGCCTCATCTCCGGGACCGGTACGCCTGGCAGTATCGCGACGGCGATTACCGGCACCTATGGCACCTTGACCCTCGCCGCGGATGGCAGCTATACCTATGCCGCCGATCAGGCGCAGGTGGACACACTGGCCGAGGGCGCAAGCGGCGTCGATGTCTTTACCTACACCACAAGCGATGGCGACCTAACCGATACCGCAGAAATTCGCATCACCGTGACCGGCACCAACGATGTGCCACAGGCCGCACCCGATACCGCCGAGGTTACCGAAAACGGCGCCATCACCATTGCCGCCCTCAACGGCGCCTTAGCCAACGATACCGATATTGATGTGGGCGGCACCGCCTTAACCGTCTCTGGCATCCGGACCGGCGCGACCAATGAGACCGGCGTCAGCGGCGCCATCGGGTCTGGCCTGACCGGCACCTATGGCACCTTGACCCTCGCCGCGGATGGCAGCTATACCTATGCCGCCGATCAGGCGCAGGTGGACACACTGGCCGAGGGCGCAAGCGGCGTCGATGTCTTTACCTACACCACAAGCGATGGCGACCTAACCGATACCGCAGAAATTCGCATCACCGTGACCGGCACCAACGACCAGGCCGACTATTTTGGCGCGACCAGCGCCTCGATTTCTGCTGGAACTGGTAGCACGATTCAAACCGGCGTAATCCTCGGATTCGACGTCGACAGCAATCCCGGCCTCAGCAGCACCCCGGTCGTTGCGGGCGCCGAAGGCCATGGCCTTTTTTACATTGTTCACGCTGGCACCACTGCGCTCAACACCCGAATAGGCACGGCTTCAGAGAACCCCTCGGACCCGCTTGCCAACTTGCCGCAACAGCAAGTGTTCTCGAACGTCAGCGTTTTGCCAGGTAATGATCAAAGCTACTCGATCGATTTTTTCTACAATACCACGGACCAAGACCCCGACCTGCCGGGCCTAGGCCTGCGGGTTCACTACAACAGCGCGTTAATCTCAGAGGTTGTTTTAACGCCGATCAACACCGGCTTATTAGGGGTCAGCGATCAGGCGGATACCTTGGATTTTGACAACGATCCAACGACCGATCGATTTGTTTTGGTTGGGTGGGCGGACATCAGTAATCAAAACTGGCCGAGCTTTACCAATGCGCCCATTTTCAACCTCAGTTTTGAAGCCAATATGCCTGCGGACTCGGTCACCACAACCAGTATTAATCTTTCAGGAGAACCCGTTGAGGGCTATGAGCTCAGTGCCTATTCAGTCCACTTGGTAAACGGACCGTTTGTAGCCGAATTCAACAATCAAGGTTATTTAAGCAGCGACCAGTGGGTCTATGTCCCGAATGACGGCGTGCTGGAAGCGCTGGGTGATGGGGAACAACTCATCGACAATTACCAGTTCACCGCGAGCGACGGATCTCGCCAATCCGTGACCGTCACCCTTTTAGGCGCGAACGATGCCCCAGAATTTACGGGCGACGCCACAGCTCAGATTCGGCCCGGCGAAACTTATGCGCTCGAATTCGACGATCTTGCCGTCGGCGACCCCGACACCCCCGCAGAGGCTCTGACCTTCACGGTTTTAGATAGTGTAGGCGGCTCCTTGGCCGTTGATGGTCAGCCCAGCACAACCTTTACCCTAGCAGAGATCAGCGCCGGCCAAGTTACCTTTACCGATGCGGTATCAGATGAGACAGCGCCCAGCTTTACCTTTGTTGTTGAGGACACAAACGAGGATGACAGCTCACCCACACAGCACACCTTCGATTTTGAAATGCAGCCGAATACCGCGCCCGTATTTAATCAAGACGACCCAATTGCAACAAGTTCAGGGCAAGTTTTACTGATTACGGTCGCAACGCTTTTAGCCAACGATATTGATGTAGAAGGCGACCCGATCACGGTCCTCGAGGTAAACAGCCTCAGCCTGCAGGGCGGCACGGTTTCCTATGATGGGGTGACGATCAGCTACGAGGCCCCGGATAAGTTTTCGGGGGACGATCAGATCTTTTACACGATCAGCGATGGATTCGGCGGTGAAACGCAAGCCTCATTAGAGATCTCGGTAGGCATCGCCCAAGACAAACTATCGCCCAGCGCCACCGCCACGGTACTGGACCCGGTTGATGGCGATCCAGAACTAAAGGGCCCGGAGAACCTTCCCCCAAAAGCGGCAGGGTTTGTCTTTCAGGTCATTGATTCGGATGACATTGACCGGACCGCACCCGTCCAAGGCGACTTCTTCACAGCCATTCATCAATCTTTGGCAAGCCCGATCGCACCAGATCTACCGCAACCTTCAGGCGCCGCCGTAGAGCGCGCGGCGCAACTCGGGCTCGTATTCTCCCCTGCTCTGCAGGCACCCTCGGCGCCGGTGCTGACCAATACCATTGCCTTCTCGAAACTCCTAGGCTTTGGCGCACTGCTATCGGCCCAGGCAATCGAGGCCTTGGGACAAACAGCGCCTCAATCAACCATTTCGACAGCACATGACTTGAACGGGCATTCAGTACCGACGCTCACCCAGGTCCATACAATGAAGTTGCCAGATGGCTATGAGACTAGGGCGGTATCGCCGCCGCCAACGTTGGCTGCAGCGACTGAGTACGACGCGCCCCCACCGCTACTCACCGACCGCTATGGCGCAAAGATCGATCATCCTGGCAACGCTAATCTAGGGCCAAGTGACAACCATTCAGGTCAGCTGGAGGGCCCTCAAGCTATTGTGCCGCGCCTAACCGAACGTTATGAGCCTGACTTGCAAAAACCCCTGCCTCAGGCTTCCGCGCCTTCTCTGAGCCGGGATAACCACTCAGAGGACATGTTAAGCCAGCACGAGCTTGATAACGATTTGGCAAACACTCGCGAAACCGCATTCAGTATCAACCCACTCGCAGAGTACGAGACCTCATTAAGCCCCCTTGATCAAATCGGTGATACGACTGTGTATGATCTCCTCACCGAAGCCTTGGTCAATTTCGACCGAATTGATCATCTCGGCGCCGGGCTGGAAGTTGAGGTGTCTCTGAGTGACGCACCAAGCCTGGCCGGGGTTGATGTGAACGATCTATTGAATCACAACGAGGCCGCCATGGAAGGCTTATTGGCATTTTGGCAGAACGCTTCCGCAATGCCGGATGAAGCCGGTCTCGACCACCACCTTCCTCAGGAGGCTCAGTTAAGTTTGTTTGCTGAGCGCGCTCAGGACGAACCTCTTTATGGCGATGCAGTACCAGAGAGCGATTACGACGAAGCCTTTACAATACACCCCACACCTCAGATCCTGCAGGACTTGCTGGCCTTGACGAACCCCCTCGATAGCTTTTAGCTTAAAGATTGATAACCCACTTTCTTGCAACGCGTTGTGATTTTTGACCCGCCTTTTCTCTCAGCTACACACTCCTGCGGGTCATACAGTAAGCGCTTGAAACCCTTTATCAGATCACTCTTCGTCTAAATATTTTGCATTGAAAAAGGGCTATTAGCGTCCTTTTTATCAATTACAGCCCCTCATGTGCGTTATTGGCCAGAATTCGCAGCATCTAGGGGATTGTTCGATTCGCCCTTCGTCTCTTCATCGCCATCTGAACTGCTATCGTTATCGGCAACAGAACCAAAAGCGTTCGAATCCAAGGCGGCCTCATCTGCGCCGGACAAGCATGCCAGGCCTGAGTCAAACTCTACTGTCGGCCTATTGGATCCGGTTACCTCTAGATCCCTAATGCCTGCTGTGATGCCGCCGTCGATGTGCCTAACCCTGCGTCAATCCCCGCGAGTCCTGCGAACCCAATTCGTGAGTCCGACGCGCGTCCAGCGGATTGGGGTTCTTAAAGCTTCGGCATAAGCCAACGGGCCATCCGAAAATAAAGGACTGCCATCAATCAGCTGGATGCCGTCTTGCCAAAACATAAAAAAAGGGCGCCTTGAAGGCGCCCTTTTTAAACCGCAACATGAGTCATTCCTTTAGGGTTCACCACCACCCTCAGACTCAGTCACGTTTTGCATCAGGTCATCAATGTACGCACCAATCGCGTCAGCCGTGGTCCTGGTAGCCTCTTCGCCGACCACATTCTTAATCAACTGCTGGCCTTCAAAACCCAACATCCGGCGCAACAATAAGATGCCATCCGTACTCCCGCTTACCAAACCATCCCCATCAATATCCAGTAGCCATGGGTGCCCTGTCCGCAATGCTAGCCGGGCTTGGCCATCACCAAAGTTCGCAAATGCGCCATCGCTTGCCATGAACTGCTCAATCGGCTCAAGACCAAACAGCGCTCGAGCAATCAGAATACCATCGGTAAACGTCTTCACCTTGCCATCGGCATCTATATCAAGAGGCCCTCTTGTGAACACCGGCACCGTCATTGCACCCCGCTCATACGGATCCCAAACATCCAAACCGAACCCTTCTGCCGTCTCGATCGGTGAGAACCGCACCGTCAAAGTTGTTACAGCATCGCCGTGCAACCCCGCTTTCGGTCTAAAGTTGAGCTTCATCAGGTTGTCCAGAGGCAAAACGTCTGGCCATTGACCAGTGAAGTCCAGCCAAGAAATAGTGACGTAGCTGTCCGTATTAAAATCACCATCGAGGTTTTCCGTATCGGCCTTCCAAACGTTGTCCACCGCAAACAACCCGTCGAGATACAACCCGTCACTGGTATCGATTGCAAAGGTATCTACTTCTATAGATGAAAAGTGCACCCGAAGGCTGAGTCCAGGCAAAAACCCACCATGGTTTGTGCTGAGGCCATCAGCATTGCCAACTGTGTAGTCAACGCTGAAGGAGCCATTCTCACCGGGATAAATCGGATCCACCACCGTTGCACGGACTAAACGCTGGGAGGCATTTGCACTGAAGGGGTCAGTCCCTGCTAAATACTCTGCCAAAGCGCCCAATCCATCGCCATCATCGTCCTTATCAACCGGGTTTCCGGTATAGCCAAAGACTGAAAGCTCCCAAGTGTCATCTATTCCATTATTATCGACATCACCCTGCCGTGAGGCATCATAGTCATAGGTGTCGACGTCATTGAGAATCCCATCGTTATCGATATCAGGGTCACTTGCATTACCCACACCGTCCCCGTCAAAGTCGCCCGATTCACTGCCATCCAACGGAAAGACATCATCAACGTTTAGGATCCCGTCGCCATCGGCGTCGGTATCATAGGAGTCAAAAAACCCGTCTGCATCGATATCTCCTTGATCTATAATAAAAAAGGTAGGATCACCTTGCGCATACTCTATCTGAGCTGTGGGAACGATCAGCTTCCCGATATACAAATAACCATCATTAGCTAAAATGGCGTCGAGGTACAAAGCCGAAATATCAGAAACCTGGGTGCCACCGATATTAATATCTGTCAACGTTAGTCCTGACAGAACCCACAAGTCTTGGATGTCTGTATGAAAAAGGACGAGCGCCGTTAAGTGAGGAAACGCAAGGGGAATCTTTGCAGCATCCGTATCTGTTAAATTCTCACCCGCACCAAACAAATTTAACGACATTAACGATCCCGCAAAGGCTTGTCCGCTATCGGAGGGTGATCGGTGAACTAACTCTGAAGTCTCTGGATCTACCACAAAATTCAGCAGCTCATCGATTTGCGAGCCAGAGGCATTAATAAGACTCAAATGCTCTAGTGCAGGCATTAAGAATAAATCATTAACGTCAATTATCTGCTTTCCTGATATTGAAAGCTGCACTAAAGAATTAGAAAACGTCAAGGTCCCAGTGTCTAATGGGTTTTCGCATAGCTCATAATCCGCCGGCAGGTCAGTGCCTGCATATTGCACTAGACACATCGCGTATGCGCCTTGAAAAATATCAACCTGTGTCAAAGACGATGACATTGACACAGAAAAAGTGGCCCAAGCACTGCCATCAAAACCATGGTTGGACACATGTAAGGAGGTCAATGTGGGGTGATCTACGAAGCTCAAAAGGTCACTATTATCAAAAGTAACATTTTCGGAAGCGTTCAGGAAAACTAAGTTTTTGAGATCAGCGATCGGCGTAAAGTCAGTTTCCTTTTCCAAACCAGTCACTGGATCTTCATTTACGTTATAAATAATCAGAGTTGTGATCGCAGGGAAGTTATTGATTCCCGCAAAGCTGATGTCAGTGGCAAATTCACAATTCAGATAAACCACTTCCCCTATATTCAGTGTGGTGGCCACCGGATAGGCGTCTGTTATGCAACTCTCGAGCGCTGAGCCTGGACCTTGAGCGGCCTGCAGCTGAGCAATTGCCGTCGCGTACAAGTAATCGTCAGAATATAAACCCCCGTCACCGTTATCTGGAATCCCGTCACCATCGGTGTCCGCCAGATTGGGATCCGTACCCACTGAAAGTTCAAAATTATCCCCGAGGGTATCGCCATCGGAGTCAATGACCCCTTCGTATATAATACTGACGTACATACCAGCCGGGGATGTAGGTACGTCATTTACGTTTATTACTTCTACATAAAAAGATGATTCATAGAAATCGCTCCCGGCACCAGTATAGGTGTAGCTACCATCGGAGCCCACAATGAGACTATCACCATAAAAGCCACTGTCATCTGTTGAACCGGCGGGTAAGGTGAAATATTCGTCAAAACCAAAGCGAGTCACCTCAAGTCCATCAAAAGTTAACCCATCTGAGCCAACGGAGTTTATTAACACACCCGGCGCTGAACTAGATGCCTCTGAATCCCCCTCGGCAACTACAATCGCCGGGGGCGCAGTTAAGGTGAAGGTGGATCCTTCAGTAATGGAACCCTCGCCGGTGATGATGACGTTGAAATAGGCTTGGCCGTCGTCAGCGCTATCCGTCACCAAAACATTATAGGTTACGGTAAACGGTTCCGAAGTTAGGGGGTCAACAACATAGCTATAACTACCGTCTGCATTCAACTGGAAGCTGCCATAGGCGTCAAAAGTTTCAGTGCCTGGAATCTCATAGATGCCGGTACCATCAAGCGCGAATTCAACCACAGAAAGACCCGTTGGCGCATTTGTGTCGGTCGCTCCAAAGGAAGAGAAAAGCACCCCCGGCGCCTCCTCAGACGCTTCACCGAAGCCCGGAGAAATATTAATCGGATAATCAAATAAGGTCGGCGCCGCGTTGGCCCAACCCGCCGTGGCGACCAAAACGGTACTTACAATCACCTTGGCCAGTCCTGTGCGGAGCATATCCACCCATGCTTTTGATTTCTTTAACATCAGGCTTTCCCCTAGTCTTGTTGTCTTGTTGTCTTGTTGCGTTCTCGTTTATCTACAAAAACGCTCGTTTGGCCGAAATTAGCGGCGCCCAAATTAACACATTGGTTTTTTATTTCTCTGGGTTACCGACACGTCCAACCACCCATACACCCTACATTTCATCAACAAGCGTTTCTAACGGCCTATAAAAATCGCGTATTTCAACTGAAAAACCGCCGATTTTGCAAATATAAGCCGATAAAGTGGCGAAATCAACTACTAACTCAGCCCCTTCATCAGGTCACCCGTTGCTGTATGAAAAGGGTGCATGCCTGAGATTCTTATTCCAAAAACTATCATTTTTACTCCTACAGCCGACCGCTGCAACCCTTAAATTCTGCTAAGAAGCCGGCGCACAGAACTGAGCGCCCTGTGCGCGACGCTTAGCAACAGCAGCACGAGTAAACCAAAGTCTGGCGCGCGGCCGGTTGAAACAGCGCATCCACCCCCCCCACCACTCTTAGAGGACGGCGCTGTGCTGGGTGAACCGGTCGCAGTTGTGCCTGTGCTCGTTGTGCCGCCTGAGCCGCCCGAGGTGTCTGTTCCGCCGGTTGTACTGCCAGAACCATCCGTCTCAGCGGCCGTTGCAATACCACCCGGATCATCAATCAAGCCATTCACCGAGCCATCCGCATCATTTGGCCCACCATCTTCCAAACTCAATTGCAAACAACTGTCGCCAACGGTTAATCCAGCGGTGAAACGATCGCTGCCCGGCTCTGGACATGCGCCCTGCCCTCCTGGGGCACTGCGAACCGCATTGCTCGAATCCACGACAAAGTTGACCCAACCGGCCTGGGCATTATATTTTCGATAGCTGGCATTGGCCGGAATCGGGCTCGGTAACGGAAAAACAATTTTCACTGTTTGGCCCGGTATCGACAGCTGCGTGATTTCAAAGTCAAACAAGCCGACTGGATAGTCAAAAGCCTCGTCTGCCGCATTCGCGCTGCTGGCGCCGTCAACAAAGGCTGCTTTAGTCAACGCAAGCCCTGCCCCGCCAGAGCCCACGACCGCGGCCCCCATCACCAGCTTTACCCCCTCATCGGCCACCACCAGCGCATCGGTTGCGCCCACATCAACAGCGATGGCATTGGTCTGCGGCGCAGTATCCAGACGATCCGGAATACCATCGCCATCGGAATCAACCTCAACAGCCTCCCCTGCTTTTATAAATAAGGTGAGCGCAGCGCTGAACGCTTGACCGTCCAGCTCGCTATCGGTTACCGCCGCCTGGATTAAATAGGCGCCTTGCCCGATATTCGCTGGATCAAGTGCAAGGGTTGGGCCATCAATGTCAGCATCCGAGAGAATTGCAGCGTCAGAACCTGACCAATCAATACTGTGCGAGCCATTGGGATCTTCAATTTCCAGTTCAACTATAGCGGCACCACCGCCTTGGGCAATCGTTCTGCCAGCGGACACCCCTTGATTAACTTTCAAATTCAGAGCCGGCTGCGCTGGCGACTCAACAATATCGATCACGCTGGTTGTCAATCGTCCCCAGTGCGCCCCTTGATCTGGTGCCTCGAAGTTAAGCGCTATCACTTCATCGCCCTCGCTGCCTTCCCCATCACTTAGGATCTCGATCACAAGCTCAGCCTCAAGGGCGCGACTTCCCAAGGCCTGAAACGCGAGCGTCTCTTGCGCTATCACGTAGTCTTGACCCGCCACCGCGGTACCCGAGACGGTAAAAGGCACGACAATGGGATACTTTTGGGCGCGGCCGTTGAGCTTGAGCTGCAGTACAACGGTTTTACCCTCCGACACCCGGACTCGCTCGACCACCGAAATCAACGGCTCAATCACCAGCAGCTGAACCGCCTCACTTTGATTGCCCGCGGCATCCGTGGCCTGCCAAATAATCTCATAACGGCCTGGCTTAAACGGGCCAAGCATCGTGGGCGTTGCCGAAAGGTCACCGTCTTTTGCATCCGTTGCCACGGCCGAACCCAGATCAACTGGGGTCAAGCGTCCAGTCGCCACTTGGACCAAATCAAAGGGCGCGACAACGGAGGGGGGCACATCATCTTGTTGCGGATCAAGACCACGCTCGTATTCCTCTAGGTTGGTCAGTCCATCTTGATCGCTATCCTGCGCGCCATCGCTTGCATCATTGGGGTCAAGCTGGGCGTCAACCTCGAACTGATCATCCAACCCATCGCCATCACTGTCTCGAATTGACGAGGCCGCAATCACCACTACCTTTACTGTTTTAGAAACCGAGCCAGTCTCATCGTCCATGGCCTCAAATACCACTTGAGACTCTCCCAAAGCAAAAACACTCGGCGCCGAGATACTGACGGCTAAATCATTGCCAGACGCGTCAGAGGCGCTGGCCGATGCGAAAAAGGCCTGAATTAAAGCCGAATCCTGCGAGAAGCCAGCCCCGTCTAACGCAACCAAGACCAAATCTAGCGGCACTACTAAGTTAGGCCCTGAACTGATGATGACTTGATACTCGACCGATGCGACATTATTACTCTGATCAACCGCCTCGAATCGAACGGTTGTGGCGCCTAGGCCAAAGGTTTCCGGCGCGTTATGGGTCACCGCGACCTGACCATCAACCTTGTCCGTAGCAATCAGCTGCGTGAGCCAACCCGCCACCCGAGCCTCGGACTGCAGAACCACGGCATCATCAAACACCGCGAGCTTCAAATCACTCTGGGCAGAAAAAATTGGCGCTTGGGTGTCCACAACCTTGAGCTCAAGCGCACCGCGCGCCTCATTACCAAAATCATCTACCGCAATCACTTCAATCTCATAGCGGCCTACCTCAAAACTTTCTGGCGGCGCCGAAACCAGCTTCAACTGAACCTGCTGGTCCACCTGATCTGTCGCGGACACTTGTGCCAATAAAGCATCCGAGCTGACCCTTGCACCCGCGCTCGATTGCGCCTCAACGACAAGCGACGCCGCATTCACAATGGGCGGCTGGGTATCGCGCACCGTAATCAGCACCACTGCGAGCCGTCGGTTGCCGCTGGCATCCGAAGCTAACACCGCAACCGGCGTAGTCCCTACCGGCAAATCGCTCGATAGGTTAGTGATAATCGAAACAACAGGTGCCATATCGACCTCATCTAATGCTGAGACGGCGGCCAGAACTTGAGCCTCGCCAATGACCGCGCCCTCAGGCTTTGTCGCTTCGAAGACCGCACGGGTTACCGAGACGGTCGGCGGCGTGGTGTCCACTACCGATACGGTAACCTGTGCCTGTACGGTTTGATTATTGCTGTCGGTCACGCTGAAGGTCACCACCTGATCACCTAGCTCAAAGGCCTCCGGCACATCGCTCACAATCTCCGACGTCAGGTCTTCGCCGTTCGGACCCGTTGCGGTAGCAGCGGATCGAAAAGCCGCCAGCGCTTCACCCTCGACACCCTGATCAGATTTCGCTTCCAGTGCCACCACTAGTGTCGGTAAAGACAACACCAGTCCACCAACTTCAGTTTCGGTTGGGGGTTCAGGATCAGGCGTGTCTTCGGACGCGTCTGTCGCTCCATTGTCAGGCGCCGCGACGTCCGACCCGGTTGGCTCGCCGTCGGGCAATGTAGTAACTGCCTCAGGCTGTCCTGAAAATAAAATTTCAAACGACGATTGCGCGTGAATCGGGGTGTCACTATGAGTCCCAGGGAGATTTTCGGGGTCAGCGCGAACCTGCACCACACTCCGCCCTTGTGTTTCAAACGAACCGTCCACCTCGCTCACCGTGAACTCAGCTAGGGCAAGCGGATAAACCTGTCCCTCATCAAAGGGAGTCGCCGCATCCAGCCAACTCAGAATAAGCTGAGTATCGGTCGCCTCATCCCCATCGGCATTGATCACATCCCCACGAACATCAAACCCTAAAAACCCCCGCGCAAAATTGGGCGAAAAGGCGCCACCATCCACCGTCGCGTTTTCAATGGCGAATGCAACTTTTGACGCGTCATAATAAATTTGCGCCGCTAGGCTGTTCGTCGCCGTTTCTGGTTGAGGGTGATACCACAGGGTCACATTTGATCTAAAGAGATCCTTGGTCTGAACGCCTGACCGCCCAAGACTTGATTGCAGATACAAGTTCTGAAACGCCAAAGCGTCCCCTGCAGCCGGCAGGGTAATCGGGAACGGTTCAAACCCCGCATCAGAGAAATCATTGTGCGAGGGTGGCAAATTAAACTGATCCGGCGCGGCCCAAACGATCGTCGTCTGTGCTGCAACCCCATCGGCAACCGGGGTGATATCCAGCGCCAACAACGGCAGTGGATAGGACGCCGCTTGATCAAATGCCCCTTCAATCGCAAGCCAAGTGAAAATCAGCATCCGATCAGTCGCCGGATCATTGTCTAGGTCCCGCTGATCCTGAACCCCGCCCCAGCCTAGGAAATTGTCGCTGTACAAGGGCGAAAAGCCATCATCACGCCCATCTTGGTTTTGGTGCAACGATACCTCGTCCCGAGGCGTGAGCTTAATCGCCGCGCTATCATAGAAAACATTCGCCACCACAAGTGGCGTTGGATTCAACGGGTTCGGAACATAATTTAAGATGACGGACTGATCGATCAGGTCTCGTGCGTCAATTGCTCTTGCCCCGGTCTCGGTTTCCAAAAATAACCGCTGCCGCTTCACCGCGAAAAAAACACCGTCAAACGTTAGCCTAAACTCAGTTTGTTGGGACAGATCGAAGTCACTGTGCGAGGGCGGTAAATTATCCTGGTCCGGTGCAACATGCAGTGTCGTCTCGCCCTCCCCGCCAAACGCGCCATCAACCTCCTCAAGCTCAATCGCCGCGAGCGTCAAGGGGTAACTGACCGCGGCGCCATCGGAATTCGAATCAAAATTGCCAGAAAAGGCAACCCAGACTAATCGTAGTATTTTATCCGTTGCCGGATCGGCATCAAGATCTTGATCATCCTTGAGATAATTCGATCCAAAGAAATTATTAGCAAATAAGGGTTCAAGCCCCGCGGTGTCCAGGACCTCATCTCGAGGCGAAGGGTTTATTTTTGAAGAATCAAAAAACAAATTCACCGAGACCCCGGTACTGCCCTCTGCTGGATTGGGCTGATATTTCAAGTACAGCACTTGGCCCGTTAGCGCTTTACTTGAAGCACTGGTCGCCCCGGACTCGGTCTCAAGATAGATTTTTTGTGTTCCGGCGATCGAATGACTCGCACAAAAAACGATAGCCATCGTAACCACCCATCGTAAAAGCGCGCCAGCGGCATTAAATCGACGAACAGAGATTGTCATGGTTTTTTAAACTCCGAAACGGCCCGCTCGCACTCGACGACAGCCTATGGCTGTCATGATCTATCTCGCTTAAGGCAAGCATCGGGTCCAAACCATAGTCCTACGCAGAATGCACTTTACAGACCGCCCGTTCAATCAAGATCAGTGCAAATAAAAAGCGCATCACACGAAAATGGCCCAAAACGATTGCATAAGCCACGACCGATTAGGATAACCCAATAAGTACCCTGCCCGTGTCATCTATTCAATAGCCGTTGGGTTTAATCAAGGGTCATCTCAGGAAATACCGATCACTCTGAGAGTATAAAAACGGCTCGCTGCCGGTCTTGGCGTCTAACGGGCTGTCTTTGATGGCCTGTTTTTAAAGCAGGCCACGATTTTCTTTGGTACATCTTAAGCCGGTTCTAGCCCCGGCGCCAAAGCCAGCAGGCAATGCCACAATTCAAATCACCGCCGAAGCGCGTTTCAGACGGCTATCGAGTCTCCCTACGCTCGCACCCATTTTGCCTTGGCCGACCGAAGTTTTGGCAATCGTCCTCGCGAACATTCCCTCGACCCGGGCCTTGAGGCGTTTGCTGATCAACTCTTCCCGCGTCATGCATTTTTAAAGCGATTGATTCCGCTGCAAACTTGAACCCCTCTTGGGTGCTGATCTCTGAGAAGTTGATATAACTATTGCCTTGCAGACCCCGGGCCTGAATATTGAACAACGGTTCTCCTGATCTGGCGGTCCAACCACCGTTACCGATTGCAGCCCATGCGACCATTACGAATCGGTCCGTCTGCGGGTCATTATCAAAGTCTTGCAGGTCAGCCTGGTCTTGAACCCCCATAAGGCTTTTGTTCGATACATTACTTAGGCTGAAATCGCCCATCGCCTGACTGCTATAGTGAACCCGAACGCCTAGCCCAGCGACTTCAATACGCCGATCCGAGACATCATAATTTACTGGAATCGAAATGCTGTCCTGATCGATCTGCATTGGTTTTGAAGCAACCAACCGCTGTGTATTCTTAGCAACCGATTCAAGACGCGTCGGCTCCGGAATATAGGGCGAAGGTTGAACTCGCTCGGATTCAAAGTATCGACGCTTTTCAGCATCTGCCGTAAAGGAGATCGAGGCGAGCACCACAAGCACCCCTAAAGAGTATAGATTTGTCATGTTTGTCTACTTTTAATAAAACTTCCAAATATCTTAACTCTCAAAAATAAAAAAGGTAAAGCTATTTTTACCGACCCTTGATCCCCTGAAAACGCCACCAAAGCGCCCATTGAACATTGAACGTCCGGTAAAGCGCCAGGCATGCCCTAAAGACCGGCATCAACACCGAGCGCTTAGCCTGAGGCAATAGCGCCGCTTGCCCATGATTCCCCTTACGCTCTGCCACGAATCAATCGGCCCGGTCGCGCCCCGGTGTCGTTGTCAAACCGGCGCGTG
>ENA-UOXV01004458-UOXV01004458.1-marine-metagenome-genome-assembly--contig:-NODE-4458-length-16058-cov-5.466100_pt1 | contig 16058 bp, 11 predicted proteins | sample MGYA00238165_ERZ766961 | MGnify/ENA primary metagenome ERZ766961 (study PRJEB28924, sample SAMN03173240) | marine metagenome | biome: Marine; feature: Water; material: Subsurface seawater | place: North... | reverse complement strand
GGGGGGGGGGGGGGGGGGGGGGGGGAGGAGCGAAAGGTTGGGGTGAGTGGGCGGGCCGCCGCGCCGTGCCAGGCCGCGGTGACGTGGAGCGCGGCGCGCGCAGGATGTTCCTGGACCACTGGCCGTCGGTGCTCGAGCACCGCATCGGGCTGCTACTCGAACACGCGTCCGTCATCGTCCGCCACGCGCACTCGAGGCACTCCAACTTCCACTGCAGCCGCCCCTCCTCCGCGGAGCCCGCCGCCATGCACGTGCGGCGCTCGCGCAGGCAGCGCTCAGAGGAGCGGCGCGCGGCGGGCGCCGCCGGGGCGCAGCGGGCTAGCGCGGCGGTCGGCGCGTGCGCGGGCAACGCGCCAGGCACGCCGTCGTCACGTTGATTGATTTATGGCCGCAAGAACACGCTTCCAACCCGCCACCCTGCCCCCTCCCCCGACCCACGCACTCCTTCACCGAAAGAATGTCCATCGCCGACGAGCCACGTCCCCAGACGCGACTCTCGTCTGGCACCTCCGCTCCTCCGCTGCCCGCTGTTTTACATTTTCCAGATTTTTTTTTATGCCACGCCGCACGGCGTAGCATCCCCGATGAGTTGATGGTTGAACTTGGCACTTGTGTTACGAGCGAACTCAGCGCGTGCGCTTCGATGTGGACGCCCCTGATCCTGACAGCGCGCACTCTTTCGAGTGCTGCGCACGCGTCACAATCTTTGCGACACTCGGCGCGTCGGGGCGAAGACGAGCAGCGAGAATCTCGGCGGCCCTGCCCCCGGCGACTGGAGCCGCCTTCGCCTCGCTCCAGCGCTTCCGATCGCTCTTGACCTCACTTCGCCGTACTTCAACCCGGGACGATAGCCTCGCTACCGACCCAGTCGTAAAGCGTCCCGAAGAGGAAAGCCCGAAGTCAAGGTCGTCGAGGCACTCGGACATCTCGAGCGCCAGGCCCCGCCTGGACACATTCGAGATCGCCGAAATGCCTCGCCCCATGTTGCAACCCATGCTTGCGTTCGCGCAAGCCATGGATCGCAACGATTTTCCAGCGCAGGCAGACAGCTTTCTCGGGGAAGCCTCCCCGAGGCTCGCCGCCCGTGCACTGGATGACACGTTGGAACCCCTCATGCCCTGTAGGGCCCCACGCATCAACATCATGAACTCAGAGGAATCGATAGCGCGTCCGGCCAGAGATTATTTGCGCGAAGCTACAAGCACAGGGCACACGCGGAGGATGACAGGAGCTCCCTGCGCATGCACAAGGAGAGAGGCGCATTGGGGTCCCGTGAAGGGTCCCAGGGACGCACCAGTGAGAGGCACACGGCGGGCGCGGCGCGCGCCACCGTACCTAACTGCACCTTCTCGGACCTCCGGTGACGATCTGGAGCAAGAGCTCCAGAACGGGCGGAGGAAGCCGACAGGGGAGCGGACAGAAGGGGCGGGCCGGGCAACCCTCCCCCCCGTACGAGGGGTTGAAAACCCTGATCTGGCTGACCTAGCCTGTTTTTCACCTCTGGTACTAAGGTTCACTCAACCCACAGTACCACGGGTCTTTTAGACGGCTAGGAAGACGCTTTATTATGTTTCTCTCTTTATTAATAATTATTAGTAAAGGGGTTGCAGAACGAACCAGAAGCACCCCCACTTTCGACACGCAAACACAGTCCAGGTCATGTGATGGATTTCAAAAGTGAGGGGGGGGCCCACCGGGAGGGCCGCTTCGTCTCCGCCGTTGTGGGTTGAGAGGGGCCTTGAACAATGTCGCCTAGAGGATCGCCAAAGAGGGCACGTTCGCCGTCGCCCCCGCGAAATGGTAGCCCGAGATCGATGACCCCCGAGAAGAAGAGCAGGATGGACCAGGGGATGCAGGCGCTGATGTCTTTTCTCACGCCGAGCAAGCGGGGAATCGAAGGTCATTTCCGAGCGCCGCTGCCGATCCTATGCACGCGGAGCGAGTTAATTGGACTGTGGCACTGGCTTGGTGGACGTTGTTCTGCGTTTTGGCCAGTATTGCCCCCACAGCTCTCCCTGCGAGATCCTAGGCCTGACGACCCGGCCCCACCATCCGAAATGTGCAGCCCGCAAGAAGAAAAGCCTATCGTTTGGGGCGCCCCAGTACCACCAGTTTGATACGATGTCTCCGGCTCGTCGGCGTAAGCCCGCGGCATCAGACTCCACGCTAAATGCTGAGAACCTGGATGTCGGTTGGTGCCCTTCACCCGCGCGGGTGGCCCCAGCTTCTGATGCTGCTGCACCATCGTGCTGCAACACCTGCGCCGGTGCGTTGCTCTGACACAAAACCACTACCTGCGACTCAGAAACGCTGCAGGTCGAGATCATGTGCCGCAAGGACGAGGGCAACGCTGGGGAGCTTCAGCACATCGACGTGAACTCGCAGTCCAAAAAGTCCCTAGTCAAGATGGTGAATAAGCTTTGGAACCAGGACCAAATCACGAAGCTCGAAGAGCGGGGACTCTCTTGCAAAGCTGACCAGAAGCGCACTCGCGAGGCTTTGGCCCACCGCATAGTCGTCATGGAAGGTGCTGCCTCGTGAGCCAATCCCTTCCCCGGTGCACTTGTGTGGAAATAGGCGCTGACGGTGCTTGGTGTTGAGCAGAGCTTGAGCGTAAGGCGAATGTATTGATGAGCGGGGAGCACACTTCGCTGCCAAGTAAGATGTCGCTCGCCGAGCTCAAGCAGGAGCTTGTAATACGTCGCATCAAAATGGATGCACCTCGCAAAACTTTGGAGCTGCGCCTCGAGGAGGCGTGGTTGAAAGAGGGTTCACGCTTCGATGTGAACGGTGACGATGGCTATGCTTTTGGCCGGCACGCTGTGTCAGCGCGCGACGTGGTGGAAGAATTGGCCAACAAAGATCTTCGGTTGCAGCTGCTGCAGCCGCAGTGGGGGCTGAAGAAGAGCGACATTCCCGCAAAGCGTTCAGACCGCATGGACTTGCTTGAGTCCAAGATGATGGGGCAGCTGCAGCAGCGCCGGGATATGGCGTTCGACATCGTATTGACGGACCAGCTGCAGAGCGCGGGTCTTGAAACGCTGGGGCCCAAGGGGCAGCGCTTCGACCGACTCGCAAACTTCCTCCTGAACAAGGGCGACGCGCTTGGCGCGTGAGTTGCAGTGCGCCGCATCTTCTGCAACAGCGCAGGTGCTGTGTGCGCTTGCGCGAAGTCGGCGCATGGCATGTGGCCCTGCCGCGGCAGTTTATTTACACCCTTACACTTCGCTCCGTTCTCGCGGGCGAAGTGCAAGTACACTTCTTGCGACGACCTGCGCTGACCGCCAGGCCAGCGTCGCGCCACGGCATGCACTACGTCGAGATACCACCCATGCGGTCCGGCTCAGTCCTGTAGCTTGGACGCCTTGCGCTCCCTGAAGAGGCGGACTTGTTGGCGGATCCACTGCATGAACCAATGCATGTGAAGCGTCCACGTGATCCCCACCTGCTCCCGCGCGACTCCTTTAAGTCAACGACCTGATGACGCAGCAAAGCCAACGGCCTGGTTTGTGCAAATGCGAGTCCGGGTTCGGTCCGCGGGGCGCCTCGGCGGCGGGCGCGCTACGTTGAAGCGTATCACGGGCATCTTGTCACCGCCGCCAGGGCCTGCAAAGATCAAGTAGCCAACCCACGTGTGGAAGCACACGCGCAGGATGAAATAGGTCAGTCCAAACAGTATGTCGCTTCGGAGGTTCTCCTTGAGCCGTCCTGGTACACCAGCCGCACCACCGAAATCAGCGCGAGGAGCATACCCAGGGGCGCTGCAGGGGTCGCGCAGGGTGGCAAGGCTAGCCTAAATCAGGTTCGGCCGGACATGCACCGATACTCATTATGAATGTCGGAAACTCCTCGAGGAGGAACACTCCGAAGTAGACGCTGCAGTGGTTGCCCAGCATCCAGAAACAAAGTGCGATGTAGCAGAGGTGGTGCACCCATGTTGTTAAAGGATGCAGCTGGCTCCTGTAGAAGAGAAACCCGAGGACGATATCCAGAACGTTGAGGGCTCGGAACCAGCACACCGAGAATCGCGTGAAAGCAGTCTCGCCGAGCATCTTGTCGGTCACCCGGAAGTCCCAGTCCAGGGTCCAGCACACGTATGCCCCTGCAATGGTACACAGCCCACTGGAAATGGCAGTGAGAAACCAGGCCCGCTTTTTCTCGCCCTTTACGGCCAGACAAAAAAACGCAAACATCACGGTGAGCCCGACGTAAACTGCCGCCTCGAACTGCTGATCGAGGCCCACGTCCGACAGATCGACGCCGATCGTTTTGCCGATGTTCTCCATTTTTGGAAGCGGCGGCAGTCCGTTTTCCGCTAAGACTGCCTTGAATGCATCCATGTTGCGCCGAGCCATGGTCTTGGCTTACGGCGGCCGACACAGGAAATATGACACTGCGTCGAAGCCGCAAAGCGGCAGCTCACCAATCTTGTTGCGGTGAAGCACCCACCGCGAAAAAGTCTCCCCAGCACCCCACCGGCGCTGCTGCAAGGCCAACGAGGTGCCTGCTCTGCGACCACCCTAGAGCCCGCCCCCAGCACGACAGATTGCCGCTTGCTACGCCTCCGACGCTTTCCTCCGCCCGCGGCGCGCGGGCCTCCTCACCCTGACTGAGGTCAGGCCTTGGACGTCTTCGCCTCCGGACTTAACTCGCGTGAGTCGATATCATCAAAAGTGAATTCACCATGGCAGCAAATTATTGACTTTTGAGGATTCCTGGTCAAGTCCTGAACCTGGTCCTGACCCAGAAATGGGTGCGCGTCGCTCTCCCCGCCTTTCGTCGGACAGAGCCACGGGATCCGGCGATGATATGGGCCTGGGCCCGAATACTTTATTTGATCCTGTGGTCCTGGGGAGTCTAATATGCCTTTCAGCGGTAATTGCCTGCAACAGCTTGCACCGTGATCCTGCGGCACGCTGGGCGGAATCTGAAGCGCGCGAGGGCAGGCGGTGAAAACGATGATGGTTGCTGCGTACCGATCGACCGACTTTGAGGTGCATCGAAACTGGATGGCAATCACTGCGACACTCCCGCCTGACAAATGGTGCGCCTCCGGTTCGACAACCGTGCGTCGCAGCCGGCCCGGCGTCACGGGGTCCTCACCGCCTATCCGGCAGGTATTTTGATGAGACTTCCAAGTGGACCTTGGACTATCCTCCCTTATTTGCCTGGTTCGAGAAAGTGCTGTCGTGGGGGGCGCCCCTGTTTGACTCGCAGATGCTGGTTCTCGAAAATCTGAACTACGCCTCGCCCCAGACGGTCTTGTACCAGCGAGCTACCGTAGTTGCAACGGAGCTCGTCCTCGTTTTCGCTGTGGCGCACTACTTTCGAAGCACCCATTTCCGTGCCATATTTTTTGCACAATCTAGTGCGCGTGATGCATCCACAGCAGGGATGGTTCTCGCTGTCATCAATGCGGGGCTCTTTATCACCGACCACGTCCACTTCCAGTACAACGCTATGCTCCTGGTGCCACGCCCGTTCTATCAGGCTGCAAGGCTTGCCTGGGAGACACATCTAAAGCCAAGGCGCCGTTGCAGGGTCTCCTTGTGCTGTCTGTGTCGCTGGTGGCCAACGGCCGCGATCTCGCAGGAGGGATCCTGTTCGCGGTGCTTGTAAACATGAAACACCTCTTCCTCTGCCTGGGCCCAGCCTACTTTGTGTTTCTCTTGCAGCACCACTGCATCCATCCGCCGCGTGGGTACGTGTTAGCTCTTTTTGCTCACTCTTTGAGTGCCAACCAAGGGTCTCAGTGGCAATGATGAGCCGCTGAAAGACGCTGTTACAGGCACTGGGTTTCGGGAGAAGGCTTTGGAGGTTTCGCGACGCGTCTGGGGATGATGGGGGCAGCAGTCGCGGGGGTCTTTGCGATATCCTTCGGGCCATTCGTCGCGCTTGGTGGCATGGAGCAACTATGGCAGATCTTGAGGAGGCTGTTCCCCTTCGGGCGCGGGCTCTGCCACGCCTACTGGGCTCCAAACGTGTGGGTCGCGTACAACATCCTGGACAAGATTGCAGTCAAGCTGCTGGGGACGTCTCCGCACGTGGGTGCGGCCACTGCGACCATGACAGGTCGTCGCTGCAAGCCTGACGCGCCTCTGGACGCTCCAGAGCCGAGACCAGTGCCCAGGGCTGGCGCTGCGAAGCAACTCGAGATGACACTTAAGCCGCCTTGCAGGTGGGCTGGTGGGCGACGCGCAGCATGTGCGGCTTCCAGCAATCACACCCGGTATGACGGTGGTGCTCTCGCTTTCCGCCATGTTCCCTGCGCTATGGGCTGTGTGGACCGCGCGCAACCCTCGCGGCTCATTCGTGTTGCTCATCGTCTACTGCTCCCTGGCGGCCTTCCTGTTCGGGTCTGCTCTGCCCAGCAGCCCAGCAGCGAACCGGTGCTGCACATGACCCCAAACTCAGCGATACCGCAGCTGAATCCACCACGTCGGGTCGCGTGTGTAGGTTTCACGTGCACGAGAAGGCGGCTCTGATGGCGTCGGTTCCGCTCGTTCTGGTCGCGGCAGAGTCGCCCGAGCACGCTCAGCTCTACCGATTACTGAGCAACGTCGCACACGCGCAGCTGCTCCCGCTACTCTTCCAGCCGCAGGAGTGGGTCCTCCGGCTTGCGGTGTGGGGGATCCACGCGGCCGTGTCCGCCCTGCTTCTCCCTGCTGGCGAGCTCCGTCCCCCGCAACGCAGCGCGTGGCGCCGCCTGCTGCACGGCGCGCGCTGGTGGTACCAAGTCGGGTTGGTGCTGGTGCCAGAGGCCGTCGCGGGTGCGCAGCCGCTGCTGCTGCCAGGACTCCCGTTCCTCCCGCTCCTGGTGCGCTCCGTCTTCTGTCTCCCGGGAATGCTCCTGGCAACCTACGAGTGCCTCCGCCTCCTCACGCGAAGCTGCGAGGGTCGCGCCCCTTGACAGTCTCGTGGATCGCGCTCGGTTGACGAAACGAAGGGCTGGCTGTTTTCCAGTAAATCCCATGTACATATACGAGGAACCGAAGCGCAGGCAGGCTGCGTGGTTGCAGATCAAGCGAGGAGAGGGGTGCTACCTAACTCCCGAGTGTCGCTTCCAACGGCAGCAGCTCTTGCCAAGCACGCAATATATTCACAAGGGTGAGCAGGGTCCAGAATCCCGCAAAGATTTCCATAGCCAGCACCCAGGGTGCAAGGCGCCTCAGCAGAGCGCGCCCGGGCGGCTGCGCGCGCGGCGTCGCCACCAAGCCGCAGCGCGGGAGCGGAGATGCCCAGGAGGAGACCTCTCTGCCTCACAGAACAGCATCACAGAACCAACAGAAGAGCAGGCCGTGCGAGGGGCCGCAGGGCTCATTCCGGCGCTGTCACTGCCGGAAGGGGCCCGCGCTGGTCGAGGGCCCTCGCTCGAACGGAGACGCAGACGTGCGCTGGGGGGCTGCGCCGTAGTACAGGTTGCCATTGTAGCCATTGAGGCCCGCCGCGTGCGAGGCGAACACGGTGCCTGGGGCGCCGCGATTCGAGGTAGAGGCGAGGAGGTAGGGCGCCCCGTTCCCGCTGTGGACGAGAAGCGGTGAGACCAGCGCGCGCCCCGCAGGCGAGAGATGCGGCATCTGCTGCCCGGGCGTGAACGTGTTGGCTCGTGGCGAGGTCATCGGATTCTGCCGACCCGAGAACCGTGTCAGCTGCACACAAGGGCCCCGCGAGCCCCAGCACACGCTCGCTCCACGGGCGGAGGGTACCGTTCCGCCGCGGCGCAGGGCCCCGTGCTGGGGCAGCGTGTAGGAACCCCCGCGCTGGTGCTGCGGCGACATGTCCACAGTGCGCCGCCGGTGCAGCGGCGACATGTCAACGACGCCGAAACGCTGCGAGCTGTGCGGGGGGGTGGTCCCCGCGTACTGCGGCGAGGAGCGCACCCCGTTTGACGGCTGGGCACTTGGCAGCTGGACAGCCGTGTACTGCCCTGCCCTGCTGAAGTGGTAGGGGGGCGCGGCCTTGTTGACCACGGTGGGGCGCGCGACAGGCGGCGAAGCGAACCTCTCCGGTGCTGGCGGTGCGGGCTGCGCAGGTCGCCACTGCTGGCGCTCGGAGTTGGCCCGCGCGCTCGGCGAGCGCGGGCGCGGCGCTGCTGCGTGGAGCGCTGCGCCGCCGTCGAAATCCATCCCGTCCAAGTTGGCGGGGCGCCCCGGAAGCGGGGGGGGCAGCGTGCGCCTCTCCGCCCCAGGTGCGGCGCCATTGGGAGCGCCGTGCGCGGCTGCGACGGGCCCCGCAGTCGAGCGCCCTGGCGCCGGCGAGGCGCCTGGTTGAGCCACGCGGAAGACGCCGCGGCGAGGTGCTGCAGCGGGTTCCTTGCGAAGCACGTGCTCGGAGGCACCCGCGAGGCGGGAGGTGACAGGGACGACGGCCGGGGGAAGGTCAAGGTACTCGAGCGGGGGGAGCGCCATAATCTTGGCGAACTCAGGGTGCTCCGGCCGGCTTCGCGGCGAGTACGACGCTGCGAGCTGCCGCAGCCACACAGACTCCTCTTCAGACTGCGACGGGGCATCGCGCCCCCCTGCCGAGTCCCGCGGAGTCTCTTTTGGCGCATTGCGCTCGTTGGATGACGTGCGTTCTGGCGCGTACTCGCCCATCTGCAGCTCGCTGCGCTGCCCGACAAAGGTGCGCTTCTTCTGTGGCGTGCCCTCGGGCGTGGCAGCTGCTCCCACAGCCTCTGCTGCTGTCGCCGCCGCTGTAGGAAGTGCGTTGCTAGTATAGGGTGCGTTCGTTGCTGCAAGTGTCCCTTCCCCGTTTTGGGCGGTCGTTTTCTCGATTGCCCTGGCAAGGTCCTCCTTCAGCTTCTCCGATTGTCGCTCCAACTCCTGGAGTCGCGCCTCTGAACGTTCCGCCACCGACGCAGCTGCGGAGGAGTGAATGGTACCTTCCCCGTTCACCCCGCCTGCCCCCGAACGCATAGAAGCAGCAACAGGTGTGAACGTTGGGTTCCCAGCCTCCATATTGCGGATCACCTTCCACTCCCCGTTGTCCGCGTGCCTGGACATCACCGAAGCCTCTCTCTGCGCGCTGGAGTGCCCCTCCAGAGGCGCGACGCGGGAGGTAGCCGGCGTTGCATGATGGCCGTGGGGCTGTATTTCCCCGTTCTGCTTCTTGGCTACAATAATGATCTCCCTGAGTCCCAGAAGATATTCCTGCATCCGCAGCACAGTTGCATTCGCTTCAAGGATACTCGACCCCTTTGCAGCGCTGCTGATGTCCTTCCGCAGCGTGGTGTCGGCATCAAAGAGCAACTGGTGTGTCCTGCGCGTAAGTCATGTTGGGGTCATCAGGAATGACACCCGGGGACAGCCAGGCGCGATGCACCTGTCGAACGGCGACAAGCTTTGTGCTGTAAAACCAGGGCGGGATCACGAACCTGGTGTCCTGCAGAGCCGCTTCAATTGTTTCTGAGGCCTTTTCTAGGAGAAGATGCATCTGCTGAGATGCATGAGAACGCTCTCCACCTTCTCGCTGAGCCCCGCCCACCATCGCCACTGCCTGCGGACCCACGACGTGGAACCCTGGAACCTAAAAAAATACACAAGTTCACTTTTGTCATGATGACTTTTGCAACCGCCGACTGGCCATGTCCCCGTTCTAGAAGGAGCACGGCGGGCCTGCGTGCAGCTGGAAAGGGCGGACACAAGAGTTGGGCTCCGGGCATGTCAGGCTCGTCCGGTGCAGTCACCGGTGTTTCCGAGGTGCACCTAAGTCTCCCGCTGCGAGCGCGACCCACTCATCCTGTGCAGACTGCTGTGCAAAGGAACCACGCAGCGGCAGTGAGGCAACCGTTGGCGACTTTTGCAGGTTCCCAAGGGCACCCGCATCGAGGTGGAGTCAGAGGGAGACTGGTGGGATGCAGAGGTTGTCCAGGTGAAGCAGGATCAGGTGAAGGTGCACTACGCGGGTGGGACAGAGGCTGAGCAGGAGTGGATTCCCATCGACAGCGGCCGCATCCGGCTTGCGCAGGACAGCGAGGTTCCACGGAAAAAGCGAGGGCCGCGCCCCCAAGTTGAAACTGTAGAGGCTGTCGCTGTCCCGACCGAGTTGCCGTTCAAGACCAAGAAGGAGAAGGAGATTAAGCGCGGGCGGGGGAAGTTCAAGGCTGTGAAGAAGATCATCGAGGAGGAGGGCTACGACAAGATGCCGATCGATACCCCCACGTTCAAAACCACCCCACAACCCCCATCCCTACTCACAGGCACCGTCCATCGGCTGCCGGCAGCCTGCACCGGTTGTGGTTTGGGCTGAGCATGCTGGTGAAACAGGTATACTGGCATTGAGGCACCGCCATCCCTACTCCCCGCCAAGAAGTACTGCGACCTCACAGGGCTCGAAGCCAAGTACACCGATCCCAGCACGCGTCTCCGCTACTTTTCTTCCGTCGAATACGCCCAGGTTGCGCCCCGAGCCGGGCTGCGCCCGCGCGATGTGCTGTCGCGGTGGGTCCCTTGGATGCAGGCGCTGCACGAAGCAGACACCCCCCGGGCCCCACGCGTGGCATGACGCGGTGGGACTCCAGGTGAGGCAGCTCAGTGATCACGCCGTCGAAGAGTTCCTCCGCTTCCGCAATGCGACCGTGAATCTCAAGTGAAGGCAGAGTGAAGGCAGAACTTGAGAATCAAAGGCAAAGGGCGTCCGTTGCGACAGCGGGGGGGGGGGACTGGAGGTGGGCAGATGACAATGTTGAGTCGGAGATTCTTTTTGCGTGCGGTGCTGGCCTGCGCACTGCTCGGAGCAGCGCACGGGAGCGATCAGAGAACTGGTGAGCGGGTGGAAGCTGCGGCACCGGTCGTGGCAGAATCAGAAAGCTCCGTCGGGCAAGAGCGGTCGTTGCCGGCGGGCCCCACGGAGCGGCTCCGCCCTCCGGCGCCCCTCGACAGTGCGTCTGACGGCGTGACGGCCTCTTTGGGCAGCGAGCCCAGGCCCGATGGCGGTGTGGACCAGTACGAGAAGGTGGTGGGCCGCGCGGCAGGCAGCCCCGATGCGGCGGCGTTCATGCTTGACCTTGCAGCCACCAAGCTCGGGGCGGGCGACGTCGCGACCGCCGTGGGCCTCTTCGCCTCGCACCGCGCGCTGTTCTCGGGCACGGCCGAGGGCCGCGCACAGGCCGCACGCCGCGCCGTTGACCTCGGCCGCGACGTTCGCGCGCGCGCGTGCGCCTTCCTGGCCGCGCGGCTGGTGGCGACGCGCGCAGGCGGTGAGGAGCTTCTACAGATCGCTGCGCTCCTCGAGGCGCCGGCGGGGGCGCCGGCCGAGCGCCGCGCGGCCATGGCGCTGCTGGAGCTCTTCCTGGCGCACCACGAGGCTGCGCCTGGGGCGGCGCGCGCGTGGCTGCGGCTGGGGCGGCTGCGCGAGACCGAGGGACAGATGGCGCACGCGCTCGGGCACTTCCGCGTCGCCGCACACCTCGCGCCCGCGAGCGTGGACGCGGCGGAGGCGGTTGCGCGCGTCGGCAGCGCGCTGGCAGCGAGGGCGCCGCCGCTCGCGCGGATGCCGCGGGTGTTTGTGGTGAACGGGACGCTGGGCAACGCGGAGGTGGGCGAGGCGCTGCTGCGGCTGCACACGGCGCTGCGGGCGGCCGGCCTCGACGCGGTGTTTGTTGAGTCGCGCGCGCCCCCGCGCCGTGGCGAGGCGCCGCCGCCGCCCGCGGCCGGGCGCGTGCGGGCGCTGGCGCCCGAGGCGCTCGCGGCAGGGGACGTCGTGGTAGCGCCCGGGAGCGAGCCGCCGCCAGGCGAGTGGCACCGCGGGGCGCGGGAGCGGGAGGCGTTGGTGGTGCTCTGGTTCTTCGCGCGGGGGGAGCTGCGCGGCGCGGAGGGTGCGCACGCGGGCGTGTGGGGCGCCGGGGGCGCGTGGAGCGCGGCCTCCCTCGCGCGCGTGCTGGAGGGCGCCGCCGCGCCGCCGCCGCACGAGGCCGGCGCCGACCGCTTTTTCTACCGCGCTTCCGCCTCGCACGCCGTGCTCTTGAGCGTGAGCGCTCCGTTCGGGGGGCTGGTCGCGCCTCCCCTCCCGTCTGTCGGCGGAGACGCGTGCGCGCCGCAGGTCGGCGACGCGCCGCCGCACTGTCTGGGGCAGGGCGCGCGCATGCACAAGACAGATCTGCTGCTGTGCGAGGGGGACGAGACGGCCTGCGTTCGGGTGCTGCACGCTGCGACCGCGGCGCCGCTGCGTGCAGCGGGCGCTGCGCCGCCGGACGAGGCCGGCGATGCAGCGGCCGCGTCCTTCTGCGCCGTGCCGCTCGCCACCGTGACCCGGGTCTGGCCCGACTCGCCGGCGGCGCAAGCGGGGCTAGTGTCTGGTGCAGTTGTCCTGGGCCTCGGCTCGGCGCTGGGCGGGTCCTCCCGGCTCGATCTGTACCTCGAGGTGGAGAGCAAGCTGGGGGGGTCGCTGCCGCTGCTCTTCCTTCGCCCGGAGGGCGGTGTGCCCGTCGAGGCCTCGCTTGTGCCGCGGCCGTGGGGCGGGGAGGGGCTGCTGGGCTGCACGCTGGATATGCCGGAAGCGCCCGAGCTACCCGAGCTGCCTGCGTGCGTGCGAGGCGCCGACAAGACCAAGCAGCGCCCCCTGCTGGTGCGGTACCTAGCCGCGGGCCTCGCGCGTGAGCCTCGCGAGGCGCTGCTGGCGGCGGCCAAGGTTCTGCTGGCGCTGCCTCACGGCGGGGGCCCGGCGGAGGGCGGGGGACGCCGGCGGCATGCGGAGGGGGTGCGCTTCGACGTGTCGGTGCTCGTCGCGGCGTCGGACCACGCGCTCCTCGACCTGCCGGTCCCAGAAGCGCTCGTCGTCTCGCCGCAGGCGCCGCGCCGCGCGCGCGCCGCGCGCGCGGCGGCGGCCGTGCGCGACTTCGAGGCGCTCGCGGCGGACCGGGCGGTACTCGCGCGTCACGCGCGGGGCCTACCAGCGCAGTTCGCGGGCGCTGCCGCGGCGCTAGTGGGCAGCGCGCGGCTGCTGCTGCACACAGTCGCGCTGGACGCGGCGGCAGAGGACGCGGCGTGCACGTGGCTCCTCTCCGCGCGGCTCGCGGCGCTCGAGCTGCACGTACGGGACCTGCCCCGCTTCCGGCGCCAGCGCGCGGACCTGCTGGCGCTGCTCCAGGCGCGCGGGCTGTGGAACGGCGTCTGGCTCGCGCAGCTGCCAGCCGAGGTAGAGGCGCTCGACGCGGCCGCGGAGGCCCGCGCAGGCACAGAGGCGGACGGCGCCGCGTCGGCCGTCCGCGTGCAGCAGATGCTTGCTGCCCGCCCTCTCTCGCTGGCGTCGGCCCGGGCGGGGAGCTTCGCGGCTGCCTGCCTCACGGAACCCGACTTTGTCTTTGCCCATTCGCCCGCGGCGCTGCACGCGCTCACGCAGCGCAACTGGACGGCGGGGGGGGGCGTGGTTGTCACCGCCGTGCGCACGGGGCTGCTTTTGTGTTACTCCCCCCCCGCGTGGCTGGAGCGGCTGCAGCGCTCGACGGTGTCGTCCCCGGGAGAGGCGGAGCCTGCAAGCCTGTACCTCTCCCGCGCCCTCGCCGCGCTGGGTGGGGTGACAGTTGACGCGGCCGCGCTGTCGGCCCTGGGCGGATGCATCGACCACACGGCAGTCGCGGGCGGGGCACCGGGTGGCGCTGCGTGGGCGGAGGCGCTGGGCGATGCGGCACACGGGGCGCTGGAGCGCATGATGGCGCACCCCGCGTGGGCCGCGGCTGAGCCTTTTCTCTCCCCCGCGCGGCGGCGAGTGTTCCGCCAGACCGCGGCGGCACTGTCGCCCGATGCGTCAGAGGCCGAGCAGCGTTGCGCGCAGAGCGACGTGCTGCCTGCGCAAGAGGGAGGCGCGGGCGCGTTGCCGCCGGGCGCGGAGCTTGAAGCGGCCCCGGCATGTCAGGTGCCTGCCGGCAGCGGGAGCGAGCCAGACAGCGAGCTGCGCGCGCAGATCGCAAGGCTGCAGCGAGAGCTTTCGGAGACTCGCAGGATGCGAGACGGGTGGCAAGCAATTGCTGTTGCCAGCGAGAAGGAGCTCGCGAATCTACGCGGGCTTGATGCCGGGTGGGGCGGAGAAGCCGGTCGGATGGAGTCGGCTGAGGGCGCGAGCGGAAAATGCGCGACCGAACTTTCCGCAGGAGAGGTTGCGGGTTCTTCCGGTGGTCAAAACAAACGCAAGATGAACATTGACATGAGCGGGCTCTTCAGATCACGGGATGCTGAGTCGGGTGGGTCTGCGGATGCTCGTCCTGAAGACATGGAGAGCTGGGGAAGTCAGTCCCCGGCTGAATTCCCCGAAGCACCGTCCGCGCCGGTGCAGGGAGCGATGAGCGCACGCGTCGAGGCATCGCGTGCGCAGGTGCTACCTGCAGGTGATGGCGCGTCCCGCGAAGGAGGCCACGCGACGGTCACCGTTTTGTCAGCCCAAATAGCTCAAGCGGATGATTCGCGGCTCCAGTCCGCCGGAGCCTCAGGCCCGGGACGAGACCCTGCCGGGCTAGGGCTAGGGCCTCGGCCAGGGCCCCGATTCGCCGATTCTCCGAATCATGAGCGAGGCGATCAGCATGGCGCTACAGAGGCACACAGAGAAGAGTCGCGCACCAGAGCGCCGGGGGGCGCACAGGGCGAGGCCGAGGCGGACTTCGTGGCCAGGGCCGTCGCGCGGATGGCTGCAGAAGATGCCGGGGACCCCTTCATGTTCTTCGCAGCAGGTCGTGCGCTCTCAGCCTCCGCGCCTTCAGCCTCCGCGTCTTCGGCTCAGGTGGAAGAACGAGGAGCCCCGCCGGCTGCAGCTCAGTCGTTTGAGCCGTCACCTCCGGACAGCGTCGAGACGCAGTCGCCTTCCCACACGAGAGGTGCCTCGGAGAGGGGGGGGGGGCGGCCCGGCGAGGCGCCTCTCGGCGGAGGCGGATCCGACCCCTCCTTGGATCCGGTCACGTCCCCCGCCTCGGGTGGCGCGCTGCCGTCGGAGATGCACGCGGCGATGCACGAGGCTGCGGCGCGGGCGGAGGCGCTGAGGCGCGGGCGAGCGGCGCTGACGCGCTTCAGTAAGGAGGGCGCGGCGCGGCAAGAGCGCGAGGAGCTGCGCCGCGCGGCCAAGCGGGGCGGCACCCATCCGGCGCTCGCCCGCGCCACGTCCGGCGACTTAGACCGCACAGGTGATGAGCCGCGGCACGGGCGCCCCCCGCGGCGGCGTGCGCAGTCTCGGTCCGCGGGGCGTCCAGGCCCCGCCGGCGCCCTACAAGATAGCCAGCAAGCCTGCGGCGTCGGCATGGGACTGCAACCGGTGGATGGCGGGCGCTGGCGAGTGAGCAAGACGGTCGAGAGGGGGCCTGCGGACGCGGCAGGCGTGAAGCCTGGGGCGCAGCTTTCGCGTGTGGGCGACAAGCGCGTGCTCGGGCTCACAGCAGCAGACATCGCCGCGCTGGTGCGCGGCAGGCCGGGGTCCCGCGTGGACATGGCCTTCACGCAGGACGATGGCTCGGAGGAGACGAGATCGGTTGAGCGCGCATGTGCATGATCGCGTGACCCCATGAGGCGCTGACTGCAAAGTGTTAAAGGGTGGAAGGATCTAGGGTATTAAACGCAAGTGCGTGGATGGCAGTGTAGTGTCCCTTCCTCGCCTCTCTGCTTTGCACAATCGCACAAGGCATCCTCCCTCACAAATGGTCTCTCGCTGCATGGTTTCGTCGACCGGGCGCTAGTCCTCCAGCCGGCCGAGCACTTCGCTCTCCTCGTCCTCGTCCTCATTTTCGTCCAGCAGCTTCCCAAGCACGCCCTCCTCCTCCTCCTCGTCCACAGGCGCTGCCGCTGCCGCGTCCTGACTGCCAGCGCCTCTCTCCTCCACCGACCCTCCTCCCGCTGGAGGGCGCCCGCCGGCATCTTCGCGCACAGGTTTGGCATCCCCCCGAATTTTCGCGTACGCAGCAGCCAACGCGTCGTCGGGCAATGTCTCTTGCTTCGGCGCCTCGCCTCTTGATCCCGACGCTTCGAAAATTGCTTCCTCTGCAGGAGACTCTAGCGGTTTTGATGGCACTGACGCATCTGCATCTGCGCCTGTGCCGAGCTTGAGCTTTCCGAGGCTCTGCTCGTCCCCGGCCCCGCCGTCGC
>ENA-UOXV01004448-UOXV01004448.1-marine-metagenome-genome-assembly--contig:-NODE-4448-length-16076-cov-14.085887_pt1 | contig 16076 bp, 11 predicted proteins | sample MGYA00238165_ERZ766961 | MGnify/ENA primary metagenome ERZ766961 (study PRJEB28924, sample SAMN03173240) | marine metagenome | biome: Marine; feature: Water; material: Subsurface seawater | place: North... | reverse complement strand
TTTTTCTACCAAATGATAAAGCTAGTAAAAATAATACTGTAACTTGAGCTGTAAATGCTTTGGTAGAAGCAACACCAATTTCAGGTCCAGCATGTGTATAAATACCACAATCAGTTTCTCTAGCTATAGATGAACCTACTACATTGCAAATTCCTAGAGTTAAGGCACCAAGTTTTTTTGCTTTTTTTATTGCTGCTAAAGTATCCGCTGTCTCACCTGATTGAGAGATTGCAATCACAATAGTTTTGCCATCAATTATTGGACTACGATATCTAAACTCAGATGCATATTCAACATGAACTGGTTTTCCAGCATATTCTTCATATAGATATTTTCCAATTAAACCAGCATGCCAAGATGTGCCACACCCAACAATATATATTCTATGCGCACTTTGAATACGATCCATATAATCACTTATTCCACCTAGATGAGCTGTACCATCTTTTTTATTTATTCTTCCTCGCATTGTGTCAGTAATTGTATTTACTTGATCATGAATTTCTTTCAACATAAAATGTTCAAATTCACCTTTCTCAATCTCTTCAATAGAAAAATTGATTTCAGTTACTACTTTTTGAACGATTTTATCTTCTGTTATTGAGCGAATCTCATGTGAGCCATTATTTATTGTTAAAATTTCATTCTCATCTAAATAAACTACATTACGAGTGTGGTTAATAATAGGAGAAGCATCGCTTGCTATAAAATAATCATCTTCACCAATTCCAAGCACCAAAGGACTTCCATGTCTAGCTGCAACAAGTTTATCTGGTTCTTCACTGCAAAATGTTACAAGACCATAAGCACCAATAACTTGATTTAAGGCCGCTTGAACAGCTTGCTCAAATAAAAGACCATCTGAAAAATATATATCTGAAATTAACTGTACTAATACTTCCGTATCAGTTTCACTTTTAAATTCATAGCCTTTATCAGTAAGCACTTTTTTTAAACTCGCGTAGTTTTCAATAATTCCATTGTGTATAATAGAAATCTTTCCTGAATGGTCAAGATGTGGGTGCGCATTTAAATCATTTGGCTCTCCGTGGGTAGCCCAGCGAGTATGCCCCATTCCAATTTTTCCTTGAATCTTAGAGGTATTAATATTTTTAGCTAATTCAGAAACTTTCCCTGATTTCTTTTCAGTATAAATACCAGAATTACCCATTATAGCAATACCAGAAGAATCATACCCTCTATATTCTAAACGTTGAAGTCCATCTAGTAAAATAGGAGTTATTTCTTTATTTCCGTAATAACCTATTATTCCACACATATTTGAAATTACTTTCTAATAATATTTATAGTTGTTAGCTGAATCACATAAGTCAGCAATATTATGAATTGAGATGATTTATTCCCACTCGATGGTTCCAGGTGGCTTTGATGTAATATCATAAACCACACGATTAACACCATTAATGTTATTTACAATACTATTAGAAATTTTAGTTAATGTTTCTGGGGGCATTCTAAACCAATCTGCTGTCATACCATCAGTTGATGTTACGGCACGAATACCCAAAAGATTTTCATAAGTACGTTGATCGCCCATGACACCCACTGTAGATACCGGTATTAATACTGCAAAAGCTTGCCATATATCATCGTAAAGCCCATCTTCATGTAATATATCAATATAAACTTGATCTGCTTTTTGAAGAATATCAATTCGATCTTGAGTAATCTCTCCAATAATTCTTACAGCTAAACCAGGCCCAGGAAATGGATGTCTATTGATTAATGAATTATGAAGACCTAATTCACGACCAATTTCTCTAACTTCATCTTTAAATAATTCTTTAAGAGGTTCAATTAACTGAAATTTCATATCATCTGGTAAGCCACCTACATTATGATGACTTTTTATCACATGCGCTGACTTACCTTTACTTACGCCACTTTCAATTATATCAGGATATAAAGTCCCTTGAGAAAGATACTTAATATCTCCAAATTCATTTGATATTCGATCAAATGAATAGATGAACTGATTTCCAATAATTTTTCGTTTTTTTTCAGGATCAGTCACATTTTCTAATTTTGCAAGAAACGTTTCAGACTCATCATAACAATGGATATTAACACCAAGACCTTCCTTAAGTGCTTTAACGCAGGTTTTTGCTTCATTTAACCTTAATAAACCATGGTCAATTAATATTGCTGTCGATTGATCACCAATTGCTTTGTGCAATAATGCTGCTACCACTGTTGAATCGACACCACCACTAACACCAACAATAACTTTATCTTCTTTTACTTGATTACGAATAAGTTTTATTTGTTCTTCAATAAAGTTTTTTGCTGTCCAATATGGTGAACAATTAGCTATTTTAAATAAAAAATTATTAAGGAATATTTTACCTTCTTCAGTATGAGAAACTTCTGGATGAAATTGAGTAGCTACAATAGATTGATCTTGATTAGACATAGCAGCAATAACACCATTTGAGGAACGAGCTAATACGTGCCATCCATTAGGAATTTTTGTTACACGATCCATATGACTCATCCATACTTGAGAAGTTTTTGAAACATTTTGAAAAAGTTTTTTATTATCATCAATTTCAATTTCAGCAAAACCATATTCACCTATGCCATTTGATTCCACTAAACCATCATAATGATGGGCTAATAGTTGAAGGCCGTAGCAAATACCTAAAATAGGAATTCCAATGTCAAAAATTTTCTTGTCAAAACTTGGTGCCTCTTCAGCAAAAACACTTGATGGACCACCTGATAGAATTATAGCTGAAGGATCTCTATTTTTAATTTGATCTAAAGGGGTATCAGTGGGAAGAACCTCAGAATAAACATTCTGTTCTCTTACTCTTCTAGCGATGAGTTGAGTATATTGAGAACCAAAGTCGAGTATTATCACACCTTTTTTATGTAGTTTATTCATCAAAAACTCCATTCATTTAACTTTTCAATGAAATCAAAGTTTGTCATTTGTAATTGCAACGGGGTTATGCTTACATAACCTTCTTTAATAGCAACGCCATCAGATTCTAACTCAATATCAGTATCTTTAACATCACCAGTCATCCAATAATATATTCGCCCTCTTGGATCTTCGCGCTTCTCAAAATTATCTTCAAAATAGATAGCACCTTGATGAGTGATCTGATATCCTTTTATTCCACCTTCAACATCCTTAGGTATATTCACATTTAATAATGTATCATTTGGCATACCATGCTCTAAAACTTTATTTACTATTTTTTTAGCAACAACTTTTGAAGTTGAAAAATCCATATCTCGCAGAGCATCCAAACTAATAGCAATAGATGGAATTCCTAGAAAAGTTCCCTCAGAAGCAGCAGATATAGTCCCAGAGTACAATAAACTTTGGCCTACATTTGCGCCAGCATTTATTCCAGAAATAATTATATCTGGCTTAACTTTCATAATTGATTTTACAGCAATCTTTACTGAATCAGCTGGTGTCCCATTTACTGCATAACCTTTAAATCCATTTGATCGTTTAACTTCTTCAATCCTTATTGGGTCAGAAATTGTAATTGCATGCCCAACTGCACTTTTTTCAGTGTTTGGTGCAACAACTGTAGTTTTTCCGATTTCAGACATTGCTTCCCATAAAGCATATATTCCAGGAGCATAGATACCATCATCATTAGAAATCAATATTGAAGGCTTACTCACTTTGTTAACATTTCAATAATTCTAGATAATATATCTTTCATCTTTTCTCGAGAAACGATCTGATCTATAAAACCTTTTTCTTTTAAAAATTCAGCTCTTTGAAAGCCTTTAGGTAAATCTTGGCCAATTGTTTGTTTAATTACTCTTGGACCAGCAAAACCAATTAATGCACCTGGCTCAGCTAAAATTATATCACCAAGCATTCCAAAGCTTGCTGTAACACCACCAGTTGTGGGATCAGTCAATATTGGAATAAATAAACCACCAGATTCTTGAAACCTCGCTAGTTTTGAACTCGTTTTTGCTAATTGTAATAATGATAAGGATGACTCTTGCATTCTAGCTCCACCAGAACTGCAAATTAAAATTAGAGGTATCCTTTTTTCCCGAGCAATTTCTATAGATCTTGAGACTAATTCTCCAACTACAGATCCCATACTTCCACCAATAAAACTAAAATTCATAATAGATAAAATAACTTCGTGGTCATTTATTTGTCCATTAAAACAGTTTATAGCATCATTTTGTTTAGTCTTTGATTGAGCAATTTGAAGTTGTTCAGCATATTTTTTTTCTGCTTTAAATTCTAAAGGGTCCGATGGCTTTATATTATTAAATAGCTCCTTAAATGTTCCTTTATCTAATAATAAATCTCTATATATACTAGGCTGAACTCTAAAGTGATGATCGCAATGTCTACAAACTGAATAATTTTTATCAAGTTCAGGTTTATATTGAATTTCTGAGCACGTTGGACATTTTAGCCAAAGACCGCTTGGAATATTTTTTTTATCTACATCCGTAATGTTTTTATCTTTACGTCTAAACCAAGGCATATTTTTTCACTTTTTTAATCATTTCGACAGCATCTTCTCCATCGCTATAATAATCTTTACGTATATTAATTTCTTGAAAACCAAAGCTTAAATATAAATTAATAGCAGGAAAATTAGTTCGTTTTACCTCTAAAAATACATTAGCATCTTTTAAGTATTGAGTTATTATTTTATTTAAAAAAATCTTACCAAGTCCTTTATGTTGGAATGGAATATCAATTGCTAAGTTTAATATATGAGCTTCATTTCCAAAAAAATGTGAAAAAAAGTAACCAATTATTTTTCTATCAATTTCAGCAACAATATTTAATTTATTATTTGATCTTTTTAATTCATTAAGAATAGAGTTCTTTGTCCATGGCTGATTAAATATTTGCTTTTCTATATTAAAAATAATATCTAAATCATCTGCCTGTGCCAGTCTGCATTTCATTAGATTGCTCTTATTTCAAATGGTGAAATATAGTTCGGCACTAGATCATAGGGCTTTTCAATAAGCCAATCTTCATGATTTCTAGCAGCTAATTCTCCAACTTTTTGAGCAGAAGGAATTAATATTTGATGCTTTTCTTCTTTAATTAATTTTTCGCAACCATAATGAAAAATATGTTTTGAATGATCAATCTCCCCCCACTCAATAGCTTGAGGTTCATTAAAAGTTTTATTTTTTTCAAAATCTTGGACATAAACAATATCTCTATGTGAATAAAGTAATACAGAATATTTATTAATGAGCTTAGAACTGATTCCAAGAGCATCAAGAGTTGGAACTGGAATAATAGGTAAATCTTTAGCATAGGCTAATCCTTTAGCAAACCCTAAGCCTACTCTTAATCCTGTAAACGACCCTGGTCCAATTGATACTGCTATAGCATTTATTTTCAATCTATTATAATTTGAAGAATTTATTAAAGTCTCATAAAAAACAGGAAGTTGTTCTGCATGCTTTTTAGGTATTTGCTTTTCGACCTTTTCTATGCATTTTCCATTCTTAATTAATGCAATGCCACAAATATCAGTTGCAGTTTCAATAGCGATTATATTCAACTGAAGTTACCTTTTATTTTTATTATTCTTGTATTTGCATCTTCTTCAATTCTTTCAAAATAAATATAAACCCAATCATCAGACCATAAATCATTTATTCGCTCTGGCCATTCAATTAAAGTGACTCCATCAATTGGATTTAAATAATTTTCTCCACCAATATTTAAAAAATCTGAACTTTTTTCAAGTCTATAACAATCAATATGGTAAAGACTAGGGTTTCCAATATATTCACTGACTAATTTAAAAGTTGGCGATATAACATGGTTTTTTATACCTATTCCTTTAGCAAAACCTTGTGCAAAAGTAGTTTTCCCTGCTCCTAGATTACCAATCAAAGCTATAACTTTTCCGGGTTCTATATTTTTAGCTAATTCTGAAGCAAATAATTGAGTTTTTTCTGGAGAGTCTAATCTTTTTTGATTCATTTTGGATCCATAACCATAACTGGTACCATCATTTCCTGCATTGAAACTCCTCCATGCTGAAAACTTCCATTTAATTTTATTTTATATTTATTTTTTTCATTAGGATATAAAAAATAATAATCATCTTTTGATAGTAAGTAATTTGTTTGATGACCAATTTCTGGTAGTCTAAACTTTGAAAGATCTCTCACATCAATTGAATGTTTTTCTGATGCATTTATATTTCTTCCATGCTTATAACGTACACCTGAAGATGAGTTTTTATCAGCAGAGACAATTGTACTTTTATTAACCATAATACTGCCATGATCACTTGTCATTACTACTTTATAACCATTTGAACCAAGTTTACTTAATACGGATCTTATCCAAGATTTTTCATACCATGCTGTTACGGCTTTTTTATAACTAATTTCATCTGGCACCATTTCTTTTAATACATCTGATTCTGACCTACGGTGTGCCAATTGATCAACAAAATTGACAACTATTGCAATTAGATCATTATTAAGATATTTATCTAATTTTGATAAAAAAGACTTTCCCTCATCAACCATCCATATTTTATGGTAATGATAAGCAATATTTGACAAATCATTTCTTTCTAATTGATCATTTAGAAATTCACTTTCAAAATGATTTAAACTACCATTATCTAAATTCATAGCCTCTAATTGCTCAGGATATTTTTTACAAAATTGATCAGGAAATAAGCCTGAAAAAATAGCATTTCTTGAAAAAGGCGTTGCTGATGGTAATAAAGATAAAGAAGGATTAATTTTTATTTTAAAATCTTCAGCTAAAATTGGATAAAGAGACATAAACTGATCTAAACGCATAGCATCCATTACTACTAGACAAACTTTTTCCTTATTATCCAATATTGGTTTTACTACTTTTGAAAAAATATCATTTGAAAGTATGGGCCGATTATCTTTAAAAAGCCAATTTGGATATTCCTTCTCAATAAATTTAGTGAATTTATGATTACACGATTGAAGTTGATCATCTAAAATTTGCACCAAGCTTTCTTCTTTATGGTCTTCAAATTCAGATTCCCATTTAATAAGTCTGGTATAAATTTGCCACCAATCATCTATTGTATCGCAATTATCGATATCCGCTTCAATTTGTTGAAATTCTTTTAGATAACCACTAATCGCTTTATCCGTTTTAATGATCTTATTTTCTAATACTTGCTTACAAACTATAAAAATTTGACTTGGATTAACTGGCTTAATTAAAAAATGGGCAATTTTTTCAGATATTGCTTCATCCATAAGCCATTCTTCATCACTCTTAGTTATCATTATAACAGGTAAAACTGGATTTTGTTCTTTGATTTCTTTAAGAACTTCGATACCATCGATCCCTGGCATAAATTGATCAAGCAAAACGAGGTCGAAAACTTCTTCTTTAGATTTTGCAATTCCATTTTGACCATTATCAGCTATAGAAATCTTATATCCTTTTTCTTCTAAAAATAAGATGTGTGGTTTAAGATGCTCAATTTCATCATCAATCCAAAGAATTTTACCACGTTCGTTATGCATAATATTTAATATTATAAATTATTAGTTCTTTAATAAAAATAATTACTTTGTTTTCATCGTCCAGATACCGTCCCAATTCTTACCTGGTGGCTCAGCTTTAAAGTAATCACAACGATCTAAATAAACAGCTGAAGGGGTTGTTGGTCGGTCTATAAAATTTTCTTCCATCGAAAGAGAATCTTTAAATCTTTTTTTCGCTTTAGTCCAATCTTGCTTTTTATAGAATTTTATACCTTCATCAAAAGCTTCAACTAACTGGGACTGCTCATCACTCATTTCATTTTTTAAGGAGATAAGCTCATATCCTTTTACCGGTTTATTTTTTCCTTTTACTTTTAAAAAATCTAAAAAACGCCACTCAAATAAGTCAGCGACTACTTTTTGAGTATGTTCTGCGACAAAAATATATACTCCATAGTGTTTAGCTGCTGGCTCAAGTCGAGCAGCTAAATTAACTGTATCACCCATCATGGTATAATTCATACGCATTGCTGAGCCCATATTTCCAGTAACCATTTCTCCAGAGTTTAATCCTACACGATGCCTAATGTTATGAACTAATTCAGGCCAATCACCCTCGTTTGCCCATTCACTTCTCATAATTGCTAATTTTTTTTCCATTTCTAAAGCAGTTAAACATGCATGGAATTCATGGTTTTTTAAAGGAACAGGGGCACCATAAAAAGCTACAATTGCATCACCAATATATTTATCTAAAGTACCCTTATGATCAAGGAGGATATTTGTCATTTCAGTTAAATACTGATTCATTAGACTAACCATTCTTGTAGGTTCTAATACTTCGGAAAATGATGAAAAACTTTGAATATCAGAGAAAAAAGCGGTATGATATCCAGCTTCACCACCAAGTTTAGGCTCTTGTTTATCAGCATACATTTGATCAATTAGATCGGGTGATATATAAGCTCCAAAAGTATTTTTAAGGAACTTTTTATCTTTTTGTTCAACTATAAATTTATAAATAACATTACCAGTATATGTAACTAGTAACCCCGCTAATGGAGCAACTAAAGGAATGACATATGATTCTCCTATCTCTGGCAAAGGAGTGTTAAATAGATTAGGATTGTTTGACATTATTTTTTCAGGAAATATTGAAGCTAAATTACTTTTAATGAACCAAAATAAATCATCAACAAAAACTCCACATGTTATTGCAAAATAAACAAACCCTTCTACAATAATAAGAATTCCAGCAGAAACTGGATTTAAATAAGATAAAATAAAAAATGCTATTAAACTTAAAAATGCTATTAACAAGCTATGACTAAATGGATAACCATATATTAATTCAGTTAATTGTCCACCCATAACATTTACATAATTCTCATCTAAGAGAGTTTGGATAGCGTTAGCATGGGTCTCCATTCCAGGTGTCAATTGTTGAATTCCCCAAAAATTATAATAAGGTGTTTGTTTATAATCATGATGAACCTCAACTGAAGTTCCTATAACTACTATTTTATCATAAAAAGGTGATTTTGTAACATCAAATTCTTCACTGATACCCATTACATTCATCATTTCATTACGTTCAATTGGATCTTCTATGCTTTTTATCCATTCAGGTATCTGTCCAGGAAGAAATTGGCTCATCCAATCAATATCTTCAATAGGATCTCTTAGTGTTACATTTTCAGTATCAATAACATAAGCTAGAGAAAATTTAGGGAACGTTCCCCAGGGTGGAAGGTCTCTATCTCCTCTATATTTATAACCTGAAGGAGGTCCATAATAATTTACAAGGAATGAATTTCCTGCACCGTAAGCATTTATATTATAGCCTCCATAATTCCATGAAAGATTATCAGCGTTAAAATATGGTTTTGCAGTATCAGAAATACTTTTAAAAGCTTTAAATGCTTTCACCGCAAGAGTTAAATAATATTTATTTGGTTCATGAGCCATTTCACCAAAAAGTGCATATCTTCTAGAAAAACCATCAATATCCATTTGATCATTAATTAATCCCATTTCTGGGTTAGCTTTCATAACTGGAGCTACAGGGTAAGAAATATATTGCGGAGGAACTGATGTAGGTTCTGTCACCATTTTTACAGGCATAATAACAGATGTTCCAAACATTTGAGCTTCTTCAATAGCTTCTCCAAGCATTTTATCACCATGACGAGGAATCATATAAGGAAGAGATTCCCATATATACTTTGCTTGTACTGAATCTCTAACATTTGGGACCTGATTAAGTATTTGATCTGGTGACATATTAGCAATTAAATCATAATATACTTCCGAACGGTTTTCAGGAGCATCAAATTGAATATCAAAAACTATAACTTTTGCACCTGCGTTGTACAAATTACGAATAACTTTTCCCCATACACTTCCACGTGGATAAGGCCATTCTTCTGGCATAAGTCTCCAAGCTTCATCATCTACCTCGATTAAGACAATATCAGTTCCTTTTTTAATATAAGTTGAATCGGAGGCTGTCCAACCTGTTAAAGGACCTCTTACAGAATTAAAACGATAATCATAAGTTTTCAATTCAATTGTATCAAAAACACCTACCCAATGAGCTAATGAAACAATTATTATTGCACCTAAAGTTATTATCCATCCAACCCAGTTACCTTGGATATACTTTTGAACGTCTTCAGTCTTTATTTGCATACTTAAAAGTTATATTGAACATTAAATATTATACCCATGGAATTTATATTAAATACTTCACCTGGATTATCAATCTTTCCGTCACCATCATTATCTAATTCATCTTTTTTAAAATCAGGTACATAGTTAAACCTTACTTGACTCATTATCGATGCAGTTAAATTTTCTTGAAATCGATAATCTAATCCAGCCTTTAGTCCTAGAAGTTTAGAATTAATTTGACTTTTGCTATTTAAGAAAGTAATGACAGCTTTAGAATTCACCTTATCTTCAAAAATCATTTTATTAGCTGACAAAGAAAAATTAGTCCAGGTATAAGGTGTTTTGGCAAGTTGATTATTTTTTATAAAAGGAATTTCAAGTTTAGTTTGGCTCATATGGTAAACTGTTTTTAATTGATCAGGAAATAGTGTGGACAAAGTTACTGAACTTGTCTTTGAATTTGTTTTAGGAAATAAATAAAGATTACTTCTTTTATTATTTAGATTATCTAAGTTTGTAACGTTTCCAATATTTAAAGTAATATTTTGTTTAAGATTTCCACTTGTAAAGGGGAAACTAACTGCAAACATACTGTTTGAAGCTTTTGAATCTTCTCTTAAATCAATAGTTCCACTTCCAACTGAGTCTAGTTTTGTTTTTTCATTGTTTTTCCCGATTGACTGATAGTTTAAAACAAATGTTGGCATATTTGGACCTAATAAAAAAGTTAAATTCATAAAAAATGTATTTGTATTTAAAGGAGAAATAGTAGTTTTTAAAATTTTATTATCAAGATGCTTAAAACCTAAATTAAGAAATAATTTTTGGTCGAGTAAGGAAATCCTATCTGAAATAGTAAACTGACGAGTATTACTTCTTAAATATGGATTAGCTAATGAAATATACTCTGGCCCCACCTGTAAATATTCTGCTAAGAGACTATTCCTTGAATAATTTCCTCTAAGTTTTATTCTAAAAGCAGATGATGGCATATTTATAATTGTTGTGATTGGATTAGAGCTCAAAGCATTTATATCAATTGGCACAATAGGCGTCATATTTGTGTTAATAATAAACATACTTACAAAACTTTCTGGGTCAAATAAAATATCTCCAGTACTAATCTTTGTAGAACCAGAAAGCTCCTTACCATCTTTATCATATAAGAGCCCTATAAAGCCATCCAATGTATCATCTAAAGCAGTATCTAACTCTGAAATAGACATTGCTCCATTCCAGATGTCTCTATTGTAAAGGCTCATGTTCCAGTCAAAGTCAACAGTTAACTTTCGATTATCTAATACTGTACCAATATTGAATCCAAAAACTAGATTGTCCTGTGGTTTTTGGCCACTCCAATTATTAGTTGGTCTGTTTAATTTATTTCCAGCTGATATTAATGCATCGTTAAAAGCATCAACAGTATAAATACCAACAGGTACACCTTGGACTAAAGAGTCTGATAAAAAAGTAGCTCTATTTAAAATTTTATTTACGGAAGTAGTATCATCTCGAGTTTGTATAAGATGTACACCAGCCTTTAGTTTAGAAAATAAATTTGTAGAAAGCCTTAACCCCGTCACGTTTCTTCTGAAAGTAAAACCGGTTCGATCTAAATAATATGATTTAGATCCGTCTTCATTCGTTGATGTTAGATCATGTAAAATATTATAACCACCATTTAGATTATTTTTTTCTTGAACAACCCTATTCAACTCACCATTAACAAATTGAATTCGAAACCAATTTAAATCAGCATTGATTCCAATACCTCGAACTCGTTTACCATCAATTGTAAAATGACTTAGTTGAGGGTAAAAATCACCAAAATTAACATCTATGTAATTTCCAAAAGAAAAGGATGTCCCAAAACGATTGTGTGGCTGGGAATAAGGTGATTCTCTTGATGTTAATCTAAATTTAGTACTTAATTCAGCCCATTGAGCATCTACCTTAATATCACCAACTAATTCTGCAATATTCAATGAAGTTCCACTTAGTTTTTCAGATGACAACCGACTATTAACTTTACCATTATATTTAATTATTTCAGAAAGTTCAACTTGTTGTGTACCAACGGTAAATTTCCAAGTTATTGGCAAAATATCATTTCCATCTAAATCTTTTAATAAAAGTTCAACAGTATGAATGCCAACTGATAATTCACCAGGATCATAGCTCAAAATATTTTCTTCAATGAGAATAGAATTTGACACATTTATATTATCAATTAATAATTGAATAGAAGAAATATCTATTTTATTAGCATTAAAAAATGATGCTGCTATAAATACAGATTTTTGATCAATTAATTGATCTGGTTCAGGTGATAAGATAAGAACATCTTCATTAGCTCTAATATCCATTAAACCTATTTCCATTTGTTTTGGAGGTACTGTAATTAAATAATGAGGATTATTATATGGATCTTCCCTTGGGAATGAAACCAATCTATCTTGACTAAACTGAAAAGTAATAACATACTCTAACCCTTCTTTAGTCACTGCAAAACCTGGTAAAGAAGCTTCCCAGTTTATACCTGAGTTTATAAAAGGTATTTCTAAAAAAGATTTACTTCCAGGAAGACGATAATATAAGGTCGCATCTATAGGATTAATAAGCTCAAAGGAAGATGCTTTTAAGGTTAATTCTTTACCTACCTCAGCATAAGGAGGAGGTGCATGGTATAACAATCTTGTTTGACTACTTAGACTACTTATTAATAAAAGTAGCATAAATATACCCCGAGGTTTAAATATAATATTTTGGGTCAAAAACAATATTATTTATATTTAATAACTAAAGTTTTTTTATTACCTGAAGCATCCTCAAACTTAATCTCAAGTTTTTGTTCACCTTTTCCATTATCACTTGGATCATCAGGAATGCTTTTGGGGTCAGTTTTAAATGACTGAAGATCACCAGAAGAGGATGAAATACCTGTTTTTCCACTTATAATATCTAGGGATTGACCAGAAATAATATTAGAAAATTCTACTTTTCCATCAAGTCCAATCAGCGAGTCATTTGATTTATTTGAAATTACCCAAAAATCAGTACCTTTTACCGATGCAACAGAAACTGATGTCCTAATGATAAAATCAGCTTGCTTTTGTTTATTAACTGTAGCGCGTATAACTCCACCATCTAACTTGATTTCTTTAGCAATTGATCTAGCTGCACGTTTGCCACTAATTGTTAATTTTGTACTTTCTTTTATTTTTAAAGCTGTTTTATCATCAATAAATAAAAGAGCAACAAAGCCTCCTTTACTTGTAGCAATTATATCTCCGTTTTCAAATATTTGACCTTTTTTTATTATTGATTCTCCCTCGTTACCACGAATATATTTGGCATTCCCAATAATTTTAGTAGCAATTGCAATTTTTTCTTCTGCAAATATGTTTGAGAATAAAAGAATGAATGTGATTATTATATTTTTCATTTTAATTTTCAACTGAAATAGACTTAATCAGTAATTCTTTTTTTGAAAAATTTGATAAAATTTGATTTAAAATTGTTTGATTAACGTTTGAATTATTTAAAATAATATTATCAGTTATTTGATAACCAGCAAGAGGACCATCAACACCAAATAAAGCATTATACTGATCTTCTCCTAATGCTTGAATTAAACTCTGTTGATTTATGTTTTGTGTTTTTATTACTGCTGCTTGTGAAGGATCAGATATTTTAAAAGCATATATTGAAGATAACTCATCTTCGTATCCATTTGTTGTTGGTATCTCCACTTTAACTTGCCATACGTAAATTTTACCATATTCTAATGGACGAGCATCAGAGGTAGGATACTGATATGTACTAATATCTGATAGATTAAACCATTCATCAGCTTGATTAAATGGTAACATTCGTTCATCTCGAAGAGCCTCATCCAATGAAGAATGATATCCATTTTTAAATTCGGCTAACCGTATATATGTATTACAATTATTACAATTACCTTTATTCCAATTAAAAACGGGATATGTAGTGTGAATGGAATTAAATAAAGTATCAGATAATACTCCACCTGGAGATTCAAGATTAATTCCTGAAGGTGATTCAACTATAATAGTTTTTGAATCTTGAGCTGTCAAGGATACATCAAACTCTGACAAACCAGAATAAAGTTTTAATTCAAACCTATATTCTCCATCAGCCAATTTACCAGACATCATCATTGCACTAGTTATTAATTCAAAGTTGGATGGATTAATTGTATCTATGGTACGAACTAATACGTTAATAATATTTGGTGGATTTGCCTCATCTAGAATATTCGTAGCGTTAGATGAAAAATTTCTATTATCAATTATAATATCATCCTTCATTTGAAAAACATTAGACTCAATCTCTGTCAAAGTTTCTCTATTTTGCAATCCTAGCGAAGGAGATAAAAGAGAGGCTCTGAACCATATTTTGGTATATATAGGATAAGAATCAGAACTAATTCGATATCGAAATAAAGGTACATCAGACTCACCAGTATTTACATTAAAATTACTTATGTAATATGATGTATACTCAAAAAACTGTCCATTAAGCTTTGCCTGAGCTATTAAAGAAGTTTTATAAGTCACTAAATAAAGAATTATTAATAATATTATTTTTTTAAACATTTATCTTTCTTTTTAAAAACACGTAGCAATTTACCTAATGTCAAGAAGAGCCTTCAAGGTGTTTTGTTTTAATATATTAATTACAATAATCACTAAATTCTCATATAAATGAATAAGCCCCGTACAATAAATATTGCACAGGGCTTATTAAAGTTCCCGGCGACGACCTACTCTTCCACGCTAGTTACCCGCGCAGTACCATCGGCGCAATAGGGCTTAACTTCCGAGTTCGAGATGGGATCGGGTGTAACTCCTATGCTATGGTCACCGGAGAAATTTCAGGGAATTGATGCGGATCTTCAATTGATCAAGAAAGATTGATAAAGCCATTCGGCTAATTAGTACCACTCAGCTAAATACATTACTGTACTTACACTTGTGGCCTATCAACGTCGTAGTCTACAACGAGCCTTATTATCAAAAAGATAGGGAGAACTAATCTTAGGACAGGTTTCGCACTTATATGCTTTCAGCGCTTATCCTTTCCGAACTTAGCTACCCAGCGATGCTTCTGATGAAACAACTGGTGCACCAGAGGTTCGTCCACTTCGGTCCTCTCGTACTAGAAGCAGATTCCTTCAATTCTCCTGCGCCCACGGCGGATAGAGACCGAACTGTCTCACGACGTTCTAAACCCAGCTCACGTACCACTTTAATGGGCGAACAGCCCAACCCTTGGGACCTTCTACAGCCCCAGGATGTGATGAGCCGACATCGAGGTGCCAAACCTCCCCGTCGATATGAACTCTTGGGGGAGATAAGCCTGTTATCCCCGGCGTACCTTTTATCCATTGAGTGATGGCCCTTCCATACGGAACCACCAGATCACTAAGCCCTGCTTTCGCATCTGCTCGGTCCGTCGACCTCGCAGTTAAGCCTCCTTATGCCTTTGCGCTCTACGCACGATTACCGACCGTGCTGAGGAGACCTTTGGGTTCCTCCGTTACTTTTTGGGAGGAGACCGCCCCAGTCAAACTACCCGCCTAACACTGTTTCTCACCCGGATTCACGGGATGGGATTAGAACACTAAGAATACAAGGGTGGTATTTCAAGGATGGCTCCACGAAGACTGACGTCTTCGCTTCAAAGCCTCCCACCTATCCTGCACAAGCAGAATCAGTATCCAATGCTAGGTTATAGTAAAGGTGCACGGGGTCTTTTCGTCCGGCCGCGGGTAGCCGGCATCTTCACCGACACTTCAATTTCGCTGAGCTCCAAGTAGAGACAGTGCCCAAATCGTTACACCATTCGTGCAGGTCGGAACTTACCCGACAAGGAATTTCGCT
>ENA-UOXV01004437-UOXV01004437.1-marine-metagenome-genome-assembly--contig:-NODE-4437-length-16115-cov-5.378269_pt1 | contig 16115 bp, 15 predicted proteins | sample MGYA00238165_ERZ766961 | MGnify/ENA primary metagenome ERZ766961 (study PRJEB28924, sample SAMN03173240) | marine metagenome | biome: Marine; feature: Water; material: Subsurface seawater | place: North... | reverse complement strand
GACTGGAGTTCAGACGTGTGCTCTTCCGATCTATAATGGAATAAACCTTTACAAATGCAAGGGTAAAGTTAGTGATTTAGAAAACCACACTACTGGAAAAGATAAATCTGGAAGCGCTGGAATTGGGCATACAAGGTGGGCAACTCACGGTGAGCCTAATGATGTGAATGCGCACCCTCATCAATCCATGTCCGGAAATTTAGCTTTGATTCACAATGGAATTATTGAAAATTATGCTTCATTAAAAAAAGCGCTAATTGAAAAAGGATATGTTTTCAAAAGTGAAACTGACACCGAAGTGTTGGTTAATTTTATTGAAAGCCTTTATATAGAAGAATCTACTGATTTGGCCGAAGCCCTTAGAAAAGCACTTAATCAAGTGGTTGGTGCATATGCCATTGCACTGATAGACAAAAACAATCCGGATCAATTAATTGTTGCGAAAAAAAGTAGTCCTTTAGTGATTGGAGTTGGTGAAGGTGAATTTTATTTAGCAAGTGATGCAACACCAATAATAGAGTATACCAAAAATGTACTTTACTTAGAAGACGAAGAAATAGCGGTATTGAATAAGGGTGAAGAAATGCGCCTATTCAACATTAAAAAGGAAAATAAAACTCCATATATCCAAGAATTAGAAATGCATCTAGAAGCCATTGAAAAAGGTGGATATGATCATTTCATGCTCAAAGAAATTTTTGAACAGCCTCGCTCAATTGAAGATAGTATGCGTGGGCGAATTCTCTTGAAAAAAGGCATTGTTAACTTGGGTGGTATTTCAGATTACGAGCAAAAATTCGTTAATGCCAAACGAATAATAATAGTTGCATGCGGAACGAGTTGGCACGCTGGCCTTGTTGCCGAATATTTATTTGAAGATTACGCAAGAATTCCAGTTGAAGTTGAATACGCTAGTGAATTTAGATACCGAGACCCTGTTTTATACGAAGAAGATATTGTTATTGCTATTTCTCAATCTGGCGAAACGGCGGATACTTTAGCTGCTATTGAATTAGCAAAATCAAAAGGTGCGACGGTTATTGGTGTTTGTAATGTGGTTGGCTCTACTATATCTCGTTCTACCCATGCAGGTTCTTATACTCACGCTGGCCCAGAAATAGGAGTTGCTTCAACTAAAGCATTTACGGCTCAAATTACTGTACTTACCCTTATGGCACTTTATGTGGCTCAGAAAAAAGGAAGTATGCCAACATCTAGGTTTAGAGCATTACTTCATGAATTATCAAGTGTTCCTAAGTTAGTTGAGAGGTGCTTTAAAGAAGATGAGACTATAAGAAAAATTTCTGAACGATTTAAAGACGCTAGCAATTTCCTTTATTTAGGTAGAGGTTATTCGTTTCCAGTTGCTCTCGAAGGTGCTCTTAAGCTAAAGGAGATCTCATACATTCATGCGGAAGGTTATCCAGCAGCAGAGATGAAACACGGCCCTATTGCATTAATTGATGAAGAAATGCCAGTAGTTGTTGTGGCAAATCAAGGGCCATCATACGAAAAGGTTGTAAGTAATATTCAGGAAGTTAAAGCCAGAAAAGGAATTGTAATCGCAGTTGTTAGTGAAGGAGATGTGGATGTTAAAGCCATTGCTGATTATACAATTGAAATTCCAGAGATTGACGAATCATTAATTCCATTTTTATCCGTAATCCCATTGCAACTTCTATCTTACCATATTGCAGTTATGAGAGATTGTAATGTTGATCAGCCAAGAAATTTAGCTAAATCTGTTACAGTAGAATAGTAGAGCTATTCTTTATACCAATCTGCATACATAATATAGTTATCCGCTATTCTAGATACCTCACCTTTGAATAGCTCTGGTGATAAATCTTTTATTTTTTTAGCGGGAACACCTGCATATAAAGAGCCTTTTTCAACTCTCGTATTTGCTAATACTATAGAACCAGCTGCAATTAAGCAATTTTCTTCAATTACAACATTGTCCATTATTATAGCGCCCATACCCACAAGTACATTATCATGAATAGTACAACCATGAACCAGTGCATTGTGACCAATTGACACATTATTTCCTAATGTGGTTGATGCTTTTTGATAAGTACCATGAATAACAGCCCCATCTTGAATGTTTACTTTATTTCCCATTCTAATACTATTGACATCACCCCGAACTACAGCACTAAACCAAACACTGCATTTATCTCCCATAATAACATCTCCAATTACAGTTGCATTTTCTGCCAAGAAGCAATCACTTCCCCATCTGGGTTTATAACCCCTTACATTTTTTATTAACGCCATACTTATTCTATTAATTATTAAATGCAAAGTACGCAATACAAGCACAATAGCTAAATGATAACAAGGAATTTATCATTTCGTATTTATCAACTCCTTTTTGTTAATAGTTAGCTTTTGAATTTATACTTTAGCACCCGAAGAAAATGCTCGATTTAAGCCCACATATCAAGTCACTTTTATACAATCATGATTGTGTAATCATCCCTGATTTTGGAGGTTTTGTGGCAAACCCACATTCGGCACGAATAAATAAATTAAAATCGAGAATTGAACCTCCTTTCAAGGAAATTGGCTTTAACCCAAGACTAGTAAAAAACGATGGGCTTTTAGCCAACCATATTTATAACGCTCAAAATATAAGTTACGAAGATTCAATTAAAAGAATTAGCGAAGTCGTTCAAGAAATAAAAGCTAGCGTTAATTCTGGAAAAACATATAGACTCGAGGGAATTGGTTCTTTTTATTTAGACTCTAATAAGAGCTTACGTTTTTCATCTTTCAATAAAACTAATTTCAATCTTGATTTCTTTGGGTTTGAACCTATTCAGGCAATTTCATTAAATACAGAAGAAGAAAACAGACAATCAAAACCAGAAGAAAATGAAGATGATCAACCGATAAAAAAAGTCGTTCCAATATCAAAAGGAATTGAACCGAAAACCAATCATGATGAAAAAGTCATTCACATATCTCGGGACAACAAAAAAATAAGCTGGGCAAATACGGCTATGATTGCAGCATGCGTTCCCTTGTTTTTGTATTTAGTTTGGATACCTACTCAGGTAGATTTGAAAGAAGACCGAGTTAATTTTCAAGTATCAGACCTAAATCCGTTTACAAAAGCACCTTGCCCTGCTTATGAGTATAGAGGAGATAATCTACCGAGATTAGTAAAGTTCAAAGAGGACAATTCAACTATTTATGAAGACTTGGTAGAAAGCAATAAGCCTTTTGTAAATATTTCATTTTTTGAAAAATCAAACCCTAATTTTAATGATAATGAATTTGTTACCATTCGAGTTTCTAAATTTGTTGCCGCTGCCGTTTCAACAAGAGTGGCGCATGCCTTTGTTTCGCCGCAGCAATCTAAACGCTACTATGTAGTTGCAGGGTGTTTCAGAGAATATTCTAACGCAAATAATTTCGTTAATAGCCTGCGATTAAAAGGCTTCAATTCTGTACTTATTGATAAAAAAGGGGATTTGTATCGAGTTGGAATGTATGGTTCAAATATCCAAGCAACCATTCTTGAATCATTAGATCTGGCAAGAGATAAAGGATTTAATGATGCTTGGGTTCTCAAAAAATAATTTTATGTTGAGCAACAAAGGACCTAAAGAAGAACAACCTAACAACCCTTTACATGGCATTAAACTCGCTGAGATTTTAGATAAACTTGTCGATGAATATGGTTGGGAAGAATTAGGGGATAGAATAAATATCAATTGTTTTAAATCAAACCCTACGATCAAATCAAGTCTTAAATTTTTAAGACAAACTCAATGGGCGAGAGATAAAGTCGAAGACCTGTACATAAGTACTATTGAAAAGAAAACAGTAGAATAAAAAACTTTAAAATAAAAAAGCCTTCCCAATAAAATTGAGAAGGCTTTTTAATACCTGGATATTATTTAATGCTATAAATAATGTTTCAAAAAGTTAGAGTTAGTTTTCTTACGAAGACCTCTAAGCGCTTTTTCTCTAATTTGACGAATTCTTTCCCTAGTTAACCCAAGACTATTTGCAATCTCTTCCAATGTCATTGGAGTACGACTGTTTAACCCAAAAGATAAACGAACAACTTCCGCTTCTCTTGGTTTTAATGAAACCAAAACACGCTCAATATCTTTACATAAAGATTCACGCATCATTTCATCAGCAGGGTTTTTTGAATTGCCATTAGACAATACATTTAATAGAGAATTTTCTTCACCATCTACTAATGGTGCATCAACAGAAACTTGCTTTTGAGAATAAGTAACCAAATCACCTATGCTGTCTGCATTCGTTTCTAAAAGAACTGAGATTTCTTCGTGAGAAGGAGCTCTTTCAAACTCTTGTTCCAATTTTGAAAAGGCTGAAGCCACTTTCTGAATAGCTGAAACCTTATTTAAAGGTAAACGAACTACACGAGAGTTTTCGGCAATAGCCTGCATAATGCTTTGTCTAATCCACCAAACGGCATAAGAGATAAACTTAAAACCTTTCGTTTCATCAAATCTTTTAGCGGCTGTAATCAACCCTATATTTCCTTCAGCAATCAAATCTTCTAATGTCAAACCATGACCCTGGTATTGCTTGGATACAGATATAACGAAACGTAAATTGGCGTTTACCAATTTATTCAAAGCTAGTTCGTCCCCTTGCTTAATTCGTTTTGCTAATTCAACTTCTTCTTCCGCAGTAATCATTTCCTCTTTGGAAACATCACTAAGGTATTTGTCAATTGACTTCGAATCACGATTTGTAAGCTGTTTGGAGATTTTTAGCTGCCTCATAGAACTGTTTTAAAATGTTTTTAAATGTGCCTCAATATAGCACTTATTTTATTAAACCCAATTTTTTTCACAAAATCGAATGCAAAAGTACTTATTTTTTGGGCTCGAACTCACAAAACGTAAGAGTTCTGGAAATGTTACATTTCTCCCTCAATAATATACTCCTGTTGACTTTTTCTTATTTCTTTTTTCGCAATAATGCTATTTTCTTTCCTTACTAAAATATCAAAGCTTGGGTTACCTTTTTCGACCAACACTTCAATCCTATATTTTACACCATCCTCAACCTCTGTGTAAAGTGCAGATTGCCAAAGAACAGTATCAACAGTCCCAGTAGACACTGTAGCTTGACTGGGGTCTGTAAACTGAATGCTAAATGCAGATTGATTTCCCGCTCTCTTTCTCACTTCGTATTGAAGGGAATACTTTGGAACATCTTTTTTACATCCTAGAAAAAAAATAATACTGAATACAATTCCAAAAAACTTTAAGGGCATAAAACCATTGTTACATTTGCGCTATAAATTTACAAACTATGTTTACAGGTATTACTCACTTACATCGCACCATTGCTTACGCGGCATTAATACTCATTTTTGTGGCGCTAATTAAATCCCTATATGGGTTTTTAAACAACAAAGAATTTACAGAAGGAGATAGAAAACTCGGGCTATTTGCATTGATTGCCTCCCACCTCCAACTAGTTTTCGGACTAGTGTTGTTGTTTTTAATATTTGTAGAGCAACGATATGGTGAAATGGGAAACATCATGAGTAATGCTCACATAAGATTTGAAGTTATTGAACATCCTTTAATGATGATAATTGGTGTGGCACTCATTACTGTTGGTTACGTTAAAGCAAAAAAAGGTACAGATTCAAAAAGTCGATTTAAATCGATGTCATTATTTTTCTTATTGGGTTTTGCGGTAATTTTAAGTAGAATTCCTTGGGATAAATTAATAGGATAAGAATTGGAAGACTATTCTACAAATAAGAAAGAAACCGCAGTTCTTGTTGGCTTAATTAGCAGAGGTCAAAGCGATGAGCTAATAACCGAATACTTGGATGAATTGGCCTTTTTGGCCGAAACAGCTGGTATTGTTACAAAAAAAAGGTTTACTCAACGCCTAGAAAACCCTGATGTTAGAAGTTTTGTAGGAAAAGGAAAACTTGCAGAAATCCGTGCTTATGTGAAGGAGAATAAAATTGACGTGATTATTTTTGATGACGACCTCTCCCCTTCCCAACTTAGAAACATTGAAAAGGAATTTGAAAAGAAAATCTACGATAGGAGTTTGCTCATCTTAGACATTTTCACCATGCGAGCAAGTACAGCACAAGCAAAAACGCAGGTTGAATTAGCTCGGTTTCAATATTTATTACCTCGCCTTACCAATATGTGGACTCACCTTGAACGACAACGAGGCGGAACCAATACTCGTGGCGGATCTGGAGAAAAAGAAATTGAAACCGACAAAAGAATGATTAGGGATAGAATTGCTTTACTAAAAAAGAATCTTCTAGCCATTGACAAACAAAACAAAGTACAGCGTAAAAATCGAAAATCTTCAGTGCGAATTGCACTGGTAGGCTATACAAATGTTGGCAAATCCACTATCATGAATGTTCTGAGTAAATCAGACATTTTTGCCGAAAATAAATTATTTGCGACTCTTGACACGACAGTTAGAAAGGTTGTAGTAGAAAACCTTCCGTTTTTGCTTTCTGATACTGTTGGTTTTATACGAAAGCTTCCCCATCAATTAGTGGAATCATTTAAATCTACTTTAGATGAAGTCCGAGAATCCGATGTATTGATTCATGTAATTGATATTTCTCATTCAACTTTTGAAGACCAAATAAATGTAGTTAACAAAACGTTAGGCGAATTAGACGCTATTGACAAACCTACTTTAATGGTATTTAATAAAATTGACCAATACCGAGAAATTGAAGAAGGTGAATTTGATTTTACGGCTAACGAAAAACAAAATTTTTCTTTAACTGACCTTAAAAAAACTTGGATGGCTAAAGAAAACGTCCAGTGTGTATTTATATCCGCAAAGAAAAAACAAAACATCAACGAATTTAGGACGGTATTATATCATATGGTGAGGGATATTTATGAAACAAAATATCCATATTCTCATTATTTGTATTAATCGTTTTAAAATGAAAAAATCAATTGGCCAGCTTTTACTAATCACCATTCTTGTTTTCTTATTATCTGGATGCGGTCTAGTATACCGAGTTCTACTTGGAGTTGATTCTAGTGTTGAGTGGTTAACGGACTGCCAAATAAAAAAAGAGTTTGAGAAAAATAAAATCCCCGAAGACCAATGCTATGTTTTAGATACTGCATCCTATTTTCATGCTGTGCTAAAAACCACTAAAATGAAGGCTGATCAAATAAAAAATGAAAGTTTAACTATTGATTCAGCAAAACTACTTAGGATTAAAGAAGATTACAAAGACAATCTACAGCCGGTTCAAATCAGGTATTTCAATCGAAAGGGAATTGCAATTTTCAAAATGATAAATTGCTATATGCGCCCTTTTCCAACTCAATCTTGGAATATAGAAAACTGTTTTGATGTTTTCCCTCCAAAACCTATCTCATACTTAAAAAATAGCAATAATGAAAATTTAGAATATTTCCTTCCACACATCAAATCTATTTCTGGCAGTTCAATAACTATTGACTCCCTTCCAAAAGCAAATTATTATGCTCTTGTATTTTGGAATTCATTTATAAAAAGGCCAAGTAAAAACCTCATCAAACAACTTGACAAATACAGCAGAGAATTTCCAGAGCAATCTACCTACATTTTGTATGTAAATAATAACAACGCAGAAGTCTGGTACTTGTCCGATACTGATGAAAAAAGAAAAATTACAAAATCAATAAAACAATAGGACACAAAAAAAACCTAACCATTTTCATGATTAGGTTTTGAAATTTTGTATTTCAACAATTCTAGTCTCTTAAAACAGATCTAGAAATCACAATTTTTTGAATTTCAGAAGTTCCTTCGTAAATCTGAGTAATCTTGGCATCGCGCATTAAACGCTCAACATGATATTCTCTTACATAACCGTATCCACCATGAATTTGAACAGCTTCAATAGTAGTATCCATAGCTACTTTACTTGCGTAAAGTTTTGCCATAGCACTTGCTTCGCCGTAATTCATTTTTTGATCCTTCATCCAAGCAGCACGATATACTAATAAACGGGCAGCTTCAATATTTGTAGCCATATCAGCCAATTTGAATTGAATAGCTTGATGCTGTGAAATTGGCTTACCAAATGTTTTTCTTTCTTTAGAATATGCCAACGCTAATTCGTATGCCCCTTGAGCAATTCCCAATGCCTGTGCAGCAATTCCAATTCGTCCACCTTCCAAAGTTTTCATTGCGAATTTGAAACCAAAACCGTCTTCTCCAATTCTGTTTTCTTTAGGCACTTTTACATCGTTAAACATAAGAGTATGGGTATCACTTGCGCGAATACCCAGTTTGTCTTCTTTAGCTCCAACCACAAAACCTTCCATGCCTTTTTCTATAATTAAGGCATTAATTCCGCGGTGTCCTTTTTCTTTATCTGTTTGGGCAATTACAATATAAGTAGAAGCACAGCCTCCATTTGTAATCCAATTTTTGGTTCCATTCAACAAGTAATGATCACCCATGTCTATGGCAGTAGTCTGTTGAGAAGTGGCATCTGATCCTGCTTCAGGTTCACTCAAACAAAAAGCACCAATTTTCTCACCTCTTGCAATAGGCGCAAGGTATTTTTGTTTTTGATCTTCTGTCCCAAATAACTCTAAACCATAATTAACTAAGGAGTTACACACAGAAACACATACAGAGCTTGAAGAATCAACTTTCGAGAACTCTTCCATTGCAATTGCATATGAAAGAGCATCCATTCCACCTCCGCCGTATTTAGGATCGGTCATCATTCCCATAAAACCCAATTCGCCCAATTGAGCAAGTTGTTCGGTAGGATGAATCATATCTCTATCTCTTTCAATTACTCCTGGTAACAATACACTTTGAGTAAAATCCCTTGCTGCTTCTTGCACAGCCAAGTGCTCTTCTGTTAACTGAAAATTCATATTCAAAAATTTTAAATATTCCCCCAAAAATGGGCGGCAAAAGTACTATATAATACCCAAAATTGCTAATCTTGCTGAAGCATGTCAAATGAATTGAAATACACCATCTTGGGTATGATGTCTGGGACTTCATTAGATGGATTAGATCTAAGTCTCTGTCAATTTAATTATAAAAATTGCAAATGGGATTATAAAATCTTAGAATCCAAAACCATAGCCTACTCTATTCAAGAAAAAGATTGGCTTCAATCCCTTGAAAAGGGCTCGAAAGCAGAACTTAACTCTGGAGATATTTCTTTTGGTAAGTATTTAGGTGAAAAGGCAAAAGAATTTATCACCACTTCTTCATTTAACCCACCTGACGCGATTGCCTCTCATGGACATACTATTTTTCACAAACCAGAAGTGGGAATTACCTTTCAGGCAGGTAGAGGAAATGAAATTGCTAATGCTACCGGAATAAAAACTATTTGTGATTTCCGTCAAAAAGATGTCTCTCTTGGAGGGCAAGGTGCACCCTTGGTTCCAATTGGAGACTTACTCCTATTTAACGATTCAAAATGCTGCTTAAATCTCGGCGGGTTTGCAAATGTTTCGGTGAAAAGCGGAAATGGGATTACTGCCTTCGACATTTGCCCGGTAAATTATGTCCTAAATTTCTTATCAAAAAAGGAAGGGTTCGACTTTGATGAATCGGGAGATATGTCTCGTTCTGGAATTATTGACCGTGAACTACTAAATCAACTTAACGAGATCTCCTTCTATCAATCACAACCTCCAAAATCTTTGAGTCGAGAATGGGTGGAAGAAATCATTTATCCAATTTTAAAAAAGAACAATAGCTCAACTATTGACCAAATGAGTACTTTCACTGAACATATCGCTTTTCAAATTTCTCGGAATTTGGTTCCGAATGAAAAAACTTTGGTCACTGGCGGTGGAGCGTATAATACCTTTCTTATTGAATTAATATCAGATAAAACCTCTAATGAAATTTTAATAGGGAGTGCTGAACTCATTGAATTTAAAGAGGCTATGATATTCGCCTTTTTGGGAGCACTGTATTTATCTCGCCAAAATAATTGCCTCGCTTCTGTCACGGGAGCAAAAAGAGATAGTATCGGGGGAATTCAACTTTACCCTAATCAATTGATTAAGTAGCACTTAAGTAACATTAAAATCTTTAATAAATGGTCAAATTCAAAAGCTTCATTTATTACATTTGCGCCACTTAAAAATCTTAGCATGAAGGACCTTTTAGATAAATTCGAGAACAAAACACCTGAAATAGTATTTGAATGGCATGATGCAGAAACTGAAGCTGTTGGTTGGGTAGTAATTAACTCCCTTCGAGGAGGAGCTGCTGGTGGTGGAACTCGAATGAGAGTAGGTTTGGACAAAAGAGAGGTAGAGTCACTTGCAAAAACTATGGAAGTGAAATTTACAGTTGCTGGACCAGCTATTGGTGGAGCAAAATCTGGAATTAATTTTGACCCTAATGACCCAAGAAAAGAAGGCGTTTTAAGACGTTGGTATAAAGCCGTTAGTCCACTATTAAAGAATTATTACGGAACAGGAGGCGACTTAAATGTGGATGAAATCCATGAAGTTATTCCTATGACTGAAGACTGTGGTGTTTGGCATCCTCAAGAAGGGGTTTTTAACGGACACTTTCAACCAACGGAACCTCAAAAAATTAACAGAATAGGACAACTTCGAAGAGGGGTTTTGAAAGAATTAGAAGATTCAAAATTCAGCCCTAAAGTATCTAGGAAATATGTCGTAGCCGATATGATTACAGGTTATGGTGTTGCTGAATCTGTTCGTCATTATTATGATATCTACGGTGGTAATTTAGAAGGAAAAAGAGTAATTGTACAAGGCTGGGGAAATGTAGGTTCAGCTGGTGCATTTTATTTAGCTCAAAGTGGTGCCAAAATAGTTGGAATAATTGATCGAGTTGGTGGCCTAATCAATGCAGAAGGTTTTTCTTACCAGGAAATTATTGATCTATTCAACAATAAAGATGGAAACAAATTAAGAGCTGACAACATGTTATCTTACGATGATGTAAACGCTAAAATTTGGGATCTAAATGCGGAAATTTTTATTCCTTGTGCTGGTTCGAGAATGATAACACAAGATCAGGTAGACAGAATGAAATTTGCTGGAATGGAAGTTATTGCTGCTGGAGCAAATGTTCCTTTTGCAGACCCTGAAATATTCTTTGGCTCTATAGCCGATTATGCCGATGGTCATTTATCAATCATTCCAGATTTCATTTCAAACTGTGGAATGGCAAGAGTGTTTTGTTACTTAATGAAAGAAGATCATGTTGATATGAGTGATGAAGCAATTTTCGCTGACACATCGAACACTATTCGACAAGCATTAGTTACTGCGCATTCAAAAAATTCATCCAAAAATCATATTGCGAAAACAGCTTTTGAAATCGCACTTGATCAATTAGTATAGTCAATTCGAAACAACTTACTTTATGGAATTTATTATCGTAGCAATTTTTATTTTAGGTTATCTAGGAATTACACTTGAACACACAACTGAAATAGATAAATTGGCTCCTGCCCTGATGATGATGGCTCTTTCATGGGCTTGTATTGCATTTGGAATTGACAGTTTTGAACACTGGTTTGACCCGGCGCACCATCAACTAATGGATGGCACTAATGGAACGTTGAACTTCCTTAATGTTGTTGGTGATCAAAGGCATCATATTTTAGAAGAAACTCTACTACATCACTTTGGGAAAACTTGTGAAATCTTGATCTTCCTAATTGGTGCCATGACTATTGTTGAAATCATTGATCATTTCGATGGATTCTCGACAATTAGAAAATTCATAAAAACCAACGACAGAAAAACGTTGTTATGGATTATGACCATTTTGGCATTTATACTTTCTGCAATCATTGATAACTTAACAGCTACTATTGTTTTAATTACGATTCTAAGAAAACTATTATCTGAAAATAAAGATCGAATCTGGTATGCGGGTATAATTATTATTGCTGCTAATGCTGGTGGAGCTTGGTCGCCAATCGGCGATGTTACCACTACAATGCTCTGGATGGGTGGTAAGGTAACTACACTAAAGCTACTTCAATACTTATTCATACCTTCATTAGTTTGCATGGCAATCCCTACTTTTATTGCTAGCTTCCTCCCTGCCTTTAAAGGTAAATTTACTGAAGCTCCAGCGGTTGGCACTCCAAACCCGAAAGGACCTGTGATGTTGTACATCGGTTTAGGTCTAATCATTTTTGTCCCAATTTTTAAAACTTTTACCCATTTACCTCCTTACGTTGGAATGCTGCTTTCCTTATCTATTATGGTATTGTTGGCAGAAATAATTAGCGCGAGAACCTTTAGCATTCTCAATATTGAAACTCCTGATGATGGACATCAACCTAGTGCAACATTCAAGGCTTTGTCCAAAATCGAAATGCCTTCAATTTTATTCTTTTTGGGTATTTTAATGACTGTGGCGGCGCTAGAATCTTTGGGCCTTGTTTTTACTTTTGGACAACAAGTTCAAGGAGCCATGAACAACAATTTATTTGTGATGATTCTTGGTGTTAGCTCTGCAATTATTGATAATGTTCCGCTTGTTGCTGCAAGCATGGGAATGTTCGATATGGCTACATTCCAACAAGACTCAACTATCTGGCACTTTATTGCCTACGCAACTGGTACCGGTGGAAGTATGTTGATTATTGGTTCTGCAGCTGGTGTGGTTGCAATGGGTATGGAAAGAATCTCGTTCTTTTGGTATTTAAAAAACATAGCTTGGCTGGCATTGGTGGGGTATGTTTCAGGAGCAGCCGCATACGCTCTTCTTGTTCTATAACAGGCCTTCGGTATTAACACGTCATTGTGAGTAGATTCCATCAAAGAGAATTCTAGCTCATATCAATACAATCATCTTTGTTTGTTAAGATTAATTTTTTAATAAAACAAACAAAATGATGAAACCCTTTTTTCTTCAAATGACCGTAGGTGGTGAAACTGCTGAAGCAGTTGCAAGTGCAGCGGAAGGAGCTCCAGTTGAAAAAACATTATCAATTCTAGAACTTATTGCTGGTGGTGGTTGGTATATAATGGGCCCACTTGCCATTTTATCAGTTGTTGCAATTTACATATTCATTGAACGATTCTTGGCAATCCAGAAAGCATCAAAATTGGACCCTGCGTTTATGAACAAAATGAAGGACTTTATTTTCGAAGGAAAAATGGAAGCTGCAAAAGACATGTGTAAGAAAACACCAACTCCTTTTGCAAGAATGCTTATGAAAGGAGTTACTCGTATTGGCAAACCTTTAGGGGATATTTCAGCTGCTATTGAAAACAGAGGAAAACTGGAAATATACAATCTAGAACAAGGACTGTCAACACTCGCAACAATTGCTGGAGCTGCTCCCATGATTGGGTTCCTTGGAACGGTAATAGGAATGATTAGTACTTTCCATGAAATGTATGCGGCTGGTAATAGTGTTGAGATTTCGAACCTGTCTGGAGGAATTATGCAGGCCATGGTTACAACTGCAACAGGTCTTGTAATTGGAATTATCGCTTATGTAAGCTACAATATGTTGGTTGCAAAAGTAGATAAGGTGATTCACAAAATGGAAGCTACTTCTATCGAATTCATGGACTTACTGTCAGAACCTGCAAAATAAATAGCGGTTTTATTTGTTAACTAAAGATTTTTATAATGGCAATAAGAAGTAGAAATAAAGTAAGTGTAGAGTTTTCGATGTCGTCTATGACTGACATTGTATTCTTACTACTTATCTTTTTTATCATCGTCTCTACCATGGTTAGTCCGCCTGCCTTAAAAGTTTTATTACCGAAGAGCAGCGCTAAACATCCTTCAACAAAATCTGTTTCAGTTACAATTACTCCTGATTACCAATTTCACATAAACGGAAACCTCGTTGCTACGGAGTCATTAGAAAACGGCATAATAAATGCTATTGGGAACGCTGAGAAAAAAGGAATTATTCTTCATTGCGATCAAAGTGTTCCTTTGGAACATGCAGTAAAAGTGATGGATATTGCGAATAGAAATAAATACGAATTTGTACTTGCTACACGAGTAAATTAGAATGGCATATTTAGATACCAAAGAGAAAAGAAAAGGTTTTGCGGGCACAGTTGGTGTTCATCTCCTGATTTTGGTATTGTTTGCTATGTATGGATTAAAATACCCTGACCCATTACCAGAGATAGGAATACCTATCAATTTTGGAACAAGTGATGTTGGTAGTGGAGAAATTCAACCTGATGACCCGGGAGAACCCACTCCTTCAGCTGCGCAAGCGGCTCCAGAAGCACCCTCTGAAGAAGCTGTATTAACTCAAGATGATCTTGATGCTTTAAGTACTCCTCCAGTTGAAAAAACAGAAGACAAAAAAGTAGAGCCAAAAGAAACTCCTAAAGAGACACCGAAAGATACCGAACCTGTAAAAGACCCTGTTCCTGACCCTAAATTAGATGCTGATTTAGAAAAACGAATTAACTCTAACCCGTTTGCGAAACAAGGTGGTTCTGAGGGAAATGACGACAACAAAACAGGAGATAAAGGTCAAGTAGATGGTACAAAAACAGGAACTGCATACTCAGGTGTGAATGGCCCTGGAGGAAATGGAGGTACAGGAAATTATAATTTGGGAAATAGAAATGCTATTGCCAAAATAAAACCAAAGTACGAGTGTGATGAATATGGAACGGTAATTATGCAAGTAGTAGTAAATAGACAAGGAATAACTACCGAAGCCAAACTAAAGTTAAAGGGAACAACGAACACAGCCAGCTGCTTAGTAAATAGAGCTAGGGAAGCCGCTCTTAAGACTAAATGGCAATCTGACCCATCTGCACCTGCAACTCAAGTAGGAAGCATAACATACCATTTCGAATTGAACTAGATTTTCTAATATAGAATCTCAACACAACTCCTAAATTGAAGATTATTATATTTGAAAACCTCAACACTTAGGGGTGGATTTTAATATGGAAACTACAATCATAATAGTTACTTTCGCATTACTGGTACTTTCATTTTCCTTTTTCAAAAAATCTAATTTTTCTTACAGTGTACTTGCATTAATCGTTTCTGGATTATTGTTCCGAATATTTTCTGCATTAGATCCTTTTCTCCATGCATGGGATGAACGTTACCATGCATTAGTGGCTAAGAATTTATTGAAGCACCCACTATTACCAACTTTATATGACACACCTCTTTTAGATCAAGATTTACTATGGGTTGGAGGTCATATTTGGTTACACAAACAACCACTTACACTCTGGTTAATTTCTGGTAGTATTTATCTTTTTGGAAATACTGATTTTGCCATTAGAATCCCTTCTATTGTTCTATCCACAGCCATGATTTGGCTCACTTATTTGATAGGAGAGGCATTATTCACCAAAAGAATTGGAGTAATGGCTGCATTCTTTATAACAGTCAATGGCCTCATAATAGAATTAGCTGCTGGTCGAATAGCAACCGACCATGTAGATATAAGTTTTGCTTTTTTTATTGAACTTGGTATTTTCTTCGCAATAAAACACTGGCAAAACAAAAAGCTCATTTGGATTATCCTTATGTCCTTTTCAATAGGACTTGCAATTCTTTGCAAATGGCTTCCAGCATTAATTGTAATTCCATTTTGGCTAGTTCTTTCTTACTCAAAACAAGATTTGAAACAGGCCGTTTTCCCCTTTGGCATTTCTATACTAATAATAGGACTCGTTTTTATTCCGTGGCAAGTTTACATTAACCTAAGCTTCCCCATAGAAGCTGCTAATGAAGCAGCTATGAATTGGCGTCATTTTACGGAAGTACTGGAAAATCGAGGAGGACCTTTTTACTATTTTATAGACAAAATAAGAGTCAATTATGGTGAACTTATTTACCTCCCATTGATTTGGTTTTTTGTTTCAGGAAGAAAACTTATTTCTAAAAATATTTTTGTTTCTCTTAGCTTATGGATAATAATTCCTTTATTATTTTTTTCCATTCCACTTACAAAAATGCAGGGCTATATTGTCTTTATCGCGCCTGCACTATTTTTAGTAATGGCTCATTTTCTTGAAAATTTAAATTCTATTTCTTTTCTCAATTCGAAAAAATGGATTCCAAAACTTATTCTTTTTGCTTTTTGTTTTTTAGCAATTAGGTATTCCATAGAA
>ENA-UOXV01004436-UOXV01004436.1-marine-metagenome-genome-assembly--contig:-NODE-4436-length-16116-cov-7.244194_pt1 | contig 16116 bp, 19 predicted proteins | sample MGYA00238165_ERZ766961 | MGnify/ENA primary metagenome ERZ766961 (study PRJEB28924, sample SAMN03173240) | marine metagenome | biome: Marine; feature: Water; material: Subsurface seawater | place: North... | reverse complement strand
ACCCGGTCCGTACAGGTTGCACAGGAGACCGGTTCGTGGCCAACATTTACAAAGCGACTCTCTCACACAATCTCCACTCTAAACAGAGCGCCTCGACGAGGCGCCGCTCGAGCCTCTGCCCAAGCAGAGCAGCGGAGCATACAAGCAACTAAACCCTAAACCCTAAACCCTAAACCCTAATGAAGAATCACCACAATGTGACAGCCGAGTCCCTGTAATGCAAGAGCAGATGAAGTTCTGCGCGCAGGCTGGTTTGATAAAACGCGTCAAGAATCACTGCAGTGGAACTCCTTCCCCGAATTCACATCCATGAACCACACATATGTACAGGAAGACATTCAGACTAGATTATCGGTATTTGTGTGTCCTTCCCGTCTCGTGTGACCACAATTGTCGCATCACTGGAACGGAAAAAAATCAGGATGTCATATGTTCAGCAAGACAAGAGCTTCTTTTCTCGAGCAAATGCATGTATAGCAACCCAAGTCACTCCGAAGGTTAACGGGTGCAATACCCGAGGGCAGACTCGTGCCAAGTATAACCGTGCTCATCACCACTCTGTCGCAACTCCTCCAAATCCTTGTCCCTGGAAAGACAGCAGCTCAAAGTTACAAAAACACAGGGAAGCGATGCTGCTCTGGTGCGAAATCTGTGACAACACACGCAACCTGTTGGTATTGAGGTCGTCGACAAAAAGACTCTGCGAAGCTTGCCCAGATTGGTGCCCCATGCGGCCCGGCAACGAACCACTGCGGGGACGAGTGTTGGACGCCCAACTACTCTTCCTGCCCACCTCAACTGTAAGATGCAGGAGCGGTAGGACTTCATCTGGATTCAAGCACCTCTGGTCTGATGCGGGACGTCCGCTGCGTCCACTGTGGTCGAGAGGATCCAACTTAGAACCAGAAAGGTGAAAATGATTCTTCTCTCCTTCGAAAAAGTACGAATCAGCGGTCTTTCCGAAATCCGCATTGGAAAATACAAGCTGAAGTAACGGAGACGACGTAGGTCCTTCCGGCTGGTAGAGAGAAGCAGTCACTCCAGCCAAACCGATACCATTCATCTTTCTCTCCTCGGATAAAGCCACTTCAAAGGACGCCTCAAGCGCAAATCCAGACGGCTTGGAACGATGCGAACCGAGTAAAGACACATCCATCTGCGTAAATGAGCGATGGTCAATCATCCTTGCGAGTCGCCGTTGAGAATCACTCAAGATTGATCTTCCTGCTTGGGATTTCCGACGTGCGAGTTGCCGCAGTTTCGAGTCGACCAGGGATGATATGAGAATCCCGGGACAGCCATCTGCTGCTATGCAAATACAGCGAGCAACGTCGTAAATAGGAGAATGCAGTGGCCACACCATCCCCCTAAGATGTTGAGCTACCATCCCCAGGTAGGCAGGCCCGCAGTGCACACCCATTCGGAGGGTCAAAGCCGGTAGATGCCAAGACGCCTGAAGTCTCCGAACTATGCGCTGCATTTCAAAGGCCGCTTGGAACAATGCCTGTGCATCCTCTGACGTGGCCTCAGCATCATGACCCAGACCAACCCCGCAAACAAACTGCAGGCCAAACGTCCCGACGTATTGCACCCTTGAACGGCTGCACTGAAGATGGAGCTCGTCAAACAGCTCCGTTGTGAACTCCATGAGCGAAACCGCGTCCATCAAATCTTCAAGCTGACGCTTTGGAAGCTTACCAGCGTCGCATGTCTCTGGATAGGCACCAGATACTCCGGATGCCGTCTCGGAAAAGTGATCCCATTGACCAATCTGCCAGTTTCGAAACAATCTTGATAAGTCCCGAGGAGACTGGAATGTTATAAGAAACTCAGTTTGGAGATTCCTCAGGGATGCAGAATGTGACCTCCGCAGACTTGACAGAGCCGATGTGTCCAAGACTTTCCAACCATGGCTTCACGTCACGCGGCGAGGCATGTTCAGTGCATTGAGAGGTATTGCGATTTGGATCATGCACTCCCGAAGCCGTTTCCTTCAGCGTCGCTGCACGATGCCTCATCGCCAGTGCCTTGGCTTTTAGGTACTTCTGCTTCGAACGCTCTGTCGCGATTTTCTCTGGCGCTGTGTCGATATCCAGCTGTGCGAATACAAAATCTTTAGCTAAAATCACATAGGTTACGAGTCACGAAAAGACTGGGAGACAAAGTTGTGCGACAGGCTGGAGAATCTCACCTCCGCGACCAGGAGGAATGAAAACTTTGAACACACCAATTCGGATTCCCGCCGCTTTGGTTGTGGTATTCCTCGACCGCTATCAAGCGAATCTTGAACCTGATTCTGGTCATCCTCCTTGCTCGACTCCATGCGATGATTCTCTGCCTCGCATGTAGTTGTGTCGTTGATCAGTTTCTCCTTTGTCGACCTCTCACCCACTCTGGTTGTCCCATGCGACTTGCGAAAATCCTGATGTACAAGCCAATTGAAAATCTGTTTTCGCACTGTCTCATAGCGGTGTGTCTGCAAAGCAGACAAGAACCCGAGCCTGGTTGTTCTCTCTCCAAAATAGTCACTGATGGTACAGATAACAAAAAAAATAACAAAAAACCAAACAAGTTTTCCGTTTGCTTGGAAATTCCACTCCCACTCTGGGAGCAAAAAGTCGGCGTCGACACTATTCGGTCCAACGCAGCGAGCATCAATCCAAACAGGCTTCATTCCAGAATCTTGAATCGCCCACATGTATGGCTTGAATTTTGCCTGCGGAGTTTCAAATTAGTGACACGAGTTGCCGGATAATCACGTTGGGCTTGGGGAAACGACCGTGAGCACCCGGAGCAGTACCCCCAAACGCAGCCAGATGCGAACTTTCCACGGAAGGACGGTCGCACTTTGCAGCGTCAACCATATTGTGCACGAGAGTGCCGTGTAATTCAGCGAAGCTGATGGCCACACGCCGATGCGCAGTGAAGAGATGCGCGAGAACATGAAGGATGTTCCGAGAAGAAAGTAGTCGCACAATAGAATGATAGATGCAAGTAAGATAGGGTGCCAGCACAATCCAAGATGCTCTGGTGAAGTGACCCGATGAACAATTGCAAGTACCAAGCTCATTCCTAGAAACGACGAGGCAAAAACCATTGCCCGGACATGGTCTTGCGAATCTGCTGAAAACCTGCAACACAAAAAGGTCCTGCTCATTCAGAACATCAGTCGAATACTTCAAACACAATTCCACATTGTTGCAAGTTCTTCGCAAATTCAGCCAATCCGGAAAGGTCACAGAGGGGCACGGACTGTGGCAAATCGATGGAGAAACAGAAAATGCAGAAGAGAAGAAACAGATACACAGAAAAGAGTCCCAAACGATTTCCCATCTGCTGGGTATACTTCAAGAATGTCTCTTCGAGTAACCACTGCAAATTCGACGACGATCATTAGTATCACTGCAAATGTAAAATGAGCGAAGACGAGAAAAATAGAGAGTGCTCTTGTATAACAGAGGGCTTTGAGATGTTTCAATGACAAGATGTGTGCGTTTATTCTTGACGCCAAAATATGAGCAGCATCAATCGACTTGACCAATCCGAGTTCAGTTGAATCAAGCTTTAACAGACCTGTTTGAAGGAGAGCGTGACAGTGGAGGTTTGACAATCTTTACTTTGCCCGATTTTGACACCCGAGGGAAACCTGCGTGCACGAGAAACCGTTAATGCGGTCACTGCAGCTGATGATTATTCATGGAAGATGGAACCCGGCTCGAAAATTGAAAACAATAGGTCCTAGGAGCTCGACATTCAATTGCAGGTGCAGTAGGATTCAACATGAGTGATTTCTGCGAAAAGAGTGGGGGTACACTCAATCGGTAATTCTAGATCCCCGAAATCTTCCCAAGGATCTGCAGGAAGCTTGAAGTTGTTTTCAAATGAGCAAGGTGGAGTGCCGCTGAGACCATTTCTTCTGTCATCAGCATGACCACCATGTCGAGACTGCCTATGATCCTTGTGCGATGAAGGCAATGCAGCACTGTGCAAAGGCGAGCGACCACCAAAAGAACACTCAGGTGCCCCGTTGACACCATCTTGCAACGGTCCCTCCAAGATGACCAAGTTCGATTCCTCCCCATTTCGCACTAGACCACGTGACTCCTCTTTCTGGTCCTACTCAAGATCAGGAGACAAGCCTCTCAGAATAAATCATCTGAAACATCGAGCGATTGCTACAAACTGTATCTAGAAAACATCAGGTGCCGCCACATAGTGAGCTTGCAAACGATTGAGAATAGGATGTGCAAATTTAGGAGAGGAAAACCTCTGATTGAAGGCGGCATGGGGAAGCTGCACGTGGTGAGCACGGGCGCAGCAGAGATGACAGCTGCGCAGGACGATCAATTTCCGCCAGCAGTATCACCTGCACGTGAAAGAAGGGTATCAGTTCGCCCTCCTGGCGTCGAAATTTGTGGAGCTATGGTGATACAGACCGTGAACCAGTCGAGCGGGTCCCGGCGCGCCTCATCGAGTAAAACCTCTGAGCTGAAGCAAAGACCATCCCAGATGAAGTTCTGCTCAACGCGATCTGGGTGGACAGGGGGCGCAGCAACATTACTTGGTGCCAAATCGAGTGTCGAATCTAAAGGCCTTCTCTCCCCAAGGAACTTGCTATTGTCGCCATCCACACCCTTTCCAATGGTCCTCGCACCTGGCTGGGTGTGAGCAGCCTTTCCCTCGAAACTGACGTTCCGCAAATCCAGCTGCTCCTCACGTTTATCGGAGGAGAGACTTTGAACGTACGAAATATCATCATGACGGCGCGTCTCGATCGGACTGTTGCTAACTACGAGTGTTTCTCGAATCATGGCAACCGACGCATCGGAAACAAGGACTCCAGGACGAGGAGAAGCAATAGCGATACGGAGAGAGCCCCGCATCGCACCGCCGATCGCCTCATACCTGTAAATGCGTACGTTGATCATGTCTGATGCAGACGCGATGGCACAAACGAAATCTGTGTCTCCTACAATCATGCTAGCGGATAATTTGGCACCTTGGACACACGCGGCCTATAGTACCAACAGAAATCCAGCTCGAGTGAATACCGACAGATACGCGCAAGCCACCCAAATTGGGTTGCCCAAGTCCATTCACAATCTGCATCCGTCATTGGTCACAACTGCAGCCCATCCAGTCTCTCTCTGCGCAAAAGACCGGCACAATCCTTCTTCTCAAGAGCACATGCTTTGGCACCTTTGTTGCTGTCCTTGCCAAGACAAGAGGGGCGTTGTCATCTTCCATCCAGATTTGCAGAGTATTGCCCAGAGGTCCCTGTTGGGCTGTGATCATACACTATGGTTGCTCGTAAGAGCAGAAACTTCGTACTACTGAATACAGGATCAGACATTTGATTGAGCGGGAAGAATCGCAGCGCCGAAACACAAGGTCGGAGGCATTCCTGTTTTCGGCAGGTTGTGACTCCAGCCTCGGCTAGACGCAGATCTACAAAGTCAAAGGCATTCTGCAGTTTCCTAAAGGTTGTTTCTGGTGAGCTTGCTTTGGCTTCATCCTCCCCTTGCACGACAATCGCCATTGCGGTCGCATAGACGCGCGAACCAACCGGCTTCCATTCTTTCCCTGGTACGTCAAGTTGCATCCACGATTTTCCCAAGTCAATCGGAAGTAAATCCTGCCATCCAATGCACCTTCAGTTACGCTCAAAGCAAGTGACTCGAATTTCGATTGCAACACAGGGATACGTGGTACAGCGGGTAGTGCCTCTATAACCGACCGGAGGGCAGACTCGTTCTGTTGCCGGCGCTCTGCATCAGCAAATCGTTCGCGAATCGCACTTTCCCGTCGATGTACGACCAGTACGGAAGCCACAGCACAGAACCATGTCAGTGTCTACACCGCGAAAAGATTAGGAGACTCAGATCATTCCATTTCGGTATCATTGCGAACAACATTTCATCCACACAAGCAGCGCCATCGGAACTATTAGATGAGAGCTCTCAGAACCATTTGAAATGTAACACTGCATTCGATGTTGTACGCGAAGAAAATCTACACGAGAAATCAAATTTCGTTCAGATATTCTGGCAGAACATAAATAAGGCTTCTTGAAAATTATAATCATGGGAGACTGATGCTGTCTGGGAGCCAGACCGACATCAAAGTGTTGACGAAGCAGCATGTGAATACCAACACCGCCTGCGCACGTAAAAGTGAAGCATCACAGCCAGACACACTCGTGCAAGGCGGGGCTGCATAATCCTGCACACTTTGGCCAAGTTGCATAACGAGGACATGAGGTCTGCGCCATCGTTTCCTCGCGACAATTCACAAGCCTGTGCGCCTGGGGGTGCAGGACACGACATTCTGGTAGAAGCGAACGGGAAATGCCACCCAGCTGCCACTGACGATCAGCAACATCTGGGGATACAAGCACGCGTTCAACCCAAGAAATTTCAACCAGTTCAAAATACGCCCCGATCGCTCAACACGAAAAGGTAACAGTACTCTTTAGCTTGACTACGAATGTGTTTAGTGATTCATTGCTGTGTTCGTTTGGCAACTTTTCGGGAAGGTGAGTTACTTTCGTAGTATGCTGATTGTTCATTTCACCACTGATGATGGGTGGCATTACTGCATTCACAAAAGCTGCAACCTGTGAGGTTCAAAAATCACCCTTAGCCGCCTACAGCATGTTTGCTGGGTGAACGAGCACAATCGAGTCATGAACAGAGTTGAGATTTGGCTCGGACCATCCAAGTCCAGAACACAACTTCTCCATCGGCATAATCCTTCACTGAGAAACGGTCGGAACCACACAGCCTCGCCAGATTGCACCTGCCAATGTAAACTTCATGAAGCACCGTCCCAAGGGAAAGAAGAGAAACCACAGTCGGCACGATCTTTCATTTTGCCTAATTCATTTTACATGTTATTATGTGTTGACACTGGCGGTGACGGGCCAACTCAAGCAAGACCTTCTTCGGAGCACTCTGCGAACAGGTCGCAAAAACGAAGAAACTAGGACAGTGCACACAAAGACCGTGGTGAACTCGAGAATCTGTGTGAAAAACCGACACGCCCCACGCGCAGTCAGCTGCTCTCACAACCACAGCAGCAAGGTCTCTTGTGTCTGGGCTCCCCTCGGGGAAGGGGAGATACGCTTATCGAAATTGTTTTAGCCCTTCGTTGTGCATCACAGCGTCTGGTCATCGTTAGACCTAATGGGTTCATGGTTTGTCACACCAAGGGTTGCAACAAGCATTTGCCATCCCGACGGTGCAGGGCAGCGGCGTTTGTTCCATGCAGAATGCTGGTCCATTGGGTTACCTGGCAAATTTTCGACCATGTCTGTTGACAACGTCTGGAGGCCCCCCGAAAAATGGACAAACCTGCACATTACCCCCTCATTTCCTGTTCCTGGAAAGTACCCTAGTTGTACATCAATCTCTGGGGTCGCTCTGTACGAGCCGCGGCTGTCAGGGGAACACATTATGGTTGTGAAACACATACGCGCCGATGTAACTAGCAGCAAGCACGCTGAACTCATGAGTACACCAGCGCGATGGTGCTGCCAATACCTGGATCCCAATGCAGAAACACAGAGTGATCAAACATTCCACAAAGGAGACGACCGAAAGACAGACTCGGGATTGTCGAACACGTGCGCATAAGGTACGGGGACATTACTGCTCCAAGAAGCGAATTTCAGTTTGTTGGTCTTCGAAGGCCGACACTGCGTACCAGCACTTGGCACGCGCCCACGGGCTCTTCGAGAAAGCCCCGGCCCTTTCTTTGGGTCGCCGCTTTGCCCGTAAGTCCTCATGGCTGTGATCTCCTTTGTCACCCGCCATCCTTGTTCAGGTCGATCACTTCAAGACTTCTTGCGTAGAGAGTCACTGGCGTGTAGCCTCAGTCGGGGCTACAAGCCAGTGTAGCCACAGCGAGCAGAGGCCTCGCCTCCTGGAACCTGTGTGAAATGCCAGAAATTACTGGGTTTCACCCATTACACTGTCTGGAACCTTGGAGCCCTTACCCTTTCCCACTCCGGCAGCGAGGAGTGTTCTGGCACCACACGCCTCGTTCTTCCGAGGGGCCGGGCTGCGGTTCAGCTGGTGGGCCAGAACATCAGGTGTCTTCTGTGCTTCGGTGTTCTAGCTAGCTTTCGCTCTCTGGATCCTCCAATACGTCAGAATTCCCCCTCCCTCCGGAAATGGCATCAGCGCCGGCAGATCTGCCCGCAGACCTCGCTCAGCCGATCCAGCTCGTCAACTTCGAGAGTTGGCGCCAACTCCCGCAGCCGCCCACAGCCTCAGGAACGGTGTGGCATGTCAGATCAAAAAAGAGCAATGTCGGGTGTGCGTTCAAGGTCTGCCTCCGCTCCGTTGCAAGGAAGTTAACGATTCAACGGGGCGCTGCCAGATATGTCTGCAGTGCCGCTAGCCCAAAATGAGGGTCGAATGATGTATACATGCCGTGGACGAAAAAATCCACGAATAGTTGATGGCGCATCCCTCTTCCACGCAGGTGTTCCCGCTGCCAGCGCTAGATGCGCATGAAGTCGAGAGGGTGTTGGCAGAGGTCCGAGGACGTTGGCAGCCGCAACACCAGAACATCGCACGTTTTTTCGACTGCGTGAGTTGCTTCCCCATGCCACGGTCTACTACGGTTGTGCTGGTTGATTGGTGCTTAAGCTTCGTGGAGCAAATCCGCAAGCAGTCGGGCACAACCCGCGAATTGTAGCCAGCTCGATTTTTGCCAGTCTCTAAATTGTGCATAGCTCAAAATGATTGTGCCCACTTCGAAGCTACAAATCACCATCGTATTGAATGCTGTGGCCCCAACTGCAGCTTTATCACGAACAGAGGTTGGTAATTGCCACTGAGTATCTCGATGCACTGTCGCTACGGGACCATTTAAGGCACGGCCAACAATTGTCTGAGGAGGTGTGCACTGTACACCTGTTGGAAGCTCGCGGTGATTTTTGTGATTCCGGTGCAGGCCGACGACTGCGCTTCAATAGATAGTCGGGGAGCATGCAGCTTTTGGTTATCGGCCACCTTCTCAACGCGAAGATTCTCAGAGCATCGTCTCTCTTTCGCAGGTCGTGGGTGGAGTGGTAGCACAAGCCCTCTCAGGGCTGGCCCACCTGCACAGGGCCACGCATGTCGCACACAGAGACGTCAAGCCTTCAAATATCCTCCTTGCCAAGTCCGGCGTGGTCAAGGTGTCCAGCCCTTTTTCTGCGCCCACGCTGCCGACTTAGTTGAGTCTGGTTTACTCAACCTGCTGGTCGTTCCCAGGCCCGGCATCCTCATTCCCAATGCTGACACATTGCGTTGAACACGGTTGTGGAGCAGTTGACGGATTTGTGTCAGTCACGTCAGTTGACAGCAACCATGGAAGTCATGGAATCCTACGTCGGTAATCAAGTGTACATGTCTCCAGAACGCATATCTGGAGCACCGTACACAACAACATGCGACGTCTGGTCCCTTGGCCTCCTTGCCGCTGAGGCACTCCTTGGTTGCAGCCAACCCACAGTGCACCCTTTCTTGAACCGTGCGCTAGCATAATCTCTACGCTTGTGCTGAAAAAAATCCAAATGGCTATGCGAATGCGGCAGGACGCTACCCTTATCCTGACGACAATGGGCTGGACCAGGCAGGCCCTTTGCCACGTGTAAGAGGTGCAGGCTATAAGATCTGCGGCACAAAGTGATGATGCATTCGCTAGCAGGTCCTTGATGCGGTTATGAACCAGGATGAGCCGCGCCTTCCTGACATCTTCTCTGAGAATGCTCGGTACATCTGACCACAGACACGCTGTCGGCGCTTGCAATGCTGTAGTTTCTCCCCGATGCAAATCATTCTCGCCCTACTCGTGCCCTGAGGATCTTTACCGGAGATCAGGACTTTCTGTACAGCTGCTCTGCAGAAAGATCAGGATCTACGCGCGGACTCTGCTACGCTGCTGAACTACCCGTGGGTTACCGTAAACCGACCTCCTGAAGGTTGCGGATCTGTCGCTGTTGCAGGTGGGCCATTGTTGTGATCTTCCCCTGTAAATTGCTTGCAAACTTTGGCTCGTGCCTGACCGCCCTCGTGCATCTCTCGGCAGGATGGTTGCAGTGCCTAGAGTAACTTCGGGGGGGGGCTGTTTAGCAAGAAATCATGACGAAGGTGGGATAGGTTAAATAGAGGAAAATGTGGTCTTGACCACGAGCAACATCCGATGTGCAGCTTCTGTATGATTCTGAAAGTCAGGTAGGGCTCGAATGACCCCGCATGATTTTGACATCGAATGATCCGAAGTGGCTGAACAATCAATCAGCACGAGCCCACTCAGCCCACCATTCCGCGGAGAAAGTACACACGTGCGGTGAACTCAGCACACTCAACACGTATTTGTCATCCTGAGGAGGTGGTATGATATCGCAGAAGAACCGTTAAATCTACTTGTGCGTCCAGAAGGAGGCGCAAATCATGTACTACAGAGAGAAAGATACGTAGTGACAACGATCCGGACAAACAGAAATAATAGTACAAGGAAGGCGGGCAGATAGTGGTACGCAGCCGAGGAAATGGTGCAACTCCTCAGCCACACGCGAAAACTCACCTAGCGAGTTCCGTATTTAGAACTCTGTGAGAAAGATGGTATGCATAGGGTATCAGTGGTGAATGCTGTCCTGCTCCACTGAACGAAGGGTGTTTCAGAGAGAAGCATCCGTTTAATGACAAACATTCGCAGATCGCAGAGTGAAAAACAAGGGGAGAGCAGGGGCCGGGAGACGCCCACACCACTAACGGGACGCGAGCACGTGGGCGGCGGGAGCCGGGGCAAAGGCCCCGACCCCATACCGGGCCCGTGCGCGGGATCGCGATAGCAGTGAGGAGGCATAGGGCGCAGCCCAATACTTCCCAGTGAGCCGTGAGCTGAATTTTGTTCGCAGTACTCTGAGGCATTTTGATCGGAGTTCCGGGAAGAGGCTTTTTCAATTTGAAAGGGAGGGTGTGTAAGATTGAAAAGGGGTTGCTCCTCCCGCTGGTTCCGAGCACAAGCCTGAGGGGCCAGGGAGCCAAGCAATCATCCTACGGGAGCTGCAGCCTTTCATTCCCGGCCTGAACAGCCACCTGCATGGAGTGATTTGTCGAAAATCAGTTTTCATCAGAGTTCCAGATTTTCGGTGCTGCCACGATAAGTAGGCCACTGAAAGCGATGGAATTTTCGTCACCGCTCTCGAGATTGCTTGGTGTTGAGGGGAGGAAATCGTCGCTTGCTGCACAGTATGTCTTGTACGCGCTTCTCGCGACTCTGGTAGTCCTTTCTGTGGGAGCGTCGGTGTACTTGACCGGAATGGTCAATCTGTCGCAGCAGCAGTGGAAGCTAGTCATGTACTCGCTTGGAATAGCAAATAATGCTCTACTCTGCTCGACACAGGTGACAGTGGAATGTGTTTGCCACGCTGAACTTCCACCGTATTTGTACGAAGCCAGAAACGAATGATGCGCACGGGCCTTTAGAGCTTTGTTGTGGCAGGTAGTGTTGATCTTCTCGCTATTTGACTTTGGCAAGGACCATATAAATCACTACGACGTTGAAGAGGCGGTTGTGCAATATTTCCCACATTTCTCACAGTGTTGAAGACTGATTTTCCACGAAGCGTGCACGGTCTGAAGCGTCTCTTCGACTGAGCGACCTGTACTCGTCCTAGCCAACCTAGTCAGCTTTTCTGCAGGTGCGGCAGCTGATTCTTCCAGAGCAGCTGCTTCAGCTCTTCCTCACACTTATTCACCTGGTCTCCTTCGCCTGGATTCACTTTCTTCTACAGGCTCCGATCGCGCTCTGGCACGTCTTCTGCCTCACCACTCGCAGGCCGCCTGTTCGTGTAGTCCTGGGGAAGCCTGAAAAGTTCCAGCGTTCTCTTCTTGAAGCAAAGAAATTGCACGTGTTCAAGGCAGCCCTCTACTCCGCCACGCTGGTGCTCCGCCGAGCCAGGCACCAACAGCTGTCACGAGTATTCGTCGCCCCTCACACGTGTGCCTAGGAGGACGCCGCCACTTGACCACTCGCGCATATGCCCATGGCGTGGAATAACTTGGGCGCTTCACGGCTCTGAGGCTGCGAGCTCTACCGCAGGTCATGCTCATCTCCTCCTGGATCAGAATTTTTGTCCAAGTGATAGCAACATCACATCTCGTCCAGAAAATGTTTGTTGCCGTGCACGCGGCTCTGCCCAGGTTCAGCGTCCTAACTGTGCACGGCCAGCACTAGTCGCCAAGAAGCTTGATGACGTCTAAAGGTAGGGTCGCTATGATCAGGACACTGATATCTGAGGAGCTCCTCACAGCGGCTAGTAAGCTCAAGGACCTTAATCAGGTTTTTCGCCGAGACTCTTTCCCGTGTCACCAACAAATCATTCAAGCGTACGTCTTAAACTGCGCAGACAAAAGCTCGTAAGCTGAGCAATTGTCATGCAGATGCATGACAGGAGAAAATGAGCTGCGGAGCTTGGAAGTCAGGAGTGAACAAAGCAACGCTCCGCTTCGCGCGACGAGTCATCAGACCATGATCCTGAATCAAGATTCCTGATTTCCTACAGTGTGTAATACAAGGCCGACATGGGTCAGCTGCATTTACTGTTTGCCGCGTTGACTGCAGCTTCTCAGTAATTGCCAAGCAGGGCGCCCAAGCAGTGCGGGCATGTCATTGTGTGTCTTTCGCCTGCATTTGAAGGATCTTGAAGCAAACAACATACTCTCAACCTGGTTTCTCAACCTTCCCTTCGCTTACCTGGTCCCCCGCATCTATTTCGGGTCTTATTTCATGACGCGCTTCTTTCTCTGCACCGCCTGATATGCTCAATTCCGAATCATCTCCAGCGCTAGATTTGAGCTTTGCACCACGGAGATCTCCCTCCCTCACGTTGTCCCCAGACACATCAGACGGCGCATCCTGGGATGTTACTTTCTTTAGCGCAATTTAATTGTGCATCGCACAACACCACCATTTCTACGTCTTTACACAGCAGAAAATCGAAGCGGACTAGCGGGATGAAAATAGTGTTAGAGGGAGCGAGGATGGGTGCAAACCGTGCTGATCGGGCATTGCACTATGCTCCCTCTCGAGGAGATCCCCCCATTACTCCCCGATATCCAGCTCGCCGGCGGCCCCATGGATCCCCATTGCAACGTACCGGATGCAGGGTCCCGCATCACGCCGACGGGAGAGAGCATCTGCCCCCAGCTGATGCTCGCTGGCTGCACCCCCTGCATTCTGTCCGAGAAAGATGTGTCGGAGAGGACCGAGGTTCCAGTGGGATACTGACCACCATGCATCGCAGCTCCTTGGGAAACGTGCAGCCACGAAGAAGGGTTAGTCAAAGACACCGATTGCAACCCGACGAGATGGGCGCCAGCGCCGCCAGCAAAATGCGCGCCGGTACTGTTGGTGAGTAGAGGGATCGTGGACCCAGGAGGTGACAACGGCATACCTGGAAGAAGCATGTGGGATAAGAGTCGCATTACTACAAGTCGAAAAGCTACGGCATGCCGCTGCCGAATTGGAACATCTTGCTACAATGTTAAAGTTCAATGCCAAGCTATTAGCGTGTGCGGATAGGACCCTATCCAGCGCTAGATGCGGCAACGGTATCAGTAAAGTTTCGCTGCATCTAGCGCTGGCATGCATCCTGCTACTCTTCTTTCATTGCAAGAGAAATCGTTGGGGTCAGGTTCACCAGAGGAGCAGGCGACAGCTGTGCTGACTGAGGGGGGCTGGTCGGGCAGAAGCTCCCGCCAGGCGCTCGGGATGCTGGGTAGAGGCTGAGTCGCCGCAAGATTGGCGACCGGGGCCCCGAGACCTGTAGCAAGTGTGCCAATGGACGAGGAACTAGCAGGTTCGCCGCCTGCCGCAGGCGCTGGCGCAGCGCCACGCGAGCATGTCGGTCAACACAGACTGCCGCGCTGGAGGCGAGTTGTCGGGTTGCCACTTTGCGACGCTTGGCTTACGAGTAGGCAGGTTCTGGGTGGGTCCACACCGAATGGTGACAAATGAGCAGCTTGAGTGCTGTCACGAGAGGCTGGCTGCAGGAACGAGGCCCACATCAGGCTGGTGCTGTGGGGCTGGATTGCCAGCCCTGAGTCTCCCCCTAGCACCTCCAGATGCCTATGGTTCACCTGCGATGGCAGCTCGATGTTAAGGGGAAAACTTCACATTTCTCTTACTGCGTACACTGAACTTTGGGCTCAAGAGACGGGCTTACTGCGCCAGCTGAGAGCGGATCGCAGCCTTCGCCGGTTTCATGATTCCTGCCGTCATCGCCGCGCGAGTCCCCTGATGAATCGGCCTGTTGCAAAGTGTACAGTATTCCTGGCAGTGATCCACTCGCCTCATCCCCTGCGGACAACGGTCCTTGCATCGCATGCTCGCCAGCCATTCGGCAGATACGGTAAGCGCGCTCTGCCGTTGCTAGGTCTGGAAAGGTTAGCTGCGCATGTATTCCGTCCGGAGAAACCTGCACAACCCTTGGCACTGAGCGATCGGTGGATTTCACACGCCTCTGCGTGTCACAGCCAGGATTTGGGCACAGTTGAGTCTGTCTGAGCTCTCTGGGCGCGCCTGGAGCCGTGAGCCCCCGAGTGGGTCCAGCAGTTTGCCCTTGAGCTGCGCTTGCGACCAGAGCGACGACCAGTTTGCAATGCCTACATTCGTCCCTTGCACCTAACAACAACCAGCACCCGCAGCGTCTGTTACCAACGCACAAGCTGCACTGAAGTCTCACGTGAGACCTCACAAGCATTCTCCGCCCTCAGAGTGTGGCATGTGCCGACCTCGACGGCGATTGCTGGTGATCCCTCAATCGGACGCTGCGTCCGCGCGGATACTTGCAGCTCCCCCACAAGCTCCCCGACCGAACCGCTCCCATCAGCGATCGCCGCATCGCCCGCGTTACGTGGGGGTCCTCGTGCCGTGCAGCGTGCTGCGTTGGCGAGGGCACTCGACGCTGCATGCATCGAGGAATTGGCAAACAGCGCGGGTTCCAGCGTTGCTAAGGGCGCCGGTATCAAGTGGGCGGCGTCCTTTCCCATGGTCAACTTGAGCATGCTGAGCTCCTCATCTGAAAGAAATACCGTGCGGTGCCCCACGGTGTAAGGGCGGCGCTTGGCGTCGCTCCCACCATAGCCCCTGCCGTCTCCGATACCTGCAGATTTGTCTAGCGCCACCTGTTCGCGTGGAATGCTCAAGGTATCAATTGATCGGTAGCAAAAGCCTGTACGAATCATAGGAAAGGACGATACCCGGTTCACAGCCTGCTCTGTTTCGACCTGGACCTTCCGCATGGTTCGCTCGAGGCTCTTGAGCTTCCTGAGCCGCCAAGTGACATTAGCGCGGATGAAAATGTCAACCTCAGGGAAACAGGGCTCACGTGCTTCAAGACAAAACGCTATGAGGGGCTCATCTTTCGCGAAGCCTGGAACACGAATCGTTCGTTCGCTTGTGGCTGTGGGCAGCGTCAAGGACTACTTTGTGCTAGAAGGTCAAGAAACCGCCAAGCGATACGGATACATGCACTTCCGACTTGATGCAAGGCAATAAGGATCAACGATATTGGATCCAGAGCATCAATTCAGGTCTGGATTCCACCGGAATGGCCATCGCGTGATGCCGTAGGAGCGGCAGAGCTTTTTGAGGGACGTGAGGCAAATTCCGAGCTCTTTCGCGACCGACTTCTCAGGCAGGTGGAAGTACTTGCTCAGCTCGTCAAGCTTAACTTCACGACTCCCAGCGGCATGATTCACCGGAAGAGACGTGGCGCTAGTGGAAGTTGCCCCAGGAAGCATGTTTGCTGGTCCAAGGGGTTGAGAGACCTCCAGACGAGGACCGCGGCCTGTCCGACCATCCGGAACTGCGCCCTCCAGGGCAGCATTCGCCATGCGCGTGCAGATCCCTGGCTATTTACTTCCCGACACGAACGTTCGAGTTTAGGGTCGTGAGTCAGTCGTTCGGAACTTCAAGGTCTCAGCAGAAGAGGACTCGGGATCGCAGAGGACACCGCAACTCGGTGGTGCGAGTCAGAGAGTGGGTGAAATCCACAAAATAATGGATACTGTGTAAAACGAGTAGTTGACTTTTGGATTCTGATTTTCCCTCAAG
>ENA-UOXV01004435-UOXV01004435.1-marine-metagenome-genome-assembly--contig:-NODE-4435-length-16118-cov-6.613709_pt1 | contig 16118 bp, 11 predicted proteins | sample MGYA00238165_ERZ766961 | MGnify/ENA primary metagenome ERZ766961 (study PRJEB28924, sample SAMN03173240) | marine metagenome | biome: Marine; feature: Water; material: Subsurface seawater | place: North... | reverse complement strand
ACGTCGGCGAGTACGACGGAGACGTCGGCGAGTACGACGGTGATGTCGGCGAGTAGCCAGGTTGGCCGCCAGCAGGCTGGTACGCAGGAGACTGGTGTCCATAGTTGGCGGCGGGAGACATCGGCGCCATGGGAGAGAAAGTAACATCTTGCTGAATGCCAGGAGACCACGGGGCATTGAACTGAGCTGGTGACGCGTGGTGAAGGGGCGTCATATTGTTCGGATCATCGTCGTGTGCGTTGTGGAAAGCAATCGGGTCGTCGGTACCGTCAGCATGGACGGGCACTGCCTCTTGAAGCGCTTCGCTGTCAAGGAAGAGCTCAAAAGCTCCCGTGCCTAATGGACAGAGGTTGCCAAGAATCACATTCTCCGCCACACCGAGGCATCGGTCGGGCATCGAGAAGGCCGCCGCTTCGAAAAGAATCTCGACCGTCTCCTCAAAGGTCGCGCGCATCAGCGGGCCCGTCTCAAGTCGGTTGATGCCGTGGCGCGTGATGGCCATGAGGCAGCCGCGGTGTGTCATCACGTCAACCAGACATGCGATGTGACGGTAGTTGACGTACGATGATGCCTTGATGACCTGACGGATCTCGCGGAGGAGGGCAGCGCGCACGGCCTCGATACCGAGCACCTGGAGGATTTCCGTGATGTCATTTGAGACTGTGCGGACCTGGTCCACCTCAGAGAATGCGAGAACACGCAGCAGATTTCCTCCTTCTGCGTACAGGTACGACGGCGTCATCTTCTTGTAATGGTCGAACTTGGGCGAGTCGGGCTCGAAAAGCTTGTGGTACATCTTGTCCTCCTCGATCAGAACTCGCGGGATGGTTTGGATGCCTCGCAGCGAGAGAGTATCAAGCATGTCCAGCGCGAAGGTCCGAAGGAAGTTGTCCCCTGCCTGCTCGTCGTCGTAGTCCTCGTCGTTTTCGTCATCTTCATTGTGCGAGCCTCTCTTCAGCAGGCGCAGGCGGATAACCAGAAGGTCGGCGTTGTCATCTGACGAGATTATCTCCAAGTAATCGCCGTCTGTGTGGTAGGTCTCCTTGATCTTCTGCACGACCTCGGAAAGGTGCATCTCCTTGGCGTCGAGCGCGGCGTCATCGAGAACGAAGCGCAGCACCCACGGCGACATATCTTTGGATACCTGATCAAGATCAAGCTCGTAGTGCGCGTCTAGCAGGATTTGGTCCGCTGGAATCGATGTTACCGTCGGATCACACTCGTAGTGAATCTCAACGAACTTGACGATGCGACGCAAGTTGAGGTACTCGATTTTGTTCGAGATCGACTTGGCCTTGTTTGTGTCCTCGAAAAAGCCCTCCTTGAGAAAGATGGAGATACCAGGCGCCTTGATATTTTTGGCAATGTTGATGAGCTCCTTCATGCGCGGCACACCCTGAGTGCCCTTCTTTGCACTCACACCGGCAAAGTGGAAAGTGTTGAGGGTCATCTGCGTCACAGGCTCACCAAGAGACTGAGAGGCAATGCAGCCCACGGACTCGCCAGGATTACAGATGGCGCGCTTGAACTTTGCTTGAATTTCGCCAATGACCCAGTCAAATGCCTTCTTGTCGAGGCGGTAGTGCGAAAGCACGCGCTTCGTGGCAAGGGTCGATCGCATGACGATGGCAAAGAGGTGTGTGGCGTTCTGGCGCGCCTCGATCGAGATAGGATCGTCACCAGGGAAGAGAGCATTTCGCAAATTTTCCAACAGTTCTGTCGTGCGGTCAAGAATATAGTCGGGCTCTAGGTCTGAGACAATGCTGGTCGGCTGCAAGCGGAACTCGCGCTGCGCAGCCTTGATGAGCCGTTCGAAGTTGCACGGAAGATGCACAGCATCTATTCCCGAGTCTGCAAAGATTTTCGTGCGAAGATCCGACTGGTCCTTCTGAATCTGTGCAAACTCCTTTTTGAGCCGATCGCGCAGCTCCAGATCTGTTGCGACCTTTTGCCGCAGCTCAGCCGAGAGAAAAGTGCGCCCGAAGTCCGCAGCGTCCATGTCCATCTCGTAGGCCTCGACCAACTGGCGGGTGCGCATGTTGAGGGAGGGCGGATCCTGTGTCTCGAGGAAGGTGGCGTCTAGCCCGTCCTCTCCATACAAGAATTGAATCACCGACCCGAGTGAGTTGCGCACAGTTCCGTCGTACCGCACGATCACATCCTCAAGAGCCTTGATGAGCCGGCGCTGGATGTAACCTGTCTCCGAAGTCTTGACTGCCGTATCAATCAGACCCTCACGACCACCCATGGCGTGAAAGAACATTTCTTGCGGCGTTAGCCCCTGCGTATACGAGTTCTCGACAAAGCCGCGCGACTCCGCGCCGGGATCGTCCTTGATGAAGTGCGGCAATGTCCGCCGCTTGAAGCCGTACGGAATACGGCAACCCTCAATGTTCTGCTGCCCGACAAGAGCAATGATCTGGCCCAAGTTAATGTCCGTCCCCTTGGAGCCCGACTTGCGCATCTGGTTGATGCGATTGTCGATCCCAGGCTTGATCCCGCGCTGTACGATGTTAGAACCCTCCGATAGGGCGTTGTTGAGCCGCCCGTTCACCTGCATTTCAAAAACTTGACGCATCGTGCAACCGGGCATCGGCTTCAATTTGCCTTTTTGCCACTGTTCGACGAAGTTTTGAACGTCTGACTTAGCCGCATCAATCGACTCTGAGATGGCTTGGATCGTCTCAGGTGCAGCGACGATGTCTGACGCGCCAACGGAAAATCCCTGCTGGAGAAGCCAATGATTCACAATAATTTGAGTATTGTTGAGGAGGTCGCGCGCACCGCTCGGGCCCAGGTCATTCCAGCAGCGATGCACCAGACCGCCCTGCGAAGTTTTGATCGCCGAGGAGTCGATCGAGCCGACAAGCAGCTCGCCATCTTCAATTATACAGTGCGCATCGTTGACTGTCATGAAGAGCTTGACGACCGAGCCAGTGTCCTGGTCTGTCTTGTACTGGTTCAACTTCATGAAGTTGACCTTGGACGACGGGATTGCCATCGACATGATCTGCTTGCCAGTCCAAAGCGGGCCGCTCTTTGGTGACTTGATTATCGTCGGGATCGGAATCCGTCCGTCGAAAGAGGGCACGTGCATGAGAATGTTCATGAGCAGGTCCTTTTCAACAAACGTGTTGCGACGCGAAATGGCCGAGCAGCCCAGAAGAGTGTCCTGCACGATACCCATCACGGGCGCATTCTTCTGCGGTGAGACGATTTGGAACGGCACCATCATCACATTGGAAATCTCGGACTTTGTCTCGTAACTCTGAGGGAGGTGCAAGTTCATCTCGTCACCGTCAAAGTCTGCGTTGTAGGGTGAGGTAACGGAGAGGTTGAGGCGGAAAGTTGAGTAGGGCATGATCTTGACACGGTGTCCCATCATGGACATTTTGTGCAGCGATGGCTGCCGGTTGAAAATGACGCAGTCGTCATCCTGCATTTGCCGCTCGACTGTGTAGCCGTCACCAATGATCTGGTCGTTGCTCGTTCTCACAAAGCGAAGGTCAATGCGCTTTCCGTCTGGGCGAATGATTGACTTCGCTCCGGGGTGCTGGTCGGGCCCGTTGGCGACGAGGCCTTGCATGCGCTCCCTGTTGTGGATGGACACGAGGTCCGGGAAAGTCATGTTGCACGCGATGGAACGCGGCACGCCAACCTGATCGCAAGAGATGGTCGGGTCGCCCGTGATGACAGTACGAGCCGAAAAGTCGACGCGCTTACCCATGAGGTTCCCGCGCACGCGGCCTTCCTTGCCCTTGATGCGCTGGCGGATAGACTTGATCGCCTTTCCGTTGCGGTGCTGTGCCTGGGGCTGTCCCGCGATCTCGTTGTTGTACATAGTCGCAATGTGGTACTGCAGGAGCTGCTGTTGCTCTTGCTGTGTGCTCGGCGGGGCCGCTCTTTCCCTCAGCTGCTTGAGACCGAGATTGGCCTTGACTATGTCTGCCAGCTTGAAGGTGATGTCGTCCTCGCCACGCGACCCTTGTTCAGTCATGATCGCCGGACGTACATGCGGCGGGGACACCGCAACCACTGTCACCACCATCCAGTCTGGGCGGCAGAAGCGCGGGTCGAGCCCAAGCATAATGGTGTCCTCGTCCGAGATCCTGAGCAGGAGGGCGCGCGGCGTTAATGCCAGGAACAAGGATTACCAGCAGCAAGCGGGTCTCCGGGAGAGGCGGGGGGACACACTTCTTGAGGATCTCGAGTGCCCCATTGACCCCGTCGGCGTACAGTGTGCGCTCGCCGGTCATCTCTTCGGGCACATCACCATTTGAGTTCGCGACGGGAAACTTGAGCTTGAAGTTTAGACCTTGGCGCAGCACGGACGGGTGAATCGTGCCGCAACCCGAATCGGGTGAACTTTCTGATGTGTTCTTGGCCTTGTGCTGGCAAATCTTCTTGCCCTTGCAGATGTTCGCCATCGCGGCCAGGCGCGCCTGCGGATGCTTGATGCGCTTCGCGTCACGGAACTTTGGGTCGTTGTCGTCCGCCATGATCTTGCCGCAACCATGACAGCAGCACGATAGGATCTTTTGCAGTATTGTCAGCATGCCGCAGTGGAACACAGGCTTCTCAAGCTGGATGCTGCCGAAGTGCCCCGGGCACGTTTGATCATCTCCACCGCATGTTCCACAGAGATAGGATGCGCGTGGTGGCACGCCGAGCCTTGCGTCCATGAGACCCGCCGTCACTGCAAGACCTGAGGAATCAAACTTGTCGGGTTTCCTGCACAGAGTCACCGCTCAGCGCAGCTCTTACCTGCACGACCCCCCCCCGGCGCGAGTCCGGGCGGGGCAAAATGATTTTTGGAACTAGAGGGCTCGGGGGGCAGGACTCACTCAATGGTAACGACGGACATTTCGGTGATATCATCGGGTCCTAGCAGACCGAACTGCACGCAGCGGATCTTGACAAGTTCGCAACCTATGCCAATCACCTCGTTAGGAACACGCGGCTGCTGACACGCACACAGCCCGATCCAGGCACTTGGAAGAGCACGAGGTTCACACACGAGGAAAGGCGTTCGCGGCTAGAAGTAACACCATTCTGCTTCAACTCACGGGATGTGCAGAAGTAGGGCGCCAGGAGTGTTGGGGTGTGCGCAGTGTCTAGGCAGCATGTGGACACGACTGCAGCGTACGAAATGAGTGGGCGCGCACCCTTGCTGTTCGTCAGCTGCTGGGCGCTATCTCTGACCATCGTGACCACTCTTCAGCCAGATCACCGATGGAATATGTTCTGCAGTGGTGCGAATCAGCCTTCGGGCACGGCAATCCGCTCGTCCGCGCTGCTGTGCTACAGGATTCCACGGTCCGCAGCCACTTCTGCCTCAGGAGCAGTGTCACACCTGTTGGCACTCTCTCGCCCCAGGCGCCTTGTGGCGTGCTGGAATCACAAAGAGTGGAGTGGTACGGTCTGTTCCTCCCCCTCCCCTCCTCACCTCTGGTAAGGAGGGAGGGGGTTCGCCGCGCTACCCGCCCAGCTGCTCTCCCGCGCTCTGGCTTCGGCTCCGAGCCCCTGACCAGAGTGCCTGTGGCCACTGCAGCGAGGATGTGCCGCTTCCCCCGAGTCCTAAGAATACAGAAGTACTCAGGATCACCAAGGCACTACGGTGAAGGATCGCGCCCGCTTGCACAGCGGGCCCCTTTGCCGGGTCGAGCAAGGTGAGGTGTGAACGCGAGCTCGGTGGAGCTTTTAAAAAGAGAAATTGTAGAGAGTCAACTTTTGGATTAGCCAACTTCGTCGACCCGACCTTTCGCAATGGTGCGCGCCCCAGCACGCCTTGTAGTTCACCCTGCTCTCACTTCCATCGGAGCGCATGTAGATCATTCAAAATCGAATCAAATCGGGAATCACTGGATCTGCCGTTCATCCGGCGTTGTGAGTCTACAGCGCTTTCTCTGGGCACGTGTTGAAGGATCTGAAGCGTTCGACGGCGTACCAGCGCTGCTTAGCCTGCAGCTTGAGCCCAGCAGCAACTTGCTAAGGATGGAACTGTAGAGCGCAGCAGCTGCTTTCCGTGCCTCACAGCTAAAGATCATCTCATTGTGCTGAAGTGCTCTGTCCGTGCTCAGTTCAACCCGATGATGATGCGCGGTATGGCGTCGCTCGGCGGCGTGAAGCCACTCCAGGTGTTCATGGTCAACGGCCAGCCGATGGCCTTGGTTGAGTGCAGCGGTGCTTCCCAGACCCTCTGTTTCTCTCCCCCAGGGAGATTTTAGCTGCGTCGTAGTGATACTGCTATGCGAGAGGGTACGCTTCGAGAGGACACGGAATCCAGGAAGTGAGCAGACGAGGTGTTTTCTCATCCGTGAGCTGAATCGTGTGTGCTGAGCAGGCAGCGACGTGTACTGCAACGCGCTGGAGGACCCTGATTGGGGCGTTCTCGATGAGGGTGCAAACGGCCCTGCGGCGTGGCACCCCACCTACAACATCCCGGAGCCCTTCACGGCTGATACGTGGATGACCAACGTCGGCAACAACATCTACACGGCCCGATAGAGCAGTTCTTCAATGGAGACACTTCAGGGTGGCAGGGGCCTGTGAGTTGTGGGAATACATCAGCGTGGTGTACATCTGAGTGGTGTGGAGTCACGGTGCCGTAGGGGCCTTGCGATCGCCTGTCGCTTTGCCAAAACCAAGCGCTCAGAACTCCTTCGCCGTCTAGCCACCATTTGTGACGTCGCAGACAGCGCCGGCCCCGCGATGTGAGCGAGATGCAGAGCAACACGCTACATGAGTGGCCCGAAGCGCTCGGGAGGCCAGATGCGAAGGATGGGGCGGCCTTGGACGGCGGAATCATCGAGGGGCCCCCACACGCGAGAGTCCACCGAGACGGGCGCACAGTCGCCCAGCACAAAGGTGGCGCCCTCAGGCACGGCGCCCTCGAAGGGTTGCGCCATCTGCTCGATGGAGCGCCCGCCTAGCTCCAGAGCGTCGACGCGGCACTCCGCCAGGCCGCTCGCCGCCCGCACCCGGTCGTACGCCTCACCGTTGACCGACTGCGGCACCGCCCCAACCGTCCTCAGCATCCCACAGGCGCACAGAGAGACGCAAGGGAGAGCCATGCTCCGCTCGCGCGGGGCAGAGGGTTGGACGGCACCGCTGTGTTGCCCTGGACAGAGACGCGATCGCCGGGGACAGCTGCGACGCGCTTTACGAAGAGGTCGCGCGGGCCGAGGCGGCCGCCGGCACGCTCGACGACGGCTCGGAGTCGCTCAGGCGGCGAAAAGAGGACAACCTCCCCGCGGCGGGGCGCGCGCCCCGCACGCGCCGAGAGCTTCTCGGCGATAACAACGTCGCCCGCCTCGATTGTCGGCTCCATAGACCGCGACGGGATCTTGTACACCGACACCACCTCGCGTCCCGCAAGCCCGCCCGCGAGAAAGAGCGCGCAGACGAGCACGGTGCCGCAGAGCGTCGCGGTGTTGTACATGGCCTGAGAGAGCGCGGTGGGCACGACAGCGAGCGGCACCTGCACGGGCCAGTCGCGGCGCTCGAGCACCTTGGTGACTGGGTAGATGGGCCGCACAGAGAGCACAGCCGTATCGCCAACGCCCTCCGTCGAGAACAGCGGGGCGCCGAGCGCGTCGCGGACGCCCATCACGCGGTACTCGACGCCCGGATACACGCCGGCGCTGAACATCTCGGCGCGCCGCTCGCGAAAGTCTGGCGTCCCCGGCGCGATAGTGGGCACAAACACCTGTCCGGCCTGGAGCTTCTCGCGAATGTCCGAAGGCCAGGACCAGAACACGCCGTTGAGGCGGCGGGTCTCGTCAGAGAGAGGCAGCGTGGCGAGCGACAGCACCTTCGACCCGATCCGACTCGGCAGGTCCTCGCCTCCACCGGCGCCCTCCGACCCCTCCTCATCCTCCGCGAGGTACGCGCGAGAGGAAGCAAACACTGTCAGGTTGACACGCACGATGAGGTCGCCCGCGCCCGCGCCCTCGTCTGGCGCGCAGAAGTCGGCGAGCGACTCGCGCGGGAGAAGGTGTGCGCCCCAGTCGTCAGTGCGGCCACGGGACGAGTCTGCGCGCGAGGGGTGGCAGAAGCGCATGCCACAGTCGAAGGCGACGTCGAAGCGCGGCCCTGTACGCTGCTGTCCGACCACCGCCAGCGAGAAGGCAGCGTCAACACTCTCATCCTGAACCCGCGCGTTCAGCCGCAGGTACACCCCCACCCGCCCCTTCCGCCGGTGCGTCGGGCCCATGAAGCCCAAGGCGCCCATTCCGACCTGGCCAGCCACCGCCTTGGATTGTCCCGCAGGGTAGACGACAACCTGCCACCGCGCCCCTCCGGCCTCGAACTCGTCGGACTCAAACCCCTCGCCAGGCATCGCCTCGAGCACGTCGCTGCGCTGCCCAAACCCGGAAAACACAACCTCCCTCTCCAGCTTCGCTACCACTTGGTTCGTTGTCGATCCAATCCCCGCCGCCGCCGTACTCCTCATTTCCAACTCTCCACCTCGCCCATCCGCTACCAACCCGAGCACGCCGCGTGCCCGCGCGAGGCTCCTGCTCTGTTCGCCCAGTGTCAACGCTGCCCTGGAAAGCGCAGCGCCAGCGCCGACCACGGGAGACAGCGCGGGTGAAAACGGGGACTGCAGGAGAAGAGAAACAGGCTTTGCACGGTGCACATTGTCCCAACAACGATGCGCTGTGGGGAGGAGGAATGCTGAGGCGGGATTGGTGACGAGGGCGAGGGCGGCGAGGAGTTGAGAAAGGATCACCGCCCGCATTACGCGGGATCGCAGCGGGAGAGACCCGTCAGACCCGGGAGAAGTCTTAGAAAAGGGGCTCTGAAGCGGCTCAACGAAACCCCGGAACTCAGAAGCACCCGCAGCGCGCTGCAACAGGTGCTTTGGGATCCCTCTCGTTGAGCCACAGGCACAAAAACCCGAACGAGCGTTAACTTTATAAAGTTGACGATGTTAGGTCAACAATATAATAGCTCCATCAAGCCCCAAAGGCCGCGTCGGCAGTGGGAGGGGACAAGAGCACGAGCGATGACCCCTCCTGGCATGGGCGTTGCAGAGCCCAAGCGCCGTTTGCGGACATTTTTCGGGGCGGCGGCGCTCGGCTGCGTAGCAGCAGTGCTGCTGCTCGCAGCGGGGGCAGGGATCAGACCCTCAAAGACTGTCCTGGCAGGCAACCCGCCGATCCCGGCGCAGGCGCCAGCGAGCGGGGGTGCGAAGGGCGGGCCCATGGCAAACGTACACGTTAAGAGTGGTCATATGGTTGGACCGCCGATCAACATCGCGCCCACGGGTTACATCATCAGTGAGGGCCGCAGCGTGCATGGTGCGTCCCCGCCGTCTCCCCGCGATCACCGGGCGTCACCGGCAACAGTGTTATCAATACGGCTAGATTGATGTAACTCACTTCAATTGCGGCGCGGATTGGGTAGGGATGATCGACATCGCTGCGCCATTGGATGCGGACACTGGGGCAGCAGTGCCTGCAATTGTGGTCCCAAGCCGGCTGCCGCCTGACGGCTCGCCACATCAGGGAGCTGCTCTGGGTCCCGTGCCGACATCCCCTGGGCAGGCGCAGGTGGCTAATTTACCGCCGGAGATGTCCGCGCCAGAGGGAGCTCAGCAGCTGTCGGAGGCGTCTGACTTCAGCGCACGCCTCGGCGATGACGAGGACATGTACCCCAAGGTGCACACAGAGGCAGAGCAGTACCTGCTCAATGGTCCGTTGCCGGACCTCCAGGCTGGTCCCACGATGGCTGCGCCGCCGCCGGTCCAGCTCGCGCCGCCGCCGCCCGTCGCGATGATGCCGCCGGCTGGGGTGCCGGCAGGCTCGCTCGCGCCCCTGGCTCCGCACGTGGCGCTCCCGCCGCAGGTCGCTGCGCCCGCTGCAGCCGCTGCGCCCTCCGCACCGATCATGATGGACGAACAGCACGCGTACGTGCCGGCGGCACGGGTGCCCCGGGCCGTGCCCAACTACTTCAAGGCGCCCTTTGACAAGTGGTCTGAGGAGGATCACGCCGTGCACGCCTACAACCTCGCGCAGTGGCGCGTCAAGATCCTCCAGGCCAAGCTCCACCAGGCCCAGCTTCGCAAGCGCCTCCAAGACCTCTCATCTCCGCCGGTTGCCGCGGCGACGGCGTCGATGACCAAGATGGTGCACGTGGAGGCGCCCGCGCACGGGGGACAAGACGGGGATGACTTCGGGGCTCCTCGCGAGGGGCGCCGGGAGCAGCCCCGCGGACGGGGCGTTCGGGGTGAGGACTGGGAGGAGGGGCGGCGTGAGCGGCGGGACGAGTGGCGGGGGCGGGGACACTGGGACGACCGGCTGGAGCGGCTGCGCGACGCGACGGGCGCGGAGCTCAGAAAAATCGAGGCGCAAGTGCACGCGCTCGCCAAGATCACCGCGCGGCAGGTCAAGGCACAGCGCGCAGCGCCGCCGCCGACGCCGCCCGCGGGAGGGGGGAGCACTGCAGCGGTGCGAGCGCTGCGAGCGCACACGGATCAGGAGCTGCGCCTGGTGATCAAGGCGCTGCACGCGGTGCAGCGCAAGGTGGACCGCGGGCCGGACCCCGCGCAGGCCCTCGCTGCCGTGTCGCGCGCATCGCCAGCGGGGGGCGCGGGGGGCGCGGCGCGCGTCAGCAGTGACGACGACGATGATGAAACTGCAGTGGAGCGGCAGATGGCGCTCTGGAAGAAGGTTACGTCGGATGTTGGCAGTGTGTAGGGGGGTTGGGCGGCGCGAGTGCAAGGCGAGTCTGCGTGGCCCTTGCCCAACGCTGGGTTGAAAGCCATTAAAGGTGATGAGACCAAGCAATTATACTCGCCTACAGCGCGAGGCGAATACGGGGCGCCTGACAACGAGCGGAATGACTGGCCACTCAACACCTCGCTGCGCTTATGGCGCGTGGCGGGCTTGGCTGCGTGCGCTGGGGAAATGGCTGATGGCGGCCTGAGCTGATGGCTGACGCAGATGGCTGACGCAAATGGTTGATGGCGGCCTGAGCTGATGGCTGACGGGACCCTGACAGGGCTCAGGGGCCTGAGCCCTGACAGGGCTCAGACGGAGCCGCCGCGACCACTGGCTGCATGGTAACGGGGTCGATTTTGACCACATCAGGCTGCATAGCCTTGGCCTGGCGAGGAAGGGATGGCAAGAGGATGAGCACGAGCAGAAGGAGCAGGCGCATAGGGAGAAGGGGCGATGTCGGGGCGGGGCCGTGGGGACACCTGGGTACGGTACAGCGCCATTTCGTCGTCGGTGAGGAGACAGGTGTCCATGAACGCACAGATGGCAGCCTTGTCCATGCCGACCCCGATGAAGACCACCTCCTGCCGCCGGTCACCCCACTCTTCCGCTGCGTCTCCGGGCAGCGCGAAGTCTCCGGCGATCTTGCCGACCTCGCCGCTCGCGCCCGCTCCGCCATCCGGCCACGTGTCGAGCGCCGTAGCGGCCCACCACAGGCCGAGCGCGCGCAGCTCAAAGTAGCGGCCCGCGTGCGACCAGTACTGCGCGGAGCGGTGCTGGTTGGCGATCCACACGAATCCCTTGGAGCGGATGATGGCCTTCATGGCGGCGCCCTCCTCGCCCTTGGGCGACGCCTCGGCGGAGGGAAAGTCCCACGCGTCGATGAGGTCACCGGTCGAGGGGTCGACCTTGACAGGGAGGTACATGATCACCTGCATCAGGCGCTGCGGGTGGAACGGCCGCCGCCGCGCGTACACGAACGACGTGATCCCGAACCTCTGCGCCGCAGACGTGGTCGTCTGCCTCGACCCCTCGTGCGAGTGCGAGTGCGAGTGCCCGTGCCCATGCACGTGCCCATCGCCGTGCGAGTGCGCACACGCCGAGTCAGTGCAGGGAGTGGCGTCCGCGTCAGTACCGCGCGGCTTCTTTGCGGCGCGCAAGGCCTCACGAAGGTCATCCTCGTCGTCGGCTGCCGCGATGCGACCCACGCCTGACCGCGGCGCGAGCACCGTCTCAAGCGGAACCTTGCCCCACTCTGCGGCCAGCACCGCAGCGGTCGGATTGAGCGTGGTGAGCACGCCATGAAGGCGCTCCATGTCGTCTGCGCCGCAGCGATCGCGCTTGTTCATGATGATGTGGTCCGCGCACTCGATCTGCTCGACAAGCAGGTCCACCACCTTGCGCTCCGAATCGATGTTCTCCTCCTCGTCCTCCGCACACAGGTCCGGCCGCTGAGAGATGTCCTGCTGCGACGCATAAAGCGCGAGGAAGTTCGGCGCATCCACTACCGTGATCATGGTCTGCAGCTCACACAGCTGCATCACCATGTGTCCTGCATCGGCGGCCTCCACAAACTCCCGACGGATGTTCTTGGGCTCGGCGACCTGCGCCCCTCGCCTGTTCAGCGGCACTTCGCGCGGACACGAATGGGTGCCCCGCTAAGCATTTGCGGGATTGACCCCGGACATCTCGATAATGATGTTGTGGTACTGGAAACCGCGCCGTTCTGAGACACGAAGCAGCTGCGCGATTCCTGCCAGGAGCTCGTCCGACGCGTTGCAGCATGCGCACCCTACCGCCCGACGGCGCATTCAGCACTGAAGCAACAAAAAAGAATATGCAACCTTTTGGCTACGCGGAAATTTCTGGTGTGCGTACCGTTCTGCAGCTCGATGCAGTCGGAGGAGTCCTCGCCGGCTGCAGGGTTCAGTGCAATCGTAAGCGCAGCGCAGCATGCGAGCACAGGCGACCCAAGGAGTTCAAACCTGAGCCCGTCGCGGTGCGCTCCTTCACCAATTTTGAGTCTATGTTGACAGCCGCAACGTCATTCACCACAACAGCGACTCGCAGACCACCCTTGTTCTCCAGTACCTGGCGAAGTGCCAGCGCTTTCAGGGCGCCTGGATCGCTGCACACGCGTCGATGCTGCCGTGCATATGTCTAAGCTAGGTGCCAAGCTCTATGCTAGAAGAAATAGACATTTCAGATGTGGCCTGCCTGGCGTAGAAGCGTTGTCTTGCCCGCGCCGAGGAAGCCTGAAAGCAAAGTGATCGGAACCTTCTTTTGGGGCTCAGCTGTGGCAGCACCGGCGTCACTCATTTTGATGATGTACTGCTTGCTCGATGGATCGGTTGTTGGCGCGTTTTCTAGCTGTGGATGTCGTCTTGATTTCTGGTAGCGGGGTTGCGCCTCGGACAGGTTGCACACGGCTCGGCCTCAGATCCTTTCTTGCCGACGTGATTAGGCTCGTGTCATTGGAGCTTTTTTTGTCACCCTGCCCACCCACACCCAGACTGCTGCGAACAGAACTAAGAGCACGATCGCGGTGCCTGGGTGGGGCGCGATACCTTATACCGGGGAGCACCCTAGTCCCCACTTCCTCTGCGATGGAAGCGCTTGTGCGAGGGGTCATTGTGTCGGAACATTCGTTGGAACTCAAGACTGCGCTCTTCCAGCGCATTGCGAATGTACGTGGACGTCAACTCACAGCCTGAATGAGCCTCCCAGTGTAGTCTACCCCAATAGAGTAAGCTTCTCATCTAATTCTAGAGTGGAACCCGCACTGCGATACTGCGCAGGTTGTGCCCAGGCTGGAGCTTGCAGATGCCAACGAGCTGTGGCAGACGTCCTTGGAGTGGGTGCTCGGGTATGACGCAGCGGGCAGGGTCGCGGGGCTCAAGTTGCAGGCTGCTCTATGGAGCCATCCCGTCGCTGGCACGCTGTTGTGCGAAAAGTCTGCACGTGTTGTGTTCCATCTCCTCGGATACCCAGGTCAGGCCAAACGCACCCGACCAGTCCTAAACCCTTCGCCCGGAACAAGCTGCAATTAGGTATGCGGCAGATGTGCTGCCCCTGCGCTCCACCAGCGCTGAGTACTCATACGCGACACTGGATTGGGCGTGGCAGCGAACTCGCCGGCGGAAGGGCAGGGCCTTAAAGGGCTCTTGGCCCTGTTCCCGCCCGCGTTCCGCGATCTGACAGCGAAGCACCTCGCTGCGCACGCGCACGCATCTGATGATACAGTTCGATGCGTCATGGCATCCCTCCGCGAGTTGAGGGATGCCACTCTTTGTCACGGGGCTGGGCACTCAGTGCCCGGCGGTGTGGAGGAGCAGGCGCTTTTGGAATGGTTTGTCGCAATTGAGGAGGCGCTGCGGTCCTACGGGCGCGGGGAGCTGGCTGCGAAGCCACAGGGGAAGACGGAGGAGTGGAGCGGGAGCAGGGCGCAGGACTCTGTGGAGGCGGCAGGGAAGGTGGGGCTTGTGAATCTCGGTAACACGTGCTATGCTGCAGCGTTCCTGCAGGTCCTCGCCCGCGCCACTCCTTTCGTCCGACGCCTCTACCGCCCGCCGCCCGCACGGGGCGAGATAGCGGCGGAGGTATCAGGGACAGTTCTGGAGCTGCGGCGGCTGTGTTACTTCCTTGCACTCTCGGATCGCGGGGCGGTCTCACCAGCGCGCCTCCTCGCGACGCTTCCGCCGGAGACCTTCTGCAAGGGGCGCCAGCACGACGCTGCCGAGTTCGGCAAGTTTCTTCTCGCTCGGGTGGAGGCCGCCTACGGCTCTCTGCTTCCGCGCTCCCTCGCTCGCTCCGCGCTGGGGGCTGGCGGCGGCGCGGATGCATCAGATGGCTCTGAGGATGGATGCCCCCAAACGCGTTGTCCAGTGGGCGTGCTGAGTGGGACACTCGAGAGCACGGTGCGGTGCGGAGGGTGCGGCGCCAAGTCTCGGCGGCACGAGGTGTTCTGGGACCTGCAGGTTCCTGTTCCGTCACCCAAAGGTGAACAAGGCGACTGCCATGCGGCTGCTCCTCCTGCGCGAGGCGTGCCACAGCTCGCTGCGGGCCAGTCGTTCGGCGGCGGCGTGAGTCCCGCAGAGCTTCGCAGCCAAGGCTCCGCAGGAGCTGCGACCGACAGCGAAGGCTCCGCAGGAGCTGCGACCGACAGCGAAGGCTCCGCAGGAGCTGCGACCGACAGCGAAGGTTCCGCAGGAGCTGCGACCGACAGCGATGTGTCGCGCGTTCCAGGGCCTGGTGAGGGCACCAGCGGCGCGACGGCGGCGCCGGGCGGCGCACCCGCGCTGCATGCGGAGGTGATGGCAGATGAGTCGCTTTCGGCGGGCGGGGAGAAGCCTGCAGGGGGGGGCGCGGCGCTCTGGGGCGAGCCAGAGGAGGTGGGCGAGCTGCTCCGCAAGTTGGTGCTGCACGAGGAGGCCTTGGAAGGGGCGGAGCGCTACTGCTGCGACGCGTGCGGGGGAAGGTGCGACGCTGTCCGGCGGCTGGCGGTGGCGCGCCCGCCTCAGATCCTGCAGCTCACGCTGCTGCGCTTCTCCGGAGGCCCCGCCGGCAACACCAAGAACTGCGCGCGAGTCCCGATCGACGAGGCGCTGGTGTTGCCGCTTGCTGACGGCGAGCGCGTGAGCTACCACCTCTGCGGCGTGTGCGTGCACGTCGGGTTGGCGGCGGAGAGTGGGCACTACTATGCGTTGGTGCGTGACGCGCTCGGCGGCGGTTGGCTGCGCTGCGACGACGAGAGCGTGGCTGCCGCGCCCGCCCACGACGACCCCGCTGCCTCAAGGTCGCCCCTGCACCGGTGCCGGTGCTCAGCAGAGCAGGGGTTTGTAACCTGTTGAACTCACTCGCGCGGCGGCGCCAGGAGCGCAACGCCGTACCTGCTCCTGTACGCGCGGCACGCGGACCCGCGCTGGGACCCGCGCGAGCAGACCGACCATATTCTGGGCCCCCCCCGGCTGGCGGTCGCTCCCCGCCCTGGCCCTCACCGGTGCATACTCCAGAGGGCCTCCAGCCCTGGCTCCGGCTGCCTCGACGGGGGGACGTGCTCGTGACCTGGCGGGGCTCGCGCGTCCGCAGGCGATCGACGCGCGGCTCTTCTCGGAGGTTGTCGTCGATAACCACGCCTACGCGGGCGAGGCGCGCGCGAGAGCGGCGCCAACCGCAGCGGCCGCGGCGTCCCGCGGTTTTCCGCACGGAGGACCCGGAGGTACGGGCGGCGCGGGCGGCGCGGGCGGCGCTGGAGGGTTCGGGGGCATGGCGGCGTCGTGGGGAGTAGCGTGACGGGCCCGCTTCAGTGGGTTGCATGTATGAGACATAGATACGTTTAATGAGAGACAGATACGTTTAATGACAAACAGTCGCAAACCGCAGAGCGAAAAACTG
>ENA-UOXV01004431-UOXV01004431.1-marine-metagenome-genome-assembly--contig:-NODE-4431-length-16122-cov-4.225742_pt1 | contig 16122 bp, 17 predicted proteins | sample MGYA00238165_ERZ766961 | MGnify/ENA primary metagenome ERZ766961 (study PRJEB28924, sample SAMN03173240) | marine metagenome | biome: Marine; feature: Water; material: Subsurface seawater | place: North... | reverse complement strand
TAGGTCCCATAATAACCCCAAAACTCGGTTATCTGGGTCAGCCCCTAAAATTATTAGTTTCAAATGCTTACGAACAATTTCCTTATACAGTTTAAGCTTATTGCATTGCAATATTTTTAGGAAACCCGCTATATAGGCTCCCGTCATTCTAAAACTGTTGAGAAATGCTCTGATGAGTCAAGAAAACGGCGCAGACAAAGACGTTGTCACCATCAAGAAATATGCGAACCGACGCCTCTATAATACCGCAACAAGCAGTTACGTTACGCTCGATTATTTGTCCCAAATGGTCAAGGACGGCATCGATTTTGTCGTTATGGATGCGAAATCCGGTGACGACATCACCCGTTCTGTGCTGACACAAATAATTGTTGAGGAAGAATCAAAGGGGCAAAATTTACTGCCGATATCGTTCTTACGCCATCTGATCAGTTTCTATGGCGATAGTTTGCAAGGCTTGGTGCCGCGTTATCTTGAGCACACGATGCATTCATTTGCGCGGAACCAAGAGCAGATGCGCCAATATATGCGTGATTCCTTGCAAGGGATTTCGCCGTTTTCCCAATTTGAAGAGATGGGCAAACAAAACATGTCGGTTTTTGAGAACGCCATGAAAATGTTTTCGCCATTTTACGATGGTGATCAAGATGGTTCTGAATCAGGTGCCGCGACAGATGGCAATAAAAGTCATAAAAAAGAAAATACCACTGAAACGAGCAAAGCGGCTGATCAGTCAAATAATCCCGTAAGAGACCAGGCTGGCGAGCTGAACCGTTTGCGTGAGCAACTCAATCAGATGCAGCAACAGCTTGAGACGATGATTGGTCCGCAGCAAAAATCTTGATCGGTCGGCCTTTGCCGGTCTTTGCCGGTCTTCGCCGATCTTCGGCTGATTCTTGCCCTTTTTCCAATGATATTTATGCCGTCCCCAGCGGTAACAATAAGTTGAATTCCCCGGCTCTTCCGGACGCTTTAGTTTTTTTGGACCAAACGGATTGTTTTGTATTGATTTGGTTCATTGATGATCCCGGGGGTAGCGCCTGAAATTGCGCATCAGGAGGAAACGGCATTGTCACGTAATATAAAAAACTCAAGTAGCAAAACCAGCAAGGTGAATACGAGTAGCCGGGCAACAACGACAGATTGTCACGTTGGTTTGCGGATTCGGTCGCGGCGCGTGATGTTGGGTTTAAGCCAACAGCAAATGGCAGATTTAATCGGCGTGACATATCAGCAGACTCATAAATACGAGCGTGGAATTAACCGGATTTCAGCGGGTCGATTGTACGAAATTTCCCAAGTCTTAAAAGTGCCGGTTAATTTTTTCTTTGACGGACTCGATGATCACATCGATGAATCGGCTTTGCCGGAACGTCAACGCATGTGTCTTGGACTGGCTCGGAATTTTTCTCAAATCTCCAACGAGCGCCATCAAGAGGCACTCAGCCATCTCGCGCGGGCGATGGCGGCTGAATAGATTTCAGATTATTTTGTGATGAGAAAACGAATTACGGTATTTCTCGTAATACACGAAAGCCAATGCCATAGCTTTTTACCCGGTAATCGTTTTTGAAGCGCCAAGCGGGCCTCATGTTTTTTGAAATATAATACCAAGAACCGCCGCGCATCACGCGTTCTCGGCATTTATCAAGAATGCGTGGGCGACCATCGACCGGAGCCCCTTGGTAGTTTGGCACCCAGCAATCGAGTACCCACTCCCAGATATTACCGCTGGTATCGTAGAGGCCGAATGGATTGGGTTTGAACGAGCCGACAGGCGCCGAGCCTTTTTTGCTCCACTTACTTTTGCAATCTCGGCAATTGGCAAGATTGACGCCTTTTTTATCGCCCCACCAAAACTCTGTTGTGGTGCCGCCACGCGCGGCATATTCCCACTCGGCTTCAGAGGGCATCCGGTACTTTTGGCCCGTTTTTTTGCTCAGCCAGCGTGGATAGAACTGCATCTCAAGCCAGGTAAGGTTAATGACAGGACGAGGGCCGCGGCCCCACTTATGATCGTCTGGCGAGCGTGGACAGCCTTTTTCTTTCACACAGGCCGCCCAATTATCAAAGGTGACTTCAAACCGCCCTATAGAAAACGGTTTATCGAGCGTTACTTGGTGCGGCGGTTGTTCGTATTTATGCCGGCTATCGGTCCCCATGGTGAAGGAGCCGGCTGGAACGACAATCATTTCAGGACAATTTTTGCAGTCTTTAAACAATGTTCCCGGCAGCAATTTCTCGGCAGTTGCTGTGGAGGCCCACAAACCGATAGCGAAAATGCTGATCATGAGAATACGTGATTTCATTGCGTAACAGAGGTAGCTTTATGCCGCTGCATCGTCAAGAGGCGGTCTCAATCGCTTTGTTCAAGCTGAGCGAGGGCCCAAGCGGAGGCTTCTTGAACCAGCGGCGAAGAATCATTTAAACCACGCTCGGCACTAGGGCGCAGCTTTGGATCGCCGCTATTTCCAATCGCAATCATGACATTGCGGACAAAACGATCTCTTCCTGTGCGCTTGATCGGGGAGCCGGCAAAAATCTTTCGAAACTCGGCGTCATCGAGCGTGGCTAAATCGGCGAGGCGGGGGGCTTGTAATTCAGCACGGGGAAAGTAAGGCGCTTCGTGTGTGGGTTCAGCAAATTTATTCCAAGGACAAACCGCCAAGCAATCATCGCAGCCATAAATTCGATTGCCCATCGAAGTCATGAGATTTGGCTCGATGGCGCTTTTGTGCTCAATGGTGAGGTAGGAAATGCAAAGTGTCGGATTTAGCCGATTGGGCTCAACAATGGCATCCGTTGGACAGGCACGCATGCAGGCATCACATGAGCCGCAGTGATCAACTTCAGGGGTATCGGGCGGCAGATCGAGCGTCGTAAAGACTTCCCCCAAAAATAACCAAGAGCCGAATTCACGTGAAACAAGATTGGTATGTTTGCCCTGCCAGCCGAGCCCGGCACGGGCTGCTAAAGGGCGTTCCATCACCGGGGCCGTATCGACGAAAACTTTGATGTCGCACGACATGGTCTCAACCATCCAGCGGCCTAACTGCTTGAGCCGTTTCTTGAGCGCATTATGGTAATCCTGGCCTTGGGCATAGACACTGATGGTGGCGTGGTCTCGTTGGCTTAAAGTGTGCAGGGGGTCGTTTTTGGGGCCATAATTGCTGCCGAGTACAATGACCGACCGAGCCTCCGGCATGAGCTTTTGCGGGTCGACCCGGCGCTCGGTATGGCGTGCGAGCCAATCCATTTCACCCTGATAGCCCTGCTTGAGAAATCGAGATAAAGCTTTCGCATCTTGCGGCTCTGCGATGGCCGATGTGAAGCCGACGACATCAAAGCCGAGTTCGAGGGCTTTGTCGCGGATGGTGTCTTTAGCGTTTGTCATAGTCTCAATTTGCTTTAGAACGTTGCCGTTTGCTCTCATCTGGTAAGGTTTCTATGTTAACAGAATTACACGAAATATTTCGATCAATCAGCATTTGAGGACGATTTGAGTAAGAATAAAAAAGCCGTGGTGTTATTGAGTGGAGGCCTCGACTCGACGACTGTTTTGGCCTTGGCACGAGAGCAAGGGTTTGATGCCTATGCGCTGACCTTACGCTATGGCCAGCGTCATGAAGTAGAAATTATAGCGGCTAAGAAAATTGCCGAATTGATGAAGGTCGCCGATCATGCCGTCCTCGATATCGATCTCAGTGTGTTTGGGGGGTCGGCCTTAACCAGCGCAACACCGATTCCAAAGGGCCGGAGCGATGCGGAGATCGGTACTGGTATTCCGGTGACATACGTGCCGGCTCGGAACACCGTGTTTTTGTCGTTAGCCTTGGCGTGGGCTGAAGTGTTGGGCGCTTTCGATATTTTTATCGGCGTGAATGCTCTCGATTACAGCGGCTATCCTGATTGCCGACCAGATTTTATCAAATCGTTTGAGCAGCTTGCTGCGCTCGCAACAAAAGCGGGTGTTGAATCTGAACAACGATTTACCATTCATACGCCGTTGATTGATCTGTCGAAGAAAGAGATTATTGAAAAAGGCCGCGCGCTGGGTGTGGACTATGGCATGACACGCACCTGCTATGATCCAACGCCTGAAGGCGTGCCGTGTGGTGCCTGTGATGCGTGCTTGCTGCGATTAAAAGGGTTTCAAGACGCCGGTCTTGAAGATCCGCTAACCTATCCTGGAGAGCGCTCGTGACCTACGCGGTGAAGGAGATTTACTTCACGGTTCAAGGTGAAGGCATGAACACCGGCCAACCGGCCGTCTTTTGCCGGTTCGCGGGGTGCAATCTTTGGTCTGGGCTCGAGGTAGACCGGGCATCGGCTATTTGTGATTTTTGCGATACTGATTTTGTCGGAACCGATGGTCCTGGCGGCGGTAAGTTTCAATCCGCAATGGATTTAGCGTCTGCTATTAAGGCCTGTTGGCAAGAAAACCCACTAAAAGAGAAACCGGCTGCAGAACCTTTTGTTGTCTGCACGGGCGGTGAGCCACTTTTACAACTCGATGAGACATTGATTGAAGCCATTCATAATGCCGGATTAAAATTGGCAATTGAAACCAATGGAACGTTACCGGCACCAAAAAATGTAGATTGGATTTGTGTGAGCCCGAAAGCACAAACAGATTTAAAGCAGGTGTCAGGAGACGAGCTGAAATTTATTTATCCGCAAAAAAACATTGAGCCGGAACAGTTCGAGCATTTGGAGTTTAACCATTTTCTGCTGCAACCCATGGATGATGACAATCACCCATTGAATACCGAGCGTGCCCTCGCGTATTGTCAGGCTCATCCACATTGGCAGTTAAGTGTGCAAACTCATAAGTACTTGGGTCTGCCATAAACTTTATTGGGTAATAATGACGATGGAAATATTTAAAGAGTTTACCTTCGAAGCGGCACATTTGTTGCCAAATTTACCGAAGGATCACAAATGCAGCCGTCTTCATGGCCACTCTTTTAAAGTTGGCGTCACTGTTGCCGGTAAAGAAGATCCCAAAACCGGCTGGGTTATGGATTTTGCCGAGATCAAAGAGGCTTTCGAGCCGGTCCGTCTCGAGCTTGATCACTATTATTTGAATGATATCGCCGGCCTTGAAAACCCAACGAGTGAAGTCATTGCCCGGTGGATTTGGCAACGATTAAAGCCGATTGTCCCTAAACTCAGCAAAATCACACTATGGGAAACCTGCAATGCAGGGTGCGTGTATCGGGGTGAAGAATAAGATCCCATTCACGCAGACTCGGCATAGCGGCAAAACCACGCTATACTTTTCGCGATCATTAAAAACAAAAATCCGTTTCAAGCGGAGCTGCTTTCGTTTGTCATTGTTATCTTGATAACCGATAACGGGAGGCGAACATGTCATCATTTGAAGAGCTGACTGTCGATGGCAGTCAAATGAAAATGTATATAGGCGCTCCTTCTGAAGGAGGCCCTCATCCCGCTATGATCGTCATGTGTCATGGCGCGGGCATTGATGGTTTTACCGAAGATCGTGTCGATCAACTCGCCCAAGCTGGCTATATCGCCGTCGCGCCCGATATGTTCCACCGCATTCCCGATATTACAGATGGTGCAGAAAAACGCGAGAACATGTCTGATGTTGAAATCGCCAACGATATCCAAGTTGCCGAGGATTACCTGCTAGGGCGATCCGATGTTGATAAAGCACGCATTGGCATTATCGGGCATTGCATGGGCGGGCGGATGTCTTTTCAGGGCGCGATCGAAAGTTCTGTGATTAAGGCCTGTGTCGTATTTTATGGCGGCAACATGATGAAGACGTGGGGCCGGGACATTCCTAAAACACCGTTTGAACGATTAAGTGAAATATCGTGCCCGGTGATTGGTTTTTTTGGTCTGGATGATGATAATCCGTCACCGGCAGATGTAGATCAAATCGAACATGCTTTGAAGAATCTAGAAATCGATTGCGAATTTCACCGGTACGAAAATGCCGGTCACGCGTTTCAGAATTTTTTAAATAGAGATAAATTTCGCAAAGACCCAAATGCCGATGCATGGACGCGCACGCTTGAATTTTTAAGCGATAAACTCGGTTAATCTATTCGCGGCCTTTGTATGGGCTGATGCCGTGTTCCGGCACGAACACACCCTTCGGCACATTGCCGGTTTGATAAAAGATATCAATAGGTATGCCGCCACGGGGATTAAAGAATCCGCCGATGCGTAGCCATTTTGGTTTGGCGGCTTTGATGAATTTCTCAGCAATGCTCACGGTGACATCTTCATGGAAGGTGCCGTGATTGCGAAAAGACGCGATGTAGAGTTTGAGAGATTTGCTCTCAACGATACGCGCGCTCGGAACATAATCAATGACAATGTGTGCAAAGTCCGGCTGACCGGTGATGGGGCAGAGGCAGGTAAACTCGGGACAGGTAAACCGTACTGCATAGGTTTTGCTTTTTTTTGGATTGGGAACAGTCTCTAAAACCGCGTGATCGGGGGATACCGGAATAGCGGCTTTTTGGCCCAGTTGAGTGAGTTTCGTTTTCGCCGTCTTCATGATGCGGGTGTTTCCTGCTCTTCAGTATCGCCGCTGTTGTATTGCGCATAAAAGGATTTAGCAAATGTCGCAAAAGTTTTGTTCGAAATGGCCTCGCGCATACCGGCCATCAAGGCTTGATAATAATGCAGATTATGCCAGGTCAGGAGCACTGCGCCGAGGATCTCATTGGCTTTTACCAGATGATTGATATAGGCCCGGCTGAAGTCCCGGCAAGCCGGGCAGGTACAGGTTTCATCGAGCGGTCCCGGGTCATCGCTATGACGGGCGTTACGCATATTCAGTGGGCCTCGAGAGGTAAAGGCTTGAGCGGTTCGTCCTGACCGAGTGGGAATGACGCAATCGAACATATCGACGCCACGCGCAACCGATTCAACAAGATCGTCTGGCCTACCAACACCCATGAGGTAACGTGGTTTGTCAGCCGGTAGATGGGGTGACGTATCATCAAGTACGGCGAGCATGGTTTCTTGACCCTCGCCGACAGCAAGACCGCCGATGGCGTAACCATCAAAGCCGATCGCTTGTAACGCACCTGCCGAGTCGGCGCGAAGATTTTTATAAACGCCGCCTTGCACGATGCCGAATAATCCATAACCGTCACGTTCTTGAAAGGCTTCTTTTGATCGTTTGGCCCAACGCATGGAAAGGTTCATCGATTCGGCGGCTTGTTCTTCAGTGGCCGGAAACGGTGTGCATTCATCGAACGCCATGGTGATATCGGCATCGAGCAGATGTTGAATTTCCATTGCCCGTTCTGGTGTGAGCTCATACGACGCGCCATCGATATGTGACTGAAAGGTCACGCCGTTTTCGCTCATGGTGCGTAACTTCGATAGCGACATGACCTGAAAGCCGCCTGAGTCCGTCAAAATCGGCCCGGGCCAATTCATAAACCGATGAAGCCCGCCAAGCTTGGCGATACGTTCGGCGCCGGGACGCAGCATGAGATGGTAGGTGTTGCCTAAGATTATTTGAGCGCCAGTTTTGCTGACGGCTTGGGGCATCATGCCCTTAACGGTTGCCGCCGTGCCGACGGGCATAAAGGCCGGGGTCTCAATCGGTCCATGGGCGGTTTCAATGCGCCCACACCGGGCGGCACCATCTGTTGCCTTAAGGATAAAGGTCATGCCGCTCATGATGCATCGTTTTTCGTCAAAAGACTGCCATCGCCGTAAGAGTAAAACCGGTATTCATGATCGATGGCGTGTTGGTAGGCGGCCTTCATGCGTTCTGTCCCCGCGAACGCACAAACCAGCATAAATAATGTCGAGCCGGGTAAATGGAAATTGGTAAAGAGCATATCAACAGCTTTAAAACGGTACCCGGGTGTGATGAATAAAGACGTTTCGCCCATGAATGGCTGCACCGTACCATCCTCAAGGGCGGCTGTCTCCAAGAGGCGTAGTGCTGTCGTGCCGACAGGGATGATGCGTCCACCATTGCGGCGCGTTTGATTAATGTGGTTTGCGGTTGCTTCGTTGATCTCACCCCATTCACCATGCATCTGATGGTCTTCGACACTGTCTGTTTTAACCGGCAGAAATGTTCCGGCGCCGACATGGAGCGTGAGCATGGTGTGGTCGACACCTTTGGCACTAAGGCCCGATAATACATCCGGTGTGAAGTGCAGTCCTGCTGTCGGTGCGGCGACGGCGCCGGGGATTTCGGCGAACATGGTTTGGTAATCATGGCGGTCCTGAGAATCGGGCTGTTCGTCCCGTTTAATGTAAGGCGGTAAAGGCATCGCGCCATGGCGTTCGAGTGCTTGGCTGAAATCTGTACTCGATTGTGAAAATGTCAGCGTGACTTCACCGTATTCACCTTTGGCGATCACCTCTGCCGAAAAGTCTGGCGCAAACTCGATAACGTCTCCTGGTTTTAATTTTCGAGCTGGTTTTGCAAAGGCTCGCCAGGTTCCTGGCGCATCGTTTTTGTGCAGTGTCACTTCGACTTTAGCGGTTTTACGCCGGCCTTCTAGGCGGGTCGGGATCACGCGCGTGTTGTTGAAGACCAAGAGGTCACCAGAACGAAAAAGACCCGGGAGGTCTTTGATCGAAAGATCCTGTAAGACCTCATCGACGGCTAACAAACGAGCATGGTCGCGCGGGCTCACCGGGCGCTGTGCGATGCGTTCTGGCGGTAGGTCATAGCTGAAATCGCTAAGTTTCATCGTTATTTGCTCGTTCTGTTCAGGCGCCAGCAGAAAAAACAGTGATTAGCACGCCATGACAACGTTTTTTTTACGCTTTCTCGAGATACTCAAGACTTGGAGAGCTAAATCATGAATCAATACACCAAACCTGCTGCGGCTGAATGCCTTGGTACCTTCTTAATTGTCTTTACCGGATCTAGCGCCATTATGGTCGATGTGATCACCGGTGGTGCTTTGGGGCAGGTTGGTGTCAGCCTTGTGTTTGGCCTCGCCGTTGCCATGATGATTATGTTGTTTGGCCCCGTTTCCGGTGGTCATTTCAATCCGGCCATTAGTCTTGTGATGTTGGCCGTTCGAGGCTTATCGATAAAAAGGTTGCTGATTTATACAGCGGCGCAACTCATTGGTGGGCTTCTCGCTGCTTATACTTTGTTGTCAATATTGGGTGAAATTGCACAAATCGGCACCCCGGTGCCAAATTTGGAAATTGCGACGGTCGCCGATATCTCTTCAACAGTATTAATCATCGCCCTTGAGTTTATTTTTGCGGCGATGTTTATGGCGGTCGTGCTAGCCGTTTCAAAAGGCACGCAGCTTGTCGGCTCTATGGCAGCAATAAGTGTTGGTGGCGCTGTTACATTGGTTACATTTATTGGTGGCCCGGTCACCGGCGGTGCTTTAAACCCAGCGCGTTATTTCGGCACTGCCATCATTTCGGGCACGTTCGATTATATTCTCACGTACCTTGTCGCCATCATTGTTGGCGCGTTTGCCGGCGCACTCTTATTCCGATTGATCGTCGATCAATCAGATTAAAAAGGCCGGTCTTATGATGTCGGTGCGAGTGCTTGCGCCGCTTTGCCAACCACATCCATCATTTCATCTTCGGCGCCCGTCATGGGATGAGGGGTTTCGTCCGTGCCGATTTTGATTTGAGTATAGGATGAACCGGGACCGGCTTCGTAGAGAGATTGACGCTCGGCGGCATCCTTGCCGGCATTACCGTCGCCCTTACCGAAGATGTCATAGACCGGTACTTTAACTTTACCGATGGTTGTTAAGCCGCTGACCAAGCCGTTGCCATTGGTGCCTAAGCCCAACGCCAAGAATCCGGCAACAGGCAAGGGGCCTTTGCCGTCTTCTTCGGATAAGAAAGCACTGAGATTTCGTGAGCCCATCGAAAAGCCGAGCAATAAAACTTTTTTGGCGCCATGTTTTGCCAGCTCTGCCATCGCGGTGCGGGTGCGGGCATAAGATTCTGGAAACACATAGGGGTCATAGCCAGGACCTTCGTCATAACCTTCCCATTCGTCGCCAGCTTTCGGATCGGGCCGGGCAATCGAGAGTGTTGAATAGCCAGGCTCATTCAGGCTTCTTCGTAGAAGGCCGACGGGCGGTGAATCCGCATGAGTGTCACTACGGCCATGAATGAGAATCACACCGACATCGCTCGAACCTTCGAGCAGCAGACCTTGAAATGTGTCGCTGCCGCCGTGATCGGCTGAGTTTAAGGTGAGATCGGCTGTTTGATCTTGTGCTGCGGTATCCATAACGTTGCTCCCATTGAATGAATCGGTTCTTATTATTTGAGGCGAATTGTCTGCCTGAACGCCCAGCAGGTCAACGGTTTCGCGTGAAGCTTTGGAAAATCAGGAAATATGCGCTATAGAACCGCCCGCACCCTGACGTTTTATTGATCCATAGCCAGAGATATACCATGACACTCATTCCCGCTTTTGACCCTCCACATCACGATGAGGTTCCCGAAGATACGGTAAGCCGTATCGAAGGGCTATCTGAGGTTTGCCATATTCCGTTTGAAGGCGGCGACATGGTTTGGCATGCCTGGGGTGAAGGTACGCCCTTGGTGCTGTTGCATGGGGGGTACGGTTCCTGGATGCATTGGATCAAAAATATTCCTTATTTAGCGAAACGCTTTCAAGTGTTCGCCGTCGACATGCCGGGCTTTGGCGCATCTGATGATATGCCGGAACCGCACACGGCCCATGGGCTCGGATCATTGGTTTCGGCCGGTATCGATCAGATAACGCCTAAGGACAAACCCATTCACTTAGCCGGCTTTTCGTTCGGCGGGATCATTGGTGGCAATGTTGCAGCATTGCAAGGCGACCGGTTGTTATCTCACACGTTCTCCGGATCAAGCGGAATGGGATTAAATCGAAATAAATTAGATACATTTGCCAGTTGGCGCGCGGCTAAAACTGACGAAGAGCGGGAAGCCGCGCATCGGAAAAATCTTGAGATCCTGATGATCGCTGACCCTGCACGGGTTGATGCGCTGGCGCTTTATGTTCAGGCCTGGAACACATCACGAGGCCGGGTCCGCAGTCATAAAATGGGGGCGGCTGATAACTTGAGTGAGGCCCTCGGCCAGGTGAAGGGGCGTCTTATGGGGCTCTATGGCAATCGCGATGCGTACGCGAAAAGTTATCTGCATGAACGGGTCGCATATTTAAGTGGGTTCCAACCCAATCTTATTTTTCGCGAACTTGAAGGCGCCGGGCACTGGGGATGTTATGAAACACCTGATGCCTTTAACAAAAACTACTTTGAGATGATTGACGAAGTCGAAGCTTAAGCTTTGACGTGATCACGCTTGAAGGTTTCGTAAAACTTCACTGCGGCAAGCGCAACCGCGGCGTTACTTAATTCATCATAAACGGGCACACTTGCTTCAAGCGCGATCTGGCGAAACCGGCGCTTGATCTCTTCGGTTTCCGGATCACCTTCGGAACGCAACGCGAGCAAGAAGTGAGCTTGGCCGGGATAGCGTTTCTGAATGCGAAACGCTGCCTTTAGGAGATTCTCCATCACACTCGGCGGCGTGCGGCCCCGAAAGGCTGCCATGTTGAGATGCATAACCAACGCATCGGGTTTGCTGTACGCGTACATGGCGTCCATGATCTTTTCGGCGATGGCGCCATCATCCTGGCGCAGGGTGCCGACAGGGGCATCAATCGGATTGTCGATACTGGTGCCGGGCGGCAGATTCAATTCGCGCAACGCATCGACGGTTTTAGTGTCAAAGGGCGGGATTGATAAGCCTAGCCGGGCGTAAAAATCCGAGGCCAGCACGCTGGTGCCGCCGCCGTTACCAAACAGCGCAATGCGATCGCTGGGCCGATCATCACGTGGCTCGAGATTTTGAAAAGCTAGTAGGATATCGAGGAAATCATCGAGGGTATCGGCCAAGATGCAGCCGGTTTGTTTCGAGAGTGCGAGCCAAACTTGCTCATTACCGGCTAAGGCCCCGGTGTGAGAGGCAGCTGCGCGCGAGCCTTGTGCCGTGCGCCCGCCTTTCAGGATAACCACAGGCTTTTTACCTTGAGAGGCTTTCAGGGTTTCGAAAAATTTACGGCCTTCGTCAACTTGTTCGAGATAGGCGCCGATGACTTTGGTTTGTGGATCATCAAGATAAAATTCTAAAAGTTCAGTGGGGCCGATATCTGCGCAGTTGCCGACGGAAACAAGCCCGCTGAACTTTACGCCGCGGCGTTGGCCGCGCGCGACGATATCAGTGCCGAGACCGCCGCTTTGCGAGATGACGCCGACAGGCCCCAGTTCTTTTGATGACTCTTCAACAAAAGTAATGCCGCCGCGGGGTGAATAGAGGCCCAGCGAGTTCGGGCCGATGACCCGGCAATTATTATCGTGGGCTGTTTGCACCAATTGATTTTGCAGTTCGACACCTTCGCTCACTTCGCCAAAGCCACTTGAAATGACATGGGCAAATTTCATGCGTCCCTTGGATGATGCAATGACATCAGCAACACGCGCTGCGCCAACGGCGATATAGCAATAATCCACCGGCTTGGGTGTGTCGGCGACCGACGGGTACGCTTTATAACCATCAATCTCATCGGCTTTCGGATGGATCGGATAAATATCGCCTTTGAAACCGTAATCTTTGATGCGCCGCAGAAATGTGTTGCCGATAATTTCTTTGGTCGATGATGCGCCGACGATGGCGACGGTCTTCGGAGCAAACAGCGGTTGATAGTAAGCGGCGGCGTCTTGGCCTGACGCCGGAGAGGTCTTCACATTTTTGGTCATGATGATTTTTGTTCGGTTAGGATGAAGCGGGCATCGACGGCAACCGCACTTGTTTCAGAAACGATGAGAGGATTGATGTCAGCTTCAGCAATGTCATCTTCGAGTTGCATGAGCAGGCCATTATCGCCACCGACTTTCATCAGAACATCGACAATGGCGTCTTCGGAAGCCGGTTTTTGGCCGCGCGCACCTTTAAGAAGCGCCGCGCCTTTCAGTTCAGCGAGCATTTCGCGAGCATCGATTTCTTCAATCGGGCAAATGCGAAAGGCGACATCTTTCAGCACTTCAACGAAAATGCCACCGAGGCCAACCATGACGAGCGGGCCGAACTGTGGATCTTTAAGGCCGCCAACGACAAGTTCTTGGCCTGCCGGCGCCATTTCTTCCACTAAGTAGCCATCAACTGTTGCCTTTTTAATCGCCGGTAAAGCGGCCATGGTCGCAATCGCGTCTTTGACCTCATCGGCATTTTGCAGGCCGACCTTCACGCCACCAGCATCACTTTTATGCAGGATATCTTGCGACATGACTTTAACGACGACCGGAAACTTTAAGCCGCCAGCATCTTTGGCGGCTGAGTCGGCATCTTTCGTCACGATGGATTGCGGCACCGTGACACCAAAGGTTTCGAGCAGCTGTTTGCCGGTCGCTTCATCGAGGGCGCTGCGACCGTCTTTGCGGGCGGCTGAAATTGCATCTTGTGGAGTGGTCATATTCGTAGCCTTAAATCGTTGTTGGCCAGTATTGCATTAGGTGCTTGCCGATTCCGTTGGAAAGCCGTAAGCGCTGTAGTTCTAACATGCGGATCAGATAATCACGAGTCTCACTCGGCGCGATAACATTCTGCGTCGAATACACGGCGGCCAATCCCCAGACATCGCTTTCTTGGGCAATATCTTCAAAGGCTTCGCCGAAGTCTTCGTCTTCAGGTTCTTTGTTGTGGACAATTTTTGTCGCCGCGATCGGGTCCATAAAGCTGATTTCAGCGGTCGGCCAACAGACAATGTCGTCTGAGTGCTTGCCACCACCCATGGCGACGTAAGCCCGGCCATAACTTTTCCGCATGATGACGGTCAGTGAGGGCACACTCATAAGGCATGTTGAATTCATAAAATTCATGATGTGGCCTGGCGCACCCTGACGTTCGGCTTCAAGGCCGATGAAGAAGCCTGGCGTGTCGACGAATTTAATTATTGGTATGTTGAACGAGTCGCACATGACTTGGAAGGCGATCATTTTATCGATGGCTTCGACATCCATGGAGCCTGCTTTTTGGATGGGATTGTTGGCAATGACGCCGACGACATGGCCATCAAGTCGGGCCAGCGCGGTGACGGCTGGTTTACCGAAGCGGGGTTTCATCTCAAATATAGAATCTTTATCGAGAATCCGTTCGAGAACTTTTTTCACGTTATAGACTTGCGTGCGCCGTTCCGGGATCAAGGTGTGGATATCACTCATTTGATCGCCCGAGCCTTCCGGCACATCGGCGCGCGGCGGGGTTTCCCGATTGTTGCTCGGCATATAACTGAGATAGGTACGGAGTGTTTCCATCGCTTCTTCGTCGGTGTCGACAGCATGATCGATGAGGCCGGTGGTATCGGTATGCAATTTCCAGCCACCGAGTTCTTCAAGATCGACTTCACGGCCAATGGCTTTGGATACGAGCTTCGGCGAGGACACTGCCAAGCAGGAGCCTTTACGCATTACGGCGAAATCCGAACAGCATGTGAGCCAAGCTGAGGAACCGAAAGAGTAACCCAAGGCCGCTGCTGCCCAGGGTACGGTGCGATCGCGCATGAATTGGGTTTTATCGTTACCGAGCAATGTACCCATGCCACGTGAGCCCATGGCATCGGGCAGGCGCGCCCCGGTCGACTCGCCGACGAACAGCATCGGAATGCCTTTTTGTTGAGCCGTGGTTTTGACCCAACCGAGTTTCTTTGAATTGGTCGCGCTGGTCGATGCGCCTTTAACGGTGAAGTCGTTCACGACAAAGGCGATATCACGGCCATGGATTTTGCCGTAGCCAGTGATTTTGCCGTCGGTCGGCGTTTTTTCGGCATCTTCGGGATAAATAGCCGAGGAGCCAAACAAACCAGATTCCAAAAACGTGCCGGGATCAACGAGCTTGTCTATGCGTTCACGGGCGTTGAGATGCCCTTGGTTATGTCGCTTATCGAGCTTTGCCTTGCCACCCATACCGAGGGCATGCTGGCGTCGTTTTTCTAAATCTGCGAGGCGATCGTCCCAGGTTTTATCAGCATAACCAAGGCCGGTGCGTTTGGCTGGCTCTGTAGCTTCAGTTTTTTTGGCTGGTTTTTCTTTAGCGGGTTTTTTCTCTTTCGCCATGTGGTGATTCCTTGCTTACTTTAAAAGATTTCCGGTGAGCCCAGTATGGAGGTCGCCGGAGACGAACTCTTCAGAGTCCAACACTTTAATCAAAAACGGAATGTTGTGTTTGACGCCATCGATGGGGAAGTTACCGAGCGCGTCTTTAAGCCGCCGAATTGCTTCTGTACGATCAGCACCGTGGGCAATGACTTTGGCCATCATGGGATCATAAAATGGTGTTACGTCTAAGCCTTCGGCAAATCCTGTATCAACGCGAATGCCATCCATACCGAATGGTGGGCGGTAAACATTCAAGTGGCCGGGGGAGGGGAAAAACTTTACGGGATCTTCGGCATAAACCCGCGCTTCAATGGCGTGACCATCGCGCTCAATCGTGGCAGGCAGAATATCATCAACCAAGTTGCCGGCGGCCGAGCTGATTTGTGCTGCAACTAAATCGATACCAGTGATTTCTTCAGTAATGCCATGCTCGACTTGCAAGCGTGTGTTCATTTCGAGGAAATTGAAACTGCCATCGGCGCCGCGCAGTGTTTCGACCGTACCTATATTATCGTACCCAATATTGCTGAGCGCGGTTTCGATTGTCGCACACAGATCATCAAGATCTTTGCGATCAATATTGGGTGCGGGGGCTTCTTCGAGAACTTTTTGGTAGCGCCGTTGCACGGAGCAATCGCGCTCAAATATGGTGCGCACTTTACCATTTTTGTCACCAAGAACTTGGAATTCGATATGGCGTGGTTTTTCGAGAAGCTTTTCGAAGTAGACGTCGTCGTTCGAGAAGGTCCGAAGGGCGAGGCCGCGGGCCCGCTCGATGGTTTTCAACAATTTGGCTTCATCGGTGACCGGTTGGATGCCGATACCGCCACCGCCACCGGAGGCTTTAATTAGTAGCGGAAAGCCAACTTTGCGAGCGGCAGCAAGGTTTTCGTTGTCATCGGTGCCCAGTACGTCTGATCCAGCGCCCATGGGGAGGCCATGACTCTTCATCATTTCGCGG
>ENA-UOXV01004426-UOXV01004426.1-marine-metagenome-genome-assembly--contig:-NODE-4426-length-16138-cov-16.437170_pt1 | contig 16138 bp, 10 predicted proteins | sample MGYA00238165_ERZ766961 | MGnify/ENA primary metagenome ERZ766961 (study PRJEB28924, sample SAMN03173240) | marine metagenome | biome: Marine; feature: Water; material: Subsurface seawater | place: North... | reverse complement strand
TTCTTCTTCTTCTTCTTCTTCTTCTTCTTCTTCTTCTTCTTCTTCAGGAGTTAAAGTCGTCGTCGGCGACGCGAAGTTCTTCTTCGTCTCCTCTTCCTCGCGAAAAGAAAAGGAGGAGGAGGAGGACGGAGAGAGAGAGAAGGTGAGTTCGTCGTTCTCGGAGGAGGAGGACATCTTTTGGTTCGTCGTCGCGGAGAGGTCTCGCGAATACGCGCAGAGTAAAGTGTGTCAAGGAGTTCCGTGAAAAAAGAAGTGAAGACAAAGAGACAAGACAGGAGGATTTTCGTATAATTTAAGCGTCATCACGAATACATTATAATATGACTATTCTAGAAAGCATCGCGTTGTATACGCACAAGAGGCGCAGTGCAGGGCACACCACGCAACTTTAATCTCATCGTCTCGACTTTTAGACAAAATCTGTGACGAAAGACTCGTACGATTTGTTGCCGTACCCGACGCCGCAGAAGAGCAAGCCGTGAGGGGGCGCCGGCGGAGCGGAAGCCATTCGGTCGCGGTTTCGGGCGAGATCGAGAAGCGCGTCTTCGTTGAACTTTTTTGAACTCGAGAGCGAAGATGATGCTTCTCGGCAGGCGGTAGAGACTATGCATCGGACCATTTTGCGAAGGAAGCGATCGGCGACGAGCTCTATGGCGATGCATTCGAGGGGTTCTTCTTCTTCTTCTTCTTCTTCTTCTTCTTCTTTTTCCGTTCTTGTCGCGCGATGAAAAGCGGTCTCGTCGAAAAGTAGCGACGTGTCTTTATACCGCCGGTCGCGGTATCGTTTCCCGTATTTACTCGTCGCTGCTTTCATTTGAAACTTTGGAATCGATATGGTTTTTGCTCGCGCGTAGAGCATTTTGCACTCCGTCGATTTACCTTTCGGCGTATCTCTCGCGTACGCGTAAAAGTCGAGAGTTTTATTTTCAAACTTCCGCAGCATTCTATCCAGCAAATCGCAATCAATCTCTTCTTTGGAATGGTGCGCGAACGCGTCTAAATCTTCTACATCTGTTTCACCTCCTTCTACTTTTCTCAGCTCTTCCTTCACTTCGTCGACGTCTAACGTTTTTTTCGGTATTATGTACACGTACCTTCTCCACGTCGCCGAAAACGTCGCGTGCCATTCTGCGTTGACTCTAAAACACTCCACCGCTTTTAAATACCCGCGCTTCCCAACCTCCGTGGACTCATTAATCGCTCTTCGAATCAACTCGCACTTCCTCTCCTCCTCTGTTTCGTCCACGTACCTCCGCTCCAAGTGATTTTTCGCGTCTCTAAATATTTGCACAATCTGCCCCGCGCCGGAAACGTTTCGATCCGTCCGTCCGCTTTGGTACACGACGGGATGCTTCTCCTTATCGAATCCCGCGCAGTGCTCGCCTAAACTTTCCCGTATCGTTGCCACAACGCTCGCATTTCCAGGTTGCCAGTTATCGCCGTAAAATCTCTCGCTGGAATGTTTACTCGTATCGTCCACGTTTTTATCCCACGCGAACGACGCGAACGCGTTGCCGAAATACTTCAATCTGACGCAATATTTCGCGCGTTTGCTGTGTTTGTTAAAAGAAGAAAGGTCAGTTCAAAACATTATCAACATCCGCAAAATTTTACCTTTCCGTCTGCGTTCGATGGCTCCTTTGTTTCGCATCCTTCGCCTCTTCTAACGTCTTTTGCACAGAAAAATTCCAAGGCAAATCCGGTTCCGCGTCGGCGACGTGTACGTCTGACAAGTTCTTTTCCTCTCTCACGATTTGGAGTAAAAACCGTTCCACGGATAACCAATCTCGAAAATCCATCGATCGCACGTTCGAGTCGTTTATGAACGTTTCGTTGGTAGAAGAAGAGGAAGACATCATCATTTCGTTCCGGGGAAAATCACCTCTCACACTCGTTGTTGTTTCTCTGATGCGCGGGCGATAAGAATAATAGTAATACCAATAACGTTTCAAAAAAGCGCCGTTTCGCGAGGAGGAAAAGGAGGAGAAGATGCGCGCGCGCGTGCGCATGTGAATGCGCGTTCGCTCTCGCTCCTTTCTCGCGCGCTTGTTTTATTTGTTAGTATAATGCCGCCAAAAACCGTTTAGATACGAGAGAAGCTTTTGGTTGGTTTTTTCCCTGGTGGCTAATTAAATTTATTTTTTAAAAATACGCGGGAGGAGAAAAACAGCAAAAATAACCACCAAACAAGTTTGACCGCACAACAACTGAGCGCGAAAGCGAGAGAGAAAAGAGCGCACTCATGGCAGAAGGAGCTCGCGGAGAAGAAGATGCGAAGGACACGAACCAATCGTCGTCCTCGAAAAGCAGCTCGAATTTGATGCTCGAACGACAACGACAGAAACAGAAACCGTTTTCCCCGACGAGAAGTACGACTCACAACGGGAGAAGTAAAAGAAGGAAAAAAACGATGATAGATGCGTCCGCGTTACCGAGCGCTCGTTTATACCAGTCCTTTTCGGATTGGAAATACATCGCCACGTTTGCCTCGGTCGCGCTCGTCGTGGTGACTGTATTCTTTATCTATCTCTCTTTAGCCGCGTGGACGAGGTGCACGAGAAACATCACCTCAGAGTTACAAAAAGAGAAAGGGCGAGAGGAATTGGTGAAGACGTGGTTGACGTGCACGTACGCCAGGGAAGTTGGAAACGCGTACAAGCCGTGGAAATGGGACGATTTCGCGGTGTTGTTCGTTCGCTTGTGCATGCTTTCGCAATTCGGCGAGGTTGTGTTTCACCAGATGGTCGGATGGCACGTCTCGAGGTTTCGAAATTGGCGAACGAAGACGTGCGTGTACTCGTTCGGTTTATATAATTTGACGTACTTCGGAACGATAGCTATTCTTGGATTTTATCATCAATACACGCAATACGCGTGTTATTATCTCTTTGGCATTCTCATGTGGAGTGGGTTATCGGCGTTTGATTTTTGGTCCACCAAAGGCATTTCCTACGGGTTCGTGTATATTTATTTGATGGCAATTATAGGAAAGAACGTGGTTGAATTTTTCTTAATCGTCATGAGCGACCAATCGGTATCACCGATGATGAAACTGTTCATTCGGTTTGGTTTAGACCCGATTTTCTGGGAGCTCGTGAGAGGAGCGGAAAGGCATTTCGCGCGTTTGAATCCATCGCCTGGGCCGTGTTTGCAAATTCCGTATTACCTCTCCTTCGCGTTGCAACAGGCGTTTTTTTCGAGGTACGTGATGTTCCTCTTAGCCGCAGACGGGACGGTGAAATCGATGGCTACCGTACAAACGATTCTTTCCTTGCACGAACTCATGATAGCACTGACGACGAAAGATCGCGACAAGTATTTAGCCCGCGCGTTTTTAGGCAAACAAACCGCCGAGGCGTTGTTGACGACGCAAAAGCAACACGATATTTTAGCGATGAACTCCATCATTTCCGCGTTTGCGGAGATAGCGGCTATCATCGTCATCTCTATTTACTTGTACATATTTCGAATGGCTAAAGTTGGGAACGAGTCCATCGTTTCTTTTAAAAGTTACGCGATTCAAGCGGTCAATTTGATTGCGATTGAAATCGCGTTGTCCTTTTTGACCGTGTACGTCCAACAACGTTTTCACGGCATGCGACATAAGAGCATGTTTCCGAAAATCAAGAAGGAGAACAACAACAACAACGATATAAACAACAATAACAACAGAAGGAGTATTAAAGAAGGAAATACGAAGAAACAACAGCGATGGTTTGGGGGCGTTCGAAGGTTTCTCGAGAAGCCGCCGTATGCGTTTTACGTCTTCATTTGGGTCGGCGTCATGCTCATCCATAAAATCACCACGTACTTGGTCGGCGGTCAATTTCATCGGTATTTGTGCCCGCGAGTGGACGAACGCGACGGGTCTATATACACGTTTCAATGCACCACCGAGGATCTGGATTTAGCCCCAGGCGGATTCTATTTCAACATGCGCGGGTTTATGATTCAAATGATTGACTTTCCAGTCGCGAATAACGAGGAACGGTTTTATCGAAACACTTCGCAAAGTTGGGCGTATAACAAGAACCACGACGGTTAACGAGGCGACGAGATGATGAATATGTTGTGGTTTTTTATTATATTATGAGAATGATTATTAGAATAAAGCTCGTCGTCGTTGCATCATGTTAATAAACATTTACGCCCACTCGATCGGGAACACTTCCGCTTTCGGGTCGTACTTCGCCGCGTATTCTTGCAACCCCTTCCACAAGTTCGGCTCGACACCGATCGTCCCTTTCTTCTTGTTTTCGGCGGCCAACGCGTCGCCTCTTTCACCCGGCAAGTTGATCGAACTCACGCCTTCCTTCCTCTCCGCGTTCTTCACGCGCTCCATCACGAACGCGCTTTGCTCTAAGAAATCGTCGTTACCCAAGATCTTCGGGTCAATGGCGAACACCAAGTTACCCCAGTTCTTCGCCGCCTTCTTATCGTTGTACGCGGCGCCGACCAACGGACCGGCTAACAACTCGATGCACAAGGACAAGTTGCTAGACTTGTACCCGCAATCAAAGGTCATGATCGCCCCACCATCCAACGCGGCGTTCGCATCCGTGGTCATGTTCCCGTCCTTGTCTTGTGCAACGTTCGGAGGTAACGGTTTACCACTCGTCTTGGCTTCCAACAACCCGAAGAAGGCGTACGCCGAAGTCGCCATGTCCAAAGTCATCGGCTCGCCGCCTTTCCTCGGGATCGAGCATCCGATTGGGTTGGTCCCAAAAATCGCTTGCTTCGCCCCAGCCGGCGCCACAAACTCCGGCGATTGCGCCAAGACAATCCCAACCATGCCTTGCTCGCCAATCTTCTTCGCGTAGTACCCCAACGCCCCGGTACTCGTAAACGTGTGGTTCGTCCCGACGACCCCGACCCCGTGTTGCTTGCACTTCTCGATCGCAATCTCCGCCGCTTTGTCCAAAACAATCATCCCGTGGTTGTTACCGCCATCGATTGCAGCCGATAAAGGCACCGGTTCGGTGATTTTGATCGGCGTCGCCTCCGGGTCTCGCGCGATGCCGTTCGTCGTCACTTTGATAATCCCTTGGTTGTTCCCACGCAGTTGGGCGTACATCAAAATATCCAAAATGCATTCGGTGGCTTTTTCGTCGTACCCGTAGGTTTTGATCGCTTTTCGCGTGGTTTCCGTGAGTTCGTCGATGGAGACCATGGTGTCTCCTGAAGCTTTCACGACGAAAGACTTCTTCGAAGCGGAGGAAACTCTTCCTCGTTTGAGAGGAGATTTCGATTTCATCATCGTCACCCCGGGGGTGATGGATGCAGATTTTAATGAAAAACTCATCTTTGTGTGTGTCTTATTTTATATTTGAAAAGGAACTACTTTGTGTGAGCAGTAATAAATATATACTACGCGTAAAATAATAATAACTTTTGCGATAACTTTTGTGTGTGTAAAAAGAAAGCGCGTCGTCAAAGTGTTTATTGTGATGCGATTGATTGATGTGATTACACAAACTCTCTCTCGATGAGAATGGATAGAGAGATATTTCCTCCTAATAAGCCACGGAAGGAACTTGACACGTCATCGAGATTTAAAGAGATTTAAAAAACCCTAAATGAACAGTTTTTGCTTTCCTCCTCTTGTCTTTTTTTTTTGAAGTTTTCTGGAGTTTTGGAGCAACTGAAGAAAAACTTTAGTAGGAGCAGCAGCGAGAGAGAGAGGACACAAAGTGAAAGAATGTCGAAGAAAGGAGCGGGTCCGTGGTGTTTACACATCGCTCTGGAGTTGAAGAAAGAATTCGTGGACAAGTTTCTTTTGAAATTTGCGGAGTTAGCGAGACACGTGGAAGCGAACGAGCCGGAGACACTTTCGTACGAAATCGGACGAAGCGACGAAAATGAGTGCAAATTTATCATCGTCGAACGGTATTCGAAGAAAGAATATTTAGCGGAACCGCACCAGACGTCGGAAATGTTTAAGAAATTTAAGCAGTGGATGAGTGCGAACGAGGAGATGTTTGTCTCGAAGGATGGGTTTAGCTTTTACGAACAGCAGATTGGGTACATGCACAGATGATGTGAATATATTTATCATTAGATTACATTTTTACAAATTTGTTTCTCTATTTGGCGACCGAAACAAACGCCGCCTGAAATCGCTCTTTTTTCATCGCGCGAGCTTCGTCTACCCACCTTTGAATCTCTTTGACTTCTAACAAACGCGCTCGTTTCACGCTCGTTGGGTCGTTTTTGCTCGAAAACATCAAATCGTTGTGATGCGCGCCTTCGTCGATTTTCACTAAAACGACGCGCGGATTGGACGTTTCCAAGACGCCCAGTAAGTGCCACGGGTCTAACATACCGTTTGAAAAGACAATGTTTGAGGCGAAGTTCTCGACCATTTTGCGACCGCCGTAAGTTTCTTGGGCGAAATACGGTCTCGGTTGGACGTCGTACGCGTCGCGACAGTAGCGAAACTCGTTGGTTTCGTTCCAAGAAGAGAGCCAGTACATGTCGTTTTCTCCGCCGGTCGTTTCCATTGGCATGAACATCTCCGAGCAGTACTGATATCCCCAGAGATCTTCGGTGGCTTTGGTGTCGTCGTTCGGTGACGGGTCGCCGATTGTAAAGCACTGCTCGGTTTTCGTGGCGTTGTAGTAGATGCTGACCGCCTCTCTCAGGTTTTCTAACAGCGCTAACGAAGTCGAGTTTGACGCGTTCGGATCGTCGACCATCATCGCGTTGCACACCACTTTCATCGGCCACGCGGGCAACGTTCCTTTCCCTGATAACATGTACCCACTCTCGACTGGGTAATCACCCATCGCGATGTAATCCAACGCCGATTGCGCCCACTCGGCGACTTCGTACGGCGACTCGATATCGTCGCACGCTCTAAACGTGTGTTTTAAAACGTCCAAATATATCTTATCGCTTTCATCTCCAGAGTCTATCAACAAAGTAAACGCGTCTTGTATTCTCTTTGGACACTCCGCGCCGTGTCCGCTAACCATGGCGGTATACGTCGACCCTCTGGCGAACGCGTTCGGATCTACCGGCGGATCTTCCCCGTCGAACGCATAAATAGGCGCTGATGCTGCAATCGCCCCGTCCACTACGTGCGGGTACTTCATCCTCATCCACGACGCTAACATGCCGCCATAAGACCCACCAAACGCAATCACCGCCACGGCGTCCTCGTACTCTTCTCTCAACTCTCTGACCAACGAAGCGTAATCTGCCAACGCTTCCATCGAGTTCAAATGTTTCAACGTATTCTTATTCGTATCCTCCTCGTCATCATCACTCATTGGTGACGATTTCCCGTAATATCGATGCTCCGCGAACACTAACAACGCGTTAAAATGTTCCGCGTTTTCCCACATCAAACCCGTATTTTCCAAGTAACTTTCCACGTTCGCCTCGTTTCCAGTGTATAAGAAAATGGGCGAATCCTTTCGATAAAATTCAGAACACACGAAATATCTCGTCTTAAACTCTCCTCCTCCTTCTCCTCCTCGTTCCTCCTCCTCTTCGCTGTTCCAAGAGAAGTGCGAGAGCGGCTGTTGAATCCACCTCTCCTCGCACCGCGAGACGTATTTGTTTTCTTCTTCTTGATGAAATCTCGTTAAAAGCATTCCTCGTCGTCGTCGTCGTCGTTCTCTGCTCGGTTTTGGTTGCCGTTTTAATGGTGGTTCCGTCGCCGTCGTCTGAATCGTCGAGGAGGAAGAGGAGGAGGACAAATGAATCGCGCGACTTTCAGCGATGGTGACAGCGTGTGAGAGCAGGAAGAGGAGAACGAAAAACATCATCATTTGCGCGCAAATGAGAAAAAAAGTGACGCACTGAAGTCTCTCGTTTCATGAAAACAAAAATTATTCACATTAAAAATTCACCCCCTGCCGGAGGATCGCTAAACTCTCTCTCTCTCTCTCTCTCTCTCTTTCTCTCGTCTCGTTTTATTATCATTATTGTTTAGGCGGTGTTCTCGGGGGTAATCTCGTCGGCGTCCCCGGTTGCGGAAACGCGCTCACGTCCGGTAAGATTTCCATCGATCCGAGCGGCGTCGTGCGCTGCGAGGTGGCGGACCCGGGGATTGAAATGTTCTTTCTCAGAGTACCTTGGCGTCTCGGCGTGGTCGTGCCCACCACGGAGACGTCACTATAGCTATCGTTGGATGTCATGCTATCGTCGTGCGATTTCGAAGACGTTGCTCGTTTTTTGAATTTTTGACCTCCGGCGCCTCCGTCGACTTCGGTGGTCACGCCTAAGCACTGCTTGCACGCACCGCGTTCTAAACTCTCTTCGTTTTGGACGAGTTCGTAAAGGCTTGGTTTGAATAAGCGTTTTAACGAGCTCACGATGATGTACGGTAACAAGCATAAAAACGTCACCGCCCAAAAGCCGAGCCAATATTTCGGGGTCAACACGGTCGATTCGGTGAAGATTTTGTACGAGTACGTGGAGTAATACACGTCCGTGTGACTCAAGACGACGTTTAAGATCCACCACAACGCGAAGGATCCCCAAATGGTTAAATGATGGATCCACGTCCAGTAATTTATGAACAAACCGATTTGTAAGTTCAACGTGAACACTAAGGAGGTATACATGGTCGTGCCAACTTCCCACAAACCAAAAACGTGGCCGTCCTCGTGATCGGCTTCGCCCGAGTGCACGGCTTTCATGATGGACCAATAGGTGACGATAGCGACCCAGATGGCGTTCAACGCCCACACGGCTTGAGATTTCTTGTTGAAATTTTTGTTCCATTGCGTTTCGGAGTACAACTCTGGGTGCTTCAAACTCGAATCCGGTCGAACGTCTTGGTCGAAGAGGCCGAGAATGATCACCGGATAACACACGAAGAAGATGTTAAACGAGGACATCAACCAATCGTTGTAGATGACTTGGCCACTCGCGGCGGCGTGTAAGTTGTAAATGAATATGGTCAGACCAAACGCCAAGTTCTTATAGAAGAAGTAGCACACCATTCGGGCGATTCTTTTATAAGAGTACCGACCGTGCAAAAGCAACAGACGTTCGAGAAATCGAAACTGAGCAAAGGCGAAATCAGACGCCATGACGGCTTGCATGCCTTCCTGTCCGGAAATGCCGACACCGATGTGCGCGGCTTGAATCATCCCGACGTCGTTGGCGCCGTCGCCAATGGCTAACGTGATTTTACCGGAATCTTTCACGAGTTTTGTCACCAACGCTTTTTGTAACGGCGAGACGCGACAGCAAATCACCGCCGCGCAAGACGTCCCCAATTTCAAAAAGTTATCCTTCAACTCTGCAGATAACGCGAACGATAACGATCGCCCGTCGATGACTAAACCCATCTCCGCGTCCACTTCCGCGCACTGTTTCGCGATTTCCAAACCGTCGTCAATTTGCTTCGAAACAGCTTCTAATCCTTGGGTTTTCATTTCTTCCTTGGAAATTTCGCCTTCGGATTCGAGCTTGACCAATTCTTCGACGTTGATTACTTTTAAACTCATTTGTGGGGTGATTAAAGAACACGCGGAGCCGATGTTGATAGCCGTGTCTTGTTTATCGCCGGTGAGTACCCAAACAGCGATACCGGCGCGCATTAATTGCTCAATACAGCGCGGCACGCCCATTTGGAGCTTATCCTCAATCGCCGTCGCGCCAACTAATTCCAAGTCTTTTTCTATGAGTTCCGCGACGGCGTCCAACTCTTCGTCGCGCTTCTTCATCGCTTGGGAAGCTTTGATGAATTTCTTGTTCCACGCTTCGTACTCGCTGGAAGAAATTTCTCTCTGCGCTAAACACAAGGTTCTCAAACCGCAGGCGGCGTAATCGTCGATGTGTTGTTGCGTGGACTCTTTAGCTGCGTTACCACCTTTGTTACCGACCGCTAACCGCTCGTAAATGACTGAATCCGCACCTTTAGTCATCAAAATGATTTTATTATCGTCTTTCGAGCGAACGACGACGGACATGCGTTTCCTCGTCGAATTGAATTCCAACAAGTTCAAAACCTCGTACGTTCTCACGGAGTCTTTTTCGCTCTTATTCACGGATTGTTCGAGAACTTCCACCGTCGTGCTCGTTCGGTTGTTGAAGAAAAATCCAAACCTTTTGGCGGCGACGACAAACGCGAGTTCATCCGGCGATTCCGCTTGGTAAACGACTTGCTCGGGAGTTCGTTCGCCTTCCGGGATGACGGTTTGACAGACGGCTAAAATTCGAAAGAACGAACGCAACTGTTCGCGATCGGGCGACGTTCGCCATTGACCGTCCGTTAAGCGGCTATCGATGAAGTTAAACGACGGCTCGATGGCTTTGGACGATCGCGCGGGTGGATTCCCACCTTGCCTTTTGATCAAAGCGTGTTCGATTTCGGTAATACCTTCGCCGTACGAGACGCCGTTGACGGACAATTTGAAAAACTCCATCGCGTTACAGGTTAACGTCCCGGTTTTATCGGATAAAACGGTGTGTACCATCCCGAGTTCCTCGTTCAAGTTACTCGTTCGTGCGCTCATCGGCGTGTCCGTTTCTTCGTGATACATCTTTCGGTCCCGATTTAACAAAACCATCGCTTGGAAAACTTTCACGAATTCCAACGAGACGTATAAAGAAATAGGAATCAAATATCCGTACAACACGTAGGAGGTAAAGAATGCAAACACACCGACAATGTCGGTTTTATTCACGTCGAAGGGTTCGTCCGAATTCGCGGTATCCAAGTACCAATGCTTTGGACTTTCGTTTTTCACCCACCAGGAACAATAAATTGCGGAAATCGTGGACATGGAGAGCAACAAAATGAGCATACCTAAAACGACATAATCCATCTGTTTCTCCACGTGCGACCGTTTCGATGGCGTTTCCGATGCGTTCATCATAACTTTTGAATCGTGTCCGGTGTAAATGACAATACCGTAAACGTATTCCGTGTTTCTTAACTGCGACCCTCTCAACAAAACGTTCGTCGGCGTCACGGCTATTTTCTTTTTTTCCGACACAAAAGGCGGTTTCAACTCCAAGTTCCCGCTGAACGTGTATAAAGAGTTATTCGGGTGTTCGCACTCGACCGTGCATAAATTGCCACTCAAGTGATCCTCTGCATTCGCCATCACGTCGTCTCGTTGAGAGTTGCGACACAAATTCGCCAGCTTTGCGTTTGAAATCACCTTGACCCCATCGCCCATATCTACGCTCCTTTTCAACTTCAAGTTCGTCTCGCCGTCTAAATTCTTCGTTTCCACGTAACACGTTCTCTCCTCGTTGCTCGATCCAATCATGATCAAATCGCACGGAAAAAACGCATCTCGTACCACCCTCACGACGTCGCCACACACCAAATCTCGCCACTCCTTATTCTCCATGCACTCTCCGTTAAACCGTTCAATCGGCGTTCGATTTTGCTCGTTATCTTGCTTGTGCCTCTTATAATCCTCCACGGCTTCTTTCGTCATGCTCAACGTGATGATAAACGTCAGCGGCACCCACATCGTGTACGGCTTAATCGGCGAAATGCTCTCGAAACACGAAATCGTCGCCACGGATAAAAAGTACAAGTTCGCGACTCTCCGAAACTGTTCGTATAAACCTTTGGGAAGAAACGTCACCACGTTATACTTCGACGTCGATATCGAGTTGCTCTTGAACTTTAACGGCGCGTTCGTCTCTCGGTCAGAGCTGATTGAAAACACCCGCGATATCGGTTTTTCCTGTTCTTTTTTAAACATCGACGTCGCTCGTTCGAGAACCGAAGGTGATTTCGTCAAGGATTTGTTCCTTTTTTGCAGCTTCGAATTCGACGAAGACGACGAGACCGACGGTCTCGATTCCAACGCATTTGCCGGGTCGACATCCGTCGTCGTTTGCGTCGTTTTATCTCTCGCTTTCTCTGCATCACCGCTGCTCATTCTTAGTATCAGATATCAAACTCTAAAACCAAAGCGCGCTTCGTTTACGCGCGCGTGTGTGTGTGTGTATATCTTTCCTCCGAAATGCGTTCGATTTCTGTTGACCTCGTCCCGAGACGATGATGACGATCCCAAATCGCGAACGGTTTTCGTTCTTCACGAACAAAAACACTCGGCAAAGTTTCTCCCGAAAATCCTCCCTCGATATATCCTTTTCGTCGGGGTCGTTCTCTCGCAAAGAAGACAAAGAAGACAAAGAGAACGTCTCCTTCTCCTCTTTAATCAACACGAGAGGAAGAATATTAATTTTCAAAGAATTTTGACGTTTTTTGGACTGCAGCTGGCAATTTACGTGAAATTTGTGAGATTTCAAATGTGTGTTGAGATATATAATACGCTTTCGCGCGCGGACGAGATGTGTCTGTCGTTTTATGCATCACAACGGTTTGCCTATATGTATATATACGCTTACGGCTTACTGTAGTGATTACAACTTTTTTTTTTTTTAAATATATAGATTTTTATCTCCTCACGCGGTGGGTGCATTTTGAAACGGCAAACCTTCGGCGTCGACGCACTCGTACGCCTTGTCGTCGACGGGGACTTTGTCTTCGCTGCCGACGATACACACCGTCATCGGTTTGTTCAGGAGGTACTCCTGCGCGACTCTGGTCATGTCTTCCGCTGTGCAATCGAGCAGACGCGTGCGGAAGTTTTGACGTTGGGCGTCGGTCATTCTCTGCGCGTATAAGGATTGGCCGCGAGAGGCTGGGGCGATCGGCGAGTCGATGGATTTGAACGCGCGCAAATGCGCCTCTTCGACCATGGTTTTCGTGATTGAGCTCGGTTGAGCGGCCCATTCGCAGGCTTTTTGGAACGTTTCGATAGTTTCGAGCGTGTTCGGGTCGCGGTAGGAGGAAAAGTAGAAGATGCCGGCAGACGGGACGAACGAGGAACCGCCGCCGTAAGCGCCGCCTTTCTCGCGAATCTCTCGGTGGAGGAATTCCGTACTCATGGCTTGCGAGAGGAGGAAGAGCGCCGGGGCGTCCGGATGTTCGTACCCGACGGTTTCGATCGCGCCGGTGCAGTAGTTGGTTTGACCTTTGATGGCGACGTAGGTTTTCGACGCGGATTGCGGGGTAAACGCGGCCAATTTCGCGTTCAACGACGATCCATCCGAGGAAGGTTTACTTCCCGTGGACGGCAACGCCGACAACCATTTCGCCAACTGCGCTTTGCCAGCTTCCACGTCTTGCGCTTGAGACGCGACGCGGCATCTCTTCACGTTCTCTGGCGTCAAGAGTAAACTTTGAATTTCAGAGCACGCGGCTTTGACTTCTTCCACGCCTGCTTGTTCGGCTTTCGCTAAGCGTTGCGCCAATGCAACCTGTGGAAGACCGCCGGTGCGGTTTTCGAGTTCTCCCGCGGCGGACATTTTGGACGCGCACACGGCTTTACCGTACCCCATGCCGTTTTGCGCGACGGACGCGCCTAACTGCGCGGACCGACGTTTGATCAAGAACTTCAATCGTTCGTCGTCGCCGAACCATTTCGCATCCGTGCAGACGTCCAACAAGATGTCGCCCATAGCGTCGGCGTTACGCGCTAAACAGTGAGATCCGATGTTCATGGCAACTTCGCCGTTCTCGGTCCATTTCAACGGCATGTTCGTGTCATTGTTACTGAGAACATCGATGGATACGCCACCGCTGACGCCTTTGATTTTCTCCGCGAAGTCTTTGTACCCAACTTTCGATGTGCCGATTTGGTCCACGTAATCCGCGAAATAGTCCAAGTACGGCGTCAATCTGTCCGGTAATTGAGAGCAATCAAACATGGCGCCGACGTAGACCACCCCATTCGTCGGTTGCTCGTCCACTTGTAACTTCAAGTCGATGTTGTTCGAGTTCAATCGTAACTTTTCCTCTTTCGATCCCCACTTTTTGATCGATCGGTCCACCGCTTCAGCGACTTTTAACGTCGGCAACAGCTCGGCGTTTTGTTCGCCGTCTTGCGCGGCTTTCAATTTAACGCCGTCCTCGACAATTTTCTTCTTTTCGTCTTCGGAAAGTTTAGATTCTAATTCTTTCAACAACGCGTTCTCGGCTTCTTCCAATTTGGCGTCGTACTTTTCGTCCGATCGCGCACGAACGATAACTTTGTGTTGGTTATTCAAAAAGTACTTCGAGATTAAGTTTTGCCAATACTGAGGATCGGAATCCAATTTCTCTTGCAATTGCCTCGCGAGCGAGAGTGTTCTCAGCGGTCTCAAAGCGTCGCCGTCGTGCACCCACGTGGACATGGTCCCGATGCCAACCATTAAACCAAAGTTTGGCTTCACAGCTGCGGCGTCTAATTCGATTTGGTGCAACGTCGAGTCGACCCGGTTTCTCGGAAACCCGGATTTCGCGACACTTTCCAACGTTTCTTGAATCTTTTGTTCGACGATTGGAATCTCCTCTTCCCCGACGCCTTTCACGCCAACCGAGAAGGAGGTTTCTCTTCTCGAGTTGCCGTAGCCGCTGCCCGGCGCCAAGCCGCTCCCGTACCCGGGCTCTAAAAGCGCCTCGTGGAAATACGATTGCGGACCGGAAAGCAACAAATCCGACGCGATCGATAACGCAAAGTTATCCAATTTCGCGTTCGCGTCGTCCTTGACGTTGTTCAACATCAACCACGCGGTGGACGTTATGGCGGTTTTCTTCGGATCGTTCACCACGGAGTCTCTCGGGACGGAAACTTCCGCCACGACCGGCGACGTGTATCTACTCTCGTCCGCGATATCCAACTTGGACACGTCGATCGCTTCGAACTGGTTCAACGCCATCGTTTCCGCGTTTATCAACGTCTCTTCCAACGGGAAATCGCCGTAGGTGTAAAACCGAGCGTTGGACGGGTGATAGTGCAAAGCGTGAAACGCTTTCAACTGTTCGTACGTCAGATCTGGAATCGCAGTCGGGTCACCGCCGGAATTGTAATGAAACGTGGACGTGGGGAACAAATTCGCCCCGAGCGCTCGCATAAACCTCGCATTTTGCGACCCCATCGCGCCTTTCATTTCGTTAAACACGACCCCTTTATACTTCAATCCGGAACTCGCGTCTTCGGTCTTGGCGAATTCAAACCTGTGCCCTTCCTGTTTAAAGTCCTGTTCTTCGAGTTTTGGGAAGAAAACTGCGTCTAAATACACGCTCAACAAGTTATCGTAATCAACTCTGTTCATCGTCGCGAACGGATAACACGTAAAATCCGCGCTCGTCATCGCGTTCATAAACGTCGACAGCGACCTTCGCAACATGTTAAAAAACGGGTCTCGAATCGGGTACTTGTTCGACCCGCACAAGGTCGTGTGCTCCAAAATATGCGCCACTCCGGTGTCATCCATCGGTACCGTTTTAAAGCCAACGTTAAACGCGTTGTTCGAATCATCCGCCCCGATGTGCAGCCAATGCGCGCCCGTTTTCACGTGTTTCAAAGACACCGAGACGACTTGGTAATCCGGCACCGGTTCGACTTTTTCCACTCGGAACGCGCCGTTGGCGAGTAAATCCCCAGCTTTCAGCGATTTCAACTGTTCCAAACTTTTCTTTGATTCGTCCGTCGCGACTACCGAGGACGCGGAGACGTTGTTGCCTTGCGACGACGATGCTTTCATCACAATCATCCCGGTTGCGGAGGACATCAGCATTTGCCTTCGCGTCGTTCCCACGTTAGTGCGGATGAGTTTTCTCTGCGTTGATGTTGTCGCTGATGTCGATGACGCTTTACTCCTGGAGAATAAAGAAGAAACGAACGTTTTCCCGGTGTGTCTCGCAGAAGAGGAGACTTTTAACGCGTTCGCCGTTGCTCTGCTGTGCATTTGTTTGCGTGTGCGCGTGTGTCGAGCGGATTATAGTTCGAAAATTTGTGACGTATGCACTTACATACACAAAGGCAACTGCTCTGACTTTGGTACAGAAATGCTTCTTTTCCACGTGATACGTCTCTTTACGAACTCACAAAAAACGCCTCGATTTCATTCGTGGGAGAAAAAAACACCACGGTCGTCACTGTTGACCCCGACCGATACACGCACACATAAAGAATGGGGAAGCAGTTATCTGGAGCGCAGAAGAGGAAGAAGAGGAAAGAGAAAGAAGAGCTCGCGAAGGAGGCCGTGGAGGAAATGGAGCGTTTAAAGCTTGGACCGACGGAGTTGTGGACGGGATTGGTGTTGCATCATAAGGATGTGTTTGTCTCGCATGTGCTTCCGAAATTGAATAGGACAGATCGGT
>ENA-UOXV01004425-UOXV01004425.1-marine-metagenome-genome-assembly--contig:-NODE-4425-length-16141-cov-5.575842_pt1 | contig 16141 bp, 5 predicted proteins | sample MGYA00238165_ERZ766961 | MGnify/ENA primary metagenome ERZ766961 (study PRJEB28924, sample SAMN03173240) | marine metagenome | biome: Marine; feature: Water; material: Subsurface seawater | place: North... | reverse complement strand
ATCTTCATCAGTTCGTCGTGCGTGCCCTGCTCCACCAGCTTCGCACCCTCGCCTTCTGCATTCTCCAGGATGCAGATACGGGTCGCGTTGCGGATCGTACTAAGCCGGTGTGCGATGACGAAGGTGGTCCTCTTGTCGGCGTTCTTTTCGTTGAGAAGGTTGTCCACGCTCGCCTGCACCAGGCGCTCAGACTCGTTGTCCAGCGCCGAGGTGGCCTCGTCGAGGAGCAGGAATCGGGGCCTGCCGATGATGGCGCGGGCGATGGCGATCCTCTGCTTCTGCCCACCACTCACGAGCCCACCGCCGACGCCAACCTCGGAGTCGTATCCGTTCGGCATCTTGCTCACGAATTCGTGGGCGTTGGAGATCATGGCAGCCTCGATGACCTCGTCCCTCGTCGCGGGCTCGCCGCACTTACCCGCGGCGATGTTGTCGTGCACGGTGCCGCTGAAAAGCGTGGGTTCCTGCTCGACGATGCCAATCTGCTGGCGCAGCCACATAGGGTCGAGGTCGCGGATGTCGACGCCGTCGAGGGTGATGGAGCCAGCCTCCGGATCCCTGCCGTCAACGAGCACGCCCACGAGGTCGTCGCCCGCGGCCTTCTCGCTGGCCGCCGACCTGACGCACGGGTCATAGAAACGCTCGATGAGCTGCACGGCGGTGGACTTTCCACTGCCACTCTGTCCGATGAGCGCGATGGTCTCACCGGGCGCTGCGACGAGGTCGAGGCCGCCGAGGACTGGAGACTCGCGCTGCGGGTAGGAGAACTTGACTCCTTTGAACTCGATGCGTCCCTTGAAATCGTCCGGGGAGATGATGAGGCCTTGGCCACTCTTCTGCGCCTCCGCGGTGGATTTTGGAATGGAACGACACTCTGCGCCCTTCTCCACGGTGCCGGGGTTTCCGTCCATGAACGGCTTGGTGTCGATGGGGGGGACCCTGTCGATGAGGGCAAAGATGCGGTTCGCGGCTGAGCCCGCCGCCGCCGCGTCACCCGCGAACGCCGCCGCCTGACCGGCACCGGCTGCGCAGAAACCGAGGGCCCACAGCGTCTTCATAAAGTCGTAGAAGTCGAGTTCACCCTTCGCGATGAGCTCGGCACCCCACCAGAAGGCGAAGGCGTAGAAAAGCATGGTCAGGCACTGCGCGAGGCCAAACGCCAGCGCCGCGGAGATCGCCTTGTTCCTCTCCTCCTTGTGCGGAGCCTTGAGCATGGCGTCATAAATGTCGTACATGCGTCCTTCCATGCCGAAAGCCTTGACCTCCCTGATCATAGTCGCCGTCTCCGAGATGTGCCCCGCGGTTCTGCTCAGAGATTCACTCACGGCTTCCTCACCAGTGGCGAGATTCTGCATGTTGATCATCTCACCGATGCTGAGAATTGGAACACAAGCCATGAGCACGAGGCCGTATTTCCAGCTCGAAGTCATCGCGATCGTGAGACCGAAGCAGAGGGAGCCAAATAACTGGAGCGCGGAGCCCACGCCTTGACCCGTGGCACCTCTCACCGTGGACGTGTCGGTGCGCAGGTTAGCCGTGAGCGCACCGACGGAGTTGTCGGGATCGTCAAAGAACGACACGTCTTGGCGCAGGATCGCTCTGAACAAGTGAACCCTGAGCCTGGTTGTGAGCTTCTCGCCAATGACGGCGAACACCCCGCCCTGGATACCCGTGAGGCACCATGAAATCACAGCGATCGCGAAGAAGATCCCGCCGAGCATATATGCCGTGTCCATGATGTAGTCGGTGTCGTGGGAGTAAAACAGCGACAGCATCTCCGCAAAGACAAACGCGATGGAGGGGAAGACACAGCCGTTTGCGAGGGCAATCAAACCGCCAAAGGCGAGGACCGGGTACTCGGGCTCGCTGTACGCCCAGATCCTCGCCGCTTTAACCTTCGGCACGTCCTTCTTCGCGTCCTTGTTATCCTTGCTGTCCTTTACCTTTTCCTCATCCTCCGAATCCTTCGCCTGGAGATCAACCTGGGAAGCTGATCTGTCCATGCCGGTGAGCGACACGGATGAGGCGGACGGCGTGCCCTTGGAACCGCCGATACCGACGAGTCCGCGGTACCTACCGCCGGGAATCTCCATGAGCTTGTCGTGCGTCCCCTCCTCGAGCACCACCGAACCCTCAGCGCCGCCGCCCCCCGCGAGACCGCCCGCGGCGTCCTTCGAGCCGAGGACGACAATCTTGTCAGCTCCCCGCACTGTGGTGAGCCTGTGCGCGATGACGATGGTGGTCCTTCTACCGTGGGCACCGGCGACGAGGTCATCGAGCGCGGCCTGCACCAGGCGTTCGTTTTCGGTGTCCAGCGCCGAGGTTGCCTCGTCGAGGATGAGAATCGGTGGGTTACGCAGCGCCGCCCTGGCAATCGCGACTCGCTGCTTCTGTCCGCCCGAGAGTTTGCTGTTCTTGCCGCCGACGACGGTATCGTATCCGTCGGGGAAGGTGGCGATGAAGTCATGCGCGGAAGCGGCTCGCGCGGCGGACTCGATCTCCGCGATTGGAACGTCGGTCGCGTGCTTGACCCCGGCGCGGCCCACCGCTATGTTCATGCCGATGCTGGCGTTGAAGAGAAGCGGTTCCTGCGACACGACGCCGATGGCTGATCTGAGGTTGTCGATGCGAAGTTTGGTTATGTCGACGCCGTCGAGGGTGATGGTTCCCGCGCTGGGGTCGTAGAACCTCTCGAGGAGGCGGGTCACGGTGGACTTGCCGCACCCGCTCTCGCCCACGAGCGCCACCGTCATACCCGCCGGGATGTGAAGGTCGATCCCGCGGAACACCGGCCGCGTCGTGTAGGAGAAGTGAACGGCGTTGAACATGATATCGCCGCTGATCGGGGTCTTGAGCGCGAGGCCCTTGGGTTCGCGCGCATCCGCGCCGTCGCCACCCTGTGGCTTCCTGTCGATGACTTCGTACAGCTGGTGCGCCGCCGTCTTCGCCTTGATCACCGCCTCGATGGACGAGCCAGCCATGCCAAAGGAAAAGCCGCCGATGAGCACCGCGAAGAACACCATGATCACGGTCCCGCCGGTCATGCACGGGGAGCTGCCGGCGCTGAGGCCCGTGGAGGTCAGGTCGCCGCTGCGGTACCCGCACCCGCAGTTTGGGTTCGTGAGCCGGGTTTCAGTTTCCATGATTGAGTAGTCCAGGGCACACGCGCACGTACGCAGCGCATCGCCCACGTACGCATCGCCGCTCTTCGCCTCGTAGCACAACACGGCGGAGATGTTCGCGTGTTGGCCCCAGGTGGCGTCGAGCGGGTCGAGAAGTCCCGCGGGGGGCGGGTACTTGCTCATCGCGCTCTCCGTGGAGTTTGAGATTAGATAGGCGCCAAAGAGCAAACCGCCGGCGTACATGATGAACATGACTCCGAACAGACCGCCGTTGGCGAACGAGATGTTCCACAGGTTCTTGGTCGCCACTCTCTCCGCGTCGCCGAGGTGTGACTCGTACCGCTCCGCGACCCGGCCTTGGGCGTTGAGAGCCGAGGTGACCCTGCACGCGTTGAGGCTCTCCGTCGCCACCGCTCCAGCCTTCTCGTACTCGGGGTTGGCGGCGGTGAGCTGGGTGGTAGCCTTGACCAGGAAGTAGAGGGCCCCCGCGAGCAAGGGCACGCCCGCCATGATCACCAGCGACAGCTCCCACGAGAAGTAGAATCCCACGCCGAGTCCGCCCACGCCGGTGAACGTGGCCTGCACGAGCTCGCCCAACTTTTTAGCGGTGCCGTTCTGAAGGATCTGGACCTTCTCGCTCGTCGCCGCGCTCAGTTCACCAGCCTTGGCCGCGTCGAAGAAGGCAACGTCCTGCGCCATCATGGACTGCATATAAGCCCTTCGCACGTTGCTCGCGCCGCGGGTGGCTGCCCAGCTGACGAGGCCGAGGCCGAGGAACAAGGAGACGCCGAGCACGAGCGCGACTCCGACCATGAACAGAACCGCGTTTCTGGTCGTCTCCTCGATGTTGGACATGGACGCGGTGGAGTCCAGGAGCTCTCCGAAGGCGATGTTGATGCACGGAAAAGAAACACCTCCGATCATGCAGAAGAGGATGCCCACCGCGAGCATGGCCTTCTCGGCAGGTCCGTAGAATCTGAACAGTTGGGTCAAAGGAACCATCGGTGCGTTCGTTGCCGCCTTCTCACCGGCCGCATCCTTGACCTTGACATCCTCCACGGCGATCGAGGTACTCGCCATGACACCGGTGAGGAGCGATACTGCGCCGCGACGAGAAAATAAGCTCTCGACTCTGCCGTACGAGCCGCTCGGTCGGCATGTGAACGACGTCACCGCGGTTCGTTTGCTGATAACGTTACTGCTTGTTGGCGCTTCCGAGGGGAATATCGGCCATTTCGGGCTTCAATTTGTATGTCATTTCAGTAACAGAATTGTGCTAATTGATGTTAAAAATAATTAAAACCACTTCGCCGCCGACTTTCTGGACTGCGCTCCGCCGCCAAGGTGTTGGACACAACGCGCGGAGCTCCGACGGACAGTAGGTCGGCCGTTCGTGGCGCGAATCTGACGACATGGTCGAGCTCGAAGGTTTCGAGACTGGCGACCCGGTGGCGGAGCTGTACGAGAGGCACCTGATGTCCTCGTCGGCGGACTCGAAGCATGTGACGGCGGTGCTCGAGGCGGTGGCATCCATCCTCAAGGCTGAGGGAATCAAGCCGTCGCCGACGGCGGTGTTCGCGGCGTCGCTGTCGTCCCTGGAGCGGACGGACACCGAGGCGAGCCCCGAGACGAGCGCGGCGATGCTCACGGTGCTGGGCGTGGCGCTGGAGCACGCACCCACGGGCCCGGTGCTGAGCCGATTGCCCCACGCGATGCAAGTGCTCCTCAAGACCGGTCGCGCGGCGCAGGAGAAGCCCGTGGCGCTCAAGGGCGTGGTTCGATGCATCGGACAGCTGGTCGCCGCGCTCAGGGACGCGCAGGACCCGGGCACGAACGAGTGGCCGCACTGCGCCAAGGCTTTCGGCGCCATCTCCAACCTTTGCGTCGACTCCAGGCCCAAGGTGCGGAAGCAGGCGGCGGCGTCCGTCGCGGAGGCGCTTCGCGCGGTGAGGGGGACATCCGCGGCGGGGCCGGCGAGCCGCGCGTTCGCGACCGTCGCCGTGGCCATTGCGCGCGCCCCGGTGAAGGCTGCGCGTGAACTCACGAACATGCACGGCGCATCCGGCGCCAAGGCGGCGGAGCAGCGCGCGCAGGCTGCGGCCCAAGAGTCCCTCCACCTGCTGGTCGCCCTCAAGCTCATCCTCGGCGAGCTCGACGGGTCGTCCGCGGGGGAGGTTTCCGGTGCGGTGACCGGCCTGTTGGACCTTGCCGAGCCCCTCCTCACGCAGCACGCGTGCGACGCGCTCGTGGCGCTCTTCCAGCCCACGGGCGCGAGCGCCACCGCGGCGGCGGCGGCTGCTGCGGCTGCTGCGGCTGGTAACACCGGCTTTGGCGTCCCGGGAAAGTCCGCGATTGGCGCCGCGGTTGGAGCGTCGAGCGAGGCTGCCGCGACGGCCGCGGCGGCGATCGGTCCACTGTCAACCGCCGCGCAGAACGAGTCCACGCGTCGACCCACGCTCGCCGTGTCCCTCATCCGCGCGCACGCGGCGGCGGTGCGCCGGCTGCACGAGCTCGACCCGGCGGATGCGGGCGCCCGGGCGCTGCCCCTCGCGTGCCACGAGCTGGTCAAGATGCTCAACGCGGTGCACGAGGGTGTGGTGATGGAGGCGGCGACGTGCCTGGCGTCCCTCGTCACCAAGTGCGTGGACACGAACATGGTGCGGGAGGGGATCAAGGCGATGGCGGCGGCGAGGGCGGCGGGGAAGTCGGCGCCGGCGAGGCCGCCCCCCGTCATCGGCGTGGCCGCCGCGCTGAAGGCGTCGCTCGGGTTTAGGTACCGCGCGGCGTGGCCCGTGGCGTTGCCCGTCGTGGCGGTCGCGTTCGAGCGCCTGGGTGCCGCGGCTGGAGCCATCCTCGGCGGGTGCCTCGAGGCGTTGGGTGAGATGGGCGCCCACGCGGAGGGCCTGGCGTGCCGAGGGCAGCTCACGCAAACCCTCTCAGCCGCGGTGAAGGCTCTCGGCCCCGAGCAGGTTCTCGGCGTGTTGCCCCTCCGTCTCGAGGAAGGTATCGACGCCGAGATCGCCGCCAAGTCCGAGTACGGTCACGACGTCGACGACGGCATGGGCGACGACGACATGGACATGGACATCGGCGCGGGTGCCGAGCTCAACGAGGACGGCGGAAACGTGGCGGGAGCCGCGGGTGCCAGGTTGTGGCTCGTTCCCCTCCTCCGCCAGGCGCTCAAGGGTGCGAGGATGTCATACTTCTCCGAGGAGATCCTGCCCGTGGCGCGACGACTCGGCGCGCGAGCGGCGCAGGCCAAGGCGGCGGGTCGGGCGTTCGAGGCGCAGCGGTGCGCGGCTGGCGAGGCTGCGCTGTGGAGCCTCCTCCCCGCCTTCTGCCGCTGGCCCCAGGATGCGTCGGCGTCGTTCCCGGGCCTCGCGCCGAGCCTCGGTAGCGCGCTCTCCGCGCGAGCGGATCTCCGCGGCCCGCTCACCGAGGCGCTCCGTCGCCTCATCCAGCAGGCGCGCGCGGTGGTCAACGCCGACAAGGCGGACGCCGACTCTGACAAGGACGACGACGACGAGGACGACGAGGACGATGAGGACAAGGCTAAGGAGGCTGCCGCGACCGCGCTGCTCCTCGAGGACCGGCCGGACTGGTTCTCCGCACAGATCGCGGAGGGGCAGGCGGCGACCGTCGCCAAGTACGCCCGAAACTTCCTCCCCATCCTCTTCAACCTTTTCGTCGCGGCGCCGCCCGAGAGACGCGGCGAGCTCAGCGCGACGGTGGGGTGCTTCGCGCAGATCACCGAGACGGCCGCTCTCGGAGGGTTCTTCCGTACCGTCCTTCGCAAGCTCGTCAAGGTGACGTCCGATGCCGAAGATGCGCCCGACGCGCTGCAGGAGGGCGGTGACACCAAGTCCGCGAGGAGGTGCACCTTCATGGACCTGTCGCTGGCCATGGTGCCCGGGTTGGACAACGCGGCCCGGGACCTCGTGTTCAAGGCTGCCAGACCCGCCGCCCTGGAGAAGGACGCGGCGGTGCAGAAGCGCGCGTACAAGCTCCTCGCGGCGCTCATGAAGCCCGCACTCGGTCCCGGAGCCAACCTGGGCGGTGACTGGCTCGTCGCCAACGCGGAGCCCGCGGAGGAGGCGCTGGTGGAAGGGTCCGGCATGTGCGCCCCGGCGGCTAGGAGGTACCGCCTGCGTTGCGTCGCGGCGATCCTGCCCAGCCTGATGGAGCGTGAGGCGGAGAAGGATGACGCCGAGGATGGTGCCGCGATGGGCGGCAGCCAGGGATCATTCGCGGTCCTTCTCGGCGAGCTCATCGTCGCGACCAAGGAGACCAACGCGAGGACGCGGCAGCAGGCTTTCAGGCTCCTGGTGGATATCCCCCGGAGCATGGAGCGCAAGGCTGGCCGCGCGGGCGGGTCCGGCAGGATCGGCGGGGGTGCGGGCGGCGGCGGCGGTATGCTCGGCGCGTGGCTCGCCGAGGGAAGCGACGACGAGAACGACGCTCCCGACGCGGCCAACAGCGACGACGAGTTTGACGGCATGGACGCGGTGGACGGGGAGGAGATGGGCGCGGGTGTCCGCAAATTCTTCATGACGGTTCTCGCGGGCGTGGTTGGAGCCACGCCCACGATGCAGAGCGCGACGGTCATGGCGCTCGCGCGTCTGCTGTACGAGTTCAGCGCCGCGCTCGTGTCCACCGTCCCGGAGCTTCTCCCCGCGGTGTTTGCCCTCATGGAGACTGGCAACCGCGAGGTTATCAAGGGTGCGATTGGTTTCATCAAGGTTGCGGCTGTTCGCCTGCCCCAGACGGACCTCGCCGCGCAACTCCCCACGCTGGTCCCCGCCTTGCTGCACTGCTGCGACGACGAGGACGGCTTCAATAGGTTCAGGAGCAAGGTGAGGGTGGTGGTGGAGCGACTGGTGAAGCGATGCGGCTGGGACGCCGTCGAGGCTGTCACCCCGGAGCTTCACTCTGCGCTTTTGCAGCACATGCGACGCGAGGAGGTGAGAACGGAGAGGCGCAGGAAGGCGTCCGTCGCCGGCAGCGAGTTCGGCGGCGGTGCCAAGTCCCTCGCGGGTAAGTCCGCCCGCACCGCGCGCAAGTCCGCGTGGAACGACGAGGAGGTCTTCTCGGACGACGACGGCCAGACGGTGAGAACCGGGCGCGGCGGTCGATCCACCGTGGGCGGCGGCGGCCGGGGCGCCTACTCCATGGCTCCCACGTCGCGGAGGGACGCGGGCGGCGGTGGCCCGAGGAGCGCGGCGGCGGCGCACGCGCTTCGCGCCGTCGGGGGTGCGAGGCTGCCCGGGGCTGCGTCCGGCTCCGAGCCGCTCAACCTCCTCGACGAGAGCGCCATGCGCCGGCACATGCTCAACCAGAGCCGCGGCGGTGAATTTGACGACGACGACGGCGGCGGGTACAAGCGCGACGAGGGAGGTCGCCTGGTCATCGTCGAGGAGAAGGAGGGTCGTAAGCGCGGTCGCGACGATGAAGACGACTTCGACGATGGACGCTCCGTCGGCGGCAAGTCCTTGGGCGGCGTGTCGCGTCGCACGGCTAAGACGATGGGCGGCGTGTCGATGAGGTCGGGCCGCTCGGTCCGGACCAACAAGACGTCGCGCACCACCAAGTCCGGCGCCACGACGAAGACGGTCAAGTCGAAGAAGGGCGACGGCAAGCACAGCACCGACAGGTACAAGGCGAAGAAGGGAGCACAGGGAGACAGGATGAACGGCGCCCTCGAGCCCTACGCGTACTGGCAGCTGGACCCGAGGATGCTCAACAGGCGGCCGAGCAAGCGCGCCAAGGCTGGCGCGGGCCTGGCCAAGGTTGTGAGGAACACGGGCCAGATCGGTATCATGACCGGCCAGAAGGCAAAGGATGCCAAGCAGAGGAAGAAGTACTGAGAAACGTAGAAGCTCTCCGCTAGCGTTGTTATTGAAACGAGTCGCCACGACCCGCGCGGCCCTTTCTCGTTGATGTTGACAGCCAGAAGTTGGCACCCTGACAGGATTCAAAAACACTTTTTAGCTCGCGCAGCGATGGACGACGACGAGCTCGACGACCTCGTTCTTCAGGGGCACGGGGGCGCCATCGCCGACCCGGAGAACTACGTGGATGATCCCAACGAGAAGAAGAAGGAGAAGCTGAACGAGAGGCTCAAGTGCGAGGTGGTCAAGATCGCGGAGGAGGCTTCGAGGCAGTACAGCGTGCGGATCTCGCCGCAGTTTGCGCAGTGCCTGACGGAGCTGACGAGCACGTATGTGCACACGCTGGCGAACGATCTGGCGGCGTTCGCGCAGCACCGCAAGGGTAAGGTGATCACCCACGATGACGTGCTGCTCGCGGTGAGGAAGATGCCCGCGGTGGTGGACCAGGTGAACGCGGTGCTGCCAGAGAATCTTGTCGCGAAGAAGAGTAGGCAGACCAAACTGACGACCATGCAGTAGCGAACGGAACGCGAACGGGCGAGGGTGGGGTGTCGTCAACCGGGGTGAGGCTATCTCATAGGTGTTGTACAACGTTAGGAACTAGCTAGCTAGCTATAAGTAGTGCTAAGGTATCGATCCTTCGGCTTCCAAGAGCCCAATCGCACGCGGCTCGTCAGTATCTCCGTTTCATCTCCTGCCTTCGAAGCTTCCCTTTGTCCAGGTCCATCGCCAGGAGCTCCGGCTTGAAGAAGTTGAACCACTGCGTCGTCGGTCGATCCATCCCCACGTCCATGATCTTGTAGTGCCACCTGGGCAGACCCAGGTGCGCGGCCATCAGCCGGTAGTACTCGCCGAAGGAGTCCGCCACGATGTGCCAACGCGTCGATATGTCCTGGAACCAAACCTGCGCCTTGTGCGGGACGGACCTCGTGGGGGTGAGCTCGTCGCCGACGTTCGACCCCGACGACGACGGGTCAAAGGCTGGGACGAACACCAGCGCCACGCGACCGTGCCTGATCGAGGAATCGAGGTCGAACGCCGCCGACGGCACGGGCGGTTTCCAATCCTTTGGACCGCGCTCGCCGTCGTCGTCGCGTCGCGGATCCCAGACGGACCCGGGCGGGACTAGGAGGATCTCATCTTCCTCGTCGTCATGGGGCACGAGCGCCATGGGCACCATCTCGATCTCCGCAAGCGAGTTGATGTGCATGTTTCCCAGGTGATGCACCTCCTGCTTGAACAAGACGTCCCAAGTCATCTTCATCCCATTGGAGCTGAGCAGGAACGCCTTGAGATCTTCCGGGAGCTTGAAGGGCGCGTTGGCGTCTTCCCAGGCCTGAATGTCGGACATGGACGCGGGTTCACCCGGAACATACTTGACGTCCTGAACCCCGACGTGCCCCTTCAGGTATTCCGCCACCGCGTGCGCGTACTGGTCCATCGTTGTGCCTGGTGTCACTCGGTCGAGATTCGGTTTTGTGGAACTTGCCTGTTTCATTTTGGCAAGTGTCTATGTCTAAACTAAGCTAAGCTAAGCTCCTTCTCCCCTTCCGTCTCATGCCGGAGGTGGAGTACACGGATTCAAGGGGAGACATCGCCTTGGTCCGCGGAGTTGTCTTGGGTTTGCGCTTCTTCTTGCTCCCTGGGCTGTGGTTCTCCTGCCCGGGCGATGACCCGGGAGAGTTTTCGGCGGGCGTCGCAGCCGCAGCCGCCTCGGCCCTCTTCGCCTCGACGTGCTTGCGAGCCATCCTGCCGCGGTGCATCGCCTGAATCCTGCTCGCAGCCGCATTCTGCTCCGTCGCTTGCACGGCCAGCTCAGCCTCCCTGATCCGTGCCTCCTCCTCTAACATGGCGTGCAGATCCGCCTCCGCATCATCATCCTCCCAGGGTTGGGGGGACGGCGGCCGCTGCAACCTCTGGGGCGACACCTTCTTCCTCTTCTGCCCGGGCGGCGGGGTGCGGTGTTTCGGGTCACCGAGAGGCTCCAGACCCCGCGCGCGGCGCTCATCCGCTTGCGCCTGCCGCATCGCCGCGACGGACATTTTCTTCGGCGGGACGGATCCCCTCCCGCCGCCGTAAATCTTGGTCTTGGACGGCGTCTTCGGCTCCTCGGTACCAGGCACGGCCAGCTCAGCCTCCCTGATCCGTGCCTCCTCCTCTAACATGGCGTGCATATCCGCCTCCGCATCATCGTCCTCCCAGGGTTGGGGAGACGGCGGCCGCTTCCCCTGCGCCCAAGTCCAGGATAGCAGCGCCCTCTCCTGTGCCAGCTTCGTCTTCTCGGCGATGCGCTCAGCGCGTTCCGCGCGTTTGATCGCAGAGGTCGTGGGCAGGTCATCCTTCAGCCTCGTCCGCCTCGTGGGCGTGTCCTTGGGGGACGAAACGAGCTGCTGCTTTTTTGCGTACGCCCGCGCCGCGAGTTTGTCCCTGGCCCTTACACGCTCTCGACGGGGATCGGGAGTAGCCTCCGCCTCCGCCTCCTCCGTACTCTCGTCCGAGTCCACGACGCTCTCGGGCAGTTCGAACGCGTCGTTATCGTTGGGCTCCCACTCCAGGATGTCGTCGTTGGTTGCCAAGACGGGATCGTACAGTGGGTTCTTGCGGTACCGCAGCGCCACCGCGGGCTCCTGGTCCCAGATTCTGTCGCTCTGTTCCATGGAGAACTCCCTGTCGCGGAGCATGTGCTTCGGCGTGTGCTCCAGGTACTTACCCCACCTCCTCTGCTCGTGGATGTCCTCGTGCACCTGTTTATGCTGCTCGCGTAAGGCGTCGAGCCTCTGTTGCAGCTCGTCCATCTCCCCGCGGGATCCCCGACTCGACGGACGGGACTCCTTCTCCTTCTCAGACGCAGCCCTGTCCTTCAGCTTCTTCACGAACGCCATCCTCTCCGCAGCCGCCGCTTCGAACGCCCTGTCCTCCTCCCAGCGTTTACTCGTCGCCGGGACGGTTTCCACCAGGTCGTAGACGATGTCAAGGATGAAACCGTCAAGCTCGCACGCCTGAACCGCCCGCTCCATCTGACCGTACACGACGGCGTCAATCTCCACGGCATCCGCCGCGTCGTCGACGCAGTCGTACACAGCCTGGATCGCAGCCTCCTCGATGTCGCACAGGTCGAGGGCCGAGTAGATGATGCCGTGGGCGAACGCGGAGTCCAACTCGGCGACGTCGACGGCGGCGTCGGAAATCTCGCCGAGAACGTCAGCCACAGTCTTTGACAAGGCCTCGCGGAGTGCTTCGACCGCGACGTCCCGCGCGACGGCCTCGCAAGCGTCGCGAAGGACATCGGTGGCGATATCTCGCGCGAAGGCGTTGAAGGCGGTCTGAGGTTCCGGCGAGATGGAAGGTGGTCTGACGACGATTGGTGAGACATCCTCGAAGTGAGCGTCGAGCTCGGCCGACAGGTACACCTCGTCGTCGTCCCAGTCCGAGTCAAAGTCCTCGGAGAGCTCGTCCGAGTCAAAGTTGAGCGAGTACGCGTCGTCGTCCTTCTCGGGCTTCTTCCGTCGTGTCTTCTTCATGTAAGCCGCCGCCGCCCTCTTCCCCGCCGCTTTCGTGCCCAGCTCCACCGGGGTGAGGGTAACGTCAAAGACCCCGGGTTTCCGCGGGACGTGCTCCGGCGACGCCTCTCTCCTCCGAGCCTCCTCTCGCGCTCGTGCCTCGTCCGCCACCCGCATATCCCGCTCGAGCGACACGGCCCACTCGGACTTGCCTCCACGCTTAACCCCGGCCCGGCCTTGGCCCGGTATCTTGCGCGCCTGCGACCGGTATTGCGCGTCGATGTCGCGCATGTCACCCACCGAGAAAGGAGGGGTCTCCTCGCCTCGGACGGATGGATCCGACGTCGATTTGAACCCCGTTCTCTTAGGCTTGGTCTTCCGTCGTTGCCTCCTGAGCTGAGCCTCGCGCTGTCTCGCGCGCTCCACCAGCTTTTGTGTCAACGGTGACGCGATGAGAGGCTTTGGCGGTGGCGGTGAATCCGTGGGTTTCTTAGCCTCTGCAATCGGAGAGAGTGAAAGTTTCCGGGGCGTCGGTTTCTTTGTCAGCATCGAGTAAGCGGATGCCGCCCTCTGGTTGGCGGCGTCGACACCCAACTGTACGGGAGAAGCTTCCGAGCCGAACGCGCCGGGCCTGACGTGTGATGTAGAGAACACGTCGGCCCTCTTCCTTGAACGCTCCTCCGCCCTCGCAGCCGCCTGCTCCTCCATGTTCATCCGTTGCGCCCACTCCGCACGCTGTTGGACGTCTCGCACGTTGACGGGCGTCTGCTTTTTTGGGCTCGGCAGAGACTTCTTCTTGATGTTCCGATTATGTTCCATCAAGCGCGTCACCGCGCCACGAAGGCGATCCAACGCGCTCTCCTTTTGTCTGCCAAGCTTCGGTGAGGACGGTCTGGTCGGCGCGCGAGACACTGGACGGGAGAGCTCCGGATCTGCGTCGGCGACGGCCATCTCTGCCAAAAATCTGCGCCTCCTCGCCGCGGCGGCAGATTGCGCGAGAGGGTTCTGAATCCATTGCGGCGGCGTGGCAACCTCCGCGCTCTTGCTGATTGGCGGTGACTCGGTCTCGTCGTCAGCCTTCTTTGGCGCTCGCTTGACTTCGCTTTTGGTCAAGACCTTGATTTTAGTCTTGGAGTATGCGGCGGCGGCGCGATGATCCGCCGCCGCCGCGCCGAGATGGACCGGCGCTGGCTCAGACTCGAACGCCCCCGGTCGCACCACGGCGGATTTCCGCGGTCGCCTGGTCCCCGGTGTGCGAGCGGTGAGGTTCACCCGTTTCTTTTCAAGGTCCAGCGATCGGGCCCATTCATCCTTGGGAATTCTGGATCGCACGGGTGAGAGCACTCGCACGGGTGAGAGCACTCGCACGGGTGATTTTATCCTGTGAGGTGACCTTACGCCGTCCGCCCTACCGCGTCGCACCCAGTTCTTCCACTTCACCGCGGACAGGGCGACCATCCAGAGACTTTGTCCGATTGATGCGGGCTTCCTTGGGGGTAGGACCTTCTTCTCGGCGGCTTTCTTTCGCGCCACCAGCTCCCTCAGCGGCACGAACCCCTTCTTGAAATCTTCGTAGACCGCGTTTGCGATGACGGTGCTCTGCTGTACCCTCGCCGCACGTACCCCTTGTTGAGAACCCGGCTCCCGCGGCGTCGTCGGTGGGGCGGGTGGTTTCACCGGCGTTGGCGTCGGTACCAACGATCTCGACGCCATCGCACCGTAAGCCACGGCGGCCAATCGGTTCTTCGCCGCGGCGGTCGGGGTCGATGTCCCGGGCAGCGCCGGAAGCTTCTCGTTCACGAGCTGCTTCGACGGTGGCGACGACTCGTTCGAACCTCCTTGTCGGCCGAGCGATCGCGGCTGTGGCTGCCGAGTTTTCAACGAGGGTAACGACACCGAACGCGAAGGTGCCGGCGGTGTTTCGCGTTGCCGAGACGCCATCGCCGTCGGCTTCGGAGTCGCCGAAGACGCCTCCGAGGCGACGAGCCGGCGATGCGCGTTTCGAGGCGCCTCCTCGTTGGTTTCGTTCCAATCGACGGGTTCAGGGGTCGGAGGTGTAGGTACCACCGCCGGCCTGGGAGGAGATTCGCGAGCCGGCACCCGGTACGTCGACACCGGCGGCGGCTCTTCCTCCTCCTCGACCTCATTCTCTTCATCCTCAATCTCCTCGACCTCAACCTCCTCCGCCTCGAAGTCCTCGTCGTCCGAGTACCTCGGAGCGTCGTCCTCGTCGCTCGAGTCCACGTATATCGGGCTGCGTCGCGCGGGGGGTACCTCGGAAGCCGCGGGAAGCTCCTCCGCCGTCACGATTGGCGCCAGCGGTGGCGGAGAAGGAGAGCGGGTCTCGACCGGCGGTGTGTCTCGGCGTCGGGTCGGAGACGCGTGAGTCCTGCCCCGCTCCCGGAGGCTCTCACGAACCCTCTCGACCGCCCGAGCCCGCGTGGCGATCGCCCGATACGCCTCCTGCCTCCTCGAGCCCTTGTCGCCATCGCCTACGGTGCTCCGAGTCGCCGGCGGTCTCGGCCGCAGGGTGGTCCTTTCGGACTTGCTGTCGGTCGCGCCTGTGACGGGCGGATCCTTCGTCGACTCCGCGCGGGTTCCCGGCACGTCCACCGAGCATCTCCTCCTGCGCTTCTCCTTACCGATCAGGCTCAGCTTGGCGCCGCCGTACGCCACGGCGGCCAGTCGGTTCTTCCGCTCCGCCACCGAGGACGATCCCGCCGGACCGGCGCTCTCGCTGCCCTCCATAGGAGAAGATGATGTGGACGCCCCGAATTGGGATGCGTTCCTCTCGTCTCCCCCTTTACCCATGGTCGACGACAACAGTCGCGACGGGCGCTGACTATCTATTCATGTCTACCATTATCGGTTCGCGGTTTTAGATGACGTCGAAAGTCCCCCGCTGGCCTTCCGCGCCCGTAGAATGGGCGCGGCGACCGTCGGAGGAAGAAAATCGTGAACGACCGACGACTTTACTTGTTCGCGGTCGAGTGCGCTTTCTGGACAGGACGAGATCCAAGTGCTGCGAGACGCGGTTTTGGCAATTGTTGTGACTAAGGTACCATAGGGAACTACAAAGGCTATCGTTACATCACGCTCCAAAGCGAATCACTTCCCCGTTAGCGCCTTGGCCACCATGTGGGGGCTGGGCGGGGCCTTGGGTTTCGGTCCGCTGCTGAAGGCGTCCCGGATGGGAGGCACGACGACGGGCAACATCATGCCTGGGAGAGGAGAGAGGTGAGGAAATAATCATCGTCAGTTGAAGCTCGAGGGGCGGCGAGCGAGGGTTCGGAAGAACAGGACGCGAGTGTCGTCGCTCCCGCGTGCGGACGATCGACACGACGTGCGAACCGCGGTCACAGTCGATGCACCGTTCATCCACGACGGGCGACCCGCCGGGACGGATCGGGGCGGACGGAGCAAAAACCCTTCCGTATGGGCAACGTCTCTGAATGGAGGGACACGACGGACGCGGGGTTCGGCGGGGACGCACCCGTGAAACCGATGAAGCAGCTCCACATCACCACCGGCTCGCGCTGCATGGCCACGTAAAACCAAGACATGGCGACTGGGACGACTCGTTCTACGCAAGCGCCCTTCTCAAGTGAGGCGCCCCGGTGATCGTGTGTTT
>ENA-UOXV01004414-UOXV01004414.1-marine-metagenome-genome-assembly--contig:-NODE-4414-length-16173-cov-6.189850_pt1 | contig 16173 bp, 20 predicted proteins | sample MGYA00238165_ERZ766961 | MGnify/ENA primary metagenome ERZ766961 (study PRJEB28924, sample SAMN03173240) | marine metagenome | biome: Marine; feature: Water; material: Subsurface seawater | place: North... | reverse complement strand
CGGAATTATGCGCGTATGAAAGCTGGAACAAGAAAAAATAGTTATAGGAAGAATTCGAGAAAAAATATTTCAAGAAAAAATATTTCTAGAAAGAATTTGAGAAAAAATATTTCAAGAAAGAATTCTAAAAAAAAATGGGGTGGGATGCGGCGGTGGATTAGATCGAGGGATAAAGAATTACCTGTTGCATATATGCCAGAAGGCCACCAAAAATTATATAAAGGATTAGGAGATACGGATGTTGAGAAGGACATCAAAGCCTTATTTATAGAATTATATAATGAGAAAAATATGGACCCGAGCCATATATATCGTATACCAGGAGGTGAACATAGACTGCTTAGGGATGTCATGGCACAAATTAAACCAGAACCCTACCAAGGAGTCGTTGCGGAGGCGACGCCTGGTACTGGCCCAGTATCGGGCGTAGTCAGTCCAATTGAAGACAAACTCAAAGCATTAGGCATGGACTCTAACACGGGAGAACGCAGATATTATCATGAAATAGATCAACAAACAGCGGAAATAATGGTTAGGAATCAAGAACCAGGAAGTTATTTAATAAGACCATCTGCTTCTGCTGTTTCTGGGTTTACTTTAACATTTAACGCGGACGCCGATGGTTCTGTGACTCATTTACGTCTTGGCAAGAGCCACGGCCAAGAAGTGCCGGCGGGCATGCATATAGAGTCATACAAAAAGGACAACCCTAATTTGACTTGGGTTGGCATACGAAAAGAAAATTAATATTCAAATATTTTTATGCTTTCTTCAAGTGTATGATGGAAATCATCAATAAATTTAAATAATCTTTTTTTAATTTAATTAATATTATATTTTTTAAAAATATTATATTATATTATAAATGGCAATTACAAAAAAACGGAATTATGCGCGTATGAAAGCTGGAACAAGAAAAAATAGTTATAGGAAGAATTATAGAAAAAATATTTCGAGAAAGAATTCTAGGAAAAATATATCTAGAAAAAATATTTCGAGAAAAAATATTTCTAGGAAAAATATTTCGAGAAAGAATTCTAGAAAAAATATTACTAGGAAGAATTCTAGAATAAAATGGGGGGGCGCAGCAGAATTTAGTTCCTTTGGGTAAATATTGGAAGTATTATTATCCTATAGAGAAGGACGCTGCAATAAATAAATTAACAGGCAAGTCTGCAGGAAGTTATTTAATAAGGCCAACTAAAGACCCTGAAAAAATGATTTTAACATATATTTCTGATACAAACGGCACGATAAAGCATGAACCTCATGGCATTGCTGAACTTTTAAAAATACTTACAAATAACGACGGTTCAAGTTATCCCGACTTTACAGACAAGGGCTTAACACCTGATATAGCACTCCCTGATACAAATAGACGAATGCAAAAGTACCAATTAGTACGCACCGAAGATGCGATGAAAGAAGGCCAACCATCGCCACCAGTCCTTACAAAGCATGAAGTAAACAGTATGAGAGAAAACCAGTATGGTAGACTTCTAGACGAGCAACCCCGTAATGTTGGATGGAGATCTCATTTAATAAATCCAATGAATAAAATCTCTGTGACCGAACTGACCCCAGAGGCACAACAAAGAGCGAACCTCATGAATTCAAGTAGGCGTGCTAATATTAGGACTTATGCGAAAGAATTAGATCAACAAGGCCAGTAAATAATATCTTTAACCGTATCATAAATCAAAATATTTCTATGCTTTCTTCAAGTGTATAATGTAAATCATCGTCTACAAACAATATTATGTTCATAAATAGGAATAATGAAACGGCAGAGAAAAAATGCCATAAATCATGATAATCGAAGAAATTGAATAAAACACATTCTTGATTAAGTTTATTAGAATTTGTTACTGTTTCAAATATATTTGTTGGATTATTTACAAAAAAGTAAATAGAAACTGCAAATAATATTATATTTATAAATATCGCCAAACTTGTGGTAAGATATATTGTTTCTTTTTTAATATTTTTTAATACCATATAGTGACTAAAATATGCTATTAAATTAAATACCGATATCATAAGAACCCATTCTGTAAAATTGGGTTTTATAAATGCGGCAAATATACATGAACCCAACGTAATTATATTGAGAATTGTAAGAAGTATAAATCTTGGTTTATCGTGGTGTTTCAATGTTTTTATTTTATTTACTAGAGATTTAAAAGATTCAATATCTAAATCATATTCTTTTCCATAATATACATATATTGAACCGAATACCATAATGTATGTCATAAATATAAATATTGCCCCCCAAAACCATAATTGTATCGCATTATTATCAGTATTCAATGAAAGCACATTCAATGTTAATACAAAAAACACCATTAAATAAAATTTAAATGGTTTTATGATAGAATACCTATGTCGTTTTGTATACAGAGTCAGAAATGCCAGTAATATACCTATTATCATAAATGTAGTATCAAATTGGAAATTTAATTTTGAGGGACATACATGATAAATAGACGATGATATACCTTCCAATATAAGTGCTATTCCCAGTGAATAATATAATGATTTATTTAAAAATAACCCCGAGGGACTTATTCCATCATTGCATATTGGTTTGTATTTAATAATGATTATGTATATAAAACCAAATATTATGTAAAATATATTTGATATTACATTGTTGAAGGCCATAATATTACCTACTTTATGAGCACATAGAGTATTATAATGACATTCGACATTATTGGTTGATTGAAATAGAATAAATTGCAGTGAAGGTGTTAAATAAAATAAGCCGATTAAAATTAAATAAGACCAATAATTGTTTAAATAATCCATATCTTTGAGACGAATTTCATTTAAATTGATGTATTCGTTCATTAATGAGTTACATAATGATATTCACTAAACTATAAATAAAATAATAATAAAAATATAAAAATATAAAAATAATAATAATAATATAAAAATATTATTTAATAAATAATAAAATAATAATAAAAATATAAAAATATAAAAATAATAATAATATAAAAATATTATTTAATAAATAATAAAATATTAATAATATAAATTATTATTTTATATGGATATTGAAATTATAAATAAAGAATTAGATTATTATCAAAAATTAGTAGATATTGACGGTGTTGAGGGTCTTGAAATAGGAGATATTATATATATTACACATCTTCGTGAGAAAAAAAGAAATATAGAAAATAAATTAAGTTGGGACATTATTGCATTACCGAGATTTAAAATGCCTAATATTAGTGTATCTTATTTTCAAGAATTATTTAATTATATGTATGATTATTTTTATCCTATAGATACAGACAATGTATCATTTATTAATTAATATATTTTATTACATTTTATTGAAAATTTATTTTATTTTATATTTATTTTATTTTATAATTATTTTATTTTATAATTATTTTATTTATTTTCGATAAATATATATCTATATATATATATAGAATGAAATCTGTTCGGCGAAAAATTGGTAATCGTAGATCTGTGCATTTAAGAAAAAAGGCTTTACGTAGGCAAACAAAGAAACAAATGAGGCGACAAACAAAGCGAACCCGACGTAGACGTAAAATTAGAAGTTCCCGAAGAATACAGAGGGGTGGAGGTACTGGTTATACTGGCCTGGAAATGAACTTACGAAACGTAGCTAGTATTGACGGTGGTATTATGAAGATTAAAAATATAATAAAAAAAGGAAATCCAAGACATTTTGCTGTTTTAAAAATTATTAAATACACCCCATTAATCAAAGAAGAACTTTTAAGATTTATAAACAGTTATTGGCTCATAACCCACAAAAGCGCGGAGAGAACCCGTTTTATTTCGGAATTAAAAGCAGAAAACTCATATACAGTTATTGTATTATGGTTTGACCCCAATGATTCTTCTACACAGGACATTAAAGGTGGAATAGTATTGAAACAAACAACACAACTAACAGTTCAGGAAAGTTCAGGATTATTATATGCTAAAAAAAAAGAATACATCTTGTCAACACTTGATAAAAATTATTCAATTAGTTTGAGTGAAGATGGCGGGAAAGATTTATATAATCATATAACAAAGACATTAACAGCCTTCGAGAATGAACTATTAAAAAGTGCAGGCGAAAAATTCTCCGATGCTTTAGTAGGGGCGGCTAAAAAAGTTCAATTAAACACAGAAGAACGCGAACAAAGAATAAAGGTGCAAAACGACATACGCGAACAAAAACTTGAACAAATTATGTCTTTTTGTCTTGATTGGTTTGAAGAAGACGATCATCGTTATGATGAGAACCGTCTTTGGAGAGAGGGAGCAAGGGAAGATGATATACAGAAGTTATTTAACAAAGCAAAAAATTATTTGGAAAATAGCGTGGATATCAAAACTGATACGGATATAGCCGCCGCCCTCACTCAACAACTACCGAACCAGAATTATGACACGGTCGAACCACATCTTCTTCTCTCTTTGGTTAAAAAAATGGCTCAATTATCAGAAGACATGGAATTCCGGTTTCCATTAAACAGGACAACCATAGAAGACTTGAAGACCACGAAAACCCCAGATGATATCACGAGTATCTTGGAATCGTTATCTAAACCTAGAAAAAATATTATAAAAAAAATAATTAATAATTTACAAAAAGTTATAAGTGCAGATAATCAGATGGGCCTTGTGGACCTTACAACTTCAATGAGTTTAGGTGTATTTGGACAAAGATCAGATGTTTTAATAAAAAATCTCACCAGTCATGATGTATCCCCCCGCCCTATTCCTGCTCCCAGGTCAATGCCTGTGAACACGGCTGAAGCGACACAGATAGATCCTGAGGCTAGAGTGCCGGCTCCGACCACAAAAGAGCAAGCGACTGCTTTTTTTGAAACGGATGCAGGGAAACAACTTCAATACAATCTTAAGAATTTAAGAAAAAACATGAGTACCCGCACAATCTAAAGAGTCCTAGCCGAACATGTCTAGTATAATTAAAAATAAAGTATAATCTTTTTAACAATTTAAATCATTTGTAGCCGGACCTTTAACAACAGTTCCATTGAGGTCAAATTTACATCCATTGCACTGACAAATAAATAACTGTTTTTCCGTATTCCAGATAACATTACAATTATCATGGGGACATTTATAGGTTGTATTTAAATTACACATATTTTGAAATTTTTCTATATATTTATAGTTGGGATTTTTTAACACATACGGAATACCTGACATAAAATATAGATATATTATATTTATTGAAAATACATATATTTTTTTTTATTGAAAATAAATAATTTTTTATTGAAAATATTATATTATATTATATAATGAAATCTGTTCGGCGAAAAATCAGTAATAATCGGAAATCGATGCGTTTAAGAAGAAATCAAAAAACAAAAAAGAAAAACAAAAAGAAGAAAAAGATTACAAAAAAAACGAAGTCGTAAAATGTATAGAGGCGGTATGAATACACAAACACTTATTAATAACGCCACAGCCCTCCCCAAGCATAACTCACAAATAAGGCCCAAGCATAACTCACAAATAAGGGAAAGACTTCCAGGCGATGATGTTGACTTTAACGCCACACTAAGAAGGTATGAAGAAGACTTAGCCGCAAAACAAAATGAAATAAAGGCTACCAAAGCCGAGCACAAGCGCATTCAGGGACTGACTCATAAAGAAGCAGCGGCAGAAGCACTGGCTAAAGTACAGCTCCCCCACCCCGGATTCAGAAATCCCCAAAACAATATAAAACTACCCCCCACCGGATTCCAAACCGGATTCCAAGCCAGATTCCAATCCAACAATGGAGGGGGATTTAGTATCCCCCCCAGATTCCAATCCAACAATGGAGGGGATTTAGTATCCCCCCCCGGATTCAGAAATAATATATTATAGAAAAAAAAAATATTATATTATATTATAAAAATGGTTTGTAATAATGTCAATGATGTTTGTCGTGAATTAAATGTATTTAGGCAAGATACTTCCGCGAATGGCGTAAGTGAATTTGTTAAAGTTTTAGTAACATTATTAAGAGCAAGAACTATTGCTGTTTCCGATGTTTGTGGTAAAACTTTACTCATGCCAAATAATAATTCTATGAGAGGTTGGAAAAATAAGGCTGGTTTAGTTGATGTTGTCAGAGAACACATTAAACCATTACCCGTATCTATAGAAAAAGACCAATCTAAAGTCGAAAGTTTAACAAGAACATGGTCATTACCAGTTCAAGTTAAAAAATTAAATTCAATTGCTGTTATTGTTCCTTTAGTTTTAGCGGCTGGTAATCGTGTTGCAAAAAAATCGCGTAAAGTCAAAAGACGTTAAATAGAACAATATATTTTACTCACTTCTTTTATAAATTCATTAAAAATATCATTTGTATTTCTATTAACTAATGCGCTTAACATATCTTTTAAATCATCTTGTGCAATAGTTAAGATTGTTTTTATAACTTCTATTTCATCATCGTCAATTGTTTTAACAATTTGCACTAAATAATCATTACCTTCTTTTATAAATCTATATTGATAATCTCTATTTTCTTCGGTTTTTATGGGATACGAATAAATGGTATTACCTTCATCAAATAATTCTTCTGCTTCTGCTTCTAAATCTACATCTACATCTACATCTACATCTACATCTACATCTACATGTATCGGTGCATCTGACCCCGAATCAACATTTACATTTTCAACACTTAATGTAAAGTCATTTAAATTTAACTCTTCCATAATAATATTGTCTTTAAAATATAATTATAATTTATACGTAATGAATTATTTAAATAACCTTTTAATAATAATATTATTTTTAATAATATTTTCATTAAAAAGATTTATTCCTATAGAATTATTCAGGAATTCAAAAAATCATACTATTAAAATTATTAAAATAGGTAAATCCCATGAGGAAAAACGAACGGGATTAATGTATGTAAAGAATAAATTACCAGAAAATTCGGGTATGTTGTTTGTATATAAGTATCCGACAAAACTTAGTTTCTGGATGAAAAATACATATATAGATTTAGATATTTTATTTTTAGATAAAAACTATAGAGTATTGGGAAGTTTAGAAAATATGAAAAAGCATAGTTTAGAATCGCGTTCTATAGATGAATTATCAAACTATGCAATAGAACTTAATGCGGGAACAATAAACAAAAACAATATTAAAAAAAATGATTTTGTTCGTTTAATTTATGGGTTGTCGTCCAAATAGAAGATGTTGTTTTAAGAAACTTGTGAAATTCAAACACGAGTTTTCCACATTAAGAAATATAGAAGAGAAAAAACAATTTTACATTAAATATCTATTAGACGACGATTACACTTTAACTGAAAATGACATATATAATATAAAAACATTAAATATAAAGAAAAAATATTATTTTAATGAAGAAGCCAACAATAATTTTGGAGAAACATTAATTAGTAATAATAAATATATAGATAATCTTTTGCCGACATATATTATTTTTAAAAATAAAAATAGATTAAAAAAGAGATGGGCTAAAATAAATAAAATAATTGATAGAACCGATTTATCATCAAGAAATTCCTTAAAAATTTTATCGGATAAAGAATCATTTACTGAATTTATAAATAATACTATTTATAATAACGATATACAAAGAGAACATATTCATATAAATATTTATGGAGATTCCATAGAGCATAAAAGTATATATAAAAAATTAAAAGTGAAATATGATTTTTACTATGTGAATTTAGAAGAATATGAAACTATAAAAACTAAAATAAATTTTCTTAAAACTAAACAAATTTTAGAAATTTTAGGTGCAGAACTAATTATTATTGATAGACAACATTTATCAAATACCCTTAATTCTCATATTGTTGGTATAACTAATTACAGTGTAAATGAAACTATAGAATCAACAAATGAAAATAAAAATAATGAAACATTTTTAGATATTTACAAATATAAAATAAGAAAAGGATTTTTTAGTAGTGTCGATGATTTTTTAAAAAAAGTAGATAAAGATACTTACATATTATATACTCGTGAAGAAATTGATAATGATTTTGAATTAAAATCACTCATAGGCGCGCGTATAGAAAAATCACTCAAGGAATTTAATAAAGTAATTTATGAATCAAAAATAAGTAATAAAGAAATTAAAATAGATTTATTATTAAAACAGTCTTATGGATTTAATTTAAAATTTAAAAAATACAATAATAATCAGCGCTTCTTGAAAATAAAAGCAGTATTTTATGGAGTAGAAAAATTATATTGTTTAGATGAAATACCACTTACTTATGAAGGATTTAAAATATTAAATGATATGGAAAATGAAGCAGAAAAAAGAAAATACATAGAAAATTTCTATATAAGAGTATTAAGAAAAAATAATTATATATCACAACATATAGAAAAAATAGAACAACAATCAGAAGATACCGAAATTCATGGTAGGCAATATTATAAGAATTTAATAAATAATATTAATTCATTTTTTAATATAGAACAATTACTTGAGTGTTTACGCGGACCAAATGATGTTAAACTAAATTCAGAGGGATTTGATATTTTAAGGATATGCACTATAAACAGAGAACCCGAAACATATAAAGAATATAAAAAAAATTTCTGTTTTAGAGTATTAAAATCAAATAATATTAGTATAGAAAAATTTACAAGTTTTGTTACTACATTTAAAAAAGTTCAATTTGAACAATTTATTGAAAAAAAAATAAAATCATTTGAATCTATAAAAAAATATATTTTGGAATATTTATCAAATATTTCATTTTGCTCAATCGATGAAGCAGGATATTTTTTTGTTTTTTCAAATATAATTTATAAGAATAATGCCGAGAAAAAAAAAATTTTATTTAAGTTCATAAAAAAATATTTAGAAAATGATTTGTATATGAGTATAGAAGATTATGAATTGATAGTTACTAGAATTGAAGAACTAAATGAAAAAATCGAAATTATATATGAATTAGATTTTTTTTCATTTAGAAAATTATTAGAATTTATAGTTAATAAAAATTATAGAGAAGTTATGAATACACTTGAAATATGTAACACAACGCCAATAAGAAATATTATGACACCAGAAATTATTATAAATGATAATATTGAAAATAATAAAGATAACGAATTACTGTGTATGTATGGTATGAATTAAAAAAGAGTTTGATAAAAAACGGTATTATATGAAGCATATTCTTGTTCGAATCGCGAATATACATTAAATGTATTATCATCTTCTATATTAGCATTATTAGCATTATTAGCATTATTAGCGTTATTAGCGTTATTAGCATTATTAGCATTATTAGAATCTAATGTTGTTTGAGTATTAGTTTGAGTATTTCCATTAGTTGGATATGAAGTAGTATTGTCGGGACAATTATCCACACATATTTTATATTCTTTATTTTTAGCATTAATGCAATTCGTATAATTACCATCATTACATTGATTTATATAGGTGAGATAATCTTGGGAACATGTTTTATTACAATCATCTAAATCTTCGAAATCGTCTGTTAAATCATACCATGGATTATTATTATTCTGTGTATTCATTACTATATACTAATAAAAAATTTTTATTATTTTTATAAATTATTATTTTTTATAAATTATATTAATTCTATTCAAAATTTGACGTTCAGATAAATTTGTGCGCTCTTTCAAAATATTAATTATTTGGTCCATAATATTGAACCCGGGTTGAACTAATAGTTTTATTTCAAAAGTGAAATCTATATTATTTTCAAAAATTTCTTTAGATTTCTTATAATTTTCAATATAATCTTCAGGTATAACGTATTTGGTTTTTATGTTAGAAAGAATATTTGAAACATTCGTATGTTCCTTTAATAATTTTAAAGATTTTTTGGGTCCTAATCCAGGAATTCTATCACAATAATCACAGCCGCATAAAATGCAAAAGTCTATCCATTGTTCTTTAGTAAACTTTAATATTTCAAGTATTTTATTTAAATCATAGTATAATATTTTATTAGAACTTACGAAAAAATTTCTTAGTACTTTTGTAGCACCCGAAGTTAATAAATCCATATCATCGGATAAAACTAAATCAGTAATTCCATCTTTACAGAGTTTTCCACAAATAATGTCGGCTTCACCCTCGGCTTGAACATATTGAATATTCATCAAATCTAATAGATTTTTTAATTCATCAATATTTGATTTAGTGACAGATATTAATTTCTTTTTTATTTTATTTATTTCTCCAGTAATTCTAAATTTTTCTTCTAATATTGTTATATTTTTTTTGTCTTCTTCATATTTTGAAATCATATCTATCATTTCTAATTTTTTTTCTTTTCTTTGTTTTATAGTATTTTGTTTTTCAGGTGGTGGTAAACCGTCAAAAATATATATGGGAGTAATTCTATTTGTTTTTAATCTATATATTTGTTGAAAAAATCCTTCTAAGAATCGGCTGTTTTTATATAAAAATTTATAGAAATATATGCTCGTATCTATTGCAATCGTTTTATTAGCAAAATTTGATAATAAAACTTCTTTGATTGCCTCTGGTGTTTTTTCTCTTAAGAAAGGATTTAATTCTTTTACTCCCATTGTAATATTAATTATTAATATTATTTACATAATTATATTTAAGTTGATTTAAATCAAATTTTATTTATAAGTCATTCTTAAAGTATATTTATTATATAATTGATGAGATTTATTAGAAGAAAAAAGATTTAAATATTTTTGTATAGCATTAAGAAATTTAGTATCTTTTGAATTTTCTAATAATATACGAATAAATAAAGTGGAATATTCTGGTTTCCATTTTAATTTATCTGATAATGTGTATACTATTTTAAAGAATTCTCTATAATTAAATAATAAAGCACCCTTTAAAAAAAAATAACTAAATACGGATGTGTTTTGTTTATATAGTTCATTATCATTTGGTTTATTAAAATCATCAATAGATTTAAAACCATAATGATTTAATATTTTCGCATTTTGATATAAGGTGTATTGTTTTTCATTTTCTATTATTTTTATAAATAATGTATAATTATAATCATTATTATCTTCAAAAGAAAATATCATACTATTAATTAATACTGCTAAAAATTCAGTATATGATTCATTAATAATATAATTATCTTCGCGGGGTATATTAAAATATTTACTAAAATCAGTTGTGTTATTTCTTAATGAGTTATCAATATCGAGATTATGAATTATTTCATGAATTAATAGTTTTAACATTTCTTCTTTACGAAATATATTTATAACATTAATATCTCCTATAGATACACCAGAATTAATTTCATTAATACCTAATATTTTATATTTTGGTAATTTTTTTTTTTGATCGGTAAAATATAAATTTACATTAAATTTATTTTGATAATTCGGAAACATGGTTTGTATTAAAAAAATGCGACAAATTATTTTTTGTATTTCCTTTTTAGATATTTTTTTTTTAGTTATAAGTTTTAAATTACACGTGGTATTTTCAAACTGTATTAAATATTCAAATACATAAAAATCATGTGTAAGAATTTCGTTTAAAATATTTATGCATGTAAATTCACTAAATAAAGAAATATCATTTATGACATCAAGTATGGTATTTGGCAAATTTTTAGTTTCTATTAAATCATATATATATTCTTGTAATGGACGGCCATGTTGATTCATAAAGGTTATAAAATGTTCATCTGACATATTTTCTAAGTTTTCAAAAAAATCATTAAAAATGTTGAATTCTTTTTCTGGAATTTCGTTTAAAAAATTAGGTATATTTATATATTTAATAATAGTTTTATAAAATAATTCATCTGTTATTATTTTTTTATTAATTTTTGTATTGGCAATTGAATATTTTATATTTTTGTTAATATATTCATATGTAGATACAACGTGTTTATAAAAATTATTTAATTCCATATTATAATTAAAAAATATTATTTTTTACCTCTTAATTTAACTTTGAGTTTTCTTTCTAAAATACCAAGAATATTATTTTGTGGAATTGCTTTGCCACTTTCATAATCATTAATAGTCTTTACTTGAACATTAATCATATTTGCTAAAGTTTTTTGGTTATAACCTTTCGCATTACGCGCATCTCTAATTAGTTTACTAATATTTTTATCAATACGATTATGTTTTAATTCTTCAGTTTCATTATCTAATTTATATTTTTCCGAAGCCTCGGAATTTTTCTTTTCTTTAACAACATAGTTTCCAGAACGCATAGCAAGTTTTTTTGCTTCAACAGAATTAAATTTTTTTCGCAAAGTAATTGTTTTCTCAAATAAATCACTCATATTTAACTATAATATTTAATATTAATATTAAATTATATTTAAACTATTTTTTTTTAAATTAATTAAGTTAAAAATTTTAGAGAAAATAAATGTATATTATAATATGAAGTTAATTATTTTAGCAACTATAATGTCATTTTTACTTTTTGATAAAATAATATTTATAAAATCTAAAATAGAAACAAAAAGTAAGCAATATGAAAAAATATTTATAGAAATCCTTTTGATACTATCACTCGTATTTGTATTTGTAGAGTTTAATAATAAAAATTTGATAGTTGCAGCAACAATATTAATAATATGTTTTTATTTATTGAGTTCAAATATATTAAAATCTATTGAAAATTTCAAAGAAATTATATTTAGTAAACATGCGCGTAGTGTAAGTACAAATAATAAAACATATACATTTAACAATCTTTACAATAATAAAATTAAATTAAGTAATAATAACAAAAATAATAGTGCAGTTTATGAAAGTGATATTTACAATAAAATAAATGATAATAAAAGACCTATAGGAATTGTATTAGATGATACAGATATTGAAAATATAGAAATAGAAAATAATATTACAGAAAATTCAATAATTCAAGAAGAAGAAGACATAGACATAGATATAGATACACATTTGACAACAAAGATGCCAAATATAAACTATAGTTTTTTTTCAACTATAATTATGTATCTTAAAAATATATTATTTTAAATAATTTGTAATAATAGTATATATGAACAGAAAATTAATATTTGTCTTAATATTACTTAGTATATTAATATTATTAATGAATTATCCTAAAAATTTAAGGGAAAGATTTCAAGAACTATCGCGTTATATAGGAAATGTTGAAGTTCAAGGAAATGCGTCAGTGAAAGAGGTAAATGGAAAAAAATTTACAACTAAAGAATTATGTATAGAGGATGTTTGTATTGATAAAGAACAATTAAATTTTATAAAAAAATTACCGGTTGTATTCAAAAAATCAATTTGTATCGGAGAAACATGTCTTGACGAAGATGATTTTAAAAAAATAAAAGCAGTTACACAATATCCAATAAATAATATTAGAAAAGCAATTAAAATTGGAAGTGGTGGGGCCCATTTTGCGATAAAAGGTGGTAGAACAGGTAAATACTGCGCAGATGAACCCGAAAAAGTAGTTTGTAATCGTTCAAGGGCCGCGCCATGGGAAAGATTTATACTTGAAGTATTAGATTATCCATAAATTTATTTAAAAACATATGAATATTTATTATTATTATTATTATTATTGTCATGCAATCATATTATTTTGAAGATTTATTAGAAGTGGGTGTGGATGAAGTAGCCCGCGGATGCTTAGCAGGACCCGTTTATACAGCGGCGGTTATTTGGCCTAAAGAAATAGAGCCTGAATTAGATAATATGATAACGAAAGATTCGAAAAAATATTCAAAAAGGAGAAGATTAATATTAAAAGATTATATAGAAGAAAATTGTATAGATTATTCGGTAACAAGTGAATCAAATATAATAATTGATAAAGTTAATATATTAAACGCAACCCTATTGTCAATGCATAATTCCATATCTAATTTAAATATTGAGATAGACCATATTTTAGTTGATGGTACAACTTTTAAAAATTATTATAACAAAAATAATGAATTAATACCGAATACATGTATTGTAAATGGTGATGCAAAATATACTCCGATTGCATGCGCCAGTATATTGGCAAAGGTATATCATGACGAATATATAGAAAAATTGTGTGATGAAAATCCAGATTATAAAAAATATGATTGGCACAATAATATGTGTTATGGAACTGAGAAACATTTAAATGCAATAAGAGAATATGGTATTACTGATTTACATCGTAAAACTTTTGGAATTTGCAAAGATTATTTATAATATTCTTTTTGTAGGTATATATTTAAAAATAGTTTTATAAAATATAATTATAAAATATACTAATATTTTAATGAAAAATAACTTTTGTAATATTAAATTAATATTATTGGGCGATAGTGGTGTAGGTAAAACCTCACTTATTCAACGAAAAGAAGTAAATACATTCAATAATTTATACACATCTACAATTGGAGTAGATTTCACATCTTTCACGAAAACAATAAATAAAACTTGTTTAAGAATCCATATTTGGGATACAGGTGGGCAAGAAAAATTTAAAGGAATAATTCAATCATATTTTAGAGATGTTGATGGAGTATTACTGGTTTATGACATAACGAATAAAAAGTCATTCGATAATTTGAATATATGGTCAGTTGATTTAGATTATTTTGGAATAAATGATAATGTAATATTAGTGGGTTGTAAATCAGAATCAGAAAAAAATAGAGAAGTTCCATATGAATTAGCGAGTAACTTTGCTAAAAATAATAATTTTTTATTTAAGGAATGTTCTGCAAAAAATAACATAAATATAGAAGAATTATTTAATGAAATTATAGAACAAATCTATTATAAAAAAAATATGAAACGAAATATGAAACGAAATATGAAACGAAATAATTCTAAAATATATTTAGAAGATGATAATTATGAAAATAATACTAATAAATCATGCTGTAATATATTATAAGAATGTTAATATGGATATAATATAATATTCCATGTGAACAAGTTCCCTATAACTCTTATTTAATTTAAGTAATATATTATTTGTTAAAGTAGTAAAATTTTCTTTATCTTTAATTTTTTGTATAAAATGATTAAATAATAATTTAATAATATTATGTTTATTGACATTAAATGCTGTTAAATTATATAGTTTTTTTTTAATTTCCGAAATATTATTAATATCTTTTTTTTCTATTAATTTTATTATAATAGAATATTGTTTATCTAAATAGGTTTCATATTTAAAATATGATTTTTTTTGTAAAAATAAATCAAACATAATAAATAGTAAATTAATGTTGTAATTATGTTTTATTGCTAATATATTGAACTGTTCATTATTTATTTCTATATTTTCTTTTTTTGCTATATTTAAAAAAAATAGAGATAATTCATCATTAGATATAGATGGCATTCTAATATATGCAAAGAATCCAAAGAAATATTTAGGTATATTTATTAATGTATTCGATAATAATATAAATTTACAATTATTGTATTTATGTTCATTTATGTTTTTTATTTGTAAAAAAATAGTTTCCGATAAATAATGGGCATTTTTTATTAATATAACACTATATTTATCTGATATATTATAATTATCACTTATTTGCTTTAATAATTTTAAAATTATTAATTTATCATAACTATTATTATCATTTAAATATATCTCATAGTGATGAGTACTACATTTAATATCTATTTCTTTTTCATAACTATTTATATTAAATTTTATTTTCTTTAAATTTTTATTATATATTTCTTTTCCATATATATTTTCTAACATCATAAGTGCCGTGGTATATTTTCCATTACCATTCGGTCCATAAATAATAGTATTATCAAAATTATCAATGGTTGCATAATTTTTTAATTTAGTTATTCTGTCTTTATGAAATGAACTATTGTCAAATATAAATGGAAAATATTTATCTTTTAATAACATATTATTATTATTAAATACTTTGTTATTAAATACTATTTATTATATTATTGTTTCCATTTAAATGATTTATGATAACTTATACATTATGCGTAATTAAAATATTTTTTTTGTATTTTATAAATTTAAAATAGTATATGAGCATTTATATTAAGGAAAAACAAATATTTTCATCATTACAAAGTAAATTTCATAAATTACTAAATATATTGAAATCTGATAAAACTATTAACACAAATAGTAATAGTAATAGTAATAGTAATAGTAATAGTAATAGTAATAGTAATAGT